>Ga0070671_100000154_pt1 | contig 44924 bp, 34 predicted proteins | sample KBSS73metaG_FD_65341 | JGI IMG/M metagenome (GOLD analysis project Ga0070671, IMG submission 65341) | Switchgrass rhizosphere microbial communities from Kellogg Biological Station, Michigan, USA - KBS S7-3 metaG | ecosystem: Host-associated > Plants > Roots > Rhizosphere > Soil ...
CGCGCTTCGCCCTGATCGCGGGCCACACCCCCGAAGCGCTGGTCGGCACGTCGGCGTTCGCGCTCGTCCATCCCGACGACCGGGCCCGGAACGTCGAGGCCTTCCGGCGCATGGCCCGGGACGGAATGCCGTTCGAGATGGAGAAGCGCTATGTCCGCGGCGACGGTTCGGTCGTCTGGGTGAGCACGTCGGTGACGGCGGTCCTCGACGCCGGCGGCCGGCCGATCGCGGCGGTCGCCATCGTCCTTGACATCAGCCACCGGCGCCATACCGAGCAGGCGCTGCGCGAGTCGGAAGAGCGGCTGCGCCTCATCGTCGAGAACGCGCGCGAATACGCGATCCTCACCATGGACCTGAAGCGCCGGATCACCGGCTGGAACATCGGCGCCGAGAGCCTGACCGGCTGGATCGCCGACGAGGTCATCGGCCAGAGCGCAGACCTCATCTTCATCGAGGACGACCGCGTCGCCGGCGCGCCGCAGCGCGAGTCCGCGCAGGCGCTCGCCGAGGGCCGCGCCTCCGACGAGCGCTGGCACCGCAGGAAGAACGGCACGCGCTTCTGGGGCAGCGGCGTGATGATGGCGATGCGCGACGGCGAGAGCGACACCGCCATCGGCCTGCTCAAGATCTTCCGCGACCAGACCCAGGCGCGCGCCGCCGAGCAGGCGCTCGAGATCAGCCGGGCCGAGCTGGTGCAGGCGCTGGTCGACAACCGCAAGGCGCGCGCCGAGGCCGAGGCTGCGAGCCACGCCAAGGACCGCTTCCTCGCCATCCTCTCGCACGAGCTGCGGACGCCGCTGACCCCGGTCGTGATGGCGCTCCATGCGCTCGAGCGCAATGCCGAGCTGCCGCCGTCGCTGCGCGGCACGGTCGACCTGATCCGCAGAAACGTCCGCGCCGAGGTGGCGCTGATCGACGACCTGCTCGACGTCACCCGCATCTCGAGCGGCAAGCTCGAGCTCGCGCGAGCGCAGACCGACATGCACGAGGTCGTCCACGCCGCCTTCGACATCTGCGCAGGCGACTTCGCCGCCAAGCGACAGCGCGTCGAGCTGGCCCTGCACGCCACGCGTCACGTCGTTCCGGGCGATCCGGCGCGCCTGCAGCAGGTCATCTGGAACCTGCTCAAGAACGCCGCCAAGTTCACCCCCGAAGGCGGCGAGATCCGGGTCGTCTCGAGCAACGTCGGCGACCGCTTCGTCCTGATCGTCGCCGACACCGGCATCGGCATCGCCGGCGAGGCGCTGCCGTCGATCTTCGACGCGTTCGCGCAGGAAGGGCCGTGGGTGACGAGCGAGTTCGGCGGCCTCGGCCTCGGCCTGGCGATCGCCAAGGCGACGATCGACGCGCACCACGGCTCGCTCGTCGCTGCGAGCGCCGGCCGCAACCAGGGCGCGACCTTCACCGTCGAGCTGCCGCTCGAATAGGACGACGCGATGGACACGTCCTCGAGATCGGCGGCGGGTCGCGCAGGGGGGATTCCCGGGGCGAGCCGGCCGCTGCGGATCTTCGTCGTCGAGAACCACGAGGACACCCGCTTCCTGCTCGTCCTCCTGCTCGAGCAGCTCGGCCACACGGTCTTCTCGGCGCCGTCGCTCGGCGAGGCGCTGGCCGAGCTGCCTTCGGCGCGTTGCGATGTCCTCATCTCCGACATCGGCCTGCCCGACGGCAACGGCTGGGAGCTGATGACGCAGCTCGGCGACGAGCGGCCACGCTATGCGATCGCGATGAGCGGCTTCGGGATGTCGTCGGATCGCCGGCGCAGCCTCGGCGTCGGCTATCGCCATCACCTGCTGAAGCCGGTCGAGCCGAACCAGATCGAGCGCCTGCTCGACGAGGCGGCGGCCGAGCTCGGCGAGCCTCACGCCTGATGACGCGCGCCGTTCGCAGCTAGGGTCCGCCCGCTGGCAGCGCCGTTCCTTCGTCGGCAAAGTCCTGCCGCACAAAGGAGCAGACATGAACGAGCGCAGCGCTTTCGCGAGAATCCTTGCCGTCGCCGCCATCTTCGCGGCCGCGCTGATCGGGGCGGGGCCGGCGTACGCGGCATGGCCGGAGCGGCCGATCACGCTGATCGTGCCGTGGAACGCCGGCGGCGGCACCGACGCGACGGCGCGGATCATCGGCTCGCTGCTCGAGAAGGAGCTCGGCCAGCCGGTGACGGTCGTCAACCGCAGCGGCGGCAGCGGCGTCGTCGGCCATGCGGCGATCTCGTCGGCGCCTCCCGACGGCTACACGATCGGCCTCATCACGGTCGAGATCGGCATGATGCACTGGCAGGGGCTCACCGACATCTCGGGCGCGTCGTACACGCCGATCGGCCTCGTCAACTCCGACCCTGCCGGCCTGCAGGTTCGCGCCGACGCGCCGTACAAGACCGCCAACGACCTGGTCGCGGCGATCAAGGCCAATCCCAGCAAGTTCAAGGCGTCGGGCACCGGCCAGGGCGGCATCTGGCACCTCGCCCTCGCCGGCATGCTGAAGGATCTCAAGGTCGATCCGGCGGCGGCGCCGTGGGTGCCGTCGAACGGCGCCGCGCCCGGGCTGCAGGACCTCGTCGCCGGCGGCATCGAGATCGTCCCGTGCTCGCTTCCCGAGGCGCGCTCGCTGATCGACGCCGGCAAGGTGAAGAGCCTGGCGGTGATGGCCGACGCGCCGGCCGCGCTCTACCCGAACGTGCCGACGCTGAAGGCGGCGACCGGCAGCGACTGGAAGCTCGGCGCGTGGCGCGGGATCGCCGCTCCCAAGGGCCTGCCGAACGACGTCCGCGACAAGCTCGTCGCCGCGATCAGGAAGATCGCCGCGAGCAAGGAGTACACCGACTTCATGGGCAGCCGCGGCTTCGGCGTCGTCTACCTCGGCCCCGACGAGTTCGGCCGCTTCATGGCGAAGTCCGACGCCGACCTCGGCGCGACGATGAAGGCGGTCGGCATCGTCAAGTGACTTCGTGGCGCGACGCGAAGTCGTCCCGAGCGAGGCGAAGGATCTCTTCATGAAGCTCGCGCGACGTCATCCCGAGCGAAGCGAAGGATCTCCGTCGTGAAGCTCAACGACGCCGTCTGGGGCGCGCTGCTCGCGCTCCTCGGCGCGGCGATCCTCTGGCACGTGCAGGGCTTCCCGCAAATTCCGGGACAGAACGTGGGGCCGGCGCTCTTTCCGGGAATCCTCGCGGCGGCGCTCGTCGTCTGCGGAACCGTGCTGATCGCGAGCGGGCTGAAGGCGCGTCGCGCCGCGGCGTCGTCGTCGCGATGGGCGGTCGCTCCCGAGTGGCTGCGCTCGCGGCCGCACCTGCTCGCGTTCGCGGTCCTGGTCGCGAGCAACGTCTTCTACCTCGTCGCCGTCGGTCGCCTCGGCTTTCTTCCCACCGCGTTCGTGTATCTGGCCGCGCTGATGTGGGTGCTGCGCGTCCGTCTCGCCGTCGCGCTGCCGGTCGCGCTCGTCATGGCGCTGCTCATCCACTACGCGTTCTACAAGCTGCTGCGCGTGCCGCTGCCGTGGGGCGTGCTGCAAGGCGTCGCGTGGTGACCGCAGGCGCGACGGCCGGGCGCCGGGCCGCCCCAAGCCCGGCCGCGCCCCCTCGGGGGGCAGCGAACGAAGAGAGCGTGGGGGCCCCATGAGTCCTGCATGGGCGGAGGCGTTTCGCCTCGTCTTCGATCCGTACAACGTGCTCGTCATGCTGGGCGCGTCGCTGTTCGGTCTCTTCGTCGGCGCGGTGCCGGGACTGACGGCGACGATGGCGACCGCGCTGCTCGTCCCGGTGACGTTCTTCATGGCGCCGATCCCGGCGATCGCCGCCATCGTCACGGCGACGGCGATGGCGATCTTCTCGGGCGACATCCCCGGCTGCCTGCTGCGAATGCCCGGCACGCCGGCGTCGGCCGCCTACACCGACGAGGCCTACGCGATGACGAAGAAAGGGCAGGCCGAGCTCGCCCTCGGCGCCGGCCTCGTCTTCTCGGCCGTCGGCGGCCTCTTCGGCACCGCGGTGCTGATGGTCTCGGCGCCGGCGCTCGCCGAGTTCGCGCTCAAGTTCAGCTCGTTCGAGTACTTCTGGCTCGTCCTGATGGGCCTGACCTGCGCCGTCTTCATCTCGACCGACGCGCCGCTGAAGGGACTGACGACGCTCTTCATCGGCTTGCTCATCGCCGGCGTCGGCCTCAACAACCCGGCGGCGTTCCCGCGCTTCACCTTCGGCAGCACCGAGCTGCTCGGCGGCATCGGCCTGATCCCGCTGATGATCGGCATGTTCGCGGTCTCGGAAATCATCCGCTACATGGTGAACACCGAAGGCGAGGCGCTGATCGTCGACAAGCCGATCGGCAACGTCTTCAAGGGCATGTGGGGGCTGGCGGTCAAGTACCCGAAGCAGATCCTGCGCGGCAGCGCGCTCGGCACGCTGATCGGCGCGCTGCCCGGCGCGGGCGCCGACATCGCGGCGTGGATGTCGTACGCGATGAGCAAGAAGTTCTCGAAGGAGCCCGAGAAGTTCGGCACCGGCCACGTCGAGGGAATCGTCGAGAGCGGCTCGGCCAACAACAGCGCGCTCGCCGGCGCCTGGATCCCGGCGCTCGTCTTCGGCATCCCGGGCGACTCGATCACGGCGATCGTCATCGGCGTCCTCTACATGAAGAACATGAACCCGGGACCGACGCTCTTCACGACCAACCCGCAGAACATCTACGCGGTCTACCTGCTCTTCATCATCGCCAACCTGATCATGCTGCCGCTCGGCTGGATGTGCATCAAGGTCGCCAAGCGCATCCTGCGGGTTCCGCGCGACATCCTGATGCCGGTGATCCTGCTCTTCTGCATCGTCGGCGCGTTCGCGATCAACAACACCGCGTTCGACGTCATGGTCATGCTGATCGCCGGCCTTGTGGCCTGGCTGCTCGAGGAGAACGGCTTTCCGATCACGCCGCTCATCCTCGGCGTCGTCCTCGGCGCGATGCTCGAGGACAACTTCATCTCGTCGATGATCAAGGCCGACGGCAACGTCCTCGCCTTCTTCGGCCGGCCGATCGCGGCGACGCTCGGCGCGCTGACGATCGCGATCTGGTTCTGGCCACTGCTGCGGCGTCGGCGCGTCAGGGCGGCGGAGGCACCGGCCGCCTGAGGGGACGCGGGGGGCGCCATCGCGCCGTCACCGTCGCGGGACCCTTCGCGCCGACCCCATCGCGGCCCGCACTGTTCGCGGCCGCGAAACGCGACCGGCGCGCGATGCGCACAATCGGGTCGATGCAACCCCACACCGTCGATTCACCCTACGCCTGGCGGCGCCTGTGCATCGCCCTCGCGCTGATGACGATGGGCAGCAGCTCGATGTACGTCGTCGCCGTGGTGCTGCCGAGCGTCCAGGCCGAATTCGGCACCGCGCGCGCCGACGCGTCGCTGCCGTACACGCTGCTGATGGTCGGCTTCGGCATCGGCGGCGTGTTCATGGGGCGCCTCGCCGACCGGCGCGGCATCGTCGTGCCGCTCTCGATCGGCGCGGCGGGGCTCGGCATCGGCTTCGTCGCCGCCGGCATGGCGCCGAACATCTGGACCTTCGCGATCGTCCACGGCGTCCTGCTCGGCCTCGTCGGCAGCTCGGCGAGCTTCGCGCCGCTCGTCGCCGACACCGCGCTCTGGTTCGAGCGCCGGCGCGGCATCGCCGTCGCGATCTGCGCGAGCGGCAACTACGTCGCCGGCGCGATCTGGCCGCCGATCGTCCAGCACTTCGTCGAGAGCGTCGGCTGGCGCCAGACCTATGTCGGCCTCGGCATCTTCACGGCGATCGCGATGGGATCGCTCGGGTTCTTCATGCGCGGCCGGCCGCCGGCGCTAGCGGCGAGCGCCGGCGCGGCCGCCAGCCACCCGATCACGAGCGGCGCGATGGCGCGACCGTTCGGCCTGTCGATGAACGCCGCGCAGACGCTGCTCTGCATCGCCGGCGTCGCCTGCTGCGTCGCGATGTCGATGCCGCAGGTGCACATCGTCGCCTACTGCGGCGACCTCGGCTATGGCGCGGCGCGCGGCGCGCAGATGCTCTCGCTGATGCTCGCCTGCGGCGTGGTCAGCCGCCTCGTCTCGGGCGCGATCTGCGACCGCATCGGCGGCCTGCGCACGCTCCTGCTCGGCTCGGTCCTGCAGGGGACGGCGCTGCTCCTCTTCCTGCCGTTCGACTCGCTCGCCTCGCTCTACGTCGTCTCGGCGCTGTTCGGCCTGTTCCAGGGCGGCATCGTGCCGTCGTACGCGATCATCGTTCGCGAGCACTTCCCCGCCTCCGAGGCCGGCGCGCGAACCGGGACGATCCTGATGTGCACGCTGTTCGGGATGGCGCTCGGCGGCTGGATGTCGGGCAAGGTGTTCGACCTGACCGGCTCGTACCACGCGGCGTTCCTCAACGGCATCGCCTGGAACCTGCTCAACCTGAGCATCGCTTTCTTCCTCCTGCGCCGGGCGCGCGGCCAGCGCCGGCTCCAGGCCGCGCTCGCTTAGACTCCGCCGCCTTCGCGCCCGCGCCATGCCGACCATCCCCTCCGACAACGCCGACCTCGAGTTCGCCCCATCCTCGGCGGCGGGGGCCGGCGCCGACGAGCCAGGTGGCGCCGCCGGCAGCGATGCCGCCGACGACGCCGCGCCGGCGCACTCGACCGGCATCGTGCCGAGCCAGGACCTGCGCGCCATGGTGCTGCGCAAGGAGATCTTCGCGCTCGAGCCCATCGCCGACGACCAGTTCCAGCCCGCGAGCCTCGACCTGCGCCTCGGCCCGACGGCGTACCGCGTCCGCGCCAGCTTCCTGCCCGGCCAGGGTCCGGTCAAGGCCAAGCTCGACGAGCTCGCCATGCACGCGATGGACATCACGTCGGGCGGCGTCCTCGAGAAGGGCTGCGTCTACATCATCCCGCTGCTCGAAGGGCTCGACCTGCGCCACCGCACCTCGGCGATGGGCAACCCGAAGAGCTCGACCGGCCGGCTCGACATCTTCACCCGCCTCATCACCGACCACGGGACGGCGTTCGACCAGGTGAAGGAGCAGTACAGCGGCATGCTCTACGCCGAGGTCTCGCCGCGCACCTTCAGCGTCCTGGTTCGCAAAGGTTCGCGCCTCAGCCAGCTGCGCGTGCGGCGCGGCAAGCCGATCGCGAGCGACGGCTTCATGCGCCGGCTGCAGCAGGAGCACGGGCTGGTCCAGTCGCCGGAGACCGACGGCGCCGACGCGCGCGCGATCGAGATCGTCAACGGCGTTCCGGTCCGCGTCGACCTGCAGGGGCGGCGCTCGGGCGGGGTCATCGGCTACAAGGCGCGGAGCCACGCCGGCCTCGTCGACATCGACCGGATCGCCCACTACGAGGTCGACGAGTACTGGGAAGCGGTTCGTGCGCCGGCGCGCGGCGGGCTGATCCTCGACCCGGCCGAGTTCTACATCCTCGCGTCGCAGGAAGCGGTCCGCGTGCCGCCGGGGTATGCGGCCGAGATGATCGCGTACGACACCCTGGTCGGCGAGTTCCGGGTCCACTACGCCGGCTTCTTCGACCCCGGCTTCGGCCACGGCGACGCCGGCGGCGAGGGCTCGCGCGCCGTCCTCGAGGTGCGCTCGTACGAGGTGCCGTTCGTCCTCGAGCACGCCCAGCTCGTCGGCCGCCTCGCCTACGAGCGGCTGACGTCGATCCCCCACGTCCTCTACGGCCAGGGCGCGAAGTCGTCGTACCAGGGCCAGGGGATCAAGCTGAGCAAGCACTTCAAGGCGGTGGCATAGCGATCGCGCTCGCGAGCGGTCGCGAGCACGCGACGGCTCGCCGCGGCAAGGCTCGCCACGCGAAGGTTCGCCAGACCGAACGTCCCGCTAGCGATCGAACAGGAACGGCTGCTCGGTCTCGAACTCGCCGATCAGGCTCTTGACGATCCGCGCCACGACCGGCTTCATCGAGTCTGGCCCTTCCCAGGTCGATGCGGCGACGCCCTCGGCGCCGGTGGCGACGACGAAGCGGGTGTCGTCGCGCCAGCCGGGATCGGCGCGCAGGCGCCGGTTCAGCTCGTCGACGAAGGCCTGCGCGTCGAGCGCGACGGGCTGGCGCGGCGGGCGTCGCAGCAAGCGCTTCCAGTGGTCGCTGCTCGCGGTCGACGACCGCCGGGCGGTACGACCTTCACGCGCCGCACCGGCGCCGGTTGCTGATTGCTTGGCCACGGATCCCGCGCATCGGAGAGATGGCGGGTGGCAAGCGTTGTGCCGCGGCGCGGCTCCTTCAGCGGCGGCCGACCCGCACCAGGCGCGTATGCGTGTCGACGATGGTGAACGAGCCGTCGTCGTTGGCGACGACAGGCAGCCCGGCATAGGCCGTTCGATAGCGGCTGCCGGCGGCGCGGCCGGCGTCGTCTACGGAGATCTCCTCGACCAGCGTGTAGCAGGCGCCGGTGACCGATCGGACCTCGAAGCGCCGACCCTCGTCGCCTCGCGCCGGGCTCGTCGACGTGTCGGTCTGGTCGTTCATGGGCTGGGGCATGGGAGAGGCTGCCGCGAAGGCGTGGGCGACGCCGTGGGAAGCCGAGTGGGGAGCCAAGGTACGCATGGCGATTCGTCCCTAGGCAATTGCCGTGCGCCATGCGCTCGCGGACCGGTCGAGCCCCCGCGAACGAGTTGCTTTCGCGCCGCGACGCCGGGCGAAAAGGGTCGCCGGTGCACGGCCCCTCGTAGGACAGCGGCGTTTTCTCGTGTCCCGTGCCTTCCCGGCAGGTCCGCGTTTGCCTAAGGTACGAGCCTTGCCACCGGTGTCGCAGTCGCCGCCGGTCCGACGTTCACTCCAAGAAAGAGCCATCCGATGAGCCTCATCAGTTTTATCCAGGAAGCCGGCGAAAAGCTGTTCAACCACCCCAAGGCCGCGCCTGCCGCAGCACCGGCGGCAGCGCCGACGCCCGACATCAACGCCCTCAACGCCACGGCGGGCCAGGCGATCGAGAAGTACATCGCCTCGCAGGGCCTGAAGGCCGACGGCCTCGACGTCAAGTACGACGGCGCCTCGCAGACCGTGACCGTCAGCGGCGTCGCCCCCGACCAGGCGACCAAGGAGAAGATCGTCCTCTGCTGCGGCAACGTCGCCGCGGTGGCGAAGGTCAACGACATGCTGACCGTGGCCGACGGCGGCGGCACCGAATCGACCTACCGCGAGGTGAAGTCGGGCGATACCCTGTCGAAGATCGCCAAGGAGGCGTACGGCGATGCCAACGCGTACATGAAGATCTTCGAGGCGAACAAGCCGATGCTCTCGAATCCGGACAAGATCTACCCCGGGCAGAAGCTGCGCATCCCGCCCAAGTGACGAACCGGAGAGAACCGTGACCGAGACAGCCGCCGCCCGGACCGCGGCGCCGAAGCCATCGTTGAAGACGTGGTGGACGCTCGTCAAGGCGTCGATCTCGTCGTGGATCGACGACTACGCGCCGAGCATGGGCGCGGCGCTCTCGTACTACACGGTCTTCTCGCTCGCGCCCCTCCTCCTCATCGTCGTCTCGGTCGCCGGCCTCGTCTTCGGCGAGGATGCCGTCCGCGGCGAGCTGTTCGCGCAGCTGCAGGGCCTGATGGGCGCCGACGCCGCCAAGGCGGTGCAGAGCCTCCTCGCCAGCGTCAACAAGCCGACGCAGGGAATCGTCGGCACGGTCGTCGGCATCGCGCTGCTGGTCTTCGGCGCGACCACCGTCTTCGGCGAGCTTCAGGACGCGCTCGACCGCATCTGGCGCGCTCCGGCGCGCGCGAAGGGAGGCGGCCTGTGGGCGCTCCTTCGATCGCGGCTGCTCTCGTTCGGGATGATCCTCGGCCTTGCGTTCCTGCTCATGGTCTCGCTCGTCATGGGCGCGGCGATCTCGGCGCTCGGCAAGTGGTGGGGGCCGGCATTCGGCGGCTGGGAGACCCTGGCGCAGATCGTCAACCTGCTCGTCGGCTTCGGCCTGACGACGGTCGTCTTCGCGATGATCTACAAGCTGATGCCGCGCGTGCACATCCAGTGGCACGACGTCTGGCTCGGCGCTTTCGTCACTTCGCTGCTGTTCACGATCGGCAAGTTCCTGATCGGCCTCTACATCGGCAAGAGCGGCGTCGCCTCGGGATTCGGCGCGGCCGGCTCGCTGGTGATCGTCTTCATCTGGGTCTATTACTCGGCGCAGATCTTTCTCGTCGGCGCCGAGTTCACCTGGGTCTACGCGAAGACGCTCGGCTCGCAGCGCAGCAGCGAGGGCATCGAGGAGGTCGCCGAGAAGGCCGCCGCCGCCGACCAGCCGCCGGCGCGCAGCGACGCCTCGAAGGCAGGCACCGCGGAAGCTGCCGGCGCGGCCGGGGCGGGCCCACGGCAGCCGGGGGCGCTCGCCGACGTCGGCGCCGCGGTCGCGATGTTCTTCGCGGTCCGCTTCGTCCTGCCTCGCCTGTTGCGTCGCCTCTGAAGATCGCGACCTGGAACATCAACGGCGTCAACCGGCGCCTGCAGCTCCTGCTCGACTGGCTCGCGGAGGCCGAGCCCGACGTCGTCGCGCTGCAGGAGCTCAAGGCCGCCGACGCCGAGTTTCCCGAAGCCGCGCTCGAGCGCGCCGGGTACGGCGCGGTCTGGTGCGGGCAGCGAACGTGGAACGGCGTCGCCCTGCTGGCGCGCGGCACGAAGCCGGTGACGTCGCGCCGCGCCCTTCCCGGCGACGAGCGCGATAGCCACGCGCGCTACATCGAGGCGGCCGTCGACGGCGTCCTCGTCGCCTCGATCTACCTGCCCAACGGCAACCCGCAGCCGGGGCCGAAGTTCGACTACAAGCTCGCCTGGTTCGAGCGCCTGCTCGCGCACGCGCGCTCGCTCGCCGACAGCGGCCACCCGGTCGTCCTCGCCGGCGACTACAACGTCGTTCCGACCGACGCCGACATCTACGCGACCCGGTCGTGGCTGAAGAACGCGCTGCTCCAGCCGGCGCCGCGCGCGGCGTACCGTCGCCTGCTCGCGCAGGGATGGACCGACGCGATCCGCGCGCTCCATCCCGACGAGCGCATCTACACCTTCTGGGACTACCTGAGGAACGGCTGGGCGCGCGACGCCGGGCTGCGCATCGACCACCTGCTGCTGAGCGAGAGCGTGCAGCCGCGCCTGAGGAGCGCCGGCGTCGACCGCGACGTTCGCGGGCGCGAGAACGCGAGCGATCACGCGCCTGTCTGGATCGAGCTGGCCTGAGGCGCGCGGCGACGGGAACGTCGCTTGCCGTGAGATCGCCATGACCGACAAGCGAACCCAGGCCGGCGCCGATACCGGCAACATGGAGAAGGACCCCGACGACTGGGTCACCGGCGACGAGCCGATGACCGGCGCGCAGCGGTCGTACCTGAAGACGCTCAGCGAGGAAGCGCACGTCGACTTCGACGACACCCTCACCAAGGCCGAGGCATCGCGCCGGATCGACGAGCTGCAGCAGCAGACGGGTCGCGGCAAGGGCGCGGGCGGCAGCGCCACGAGCGGCACGAGCGCTCGCGAAAATCGAAGCGGCGCGCAGGGCCCGCGCAGCGAGCGCGGCGGCGACGCTGCCGACGGGAGCGAGCCCGCGAATCCCGGCAGCGCCGGCACCGCGGGCGACGAGGCGACGCTCTCGATCGGTTCCGAATGACGGGCAGCGCGGCGTCGCGCGCCGCGCTCACTTCACATCACCGCGCCGAGCGACCAGGGAACGAACTCGTTCTGGCCGTAGCCGTGCATCTCGCTCTTCGTCTTCTGGCCTGACGCAGTCGCGAGCATCAGGCGGAAGATCCGCTCGCCCATCTCGTCGATCGATACCGTGCCGTCGACGACGTCGCCGCAGTTGATGTCGATGTCGTCCTCCTGCGAGGTCCAGAGGGCGGTGTTGGTCGAGAGCTTGAGCGACGGCGCGGGCGCGCAGCCGTACGCCGAGCCGCGGCCGGTCGTGAAGCAGATCAGGTTGGCGCCGCCGGCGACTTGCCCGGTCGCCGACACCGGGTCGTAGCCCGGCGTGTCCATGAACACGAGCCCGCTGGCCGTGACCGGCTGCGCGTACTCGACGACGTCGACGAGGTTGGTCGTTCCGCTCTTGGCGATCGCGCCCAGGCTCTTCTCGAGGATCGTCGTCAGTCCGCCGGCCTTGTTCCCCGCCGACGGGTTGTTGTCCATCGCCGCGTCGTTGCGCTCGCAGTAGCGTTCCCACCAGCGGATCCGCTCGACCAGCTTGTCGGCGACGTCCTTCGAGACCGCACGTCGCGTCAACAGGTGCTCGCCGCCGTAGATCTCGGGCGTCTCCGAGAGGATCGCGGTGCCGCGATGCCTAACGAGCCGGTCGACGGCGGCGCCGAGCGCCGGGTTGGCGCTGATCCCCGAGTAGCCGTCCGAGCCGCCGCACTGCAGGCCGACCATGACGTGGCTCGCCGGCACCGGCGTCCGCGTCGCCTTGTTCGCTTCCTCGAGCAGCCATTCGACGAGCTCGATGCCGTGCGCGACCGTTTTCCTCGTTCCGCCGGTCTCCTGAATGTTGAACGAGTGCAGGGCCGGCCCCGATCCTTCGCGGCCGAGCTGTTCCTGCTCGACCAGGCCGCTGACCTGGTTCGTCTCGCAGCCGAGGCCGACGACCAGCACCGACGCGAAGTTCGGATGGCGCGCGTAGCCGCCGAGCGTGCGGCGCAGGACGCGCAGCGGCTCGCCGGCGCTGTCGGTCGCGCAGCCGGCGCCGTGCGTCAGCGCGACGACGCCGTCGACGTTCGGGAAGCGCTCGAGCGCGCGCGGATTGGTGTCGCGGCGGAAGTGGTCGGCGATCGCGCGAGCCACGGTCGCCGAGCAGTTCACCGAGGTCAGGATGCCGACGTAGTTGCGCGTCGCGATCCGGCCGTCGGCGCGGACGATGCCGGCGAACGTCGCCGGCGCGGCGGCGTACTCGGTCGGCTTCGCGCCGCTCGCCGCCGCGTACTCGCGCGCGAAGCTCGAGAACTCGAGGTTGTGCGTGTGGACGTGCTGGCCCGGCGCGATCGCCTGCTTCGCGCTGCCGATGATCTGGTCGTAGCGGCGCACCGGCGCGCCGGCGGCAATCGCGCGGGTCGCGACCTTGTGGCCGGGCGGGATCAGGCCGGCGACGGTAATCCCTTCGCTCTCGATCCGCGTTCCGCCGACGAGCTGGCGCCGGGCGATGACGACGTCGTCGTTGGGATGGATGCGGATGACCAGGGGATCGCTCACGGTGTCGCCTCGGCAGCAGGGTCGGCGGCTATTTTCAGCCCGCCGGCGTTCGGGCGCAGGCGCGACGCGTTCGACCTTCGGCTTCCCTGGCGCCGTCGCAGGCCTGACGTCAGGCGGGCACGCTCGCGAGCGCGGCGCTGCGAATGTGGCTCGCCTCTTCGACAAGCTGGAGCAGGCGCCGATGCAGCCACGGCACGACGTCGTGCGCCGGCGGCTGCGCCGGCAGCAGCTCGAGCTCGGCGGCGGCCGCGTCGGACACCGCGGGCGCGGCGCAGCCCTGGCCGTCGGGATCGAGGCAGGCGGCGAGATCGTGCAGCGCCTCGGCGAGCGCCGACTCGATGCGGGCGAGCTCGGCGTCGTCGTCGATGCGCGCCAGCGAATGGCGAACGAGCGAGAGGTGGGCCATGAAGCGCTCGCCGTGATCGAGCAGCGCGGCGACGCGCTTGACCGGCAGCCGCACGCCGCGCGGCTCGACCCGGCTTCGCTGCAGCGCCGCGCCGAGCGCGGCCAGCGATTCGTACGCCTTGCGCCGCGCCAGGCGCTCGTCGACGGCGTCGCCCGAGCCGGCGCGCAACGAATGCGTCGCGTAGTCGAGAAGGTCGCGCATCACCCGGCGGATCGCCTCCGGGCCGCTGCGCCGCTCCCACGACGGCAGCACGTAGCTGAAGCACCAGGCCAGCGCCGCGCCGAGGAAGGTGTCGCCGATCCGCTCGGCGAAGGCGAAGCCGGCGGCGGGGTCGACGAGGTGCGACTGCAGCAGCGCCATCACGCTCGCCGCCGTCGCCGTGACCCAGTAGCGCTGGGTGACGAAGGCGTGCGCCGTCGCCAGGGCGACGAGGAAGACGCTGGCCTGGAACGCCGCCGACGGAACGCGCGAGAAGGCGACGACGAGAAGGCAGCCGAGGATGGTGCCGAGGACGCGCGCGTTGCGCCTTGCCAGCGTGTCGCCGAGGCTGCCGCGCAGGACGACGGCGACGCTCAGCACCAGCCAGTAAGGGTGCGCCGCCCACGGCAGCGCGAGGCCGAGGTAGTAAGCCGTCGCGAGCGCGAGCGACATGCGAACCGCGTGGCGGAGGACGAGCGAATCGCTCCGGAAGTGGCCGCGCAGCGCGCGCAGCGGCCAGCCTTCGGGCGCGACGAACGCCTGCAGCTGCGCCGGCGTCAGCGGCAGCGGCTCGACCTCGCCACGCAGCAGCGCGTGGATCCGGGCGACGTCGGCGAACAGGCGATCGATTCGGCCCTGCAGGACCGGCAGCAGGCGCGCGCGCGGGTCGCCGGCCGGAATCTGCAGCTCTTCGGCGGCGGCGACGACGTCGAGCGGCGCGCGCACCACGTCGCTCGGGGCGCGGCCGTCACGCAGGGCGTCGGCGGCAGCGTCGAGGTGCTCGGCGCTCCGGCGCAGCGCGCGCGCCGTCCGTTCCAGGATCTCGCGGCCGGCGTCGTCGCTGCCGAGCAGGTCGACGTCGAGGCGGCTCGCGAGCAGCGCGTCGCGCAGGTCGACGAGGCGCAGCAAAATGGCGACGTCGCGCTGCCAATGCCGCGCGTCGACGGCCGGATAGAGGAGGTCGCGCGCCGCCTGCAGCTGCTCGGCGAGCGCCGCCTCGCCGCCGATCCAGGCGCCGATCGGCGGCGCCTCGCCGGCCGCGACGCGATAGGCGACGAGGACCTGCGCGCGCGAGCGAAAGAGCTCGGCCGCGCCGCGCAACGCGGCGACGAGGACGAGGGTGCGGTAGCGCGGCTGCAGGACGGTGTTGGCAAGCAGCGCCCAGCCGAGATAGAGGACGCTGCCGCAGGCGCTCCACGCGGCGATCGAGAGCTCGTGCTCGGCCGGCGGAACGGCCATCGAGAAGATCATCGACAGCACCGGCGCGAACGACACGGCGCCGGCGCGGGCGCCCCACGCCAGCGTCAGCATCGCCGCGAAGGCGACGACGCCGACGACGACGCCGAGGACGAGCGGATGCGTGCGCAGCAGATCGACGGCGAGGGCGGCGACGATGCTGAGCAGCGCCGCCGCGCCGACGCGATGGGCGGTGCGCGACGGCACGTTGGGGAGATCGGCGATGCTCGCCGTGACCGCGCCGCTCGCCGCCAGCGCCGCCGCGTGCGCGCCGGCGACCTCGCCGACGAAAAGCTGGATGCAGCCGACGCCGGTCGCGGCGGCGATGCCGTTGACGAGATACGCCGGCAGCAGCCGCCAGGGCTGCAGCCACGCGGGCCGCGTGCTCAGTCGTCGATCAGCTTCGGATCCCAGGCGTGGACCTTCTGACGCTGCTCGCCTAGGCCGGCGATGCCGAGCCGCATCTCGTCGCCGGCCTTGAGGTAGATCGGGGTCGGCTTCATGCCGAGGGCGACGCCGGGCGGCGTGCCGGTGGTGATGAGGTCGCCCGGCCAGAGCGTCATGAAGCGGCTGCAGTACGCGACCAGCTCGGCGACGCCGAAGATCATCGTCTTCGTGCTGCCGTCCTGGCGCCGCTGGCCGTTGACGTCGAGCCACATGGCGAGCGCCTGCGGGTCCTTGATCTCGTCGGCGGTGACCATCCACGGACCGACCGGGCCGAAGGTGTCGCAGCCCTTGCCCTTGTCCCACGTGCCGCCGCGCTCGAGCTGGTACTCGCGCTCGGAGACGTCGTTGACGACGCAGTAGCCGGCGACGTACTTGAGCGCGTCGGCCTTCTCGACGTAGCGCGCCTTGGTGCCGATGACGACGCCGAGCTCGACCTCCCAGTCGGTCTTGACCGAGTCCTTGGGAAGCACCACCGCGTCGTTGCAGCCGACGGCGACGTTGGTCGGCTTCATGAAGATGATCGGCTCCTTCGGGATCGGCGAGCCGGTCTCGGCGGCGTGGTCGGAGTAGTTGAGGCCGATGCAGATGAACTTGCCCATGCCGCTCCAAGGCGGCGCGATCCGGCCCGGACTGGCGACGGCGGGAAGTTTGCTCGCGTCGAGCTCGGCGAGGCGCTTCAGGTTCGCCGGCGTCATCGTCGGCGCGGTGATGTCGGCAACGACTCCCGAGAGATCGCGCACCGTTCCCTGCGCGTCGACGAGCGCGGGTTTTTCCGCGCCCTTGGCGCCGTATCGCATCAATTTCATGTCGTCACCTGGATTCCGAATAGGTCTCTATTGTCATCGTCAGATCGACCAGCCGCCATCGATGACCTGCGTCGTGCCGGTCGTGAACGCCGACTCGTCGCTCGCCAGGTAGACGGCGAGCGCGGCGATCTCGGCGGTCGTGCCGAGGCGACCCATCGGCTGGCGCGCGACGAACGCCGCCTCGACCTGTTCGAGCGTCTGCCCGCTCGCCTTGGCTTGCGCCTCGATCCGCTGGCGCAGCGATGGCGACTCGACGGTTCCCGGGCAGATCGCGTTGCAGCGGATGCCCTGGGTGATGAAGTCGGCGGCGATCGACTTGGTCATGCCGATCACCGCCGCCTTGGTCGCGGTGTAGACGAACCGATTCGGCACGCCCTTGATGCTCGACGCCGCCGAGGCGACGTTGATGATCGAGCCGCCGCCCGCCTTCAGCATCGGCGGAAGCAGGGCGCGCGTGACGCGGTACATCGCGCGCACGTTGAGGTCGAACGAGAAGTCGAAGGCGATCTCGTCGCACTCGAGGATCGTTCCGGCGTGGACGTAGCCGGCGCCATTGAAGAGGACGTCGACGGTGCTCCTGGAGTTCGCCTCGATGCTCGCCGCGAGCACCGCGCTCGCGTCGGTGACGTCGAGGCGGCGCGTCTCGCAGCCGGTCGCGCGGGCGAGGTCTGCGAGCAGCTCGTCGTTGATGTCGGTGGCGATGACGCGGGCGCCTTCGCGAACGAAGGCTTCGGCGGTGGCGCGGCCGATGCCCTGGCCGGCGGCGGTGATGAAGGCCGTCTTGCCGGCGAGTCGATCGGTCATGAGAGGCGTCTCCGCGTGGTGGCTGAAGGGCGGTTCGCGACGCTGGCCCCGACCTGACGGGTAAAGAATAGTTTCGCCCCGGTTGCGCCGTCAACACCGGGTTTGCCCCGCGCGCGGCCGCGCACGAGCGGGGCACCGCGATTGCTCTGGGAAACATCGACGTCGCCCTCGGCCGCCGCTGGTCGTTCGCGCGCTGCGGCATGGCCGCCGTCTTGATAGCCTTCGCGGCCACCGCAGACCGCCCTCATGGAACGACCTCCGAACGACGACGCTTCATCGACCCCATCGCCTGCATCCCCGGCGCCGGCGACGCCGCGCCGGCTGTCGGCCGGGCGTCGCGGTCTCGGCACGGTGATCGCGGTCGCTTCCCTGATCGGGCTTGCCGCCCTCGCCTGGTATCTGACGCATCGGCCGCCCGAAGGCGGCGCGGGCCCCGGCACGGCCAGCGCCGCCGCCGCGGGCGGGTCGGCGTCCTCGGGCGACCGCAGTGCGGGCGGCGGCCCCGGCGGCGGTGGTGCGGGTGGCGGTGGCCAAGGTGGTGGCCCGGGCGGTGGCGGCCCCGGCGGCGCGGGCGGCGGACGCGGCGGTCGCGGCGCGCCGCCGAGCGCGGTCGGCGTCGCCGTCGCGACGCGCGCCGACCTGCCGGTCGTCCTCGACGCGCTCGGCACCGTCACTCCCGTCGTCACCGTGACCGTGCGGCCGCAGGTCTCCGGCGTCATCACGCAGGTGCTGTTCAGCGAAGGGCAGATCGTCAAGAAGGGCCAGTTGCTCGCGACGATCGACCCGCGCTCGTTCGAGATCGCGCTGCAGCAGGCGATCGGCGCGCGCCAGCGCGACGAGGCGCAGCTCGACAGCGCACGCGTCCAGCTGCAGCGCTACCAGACGCTGCTGAACCAGGACTCGATCGCGCGCCAGGACGTCGACACGCAGGCCGCGCTCGTCAAGCAGCTCGAGGGAACGCTCGTCATCGACCGCGCCAACGAAGGGACGGCGCGCCTCAACCTCGGCTACAGCCGGGTCGTCGCGCCGGTCGCCGGCCGCGTCGGCCTGCGCCCGATCGACACCGGCAACTACATCGGCGCCGGCGACGCCAACGGCGTCGCCGTCATCACCCAGCTCGCGCCGATCGACGTCGCCTTCTCGGTGCCGCAGGACCGCGTTCCCGAAGTGCAGGCGAGCGTCGCCGCCGGCACCAGGCTCGCGGTCGCCGCCTTCGACCGGACGCGGACGAGGAAGCTCGACGACGGCACCTTCATGACGCTCGACAACCAGGTCGACGTGCAGACCGGGACGGTCAAGGCGAAGGCGCGCTTCGCCAACGCCGCGGCGGCGCTGTTCCCGAACCAGTTCGTCAACGTTCGCCTGCTGCTGCGATCGGTCGAGAACGCGGTCGTCGTGCCGGTGACGGCGCTCAGGCACGGCCCGAACGGCGACTTCGTCTACGTCATCAACGACGATCGCACGGTGAGCGTTCGCGAGGTCGAGCGCGGCGTCTCGACCAACGAGACCATCGCGTTGACGAAGGGGCTCGAGGTCGGTGAGCGCGTCGTCACCGAAGGCGGCGATCGCCTCAAGGACGGCGCGCGCGTGCAGCTGCCGTCAGACCGTGCGGCGTCGGGGACCGCCGGCGGACGTCGCGGCGCGTCGGGCGCTGCCGGGGCGGCGTCGGGCGGGCAACGACAGCGGCGCCAGCGGTCGGCCGATGGCGCCTGAGCGTCGGTGCATGACGGTCGATCCGCGATGAGCGCCGGACCCGGTCCTGCGAAGGCGAACGCCTCGCGGTGGGAAGCGCCGCGCCCGGCGATGCGGCGCGACGCAGCACGGTCCCCGGCCAGACGGTGCCCGGCAGCGAGGGCGGCCGGATGAGCCCGTCGCGCCCGTTCATCCTGCGGCCGGTGGCGACGTCGCTGCTGATGGTCGCGATCGTCCTCGCCGGGCTGGTCGGCTTCCGCTTCCTGCCGCTTTCGGCGTTGCCGCAGGTCGACTACCCGACGATCCAGGTGCAGACGCTCTACCCGGGCGCGAGCCCCGAGGTCATGAGCAACACCGTGACCGCGCCGCTCGAGCGCCAGTTCGGCCAGATGGCCGGCCTCGAGCGGATGAGCTCGACCAGCGCGGCGGGCGCTTCGATCATCACGCTGCAGTTCTCGCTCGGCCAGACGCTCGACGTTGCCGAGCAGGAGGTGCAGGCGGCGATCAACGCCGGCGGCTCGCTCCTGCCCGCCGACCTGCCGGCGCCGCCGGTCTACGCCAAGGTCAACCCCGCCGACGCGCCGGTGCTGACGCTGGCGATCAGCTCCGACACCGTTCCGCTTACCGAGGTGCAGAACCTCGTCAACACGCGCCTGGCGCAGAAGATCAGCCAGGTCAGCGGCGTCGGCCTCGTCACCCTCGCCGGCGGCCAGCGCCCGGCCGTCCGCATCCAGGCGAACACGCAGGCGCTGGCGTCGTACGGGATCGGCATCGACACGCTGCGGACGGCGATCTCGGCGGCGAACGCGAACAGCGCCAAGGGCAGCTTCGACGGCCCGAAGCGCTCGTACTCGATCAACGCCAACGACCAGCTTCTCACCGCCGACGACTACAAGAAGCTGATCGTCACCTACAAGAACGGCGCGCCGGTTCGCCTCACCGACGTGGCGCGGGTGATCGAGAGCGCGGAGAACACGCGCCTCGGCGCGTGGGCCGGCAAGAACGGCGAGCTCAGGCCGGCGATCATCCTCAACGTCCAGCGCCAGCCCGGCGCCAACGTCATCGCCACGGTCGACGCGATCAAGAAGCAGCTGCCCGACCTGCAGGCGGGGCTGCCGGCAAACCTGCGCGTCGAGGTGCTCTCCGACCGGACGACGAGCATCCGCGGCTCGGTCCGCCACGTCGAGATCGAGCTCGTGCTCGCGGTCGTGATGGTCGTCCTCGTCATCTTCGCCTTCCTCGGCAGCCCGCGCGCGACCGTGATCGCCAGCCTGGCGGTGCCGATCTCGCTGATCGGCAGCTGCGGCGCGATGTACCTGCTCGGCTACAGCCTCAACAACCTCAGCCTGATGGCGCTGACGATCGCGACCGGCTTCGTCGTCGACGACGCGATCGTGATGATCGAGAACATCTCGCGCCACCTCGAGCTGGCGCGCGCTCGCATCGGCGAAGCGGCGAGCGGCGCATCGGGCAGCGCTGCGGCGACGTCCGGACAGCGGGAGGTCGCCGCGCCCGAATCGACCCGCGCGGCCGACGCCGAAGCGGTCGAGCAGCTCCGCCCCGAGACGCTCAGCGGCGCCGAGGCCGAGTCGCTGCCGAAGGGCCGCCAGCGCATCGTCATCGAGGCCGCGCTCGCCGGCGCGTCGGAGATCGGCTTCACGATCATCTCGCTCACCGTCTCGCTGATCGCCGTCCTGATCCCGCTCCTCTTCATGGGCGACGTCGTCGGCCGCCTCTTCCGCGAGTTCGCGGTGACGCTGGCGATCACGATCCTGATCTCGGCGGTCGTCTCGCTGACGCTCGTTCCGATGATGTCGGCGCGCTGGCTGAAGCCGATCGACGAAGCCGCCGACGAGAAGAAGCACGGCATCGGCGCGCGGCTGCGCGGCTGGTTCGGCGGCGTCATCGATCGCTACGACCGCGCGCTGACGTGGGTGATCGATCACGAGCGGCTGACCTTGCTGGTCGCGGTGGCGACGCTCGTCCTCACCGTGCTGCTCTATCTCTTCATCCCGAAGGGCCTCTTCCCGACCCAGGACACCGGCCAGCTGCAGGCGCGCGTCGAGACCGCCGACGACGTCTCGTACGAGCGGATGTCGGAGCTGCAGCAGGCCGCGGCCGCGGCGGTGCTGCAGGACCCGGCGGTCGAGAACGTCAGCTCGTTCATCGGCGTCGACGCCGCCAACAACACGATGCTGCACACGGGCAGGATGCTGATCGACCTGAAGCCCGACCACGGCGACCAGGCGGCGGTGATGACGCGCCTGCAGGACCGCGCCCAGAAGGTCGCCGGCGTCACGGTCTACCTGCAGCCGACGCAGGACCTGACGATCGACGCCGAGACCGGGCCGACCGAATTCCGCGTCTCGCTCGAAGGCGCCGACTCGGCGACGGTGACGACGTGGGTGAACCGGCTCGTCGCCGAGATGAGGAACCGCAAGGAATTGCGCAACGCCACCAGCGACGCCGGCGCGCAGGGCCTCGCCGCCTTCATCGACATCGATCGCGACACCGCCGCGCGCCTCGGCGTCACCGCCAGCGCCGTCGACGACGCGCTCTACAGCGCCTTCGGCCAGCGCATCGTCTCGACGATCTTCACCGAGACCAACCAGTACCGCGTCATCCTCGAGGCGCAGCCCGGCCTGCTGACGACGGCCGAGTCGCTCGGCAAGCTCAACCTGCGAACGAGCTCGGGCGAGCCGACACCGCTCGACGCGATTGCCCGGATTAGCGAGCGGCAGGCGCCGCTGCAGATCACCCACGTCGCGCAATACCCGGCGTCGACGATCGGCTTCGACACCGCGCCCGGCGTCTCGCTCGGCGGCGCGGTCGACGCCATCCGCGCCGCCGCGAAGGCGATCAACCTGCCGTCATCGGTGCAGCTCACCTTCCTCGGCGCGTCGGGCGCGTACGAGCGGTCGCTCTCGAACCAGCTCTGGCTGATCCTGGCGGCGGTGATCTGCGTCTACATCGTCCTCGGCGTGCTGTACGAGAGCTACATCCACCCGCTGACGATCCTGTCGACGCTGCCGTCGGCGGGCGTCGGCGCGCTGCTCGCGCTCCTGATCAGCGGCAACGGCCTCGGCGTGATCGGCATCATCGGCATCATCCTTCTCATCGGCATCGTCAAGAAGAACGCGATCATGATGATCGACTTCGCGATCGACGCCGAGCGGACCGAGAACAAGCCCGCGCGCGAGGCGATCCATCAAGCCGCGCTGCTGCGCTTCCGGCCGATCCTGATGACGACGCTCGCCGCGCTCTTCGCGGCGCTGCCGCTGATGCTCGGCTGGGGCGAGGGCCACGAGCTGCGCCGGCCGCTCGGCCTGGCGATCTTCGGCGGACTGATCGTCAGCCAGCTGCTGACGCTGTTCACGACGCCGGTGATCTATCTCGCGTTCGATCGCCTCGGTCGGCGAGTCTCGCGGCGACGGTCGCGCGATGTGATCGCGGTGCAGGGGCAGACGTCGTGAGGCGCAGCGTCGCACGCGGGATCGGGGCGGCGGGCCCCCTTCGGAGCTCCATGTCCGCCGAACCAGGGCGATGCTCTGGTTCTCCTCCTAATACTTGCGCTCCGCAGGGGGCCCACCACCCCGATCCCGGACCGATGCGTGCTTGCAGCATGGTCATGCTGCACGGTGCAGGACGAGGGTGGTGGGTGGCCGGTGGAGCGCAAGTATTAGGAGGAGAGCCGCGGCGCAGCCGCGGCTCGGGGGACATGGAGCTCCGCCGGCCAGCCGCCGCCCTCGTCCCGCGTCCCAAGAACGGGAACAAGGACCGAGGGCCGACGCGATGAACCTGTCGCAGCCCTTCGTTCGAAGACCCATCGGCACCGTGCTGCTCACTGCCGGCGTCGCCCTCGCCGGCATCGGCGCGTTCTTCGTCCTGCCGGTCTCGCCGCTGCCGCAGGTCGATTTCCCGACCATCTCGGTGAGCGCGTCGCTGCCGGGCGCGAGCCCCGACACGATGGCGACGAGCGTGGCGACGCCGCTCGAGCGCCGCCTCGGAACGATCCCCGGCGTCACGGAGATGACGTCGTCGAGCCAGGTCGGCAGCACGCGGATCAGCCTGCAGTTCGAGCTCTCGAGGAACATCGACGGCGCCGCGCGCGAGGTGCAGGCGGCGATCAACGCGTCGCGAGTCGACCTGCCGGCGACGCTGCGCAGCAATCCGACGTATCGCAAGGCGAACCCGTCGGACGCGCCGGTGATCATCCTCGCGCTCACGTCCGAGACGATGTCGCCGGGCGAGATCTACGACACGGTGTCGAATATCGTCAGTCAGCGGCTGGCGCAGGTCGAAGGCGTCGGCGACGTCGAGATCGGCGGCTCGACGCTGCCGGCGGTCCGCGTCGAGCTGCTGCCGTTCGCGCTCAACAAGTACGGCATCAGCGCCGACGACGTCCGCGCCGCGATCCAGGCGAGCAACGCGAACCGGCCCAAGGGACAGATCGAGGGCGACGGCCGGCGGCTGCAGATCTACACCCAGGCGCCGGCGCGGCGCGCCGCCGAGTACGCGCCGATGGTCGTCGCCTGGCGCAACGGCGCGGCGGTCCGGCTCGACGACGTCGCCGAGGTCTTCGACGGCGTCGAGAACACGCGCACGCTCGGCCTCTTCAACGGCAAGCCGGCGGTGATCATCCTGGTCACGCGCCAGCCCGGCGCCAACGTCATCAAGACCGTCGACGGCGTGATCGCGCTGCTGCCCGAGCTGCGCGCGCAGCTGCCGGCGCAGATCGCGCTCGACGTCGCGTCCGACAGCACGCACTCGATCCGCGCCTCGCTGCGCGAGATCGAGTTCACGCTGCTGATCTCGATCGTCCTCGTCGTCGCCGTCGTCAGCCTGTTCCTGCGCAGCGTTCGCGCGACCGTCATCCCCGCGGTGGCGACGATCGTCTCGCTGCTCGGCACGTTCGGCGTGATGTACCTGCTCGGCTTTTCGCTCAACAACCTGAGCCTGATGGCGATCACGGTCGCGACCGGGTTCGTCGTCGACGACGCGATCGTCGTCCTCGAGAACACCGCGCGCCACATCGAGGCCGGAATGGACCGGATGAAGGCGGCGCTGCTCGGCGCCAAGGAGGTGGGCTTCACCGTGCTCTCGATCAGCGTCTCGCTGGTCGCGGTGTTCATCCCGCTGCTCTTCATGCAGGGCCAGGTCGGACGGCTGTTCCGCGAGTTCGCGGTGACGCTGTCGGCGGCGGTGCTGATCTCGCTCGTCATCTCGCTGACGACGACGCCGATGATGTGCGCGTGGCTGCTGAAGTCCGGCCCGTCGCCGGGATCGGACGGCCGCGGGCCGGCTGCCGATTCGGCCGCGCGCCCTCGCCGCGGCGCGCGTCGCTTCGGCGCCGTGCTGGCGCGCGGCGCCGAGCGCGGCTTCGCGAAGGTGCTGTCGTGGTACGAGGCGAGCCTCGACTGGGCGCTCGCCAGCCTGTGGCTCGTCCTCTTCATCCTGGTCGCGGTGATCGGCCTCAACGTCTATCTGTTCAGCGCCGCGCCGAAGGGCTTCTTCCCGCAGCAGGACACCGGCCAGCTGCGCGGCGGCCTGCGTGCCGACCAGAGCATCTCGTCGCAGGCGATGGGCGACAAGCTGCGCCAGGTCGTCGCCATCATCCGCAGCGATCCGGCGATGGCGACCGTCGTCGGCTTCACCGGCGGCAGCCGCGCCGGCGGCGGCTTCCTGTTCGCCAACCTGAAGCCCGCGTCGGAGCGGACCGAGAGCGGCCAGGCCGTGATCGCGCGGCTGCGCCCGAAGCTCGCGCAGGTGACCGGGCTGCAGGTCTTCCTGAGCACCGTCCAGGACGTTCGCGCCGGCGGCCGGCAGAGCAACTCCGACTACCAGTACACGCTGAAGAGCGACAGCCTCGCCGACCTGCGCCGCTGGGCGACCCGCCTCGCCGACGAGATGAAGCGCGAGCCGGAGCTGACCGACGTCGACACCGACCAGCAGGAGAACGGCGTCGAGACGATGGTCGACGTCGATCGCGACAGCGCGTCGCGACTCGGCCTCACCCCGGCGACGATCGACTCGTCGCTCTACAACGCCTTCGGCCAGCGCCAGGTCGCGACGATCTACAGCGAGCTCAACCAGTACCACGTGGTCATGGAATGGGCGCCGCGCTACACCCAGGGCCCGAACGCGCTCGCCGACGTCTACGTTCCCGCCAAGGGCACCGCGGCCGCCGCCTCGACCCAGACGGCGGGCGCGGCGGCCGCGGCGGCGTCGGCGCCGACGCTGAGCGGGGTCAGCGCCAACCCCGGCGCGCGCGACGCGTCGACCGGCAACCCGCTCAGCAACACCGCGACGCCGCTCGTTCCGCTCAGTGCGGTCGCGAGCTTTCGCGAGCGCTCGACGCCGACCGCGGTCAATCATCAGGACACCGAGCTCGCGACGACGATCTCGTTCAACCTCGCCGAAGGCCAGACGCTTCCCGACGCGGCGCGGGTGATCAAGGACGCCGAGGCGAGGATCGGCATGCCGACCAACGTGCGCGGCTCGTTCCAGGGAACGGCGCTCGCGGCGCAGCAGTCGCAGGGGCAGCAGACGCTTCTCATCGTCGCCGCCATCGTCGTCATCTACATCGTCCTCGGCATGCTCTACGAGAGCCTGGTCCATCCCCTGACGGTGCTGTCGACGCTGCCGTCGGCGGGAGTCGGCGCCGTCCTCGCGCTGCTCATGTTCAGGATGGACTTCTCGATCATCGCCCTCATCGGCGTCTTCCTGCTGATCGGCATCGTCAAGAAGAACGCGATCCTGATCATCGACTTCGCGCTCGAGGCCGAGCGGACGCGCGGGCTGTCGGCGGTCGAGGCGGTTCGCGAGGCGTGCCTGCTGCGCTTCCGGCCGATCCTCATGACGACGCTCGCCGCCGCGCTCGGCGCGCTGCCGCTCGCGATCGGCTTCGGCGAAGGCGCCGAGCTGCGCCGGCCGCTCGGCATCGCGATCATCGGCGGCCTGATCGCGAGCCAGGTGATGACGCTGCTGACGACGCCGGTCGTCTACGTGCTGCTCGACAGGCTGCGCGGGCGCAGGGCGGCGCCGCTACCACCGGTCGGCGCGCCGGTCGCGGTCGGGGAAGCGTCATGAAGCACTGGCTGACGATGCGGTGGCTGACCACGCGGTGGCTGATGCCGCAGTGGCTGATGCAGCCGTGGCTGACCGCGTCGCTCGCGACCTCGCTCGCCGCGTGCGCGGTCGGTCCCGACTACGAGCGGCCGAGCGCGCCGGTGCCGGCCGCCTACCGCGAAGCACCGCGCACCGGCGACGCGGTCTGGCTGCCGGCCGCGCCCGCCGACACGCTCGCGCGCGGCGACTGGTGGCGCCTGTTCGGCGACGCCGAGCTCGATCGCCTCGCGCGCGAGGTCGACGCCGCGAACCAGACCGTCGCGGCGGCAGTCGCGTCATACACGCAGGCGCAGGCGCTCGTGCGCGAGACCCGCGCCGCCTACTACCCGACCGTCGGCATCGACGCGAGCGGGCGCCGCTTCGGCGGCGGCAACGGCTCGGGCGGCTCCACCGGCGGCACCGGCACCGGCACCGCCAACGCCTTCTCCGCTTCGCTGGGCGGCGACTGGGCGCCCGACTTCTGGGGCCGCGTCTCGCGCTCGGTCGAAGGCGCCCGCGCCGGCGAGCAAGGCAGCGCCGCCGACCTCGCTTCGGCGCGCCTCTCGGCGCAAGGCGCGCTGGCGATCGACTACTTCGCGCTGCGCGAATCCGACTTCGAGGCCGAGCTGCTGGCGCGCACGATCGAGGCCTACGAGCGTGCGCTGCAGATCACGCAGAACCGCTACGCCGCCGGCGTCGTCGCCAAGACCGACGTGCTGCAGGCGCAGACCCAGCTGCTGACGACGCGCGCCTCGCTGGCGACGGTTCGCGCCAACCGCGAGCGCTTCGAGCACGCGATCGCCGTCCTCACGGGCAAGGCGCCCGGCGATTTCGCGCTCGCGCCGGCGCCGTGGAGCGATCGCGTGCCGACGCTTCCGCTCGGCGTGCCGTCGGCGTTGCTCGAGCGCCGGCCCGACATCGCCTCGGCGGAACGCCAGGTCGCCGCGGCCAACGCGCAGATCGGCGTGCAGAAGTCGGCGTACTACCCGAACCTGACCTTGACCGCATCGATCGGCACGGCGGGCCTGCGCTTCGGCGATCTCTTCAACGCCGCGAGCCCGCTCTGGTCGTTCGGCGTCGCGGTGGCGCAGACCGTTTTCGACGCCGGCGCGATCGGCGCGCGAGTCGATGCGGCCAGCGCAGCGCACGAAGCCGCGGTGGCGCGCTATCGCCAGACCGTGCTCACCGCGTTCCAGGGCGTCGAGGACCAGCTCAGCAACGCGCGCGCGCAGGCCGAGCAGGCCGACCTGCTCAAGCAGGCATCGGATGCCGCCGACCAGATCGAGCAGCAGATCCTCAACCGCTATCGCGCCGGCCAGCTCAGCTACACCGAGGTCGTCACCGCGCAGGCGTCGGCGCTGTCGGCGCGGCGATCGCTGGTGCAGACGGCGGTCAATCGCCAGGTCACGGCGATCACTCTGATCCAGGCGCTCGGTGGCGGCTGGGATGCCGCCGCGCCGGTGCAGGTCAAGAGCTCGGTTCGCGACGAGAACGCGCGCTGACGACGCGGCCCTGCGACGCGGCGCTGCGAAGCAGGGCGTTCAGCGTCGCCCACCTTGCGAGTTGCTGGCTTCCGTCTTCCTGATGATGAGGACGATGGAAAAATCACGACACTGAGCAGGCGCGGCGCCTCGCGGTCGCCGCAGCGCTGCTCGTGATCGCGGGAGGAGCCGGCATGGATTCGAAGGGTCTCGCGCTCATTGTGGTGCACGGGGTGGCCGACCAGAAGCCCGGCGACACCGCTCGCGCGCTGGTCGAGCTCATGGTCGCTGGCGATCCTCCCGGCGCGGCGCAGTACGAGGCGGTGGCGCGGACCGATTTCGTCGTCGAGGTCGCGCCGCTGCAACCGTCGTCGCCGACGACGTCGCGCGCCGATGCGACGCCGCGGCCGCAGGACCGAACCCTGCGCAAGGCCTGGCGCCAGTCGAGATGCTCCGACCTGCGGGCGCAGGACCTGCTCGCTCAAGGTCCTGCAGCCGCGGCCGAGGACGCCGGCGCCGCGCAGCAAGCCCCCGACCGCGGCATCACGCTCACCGACTACCTGCTCCGCAAGCACGTCGAGAACGGCGCCGGCCTCGAGGTCTACGAGTCGAGCTGCATCGCGCTCGAGCGCAAGGCCGGCGGCGCGAAGACGCCGGTCACGGTCTACGAGATGTACTGGGCCGATCTCTCGCGGCTGTCGGGTGCCCTGCCGCGCATCGTGACCGAGCTGTTCACGATGGTGTTTCGCCTCGCCAAGCTCGGTCGCGACACGGTCGACGAGGCGTTCGTCTGGCGCCAGCGACCCAGGCAGGGCGCCATGCACCGGTCGGCCTGGAACGTCACGATGCGACTGCAGACGGCGCTCGACTGGCTGTTCGCCAACGTGCTCGCCCTCCTCTTCGCGCAGCTCATCCTGCTGACGCTCGTCTTCGTCGTGCTCGCCCTGGCCGGCACGGTGCCGCTCGTGAATCGCTTCTGGCTGCATGTCCCGGTTCTCGGCGGCGCGGCGCTGCTGTCGGCGGTGGTCTCCGCCTATCACTGGCGCGGCTCGCCGCCGCGCCTCGACGTCGCGATCGCCGCGCTGCTGCTCGCAGCCGCCTGCGTCGTCGCGGCCGTGTGGCCGACGCTCAGACCCTGGGGCGTGGGCCTGCTGCTTTTCGGCGCGGTCAGCCTGCTCTACGACGTCGGCCTTCGCATCGCCGACGCCCGCTTCCCGTTCACGCGGCGCGCCGGCTGGGTCCTCTGGATCCTCCTGCTTCTCGTGGTCCTTGCCAGTGCGCTCGGCGAGGTCGCGGCGCTCGGCGAGCATCTCGACTGGCGCTCCTTCGGCGTCGGCTGGCACGCGTCGCTGTTCGGTGTCGAGGTCGTGCTGCTGGCGATCAGGACATGGTGGATCGGCGCCGGCATCCTGCTCGTGCTGTGGTTCGTCGCCGGCTCGCTCGCCGGGCTCGAGAAGAGCTTCGAATCGCGCGCCAGCCTCGCCACCGGGCGATTGGGCCTGGCGGTGTCGCTGGCCACCTTCCTGACGCTGACGATGGCGATCTGGGCCCTGCTCACGACCATCATCGACGTCTCCGCGCGCAACGTCGCGTACACGCCGTGTATCTTCGAATTCGACGAGGCTGCGGCAATCCGGAGCGAGGCGCAGCGCGAGAAGGAGCGCGAGAGGAAGTCGGCGAGCGCGAAGCCCGCCGAGCAAGCCAGGACGACTGCGTCCGACGAGCCGGCGCACCCCAATCACTGCCTGTGGATGTCGCCAGACGCAAGGAAGGCGGCCGACAACGCTGCGACCGCGCGAGCCACGGCCTCCGCGGCCGCGCCGGCGAGCGCTCTCGCATCGAGTTCGCGCGCCGCCGCGCCGGCGAGCGCGCCCGCATCGAGCGCCCCCGCATCGAGCGCGCGCCTGTACCTGCGCGACCGCTACGAGAAGAGCACGACCGTCTTTTCCTTCCTCGTCGTCACCCTCCTCGCGTTGTTCGCGTACGCGGCGGCGATGTTCATGCCGAGCGTGCTCGCCGAAATGAAGATCCTGGTCGCGCGCACGCGCGACAAGGCGGCAAGGGCGGTGGCGCGGGCCGCGACGCGAAGTCGCTCGCTCGGCGATAGCGACAGCGAACGAGCGCGCGTGTACCGGCTCGGCCGCTGGCTGACAGGCGGCTTCGTCGGGCTCGACAGCGTCGTCTACGCGATCGTCGCCGTCGGTGCGGTCGGCGCGCTCGCGGTGGCACTGGCGTTCCTCGGGGTGGGTTGGGACGTGCTTCGCGACGGAGAGCGATGGCTGTCGGGGCTCTCGCAGACGCTGCTCAAGCCCTTGGTGCTGACGGCCGCCGGCATCGTCACGATGCTCTCCGTCCTGGGCGGCCTGCTGTCGCGCTACCTGCCCGCCTTGCGTGCGCCGCTCGACATCGCGCTCGACGTCGACAACCACTTCCGCGAGTTTCCGCGCGCCGCGATTCCGCGCGCGCGAATCTTCTCGCGTTACGCGGCGCTGCTGCGCCACGTCGTCGCGCAAGGGCACGATCGCATCGTCATCGTCGCGCACAGCCAAGGCACGGTGATCAGCGCCGAGCTGCTGCGCTATCTCGCCAGCGCCGGCCGAGGCGGGTCCCGCATCGCGCGCGCGGCCGGGCGCGAACCTGGCGCCGACGCGCGGCCGCGGCCGTGGCTCGACGGCCGGCAGCTCCCCGAGATCTCGCTGCTCACCCTCGGCTGCCCGCTGCGCCAGCTCTATGCCGCGCGCTTTCCGACGCTGTACCGCTGGGTGCTCGCGCGCGACGGCGCGCGCACCGGTCCGCGCGCCAAGGACATCGGCGTCTCGCGCTGGTTCAATGCGTTCTGCAGCGGCGACTACGTCGGCCGCTGGCTGTGGGCCGATTCCTCGAGCGACGACGACTGGCTCGGAAGGCCAATGGTCGACGTCGTCGACCCGGCGCTGCTCGGAAGAAAGCGCGCCTACGACGCGTTCTCGCCGATGCCGCCGGACGAGCCGCTATCGACCCGGAGCGAGCTCGAGGTCTGTCTCGGCTTCGGCGCCCACACGCACTACTTCGAGACCGAGATGGAGACGGTGGCCTGGCTCGTCGACGAGCTGGTCGCGCCGGCGACGCTGCGTCAGCCCGAGGACCGCAATATCGAAAGACCCTAGGCAGGGCGGCCGACCCCTCCGCCAGAATCGCCTCTCCCTGTCCGGACGGGCCACTGGCGATGGAAAAGATCTGGTTGAAGCAGTACCCCGCCGGCGTCCCGGCCGAGATCAACGTGAACCAGTACCCGTCGCTGGTCGCGCTCCTCGACGAGAGCTTTCGCCGCTACGCCGATCGCACGGCGTACAAGTTCATGGGCAAGGCGATCGCCTTCAGGGAGGTCGACCAGGCGTCGCAGGCGTTCGCGGCGTGGCTGCAGGCGCAAGGGCTCGTCAAGGGCGACCGCGTCGCGGTAATGATGCCCAACGTGCCGCAATACCCGGTCGCCGTCGCCGCGATCCTTCGCGCCGGGCTCGTCGTCGTCAACGTCAACCCGCTCTACACGCCGCGCGAGCTCGAGCACCAGCTCAAGGACTCCGGCGCGAAGGCGATCGTCATCATCGAGAACTTCGCGAGCGTGCTGCAGCAGGTGATGGCGGCGGTGCCGACCAAGAAGGTCGTGCTCGCGTCGATGGGCGACATGCTCGGCTTTCCGAAGTCGCTCGTCGTCAACTACGTCGTCCGCAAGGTCAAGAAGATGGTGCCGGCGTTCGACCTGCCGGGCGCCGTGCGCTTCAACGACGCCCTCGCGCAGGGACGCGGCAAGCCGTTCAAGCCGGCCGAGGTCGGCCCCGACGACATCGCCGTGCTCCAGTACACCGGCGGAACGACCGGCGTCAGCAAGGGCGCGGTCCTGCTGCACCGCAACCTCGTCGCCAACATCCTGCAGGCCGAGGCGTGGTACCAGCCGGCGCTGAAGAAGATCCCGGCGGGCGAGCAGATCGTCACCATCTGCGCGCTGCCGATCTATCACATCTTCGGCTTCAACACGAACATGATGCTGGCGATGCGGATGGGCGGGTCGAACATCCTGATCGCCAACCCACGCGACCTGCCGGCGGTCTTCAAGCAGCTGCAGGGCGAGAAGTTCCACAGCTTTCCGGCCGTCAACACGCTCTTCAACGCGATGGCCAACCATCCCGACTTCGGCAGCGTCGACTGGAGCGGGCTCGTCATCTCGGTCGGCGGCGGCATGGCGGTGCAGAGCGCGACCGCCAAGCTCTGGCTCGACAAGACCGGCTGCCCGATCGTCGAGGGCTACGGCCTCTCCGAGACCTCGCCGTCGGCGACCTGCAACCCGGTCGACAGCACCGCCTACAGCGGCAACATCGGCCTGCCGATGCCGAACACCGAGCTCAAGCTGCTCGACGACGACGGCCGCGAGGTGCCGATGGGAACGCCGGGCGAGATCGCGATCAAGGGGCCGCAGGTGATGGCCGGCTACTGGCAGCGGCCCGACGAAACCGCCAACGTGATGACCGCGGACGGGTTCTTTCGCAGCGGCGACATCGGCGTCGTCGACGAGCGCGGCTACTTCAAGATCGTCGACCGCAAGAAGGACATGATCCTGGTCAGCGGCTTCAACGTCTATCCGAACGAGATCGAGGACGTCGTCACGCAGATGCCGGGCATCCTCGAGTGCGCGGCGGTGGGCGTCGCCGACGCCAAGGCGGGCGAGGCGGTCAAGCTGGTCATCGTCAGGAAGGACCCGGCGATCACCGAGGCGGCGGTGCGCGCCTACTGCGAGGCCAACCTGACCGGCTACAAGCGGCCCAAGATCGTCGAATTCCGCACCGACCTGCCCAAGACCCCGGTCGGCAAGATCCTGCGCCGTGAACTGCGCGACAAAGCCTGAGCGGTCGCGAGGCGGAGAGCGCGGTGATGACGCTTCATGCTGATACATTTCGCGCATCGTTGATGTCGCGCCCGCGAGCGCGAGTGATGGGAACGGGAACATACCGGTGATCTGGGTCAAGACCGACGCGGGCCGCGCCGAAATGCAGACACGGTCGCTGGTCAAGGAGCGGGCGCGCCGAAATCTCCTGCTCCTCATCGACGGCACGAAGACCGAGGAGATGCTGCTCGCCAACCTGGCCGGAATCAGCGCCGACGACTTCCAGGAGCTTCGCAAGCTCGAGCTGATCGCCCCCGCCAGCGGCGCCGTGACGGTCGGCAATCCGGCGCGCGGCAACTTCGAGGCGACGCGCCCGACCGCGCCGATGCCGCTCGACACCAAGACGCTCGACTACAGCGAGTTCACGGCGGCGCTCACCAAGCTCATCTCGGCCCAGCTCGGCCTGCGCGGATTCACGCTGACGCTGGCGGTCGACAAGGCGTCGACGATCGCCGAGCTGCGCGACGTCGCGCAGCGCGTCATCGAGCAGGTGCGCGAGCGAAAGGGCGACGCCGCCGCCAACGAGGCGCGAAAGACGCTCTACGGCGGTTGATCGCGTCCCGTCGCTGCGGGCGGCCGCGGCGCGCGCGCGCGGCCGCGCCGTCGCCGCCTTCGTGTGGCGCCCGTTCCGCGTCGTCCTGCTCGGCGTTCTCGTCGTCGTCATCTTCGTCGAGGAGTGGGGCTGGCGGCCGCTGACGGCGCTCGCCGCGAAGATCGCCCGCTGGCCGCCGATCGCCGCCGTCGAGCGATGGATCCACGCTGCGTCGCCGCCGGTCGCGCTGGCGTTCTTCCTCGTTCCCGCGCTCCTGCTCGTGCCGGTCAAGCTGGCCGCGCTCTGGCTGATCCACGACGGACAGGCGACGCTCGGCATCGCCGTCATCGTCGCCGCCAAGCTGGCCGGAACGGCCTTCGTCGGCCGGCTCTTCATCCTGGTCGAGCGCCAGCTGATGACGTTTCGCTGGTTTGCGCGCTGCGTCGCCTGGTGGCGCGGCACGCGCGATCACGTCATGGCGACCCTGCGCGGGTCGGTCGTCTGGCGCAGCGCGCGGGCGGTGCGGCGATTTGCGCGAAACTGGCTGCAACGCCTGCGCACCTTGAAGGACTGAGCCTGCGCCCCCGAATCTTCGTCGCCGACCCGTTCGCGGCCGACAGCATCGTCACGCTGCACGGGGCGGCCGCGCGCCATCTGCAGGTGTTGCGGCTCCAGCCCGCCGACCTCGTGACGCTGTTCAACGGCGACGACGGCGCCGAGTGGCCAGGCGAGATCGTCCGCATCGGCCGGCGCGAGGTCGAGGTCCGCCTCGGCGCGCCGAGCGCCGTCGATCGCGAGCTCGCGTGCGACGTCACGATCGCGGTCGGCGTCCCCGCCAACGACCGGATGGATGCGCTCGTCGAGAAGGCCGGCGAGCTCGGCGCTGCCGCGATCCAGCCGCTCGCCTGCGAGCGCTCGGTCGTACGCCTCTCGGGCGATCGCGCCGAGGCGCGGCGCGCGCACTGGCAGCGCGTCGCCGAGGCGGCCAGCGAACAATGCGGCCGGGCCCGCGTCACCGCCGTGCTGCCGGTGCGCTCGCTCGACCGCTGGCTCGACGAGGCGCGATCCAGCGCAGCGGATCGACGCATCGTTCTCAGTTTCGCCGCCGGCGCGGCGATGCCCGCGCAGGCGCTCGGCGCCGAGGGCAACGCCAGCACGAGGAAAACGCTCGTCCTGAGCGGCCCCGAAGGCGGCCTCAGCGCCGCCGAGGAGGCCGCCGCGGTCGGTGCGGGCTTCGTACCGGTGAGCCTCGGGCCGAGGACCTTGCGCGCCGACACGGCGCCGCTCGCCCTGCTCGCCTGGATCGCCCTCTCGCAATGCGGGCTTCGCGCCGATCAGCTCAGCATGTGGGTGTCGCCGCAGACCGACAGCGCCTGACCGGAGATCGTCGCCGCGCGACGGCTGGCGAGAAAGACGGCGTAGTCGGCGAGCTGCTCGGGTGTCACGTACTCCTTGATCGACGTCGCCGCGAACGCCGCGCGCTCGACCTCCTCGAACGCGACGCCCCGCGCCTTCGCCTTTGCTGCCAGCACCGACTGCTGCCTCGGCCCGGCGACGACGCCGGGCAGCAAGGCATTGACTCGGATCTTGTCGGGGCCGAGCTCGATCGCGAGCGAGCGCATCAAACCGATCACGCCCCACTTGGCTGCCGCGTAGGGCGTGCGCAGGGCGAAGCCGAGTCGCCCCGCGAGAGACGACACGCCGACGATGCTCGCATTGCCGGACCGGCGCAGTGCCGGCACGGCGAGGCGAACGCAGTTGAAGTGGCCGGTGAGATCGATGGCGATGCAGCGGTCCCAGTCGGCGGGATCGATCGTCTCGACGGCGCCGGTGGGGCCTGCGATGCCGGCGTTGCTGACCAGGCAATCGAGGCCGCCGAGGCGCTCGCCGGCGCTAGCGAACCAGCGCTCGACCGCGTCGCGATCCGAGACGTCGCAGGCGACCGCGTGCAGCGCCGGATCCGACGCGGCGAGCGCGCCCAGCGCGGCAGCATCCACATCGCACAGCGAAACGACGGCGCCTTCGCGATGAAATGCGCGCGCGATCGCCAGGCCGATGCCGGCGCCTCCCGCCGAGACCATGACGCGCAAACCAGCGAGACCGAGCTCCATGTCGTCCTCCGATGCGATGACGCTAGCGCGGCGGCAGCACCCCGCGCCCGGCGATGAAGGCCGCCGTGCTGCTGATGTCCTCGTGCAACGCCGATCGCGCGGCCGCGGCGTCGCCGGCGACGACGGCGGCGAGCAGCGCGGCGTGGCAGCGCAAGGCGACGCCGCTCTCGAGCCGGCCGGCGCCGGCGCGCATGTCGAGGTTGAGGATCGGGCCGATGCGAAGCCACAGCCCTTCGATGATCGCCGTCAGCGCCGGCATTCCGGCGCTGCGGTAGATCGCGAAATGCAGGTCGGCGTTGGCGACGATGGCAGCGTCGAGGTCGGGTGCGGCGCGAGTCCCCTGACGTCGGAACGCCGCCTCGTGGCGGCGCAGCGCGGCACGCTCGCCGGCGCCGCGGCGGCGCGCGGCCTGCTCGACGGCAAAGCCCTCGATCGCGAGGCGAATGGCGGTGAGCTCGGCAAAGCCGGGCGCGGACAGGAGCGGCACCTGCACGGCTCGCTTCGGAGTGACCTCAAGGGCGCGCTCGGCGACGAGCCGGGCCACCGCGTCGCGCACCGGCTGCATCGACGTGCGCTGCTGGTCGGCGACGCTGCGCAGGGAGAGCCGGTCGCCGGGCGCGAGCACGCCGGTGATGAGTTGGCGCCTCAGGTCGGCGAGGACCCGGGCGCCGAGTGTCTCGTCCATGGCGTCGGCTCAGGAGGTGGCTCAGGAGGAGATCGGAGATTCCCCGGCTTTACAAGCACTGCGATCCAGTCCACGATAACTGTGATCACAGTTCCAGGCAAGCGCTCTCACCCAGGAGGCAGCATGACCCGTCCCCTCGATCCCGTCCGCCGCCGCATCGTCGCCGGCGCCTCGACCGCCGCCGTTCTCGGCTGGCCCGCGCTCGGCCGCGCCCAGGCCGACGTCATCCGCATCGGCCACCTGACGCCGCGCACCGGCTTCCTCGGGCCGCTCGGCGAGTTCGCGGTGCAGGCGGTCGACATGGCGGTCGCGGAGATCAACGCCGCGGGCGGCATCAATGGGCGCAAGGTCGAGGCGCTGAAGGAAGACTCGGTCAATCCGCAGACCGCATCGACCAAGGCCGAGCGGATGATCGAGCGCGACAAGGTCGCCTGCATCATCGGCGAGATCTCTTCGGCGTCGGCGCTGACGATCAGCCAGGTCGCCGAGCGCACGAAGACGCTCTTTATCAACACCGGCGCCAACTCCGACGAGCTGCGCGGCAAGGGCTGCAAGCGCTACATGTTCCACATCGAGAGCCAGAACTCGATGTACGTGAAGACGTGCGGGCGCTCGCTCATGGCGCAGGGGCTCGTCAAGGGCAAGAAGTGGTTCTCGCTGACCGCCGACTACGCGTTCGGTCACGACCTGCTGCGAGTCGCCAAGCGCTTCATGGCCACGGCAGGCGGCGAGTTCGCGGCCGACAAGCTGGTGCCGACCGATGCCACCGACTTCTCGCCGCTGCTGCTCGAGATCCGCAGCGCCAAGCCCGATCTGGTGATCTCCAACCTCGCCGGCAACCAGATCACGAATTTCCTCAAGCAGTACTCGGAGTTCGGCCTCACGTTTCCGGTCGCCGGCTTCGGATTCGACACGGCGCTCGCCTGGGGCGCCGGCAAGGGCAACTTCCTCGGCACGTGGCCGGTGGTCTGGCACCATCTCATCGACACGCCCGACACCAGGCGTTTCGTCGCCGAGTTCACCAAGCGCTACAGCCGGCCGCCCGAGAACCAGGCCTGGGGCGACTACAACGCCATCAAGCTCACCGCGCAGGCGATGGCCGAGCTCAAGTCGACCGATTCCACGAAGCTCGTCGAGCACTTCGAGAAGGGCGCCAAGTTCGGCCTCATGAAGACGCGCGAGGGCTACTTCAGGAAGAGCGACCACCAGATGATGCACGAGATGTACACCGTGCAGGCGCTGCCCGCCGCCGAGATCAAGAACGCGTTCGACATCTTCCGGTCGTCGGCGCCGGTGCCGGGACCGAACGAACCGCTCGAGGTGATCGCGGCGACCGCCGAAGAGAACGAGTGCAAGTTCGCCTGACGCGCCGGCCCGCCGTCATCGCCCACCGGCGCAGCCGCCGAACGACGTGCTGCTCGTCCAGCACCTGCTCAACGGCCTGCTGGCCGGCGCCTATTACCTGCTGATCGCACTCGGCCTGTCGCTGATCTTCTCGCTCGGCGGCATCGTCAATCTCGCGCACGGTGCGTTCTACGCGATCGGCGCGTACCTGGCCGTCAGCATCGGCGCGTCGCTCGGCTTCGGCGGCGCGGTGCTGATCGCGCCGGTCGCCGTCGGCATCCTCGGCGTCGCCGTCGAGCGGGTGCTGTTTCGGCGCTTCTACAAGGCCGACCCCGCGCTCTCGCTGCTACTCACGTTCGGCCTGGCGATGGTCGCCGAGCAGGCGCTGCGAATGATCTTCGGCGCCGCGCCGCTGTCGTGGGCGATTCCGCCGGCGCTGCGCGGCCAGGTCTTCCTCGGCGACTTCGTCTATCCGCGCTACCGGCTCCTGATCCTCGCCGTCGCGGTCGCCTGCGTCGCCGCGCTCTGGCTGCTGCTGCAGCGAACGCCGTTCGGCCGTGTCGTTCGCGCCGGGGTGCAGAACGCCGAGATGGTCGGCGCGCTCGGCATCTCTCTCGAGCCCTACATGACGGCGATCGCGTTCCTCGGCATCGGCCTGGCCGGACTCGCCGGCGTCATGCTGGCGCCGATCTTCTCGATCCATCCAGCGATGGGCGCCGAGATCATCACCTCCGCATTCGTCGTCGTCGTGATCGGCGGGCTGGGCTCGTTCTGGGGCGTCGTGGCGGCCGCCGTCGTCGTCGGCCTGGCCAAGGGCGCCGTCACCGCGGCCGGCTACCCGCAGTACTCGGAGGCCGCGATCTACCTGCTGATGCTGCTCGTGCTGCTGGTGCGTCCGCGCGGCCTCTTCGGCGAGCGCATCCAGCGCTTCGAGTAGCCGGCGACGCACGATGCCGACCGCTCGCGACCTCGTCATCGCCGCGCTCGGCCTCGCGCTGCTGCCGTTCGCACTGGCGGCGATGGGGCTCGGCGTCACGTCGGCGACCGAGGTCGTCGTCTTCGCGCTCGCCTGCATGGCGCTCAACGTTCTCGTCGGCTACACCGGCCTCACGTCGTTCGGCCACGGCGCCTGGTTCGGCCTGGCGGCGTACGCGGCGGGGCTGTCGCAGCGCGCCTGGTTCGCCGGCTCGTTCGTCTGGCCGCTCGTCTTCGGCGGCGCTCTCGTCGCGGCGCTCGCCTGGGCGTTCGGCTTTCTGATCCTGCGCCGCCGCGGCGTCTACTTCTCGCTCCTGACCCTGGCGTTGGCCGCGATGCTGTACTCGGTGGCGTTTCGCTGGACCGAGGTGACCGGCGGCGAGAACGGCCTCGGCGGCATCGTCAGGCCCGTGCTCGCCGGCGTCTCGTTCGACGCCGCGCCGGCGTACTACGCCCTGGTCGCGACCATCGCCTTCGCGGCCGTCGTCGCGCTCTGGCGTCTGCATCGCTCCCCGCTCGGCAGCGTCCTGGTCGCAATCCGCGAGAACGAGCAACGTGCGCGCTTCATCGGCTACCCGACCAACCGCGTCAAGCTGGCGGCGTTCGTCGTCTCGGCGATGCTCACCGGCCTGGCCGGGATGCTGCTCGCCTTCAACAACCGGATGACGTCGGCCGAGCCGATCTCGGTCGCGTTCTCGGGCGAGCTGCTGGCGATGGTGATCATCGGCGGCATGCGTTCGTTCCTCGGCCCGGCGCTCGGCGCGCTCTTCTTCGTCATCTTCCGCGATTCGCTCTCGCGCGTGACCGAGAACTGGCTGCTCTATTTCGGATTGCTGTTCGTCGCCTTCATCGTCTTCTCGCCGACCGGGCTGGTCGGGCTGTACGAGCGGGTCTCGGCGCGCTGGCGCAAGGCCGCCGCCGGCGACGCGGCGATGGCCGACCGCCAGGCCGGTGCGACGGCGCTGCCGGCGTTCCTGCGGCCGCCGCCGGGCGACGGCGCTGCCGTTCTCGAAGCTCGCGGGCTGGCCAAGCGCTTCGGCGGCATCGCGGCCGTGAAGAACGTGTCGCTCACCCTGCGCGACCGCACGCTGCACGCGCTGATCGGCCCGAACGGCGCCGGCAAGACGACGGCGTTCAACCTCGTCTCGGGCCTGTACGCACCCGACGCGGGCAGCGTCACGCTGCGCGGCGAGGCGATCGGCGGCCGTTCGCCCGAGGCGATCACCCGCGCCGGCGTGGGCCGCTCGTTCCAGATCACCAACCTGTTCGCCGCGCTCACGGTCGCCGAGAACGTCCGCCTCGCCGTGCAGGCGCGCCATCCGCGCCGCTTCGCCGCCTGGTCCGGCGTCGCGTCGCTGAGCGACGTCGGCCGCGACAGCGCCGAGCTCGTTCGCGCGATGGGCCTGGGCGGCGTCGAGAGCGCGCCGGCGGCGTCGCTCTCGTACGGCGGCCAGCGCCTGCTCGACATGGCGCTCGCGCTCGCGACGAAGCCGCGCGCGCTGCTCCTCGACGAGCCGCTCGCCGGTCTCGCCGCGGCCGAGCGCGAGCGCGTCGGCAAGCTCGTCAAGGACATCTCGGGCGAGATCCCGGTCCTGCTCGTCGAGCACGACATCGACCGCGTCTTCGCACTCGCCGATGCGGTCACGGTGATGAACGAGGGTGAGGTGCTCGTCGACGGCAGCGTCGCCGACGCGCGCGACTCGCCGCAAGTGCAGGCGATCTACATCGGCGCCGGGTCGCACGCGCTGGCCGAGCGGGCGCATCCCGGGGCGGCGAGCGCGCAGGCGCTGCTATCGGTCAGCGGCATCGACACCTACTACGGCAAGAGCCACATCCTGCGCGGCGTCAGCTTCGACGTGCGCGAGCACGAGATCGTCGCCTTGCTCGGGCGCAACGGCGCCGGCAAGTCGACGCTGCTGAAGTCGGTGATCGGCATCGCACCGCCGGCGGCGGGAACGATCGCCCTCGGCGCCGAGGCGCTGGCGCGCCGACCGGCGGCGCAGATCGCTCGCGCCGGCGTCTCCTACGTGCCGCAGGGGCGCGGCCTCTTCGCCGGAATGTCGGTTGCCGAGAACCTCGAGCTCGGCCACCTCAAGCGGCGCAGCGGCACCGGCAAGCACTGGGACGACGCCAAGATCCTCGCCTTCTTCCCGAGCTTGAAGGCCCGCTGGCGGGCGCCCGCCGACTACCTCTCGGGCGGCGAGCAGCAAATGGTCGCCGTCGCGCGAGCGCTCTCCGGCGACACCCGCATCCTCCTCCTCGACGAGCCGTTCGAGGGCCTCGCGCCGGCGGTGATCGAGGAGCTGTTCGAGGCGTTCGACCGGATGCGCTCGGAGATGGCGATCCTGATCGTCGATCATCATCTCGATCTCGCCCTCGCGCTCTCGGACCGAACGGTGGCCCTCGAGCGCGGCGAGGTGACGCACGTCGGACCATCGGCCGAGCTCTCGCGCGATCTCGAGCTGAGGCGCCGGGTGCTCTGGCTCTGACCGCGCGCGGCCGTCGAGGAACACGACCCATCGAGGACGACATGACACCAAGCTCCAAGCGCGCCGGCATCGTCGGCGCCGGCCTCATCGGACGCGCCTGGGCGCACGTCTTCGCGCGCGCCGGCTGGCAGGTCGCCGTGTGGGACCCGTCCGCGGCGCAGCGCGACAGCGCAGCGCGCGAGATCGAGCGCTCGCTGCACGATCTGCATCGCCACGGACTCGTCGCCGATCCCGACGCGGCCGCGGCGTGCGTGCGCGTCGTGCCTTCGCTCGCCGAGGCGGTCGGCGACGCCGTCTACGTGCAGGAGAGCGGACCCGAGACGCTCCAGGCGAAGCTGGAAACCTTTGCCGCGCTCGACGCCGCCGCGCCGCCCGACTGCGTCCTCGCGTCGTCGACGTCGGCAATCGTCGCGTCGCGCTTCACCGAGGCGCTCGCCGGGCGCGCGCGCTGTCTGGTCGCCCACCCGGTCAACCCGCCGCACCTCGTGCCGGTCGTCGAGCTCTGCGGCGCGCCGTGGACCTCGCCGGAAACGCGGGCGCGCGCCCGCGACGTGATGCTCGGCGTCGGCCAGGTGCCGATCGACGTCCGCCGCGAGATCGACGGCTTCGTCCTCAACCGGCTGCAGGCGGCGCTCCTCACCGAGGCGTTTCGCCTCGTCCAGGACGGCGTCGTCAGTCCCGACGACCTCGATCGCACCGTCGCCGAGGGTCTCGGCCGGCGCTGGGCGTTCATGGGGCCGTTCGAGACCATCGAGCTGAACGCCCCGGCCGGCGTCGCCGACTACTGCGAGCGCTACGTCGAGTGGTTTCGACGCTATGCGGCCGACCTGCCGCCGCCATCGGTATGGAACGAGGCATCATGGCGCGCCACCGCCGCGGCGTGTGCGCCGGCGCTGGACCGCGATGCGATCGCGCGCAAGAGCGAATGGCGCGACCGACGGCTCGCCGCGCTCGCGTCGCACCAGCAGAGCCAGCCCCGATGGGCCGACACACCGAACGAGGAGCCATCGTCATGAGCCCCAAGACCTCCCCCCGCCGCAAGGTCATCGTCACCTGCGCCGTCACCGGCGCGATCCACACGCCGTCGATGTCGCCGCACCTGCCGATCACGGCCGACGAGATCGCCGAGGCGGCGCTCGGCGCGCACGCCGCCGGCGCCGCGATCGTCCACCTGCACGCGCGCGATCCCGTCGACGGCCGGCCGGACCAGAGCCCGGCCGCGTTCGAGCCGTTCCTGAAGCGGATCAAGCGCGAGGCCGACGTCGTCGTCAACATCACGACCGGCGGCGCGCCGACGATGTCGGTCGAGGAGCGCCTCAAGCCGTGCGCGCACTTCAAGCCGGAAGTGGCGTCGCTCAACATGGGCTCGATGAACTTCGGCCTGTTCCCGATGCTGGCGCGCTTCAGCGAGTTCAAGCACGACTGGGAGCGGCCGTATCTCGAAGGCTCCGACGAACGCATCTTCAAGAACACGTTCCGGGACATCGCGAACATCCTCGCCACCTGCTCGGCCAATGGCACGCGCTTCGAGATCGAGTGCTACGACATCGGCCACCTCTACACGCTGCGTCACTTCGCCGACCGCGAGCTCGTCAAGCCGCCGTTCTTCATCCAGTCGGTGTTCGGCATCCTCGGCGGCATCGGGCCGCACCCCGAGGACGTCGCCCACATGCGGCGCACCGCCGACCGGCTGTTCGGCGACGACTACGTGTGGAGCGTGCTCGGCGCGGGTAGGAATCAGCTGCCGATCGCGGCGCAGTCGGTGGCGCTCGGCGGCAACGTCCGCGTCGGCCTCGAGGACTCGCTCTGGATCGGCGCCGGCAAGCTCGCCGAGACCAATGCGCAGCAGGTCCGTGCCGCGCGCCAGGTGATCGAAGGTCTCGGCCTCGAGCTGGCGAGCGCCGACGAGGCGCGCGAGATGCTGCAGTTGAAGGGCAAGGCCAACGTCGCGTTCTGATCGTTGCCGGCTGCACGCGCGTCGTGCAGCCGCCGCGACGTGGCTGCCGCGCCTCTACGCCGCGTTCCGGCTCGAGCCGCGCAGAGGCCTAGGCCTTCGCCCCGCTGCGCGCCGAGCCGGGGACGAGGTCGAAGCGGAACAGGCGGCATTCGATCGGGCCGTTCCACATCGGCACCCGGCGCGATTCCTTCAGACGCATCGCGCTCGGCAGCTTCATGTCCGGGCTGAGGATCCACGCCGTCCAGCCAGCGGGATGGGCCGTGTAGGCGTGCTTCCAGTGGGCAGCCAGGCGCGGGAAGAAGTCGCCCGGCGCGTCGCGGTCGCTCGCCGGCTCGCTGCCGGCGCGAGGCGCCGCCGCGATGGCCCGGGGATCGTCGCCGCGTCGCTCCGTGCCCGGCGAGGCGACGCGTCCGGGAGCGCCTGAACGCGCCTTGCCGGCGACCTCGATCCGCTCGCCGTAGGGCGGGTTGACCATCAGCGTGCCGTGCAGGCCGTCGGGCAGCGGCGGCGGCGGCCGCTCGAGCGCATCGCCGCCGTGGAAGACGATCGCTTCGGCGACGCCGGCGCGCTCGGCGTTGCGGCGCGCGAAGTCGACCATGCGGAACGAGACGTCGCTGGCGAAGATCGGTACCTGCGCGGCGCGCACGCGGGCAGCCGCCTTGGACTTCAGGCGCTGCAGCTCGGCGCGCCGCTCTGCCATCGCGAACGGCAGCAGCCGCTCGAACGCGAATCGGCGCAGCCGGCCCGGTGCCAGATCCATGGCGATCTGCGCCGCCTCGATGACGATCGTGCCCGAGCCGCAGCAGGGGTCGTGGAGGGCGCCGCCCTCGGTGGGCGTGCCGCGCCAGCCGGCGGCGGCGAGCATCGCCGCGGCGAGCGTCTCCTTGAGCGGCGCGTCGCCCTGGTCCTCGCGCCAGCCACGCTTGAACAGCGACTCGCCCGAGCTGTCGACGTAGACCGCGGCGCGCTCGGCGCCGACGTGAAGGACGAGGCGGAGGTCGGGCCGGACGGTGTCGACGCTCGGCCGCTCGCCGTGCTCGTCGCGCATCCTGTCGCAGACGGCGTCCTTGACGCGCAGGGCGGCGAAGTTGAGGCTCTTCAGCGGGCTGCGCTGCGAGGTGGTGTCGACGCGCAGGGTCTGGCGCGGCGTGATCCAGTCGGACCAGGCGACGCCGATCGCGAGCGCGTAGAGATCGCCCTCGTCGCGGTACGGTCCCTCGGCGACCTCGATCAGGACGCGCTGCGCGAGGCGGCTCTCGAGGTTGAGCACCATCACCTCGTGCGGGTCGCCGGCGAGCGCGACACCGCCGCGCGCGGCCCGGACCGAAGCGTCGGGCAGGAGGCGCGCCGTCTCTTCGGCAAGGAGGGCCTCGGCGCCGGCGGCGCAGGGAAGGAACAAGGGCAGCGGCATGGCGAGGCGAAAAAGTGCGCGAGCAGGACCCGCGGTCGGCGCCGCGGTCAACAGGCTTGCAGGGATCGACGTTGAGGCAGGGCGGCCGTGCAACGACGGCGTCGTGAGGGAGGCTCTCCTTGGAACGCTCGACGAAACGGCTCGCGGTCTCGCTGGTGGCGCTGTTGGCAATACTGGGGTTCTTCGCGACCTTGAGCGCAGCGGCTCGCGGCCTCGCCGACAACCGTGCGCCGATTATCAATCCGGCCATCGACGAAGACGGCTATGTGCGCGCCGTCAAGGAGGCGCTCGCCCATCGCGCCGGCCGTCGCCTCTCGGAAGCCGATTTCATCCGCATGAGCCGCGAGCCGGGAACGATCGTCCTCGACGCGCGCAGCAAGGCGAAATTCGACGAGATGCACGTCGCCGGTGCGATCAACCTGACCTTCCCGGACATCGCGATCACGTCGCTCGCGCACGCGGTGCCCGACAAGAACGCACGCATCCTCATCTACTGCAACAACAACTTCATCGGCGCCGCGTTTCCGTTTCCCTCGAAGCTGCCGAGCGCGTCGCTCAACCTGGTGACGTACGTGGCCCTCTACAACTACGGATATCGCAACGTCTACGAGCTGGGGCCGCTGCTCGATGTCGGCAAGACCGCCATCGCGTTCGCGGGCCAGGCCGCGCCGGTGCGCTGACTTCCGCTTCGCGGCCGAAAGCGACCGCGCACGAGTCGCGCGGAGCGCGCCGACGCTACATCGCCTTGCGCAGCTGCGTCGGCGCGATCTTCAGCGCCTCGCGGTACTTGGCGACCGTGCGCCGGGCGACATGGATTCCCTGCTCGTCGAGCATCTGCGAGATCTGGCTGTCGGAGAGCGGCTTGGCCGGGTCCTCGGCGGCGACGATCTGGCGGATCAGCGCCCGCACCGCAGTGCTCGACGCGGTGCCGCCGGCGTCGGTGCCGAGCGACGAGCCGAAGAAGTACTTGAGCTCGAAGGTGCCGAACGGCGTCGCCATGTACTTGGCGGTGGTTACGCGCGAGATCGTCGACTCGTGCAGGCCGAGCTCGTCGGCGATCTCGCGCAGGACGAGCGGCTTCATCGCGATCGCGCCGTGCGTGAAGAAGCTCTTCTGGCGCTCGACGATCGCCTGCGAGACGCGCTGGATCGTG
>Ga0070671_100000162_pt1 | contig 43917 bp, 39 predicted proteins | sample KBSS73metaG_FD_65341 | JGI IMG/M metagenome (GOLD analysis project Ga0070671, IMG submission 65341) | Switchgrass rhizosphere microbial communities from Kellogg Biological Station, Michigan, USA - KBS S7-3 metaG | ecosystem: Host-associated > Plants > Roots > Rhizosphere > Soil ...
GAGACCTTGAGCCGCTTGCGGCACAGCGACAAGGTCTGAGCTTCGACTGCGCGCAAGTCCAGGCAGCGCGCGATCCAACCCGACGAGCGGTCATGCGAATGACCGCTCGAGGCCTCTGCGTCGACCGCTTGTCGTTCAACACGGTGCGGTCCCGCGGCCGCGGGATGGTGATCGAGCACGAGCCTTCCTAGAGTCGCGGCCGTTGCGTCTTTCGTTTGACGCCATCTTCGAAGGACACCATGCGTCTTGCACCGTCAGCTTCCATCGCCCTTGCCTTGGGTGTCGCCATTACCGGCTCGGCGCGCGCCGACAACGTCACCTTCACCGGCTTCGCGCATGGTGCCGAGACCGTCAACTTCGCGCTGAACTACGCCGATCCGGCCAAGAACGCTTCGGGCTACGTCTGGGCCGGCGGCTTCGCGACGGTCGACGGTCCCGCTTCCTTCGTCAGCTATTGCGTCGACCTCTACCAGCACATCGGCTTCGGCGAGCTCTACCCGGAGTACTCGGCGCCGGGCACCAGCCACGTCTTCGCCAACGACCGCGCCTACGCCGACCTCGGCCGTCTCTACTCGGTCGCCGGCGTCGTCGACACCAGCGTCAAGGAGGCCGCGTTCCAGATCGCTGTCTGGGAGATCGCCTTCGAGACCGCGGCCGGACCGTACTCGCTCGGCGGCGCGGGCACCGCGAGCTTTTTCGGCGGCACCGCCGACAGCAGCGGCGCGCTGTCGCTCGCCTCGCAGTGGCTCGGCGGCCTCGACAACGGCGCCCTGCGCGGCGTGAACGTCATCGAGAGCGGGCTCCATCAGGACGTGGTCACGTCGTCGGTTCCGGAGCCGTCGACGTACATGCTGATGATCGCCGGGCTGCTCGCCGGCGCCGAGATCAGCCGGCGCAAGCGTCGCCTCGGCTGATCCGCCGGCGACCCAAGCCAAAAGCGGACTTCGGTCCGCTTTTTCATGGGCGGGGGTCGCGAAGGCTTCCCGCACAATCTGCGCCGATGCTGAAACGCCGTTTCGGCGCGCTCGCCGCGCGGTTAATCACCTCCTGGCTCATGCGCTTGCTCGTCGCCGCGCTGGCTTTCGCGCTCGCGCCCGCGCGCGCTGCCGACGCCGGCATCCGATTCATCGACGAGGCCGTGTCGGTCGTCAGCGCCGAGCGGCGCTTCCCTGCGGCCGAGCCGGTCCAGCGAGTCGCCTTGCCCGACCACTGGGCGCAATCGCATCCGGGCTTCGCAGGCAGCGTCTGGTACCGGACCCGCTTTCGCCTCGGCGACGGCGGCGCGTCCGACGAACTGCTGGCTCTCTACATCGAGCGCGCCTGCAGCAACCTCCAGGTCCACCTCAACGGCGCCCTGATCTTCAGCGGCGGACGCCAGGTCGAGCCGGTGACGCGCAACTGCTCGCGCCCGCAGCTGGTGACACTCCCGCCCGCCCTGCTGCGCGCCGACCTGAACATCGTTGACCTGCGCGTCGTCGGTCATCCCCAGGAACGCGTCGCGTCGCGCCAGGGCGCAGCCGGGCTCTCGCGAATCGAGTGGGGGCCGCAGGCGCAGCTCCTCGGCGCCCATTCGGCGCGCCTGTTCTGGGGCGTCAGCTGGGTCGAGGTGAGCAGCCTGATCCTCATCGGCGTCGGCTGCGTCCTGATCGCGGTCGGCTGGCTGAATCGGCGCGAGGTCTATTTCTCCTATCTCGGCTGGCTGTGCCTGGCCTGGGTGCTGATGTCGCTCGGCTCGTCGGCGCCCGACATGCCGTGGGGCAACGACGTCACCGAGTTCATGCTGTGCTCGTTCTGGGCCGTGCTGCTCGCCCTCGCGGTCCAGTTCTTCCTCAGCTTCGCCGGACTGCGCTCGCGCGTCATCGAAGACGTCATCGCGGTGCAATGGGTCGTCCTGCCGCTGTCGCTGGTGCTCGCCGGCGCGCAGCACCTGTTCGTCATGGCGCTTTTCTGGTACTTCCTGCTGGCCCTCGAGCTGAGCGCGGTGATGGCGATCTACCTGATCATGACGCGGCGCCAGCGGCCGCAGGATTTCGGCCCGATGGCGCTCGTCGTCGCCGCCGGCGAGCTGGCCCTCGTGGCCGAGCTCGCCGTGCAGGTCGGCGCGATCGAGATGCCGGCGTTCTCGATCCTCGCCGTCGTGCTGCCGCTGCTCTTCGGCGCGGTCGGGACGCGTCTCTTCCTCATGTTCGCGCGGGCGCTGCACGCCGCCGAGGCCGATCGCAACCGGCTCGCCCGCGAGCTGCAGGTGCTGAAGACCGAGTTCGACGATCGGGTCGAGCACATGACGGCGCAGCGCGTCGACCAGTTCACCGAGCGCGAGCGCAAGCGGATCGCGTCCGACCTCCACGACGACCTCGGCGCGAAGCTCCTGACCATCGTCCACACCGCCGATCCGGCGCGAATCCCGCAGCTCGCGCGCGAGGCGCTCGAGGAGATGCGCCTGTCGGTGCGCGGCCTGGCCGGCCGGCCGGTCCGCCTCGACGACGCCCTGGCGGACTGGCGCGCCGAGATCATCGGCCGGCTGAGCCAGGCCAAGATCGAGGCGCTCTGGGAGCACCCGGTCGAGTTCGCCCACCACATGCTGCCGGCGCGTCTCTTCATGCAGCTGACGCGGGTGCTGCGCGAGGCCGTGAGCAACGTCATCAAGCACAGCGAAGCGAGCCATTGCGAAGTGCGCTGCATCATGGAGGAAGGCAGCCTCGTGCTGACCGTCAAGGACGACGGCCGCGGCATCGCCGCCGACCTGCACCGCGGCCAAGGCATGTCGAGCATGAAGCGGCGCGCCAAGAAGATGAACGGCCAGTGCCTGGTCGAGTCGCGGCCAGGGTACGGCGTCGTGATTTCTCTCACGGTCCCGTTGTGACTTGAAACAGTTTCGTCACGGGGCGCTTGCTACGATCGGACACGATGGCGCGGCGCGTCGGCCGGCAGTCGCCGGTGGGGCTGCCGCGGCGGTGGAGACGAGGCGATCGCCGCGCACGCTGATTGCCTCGATCAAGTCGTCTCGAGCACGGGCGCCCACCCGGTGCCCGCTCGGACGACGCAACCGGAGGTTCGCATGACGAACATCTTGCTGTTGGAAGACGTTCCCGAGGCCAGCGCGTGGCTCAAGGTCCAGGCCGCGGAAGTGTTCAAGGAGCCGGTGTTCTTCGAGGCGTCGCGCGTCAACGCCGCGCTCGCGATCATCGCCAAGGAGCAGATCGACGTCGCCCTGATCGACCTCGGCCTGCCCGACGGCTCCGGGGTCGACGTCGTCGTCGCCCTGCGCGAGGCCCAGCCGAAAGCGCAGGCGGTCGTCGTGACGATCCACGACGACGACGACCACCTCTTCCCGGCGCTCCAGGCGGGCGCCTTCGGCTACGTCCTGAAGGACCACTCCGAGGCCGTGATCGTCGACCAGTTCCGGCGCATGAGCCAGGGCGAGCCGCCGCTGTCGCCGGCGATCGCGCGCCGGGTGATGGCGCATTTCGCCTCGCGCTCGTCGCAGCGCGAGCGCCCGCGCAACGTGCCGCACGTCGTCCTGACCGACCGCGAAAACGAGGTGCTGCTGCGTGTCGCCAAGGGCTACACGCTGCCCGAGATCGCGGTCCAGCTCAACCTCTCGCGCCACACGATCTCGGACTACGTGAAGCAGATCTATCGCAAGCTCAACGTCAGCTCGCGCGCGGAGGCCGCCCTCGAAGCGCAACGGCTGGGCCTGTTCGGGCGCGGCCGGCGGGCGCAGGCGCACGCCGGCTGAACGGGCAAGGCGGCCGCCAGGCGCGCGCCCCCGCGGGCCGGCGCCGAGGGCACGAACCTTGCTGCCTGGCGACAGGCACCTGCCCCCGAGGGCGACCCGCCCCCCGGGGCAGGGTCTGACACCTCCGAGAAAACCCGTGTAGAACGTCGACCGGGCCCGCCCAGGGCGCCACCCTCTGCCAATCGGGCCGCTCCCTTCGGCTCTTGCGATGTTCGACGATCCCCATAAAAGAACTTTTTTCAGCGCGCCGCAATCGGTGCAGTCGCTGATCGCTGCTTTCCTGGAACCCGGAATCACGGTCGTCACCTTCATCGTCACGACGCTCGCCGCCGGCGAGGTCATGGACCGTCCGGCGCTGACTCTCTGCCTGCTCGTCTTCGCGCTCACGTTCCCGGGCCGCGAGCGCTTCCGCGAGCCTTTGCTCGGCGCCGCGGTCGACATCGTCTCGAGCTGGGTCGTCCTGCTCGCGATCCTGGCGCTGTGCGCGTATGCGACGCGGAGCTTCCACTATTTCGAGAACGACGTGCTCCTCGCCTGGGCCGTGATCACGCCGGTGCTCCAGTGGCTGGCGACGGCCCTCGGGCGGGCCATCGTCCGGCGCAACGCTGCGCGCCCCGAGTCGCGCCGGACCGCCGTGGTGGTCGGCGCCAGCTCGCTCGGCATGAAGGTCGCGCGCGCCCTCCAGGGCGGCGACAGCGGCGGCGCCCAGTTCGTCGGCTTCTTCGACGACCGGACCGACGGCCGGATCGACCCCGAGGCGAAGACTCTGGTCCTCGGCACGCTCTCCGAGGTGGCGGCCTACACCAGCGAGCACGGCGTCCGCGAGGTCTACATCACCCTGCCGCTCGGCTCGCAGCCGCGCATCGTCGAGCTTCTCGAGCAGTTGCAGGGAACGACCGCCTCGCTCTTCTTCGTCCCCGACGTGTTCGGCATCAGCATCATCCAGGGCCGCCTTCAGGACATGAACGGGGTTCCCGTGGTCGGCATCTGCGAGACGCCCTTCACCGGCACCAACGAGCTCGTCAAGCGCCTCAGCGATATCGTCATCGCCAGCGTCATCGTCATTCTCATCTCGCCGCTCCTGATCGCGATCGCCATTGGCGTCAAGCTCAGCTCGCCCGGCCCGGTCCTGTTCAAGCAGCGGCGCAACGGACTCGACGGCCACGAAATCGTCGTTTACAAGTTCCGCTCGATGCGGACGATGGACGACGGCGACGTGGTCCCGCAGGCGACCCGCAACGATCCCCGAGTGACGCCCTTCGGCGCGTTCCTGCGCCGCACGTCGTTCGACGAGCTGCCGCAATTCTTCAACGTGCTGCAGGGGACGATGAGCATCGTCGGGCCGAGGCCGCACGCGGTGACGCACAACAAGGAATACCGCCAGATCATCAAGGCCTACATGGTCCGCCACAAGGTAAAGCCCGGGATCACCGGCTGGGCGCAGGTGAACGGCCAGCGCGGCGAGACCGACACGGTGGAGAAGATGAGGGCGCGGGTCGAATACGATCTCGAATACCTGCGCAACTGGTCGCTGGCGCTCGACCTGAAGATCATCGTCGCCACCATCCGAGTCGTGTTTTTCGACCGCCATGCCTACTAGTCCATGTCGCTTCGGCGACGAGGCCAAGAACAAGGAGACTTCATGACGAGTGCGGCACCGCGTTTCATCTGCGTGCTCAGGGCGACTGCCGTCGCCATCGGGCTGGGCGGGGCTTGGAAGGCCTCGCTGGCGCAGGACGCGCCAGCTCCCTCGGCGCCGCAGCCGAGCGCGGCGACTCAGCCTTCCTCCGCCCTTCCCGAGCCCAACCCCTACTACCTCGGCGTGCGTCAGGCGTTCACGAACGACTCCAACGTCTACCGGATCGCCAACGGCCCTTCGGACACCTACTCGACCACCAGCGTGTTCGGCGGCTTCGACCAGCGGCTCGGCAGGCAACGCGTCTTCGGCACGGCCAACGTCGGGACCAATCGCTATCGCAGCCAGGACACTCTCGACAACGTCAGCTACGGTGTCGTGGGTGGCCTGGCCTGGGAGACGATCGAGAGCCTCTCCGGCAACGTCAATGTGAACTTCAACAGGAGCCTTGCCGCTCCGGTGACGACCAGTGCAGCGGCCGTCCCCACGCGCAACATCGCCCAGAGCGAAGGCATCGACGGCTCCATCCGCTACGGCGGCACCTCGTTGCTGTCACTCGAAGCGTCGCTGGGGTACTCCCGCATCAATTACTCGGCACCCGAGTCCGTCACCTCGAACTCGAACCAGGAATGGGGCGGGCTGAGGCTGTCCTACCACCCCGGCGGTCCGCTTCGACTCGGAGTGGGAGGCCACGTCACCCGCACCAAGACCCCCCAGGGATTGTTCGACCCCGCCACCGGCAACTACCTGCCGACGACGATCGAAAGCCGCAACTTCGACCTTTTCGCCGACTACGACGTGAGCGGTCTGATGACCTTCAACGGCAGGCTGAGCTACACCACGCAGAGCAATTCCGGACTCTCCAACGGTGATCTCTCGGGCTTCACCGGGAGCGTCGGGCTCGTGTACCGCGCGACCGGCAAGATCAGCCTCGAGCTCCACGCCGCGCGCGATGCAGGCTACGACTCGTCGTTCGTGACCACGTACGCGCCCATCACCGGGCCGAACCCGCCGGTACTCACACCGGTGTCGATCCTCTATCAGAACAACCGGGTGACCGACAGCTTCGGCTTCGGAGCAACCTACGCGGCCACGGCCAAGATCAGTGCCCAGGCAGGCGTCCATTACTCCCGCGCCCGGCTGGCGTCGACGACCGTGGCCGCGGGAAGCCCGGCCGAGGTGGGATCGACCGACAAGTCCGAAGGCGCCTATCTCGGCGCCAACTACTCGATCACCCGCAACTGGAGCGCAGCGTGCAACCTCTCCCACGAGTACCGCAAGGTGTCCGGGGAATTCACCTTCTCGTATGACGCCACGGTGGTCGGATGCTCGACCTCGTTCCAGTGGCCCTAGTCGTCTGACCTCAGGAATCGGCGACGACCCGGAACCAGAACGAGCAGCCGAAATGGTGCGGCGCCGACGCGGCGGTGCCGGCGAAGGGCCCGAACGAAGCCTCCATTTCCGCGCCGCGGGTCCGCGAGAGCCAGTGGGTCGCCATCACGACCTGGTATCTTTTCGAATGCGCAAGCATGCAGGCCAGCAGGTACTCCTCGGTGTGGCACCAGGCGTCGTACAGGTTCGGGTAGTCGTACGGGAGAAAGATGTCGTGCACGTGCACCAGCACCCCGGGCGGAAGTGAGGGGATGACGCGGCAGAAGAGATACGGCAGGTCGCCGCGGGTGCGGCAGATGTGGCTGGAGTCGATGAAAAGAAGATCCTCCGGCGACCACGCCTGGGCGAGAAGGTCGGTCTGTTCGACCGGTGCCAGCTTCAGTTCGTCGGCGACCGAGCGCACGTCGGTGCGCGGAAAGGGGTCGATGACGACGATGCGGGTGTCGTAGCCGGCGAACTCCACCGCTTTCTTGGCGATCAGCGTGCTGAAACCAGAGCCTACCTCGACGATCCGCGGGGGCTTGCGGTCGAGGATCATCGACGCGTAGATTTCCGCGTCGGGCGTATTGCAGAAGGTGTTCGACACGGCCTCGGTGCCCAGCCCGAAGCGGTTGATGACCGCGTCTTCGCGGAGCGCCTTGAACATCGCCTGATGACGCGGTGAACGCAAGGACGCCAAATAAGATAGCTGCTCTGACTCGTGGAAATCGATCCCGGGCGTGTCCAGTCGCGTGAGCGGCATGTTCGCGACCGCATCGGGAACCAACGGAGGATTCGGAACAATGTTTTCCCGCGCGAAGGTGGTCAGCTCGTGCTGTGATCGCAGTCGCGGCGACAGCGCATGCACCATCGAGGTCAGTTTGCGCCCGACTTTTTCGGTCATCGACATCTCATGCTCCGCTCCGGCCCTGTGCTCGGGCAAAGTATCTCCGAACCGCGCTGCTTTCCCCGCCGTCTTGGCAGCTTACTGAAAACTGTCATGCTTGCGCCCTGGACCGATCTCGCTACCGGTGACGCCAAATGCAAAAACAGGTGCACTCCGACGCTCTCCCCGTCGTCTGCCTTCACGAGGACCGCCCCGACTACCTCGTCGGGGTAAAGCTCGCGGTCGCCAGCCTGGCCCGGCATGCGCCGCAGCTCCGGGTCATCGTCAGCTGCCCGAACGCGAACGCGGAGTTTGTCGACTGGGTACGAGCGCAACCGAATGCCGAAGTGAGGGTGCTCCGACACCTGCGAGGCGCGGGGTTCAACGTCAAGCCGTCGGTGCTCCTGGAGCTGCTGGAGAGCCATCGCAGTGTGGTCTGGATCGATTCCGACATCATCATCTCAGGCAACGTCGACAAGTGGTTTGCACCCTACACCGACCACCTGCTGGCGACGGAGGAAACGTATTGGGGCCAGCAGCAGGGCGGAGATTTTCGGACGTCAGCATGGGGCCTCGAGCCCGCACGGAGGATGACTTGCACGGTCAATTCCGGCGTGGTGCAAGTCACCCGCGAGCACGTGGAGTTACTTCAAGACTGGCAGACGATGCTGGCACACCCCTCCTATCTCAAGGCGCAGTCTCGACCTTGGTACGAGCGGCCGGTACACATGATCGGAGACCAGGAGGTGCTGACCGGCTTGCTCGGCTCCTCGGAGTTTTCGCAGCTCCCGATCACGCTTCTGAAACGCGGAACCGACATCGCGCAGTGCTTCGGCCCTGCCGGCTTCACTCCGATGGAGCGGCTCCATGCCCTGGTGGGCCGCGGCCCGTCCTTCATCCACGCCATGGGGCCCAAGCCCTGGCTGCGCCCGGCCAGGCCGGTGCGCATCGTGCCTTCCAAGAAAAAGGCGACGACGCTGCGCGACTGGTATACGTACCTGGCCCTCGACGTCTCTCCCTACTGCGTCGAAGCAAGATCCTATGCCGGCAAGCCAGGGCTCGATGTGGCCTGGGCCTGGCCACGTTCGACTTTCGGAAAATTTCTCTGCGCGGTCGGCGGCAAGCATCCGGCGGCACCGGGTTTGCCGCTCGCCGTATTCGATCACTTCGCGCGACGGCTCAAGAGAGTGTTCCGGATCGGCGGTTACTCCAGCAACGCGGAGTACACGCTGACGCAGCGACCGTTCTAGAGCAATCTGGATGAGCAAACCGCTCCTGTACACATTGCACTGTGGGAATCTGTACGGCACCGAGCGCATGGCGCTCGCCACCCTCGAAGGACTCGACGAGTACGAGCGATTCGTATTCGCGCCACCTTCGCCCGAATCGCCGTCGCTGGTGGAGGTGGCACGAGCGCTGCGCTATGAAGTGCGCCGCGTGCAAACGCGGGCCCGGTTGCTCTTGGCGCTCTTACCGTTGTTCATCCGCAACCGCAGCATCGACGTGATCTCGACCTCGGTCACGCACAACGTGATCTGCATGTGGCTGGCTCGGCTGTTCTTCGTGCGACTGAGGCAGCTGAATGTCGTGCACGGCGGCGGGGAGGAGCGCTACAGCTACGCCAACAAGCACCACCTCAACCAAACCCGCGTGAGCGTCGTCGCGGTGTCTGAATTCGTGCGCGGACGATTGCTGGCTCACGGCGTTGCGCCGGAGAAGATCGTCGTGATCCAGAACTTTCTCTCGCCTTCGGACCTGGCAGGTCGTCCCCGCCGCCCGCCCTTCAACGCAGCGCTGGCCAACGCCAGGCCGATTGACCGATCGCGTGTCAAGGTCGTGGTCGTGTCGCGCGTCGATCCGGTGAAGCGTCTCGACGTCCTGCTGGACGCGGTGGCAACAGGACGACTGACTCAGTTCCGGTTCGATGTATTCGGCAGCGGCGAGCTCCTCGTCCCGTACCAGCAACGAGCACGAGCTTTGGGAGGCGCGATCGAGTTTCACGGCTATGTACCGGACGTCGCCGAGCGGCTGTCGCAAGCCGACTTGTTCCTGCATCTGTGCCCGGACGAGCCGTTTGGTCTGGTGGTGCTCGAGGCCTTTGCCGCCGACCTGCCTGTCATCGTGCCGCAAGCCGGTGGCGTGGCAGAGCTCGTGCAGGACGGCCTGAGCGGCGTGACTTACCCCGCCACCAACGTCATGGCGCTGGTGTCGCGCCTGCTCGAGACCGCTGGCCTGGATGGGCGAAGCCTCGACGCGTTGACCAGAGGTGGGCGCATCGCCCTTGACAGCAGGTACTCGGTCGCGGCCGGAGTGCAAGCCTATCGAAGTGCACTGGGCCAAGCTGATCGCTGAGCATCCGCACGAAAGCGCCCGAGGGGCGCGTCTCAGGTTTTGATCCACTCTCCAAGGCGTCCCGTCATCAGCATGGAAGCACTTATTCGACAACTCGCCCGGAGGTTGCTGCCGAAGCGAAGGCGCGACGCGATAGCTCGCCTCTTTGGATCAGATAGGGACCTTCAAAAAGTCTTTTCGAAGGTCTACCAAGGTGGACTTTGGGGCGCTGGCGTCGGAGGGTTCTATTCCGGCACGGGCAGCCATGACCCGGAGGTGGTACTCCCCTACGTCGAAGCGATGCGCGCCCATTTGCAAGGCCTGAAGCGACCGGTCAGACTCGTAGATCTTGGATGTGGCGATTTCAATGTGGGCCGGCAACTCGTCGATTGTGTGGACAGCTACATCGGCTGCGATGTGGTGCCCGAACTGATCGCGCGAAACCGACGGGAGTTTCGTTTTCGCGGTTTGACCTTCGAAGTTGTCAATGCCGTCGAGGATGACCTTCCAGACGGTGACATCGTCTGCGTGCGACAGGTTCTGCAACACCTCAACAATCGGCAGATCGGCGCAATCGTGAGCAAGCTGGGAAAATATCGCCAATGGGTGATTACGGAAGCCCTGCCGGGCACGAGCTTCAAGTCAAATGTCGACAAGGCCGCCGGGGAGCACATTCGACTCGTGTCGGGCTCCGGTGTGGTCCTTACCGAGCCCCCTTTTGATGTCAAGCCGTCGAAGGAACTCGTACTTTGCGAGGTTCCTCAGTACGGTGGGGTCGTGCGCACCACGTCGTACTGTTTCTAGGCGACGAGCTTCGCAGGTCGCACGATCGATGTCAGGGAACGGACTGCAGCAGTTGGCCGACGCCGGGAAAGACTTGCGCGAGCGGCGGTTCTCGCCGACACGAGGATCGCGTCAGTATCCAGAGCCACCTGGCGAGCGCGGCCGGGAACGCCACTAGCAAGTGCGAATCCTCGTTTTCAACGAAGCGCCGACGACGTTGCTGGGCGGCATCTGGACCGAGACGCGGACGCTGATCAAAGGCTTGCAGGCGCGAGGCCATTGCGTTGCTCTCGCGAGCGATGCCCCATTGCCAGGCCTCGAGGTGGACCATTTTTCCATTTCGACTGCGCGCACGGAACGCTCTGTCCAGGAGTTGCAGGAAGCGATTGCAGCATTCCGGCCCGAGGTCATCCACGTTCTCTTCGCCTTCGTCGGAGGAGTTCTCCGATACGCGAAGGCTCTACACGCGCACCCTTGGGTGCTCACCTGTCATTCCGTTCCACCCCATGAGTGGTCTTCCGGCGTGCTGCATCGACCGGACTGGCTTCACTACCTCGCTCGAGCGTGGTGCATCAGGCGGCCCACGCTCGGCGGTATCTTGGTCTACGGATTGAGGATTCCGCCCCGCATCATCGTGCACAGTGATGTGATCGGAGTGCACCTGCGGCATCGTTTCTTCCCCCGTAGCCGTGTTTCAGTGATCCCGTTCGGTTATCAGCCAAGGCCCGCCGGCCATTCGTGGCCTGCCGCAGCTACAGCGCAAGATGCGCCTCGACTTCTCACGATCGCCGGGATCACCCACACGAAGGGCCAGCACGATGCGTTGAGCGCGCTGCCTCTGGTACGCCAGCAGTACCCCAGTTTGAAGTACACCATGCTTGGTGAAGTGAGGGATCCCAGCTACTTGGCATTCCTCGAATCTCGGATCGCAGAGCTGGGGCTGGCGTCGAGCGTGGATTTCGTCATCAACGCTTCGCGGGAACAGGTCGAGCAGGCGTTGGCAAGCGCCGATCTGTTCGTGCAGCCGTCCCACGAAGAAGGCTTTTGCCTCTCGTACATGGAGGCTGCTGCGCAAGTACCCCGCCTCCTGGCCACCAAGACCGGCGCGATGGCGGCGATGAGCGCCGATGATCCCGGTGCTCGCGTCGTCCCGGTGGGTCATCCCAAGGCCATTGCATCCGCCATCCTCGACCTGCTGGCGGCGGACCTCCCGCCTACTCACATGCGAGAACGTGACGAGAGGTTGGCCAGGGCTTTCGATTGGTCGCGGTATTTCGACATGCATCAATCCGTCTACGAGACCGAGTTGGAGCGTACCCGGCGGCGGCTGCGGAGCAACTGAACGACTGGCGCCGAGATAGGTTTCGCTGTAGGCGGCTACCAATGGCCCTGCGGTTTGAAGTCGGCGAGAAGTGCGATCAAGATCGAAGGATCGCCTCGCGGTAGAGCGACAGGATGCGGTCGACCTTCAACTCCCAGTCGTAGACGGTGCGCACCTTGGTCAGGCCACGCTCGCCCATCTGCTCGCGCGTGGCTCGGTCGCGGGCCATCTCAACCATTGCCTTCGCGAATCCCTCGATATGATCTTCGCGCGAGTCGGGTTGGACCAGGACACCGCAGGTTGCATCGAGATAATCGAGCGGACCGCCCCACGCCGTCGCAATCACCGGCTTGCCCATCGACATCGCTTCGAGCACGACGGCGCCCCCGCATTCCAGCAGACTCGGCAACAACAGGCAATCCGCTTCTCTCAACCGGGCAGCGCATGCCGCCTGGTCGAGCCAGCCCGCGAAATGGACCGAACCGCTCTCGCCTGACCGATCTCCGAGCGAAAGGTCGGCAGCGAGAGACTCAAGTCGGGGCCGCTCCGGTCCGTCGCCAAGAATCCACAAGCGCATGCTCGCCTGGCGACGCGCCTTGTCGAATGCGTGCAGCAGCAGATCGACGGCTTTCCAATCCACCAGCCGCCCCATGAAGGCGAACGTGACCACTGTCTCCTCGCGCGCGGGTTGCGCTTCCGGCGCCCGCCAGAGGCTCATGTCGACGCCGTTCTCGACCAGTTCGAAGACATGGGTCGAAACGCCGGCCGGCAAGGCGTCGCGCGTGCGCTGATTGGCGACCAACAGGGCGGCGGCTTGCCGCTTGCCGGGAATCAGCCAATTCATGGCCCCTGAGCTTGCCCGCCCGAGCCGGATGAAAGTGCGCTCGAGCCAGCCGATGTTGTTGCGAAAGCCCGGCGGGTAGTCCATTCCCCCGTTCATCGGCCCGATGACCACGGGTACTCCGAAGCCGAACAGCATCGATGGCTCGCGCGGCGAGACCGGCATGGGCTGGTGAACGACGCTGATGCGGTGCTGCCGGACCAGGCGACGTACCACGCGTCGTTGTGATAGCTGAGTCGAGAGGCGGGACACGAAGCCGGTCGTGAACCCGGCGACTCGATCCGGCAAGACCTTGCCCATCTTCCAGAGCACGCGGTGCCAGGCCGTGTCCTCGATGTAGACAAGGCAGTCGGAGCCGGGAAACAGCCGCGAAAGCTCTTCGCGCGTGCGCGAATGGGTGACGAGCCACACCGGGATCCCACGCTTCTGCAAGACGCGGAAATAGTGCAACGGAAGAGCGGCCTCGCCCCCGAAGTTGGCCGATGCATGCTCGGTGGCGATCAGCACTCGCAGGTCGTCGTTCAATGTAGATCGTTGGGCTGTTGCGCTCACGGGCAGGCGAGTACGTCTATCACGCACGTGGGATGGGCGGTCCGATTCAGGAGGGTGTAAAGGGATGGGTTATCGTGCCGCTTCAGGCCGACATCAGGCTATCGTATCGCGATGCTCGCCTGGCTAAATGCCCGTGCGCAAGATCCCCACCAGCACGCGCGAGAATCGAAGGCCTTCGTGCCGAAGAAGAGCGACCAATGATCAGAACCGGAATGATCGGCCTCGGGAAGATGGGCCTGTCTCACCTCGCCATCGTCCGCGCCCATCCCGAGCTCGATCTGGTCGCCGGCTGCGACGCGACGACCTATCTGACCGACATATTGTCGAAGCATGCGGGCCTGAAGTCGTACCCGGACCTGGACCGGATGCTCGCCGAGGAAGCCCTCGACGCGCTGATCATCGCCACCCCGTCGAAGCTCCACGCATCGATGGTCGACAAGGCGCTCGGCCGCAACCTGCACATTTTCTGCGAGAAGCCGTTCGTGCTCGACGTCGCGGAGGGCGAGCGGCTGGTGTCGCTGGCCAGGGAAAAGAAAGTCGTAACCCAGGTCGGCTACCACTATCGCTTCGTGGGTGCCTTCAGGGAAGCTGCGCGGTTGGTTGCCTCGGGGGCGCTCGGGCTGGTGCATCACGTTCGCGCCGAGGCTTACGGTCCCGTGGTGCTGCGCCGCAAGGGCAGTACCTGGCGGTCGACCAGGGAAGAAGGAGGCGGCGCGCTGTACGACTATGCATGCCACGCGATTGACCTCGTCAACTTCGTCTACGAGCCGCCCACTTCGGTGAGCGGAATCGTGCGCAACCGCGTCTTCTCGGGCGACGTCGACGACGAGGTCTACGGCACTCTGCACTTTCGCGACGGGGCAAGCGGCCAGATCTCGGTGAACTGGAGTGACGAGAGCTTTCGCAAGATGTCGACCAGGATCTCCGTCTGGGGCACCAATGGCCGCATCACGGCCGATCGCCAGGAGTGCCAGCTGTACCTGCGCGAAGCGCACGATGCGCTTCCCGGGGTTGCCAAGGGATGGACCGTCCGCTACACGACCGACCTTTCCGAAGAGGTCTGGTTCTATCTGCGCGGAGAAGAGTACTCGGCGCAGATCGAGTACTTTGCACAGAGCATCCAGGCTCGGCGCCTCGACGGCGAGAATTCCTTCGAGTCGGCGCTGGGCGCCGACAAGGTCGTGGCCATGATGCTCGGGGAGACAGCGACCCCTGAGCTTCCCGGCAAGCGACGAGCGGGCTTCTGGGCTCGCCTCAGACACGGCGGCCTTGCCGTGAACACACGCAGTTGAGTTGACGCATGCCCATGGATAGAGTTCTCTTTGGCGACAACCAGTTCTTTGGCGTCAACCACATGTCGGAGGAAAAGGCGCGTGCGCAAGCGCTCCGCTTCCAGAGCCTCGAGGCGATCATCGAGGTGCTGGACTCTGCTTACGCGGAAGGCATCCGCACATTCATGTGTACCTCCCACGAACGCGTGGCCGACATCTGCGATCACTTCCGAGCCCACCCCGACAAGTACCCGGATTACCTCTTTTATCCGTGCATGCCGTACGCCCACAAGTATGCAAACGCGGTGACCGAGCACGGGATGATCGAAGCACTGCGCATGTTCCTTCCGCGCGACGGCGCAGTGGCTGCGATGCTCAAGGGCGGAATGGCGTTGGCCAACAAGGACATCGAGTCGATCATGCAGCTGCTGATTGACGCCGAGATGAAGATGTTCGAGCAGCTGCGGACGCCGGTCGTCTTCATGCAGAACGTCATCACCGACCTGCTGCTCGGCCTGCGCATGAATGACTGCTTCCGGATCTTCCACGATCATGTGCGCAACAGGTATGGCGCCGAGCCGGGTTTCATCACCATGAACCTGCCCCGCTTGCTGGACACGCTCGATGCCCTCGGCATCGAGAATCCGGTCGTATGCGCCAACATCAACAAGATCGGCTTTCGCATGTGCGGTGGAAGCCAGGCCTATGAGCATGCGATTGCGAATCGCCGCTTTCGACCGGTCGCCATGTCGATCTTCGCGTCGGGAGCCATTTCGCCGCGTGAAGCGATCGACTTCGTGTGCGCGCAACCCCGAATCGAATCCATCGTTTTCGGAGCGTCCGGTCGCGCCAACATCCGCCAGACCAAGGCGCTGATAGACGAATTGAGCATCCGTCCGATTGCGGCACAAGGCGCGACTATCAGCGCCGCCTAAAGCTCAGCGATCAGAGCGCTTCCGCTCTGCTTGCGTCTGATCGATGAAGTCCGCGATCCGGCGCGCCATCCGCTCGCGGTCTGCCGTGCGGGGACGCGGAACAAACGTCGCGAGCTCGACGACCTTCGAGGCGATGTCTTCTGAATCGTAGGCTGCGAGCAGGTGCCCGAGCTGCTCGAATTTGCGCGCCGTCGCCAGCTGGTGATCGTTGACCACCTCGTGGAACCGCCTGGCGCGGGGCAGGACAAGCAGCGGCTTGCGGTACGCCAACGCAAGCTCGATCGTGCCGGCGCCGGCATGAGCGATCAGCGCCGTGGCTTCCTGCACGCGTTTTTCATACTGGGGCTTGGCCAGAAACCGGTCGAACTTCATGTGGCGCGGCTCGTACAACCCGGCCCCGATCTGCGCGACCACGTCCTGGCCGATGCGCTGCATGCCCGCCAGATCATCCACTGCGCGAACCAGGCGATCGAAGGGGAACGTGCTGCCCACCGTCAAGAAGATCACAGCAGCTCCCCCGCGTATTCGACGTTGCGATACTTGGCGGCCACCTCCGGCCACTGTGCCAGGCACAGATCCGCCACGTGTCTCATGACGCGGCCGCTCAGGGAAAGGTCGTCGATCTGCGCCACGCTGTCGATCCAGACGACACGGGCGCCCAGCAGCTTCGAGCAGATTGCGAATAACGCGAGCGGCATCGATCCGGTGGTGACGATCAGATCGGGACGCAACCTGATCGCCAGTGCACAAGCACGGGCCAGAACCACCAGCGACTGGAAGGCCTTCTTCCTGTCGCCCTCGCCGATGACGTAGACCGGCTTGCCGCGGGTGGCGAACGCCGCCGCTGTGATCTCCATCGTGGTGACGTACGCCGCAGGCTCGATGCGCCAAAGCCGCCCCTCCGCCACTTCAAGGAGACGGAGCAGCTCGTTGGCGTGACCCCCGGCGGAAGCCCCTGCCACCAATTTCAGTGGTCGGCGTTCGGTCACGCTGCGACGATCTGACGCAACGTCCGCCAATGGTGTGTCCGGCGCCAACGGGTGATGGCGTCGATCAAGCGGCACAAGCGTCCTGCCATGGGGATGTGTTTGGCTGGACGAATCACTTCAGTCGGAGGGTCATCGCTCTTCGCCACCAACGAAGTTTAAGGGCGGGTCCTGCGGGCAGAAGCCCCCTCGAGCGAAGGCGAGCGAAGGTCGATACCGCGCCGGCAGCTCCATGGTCGTCCGCAAATCGTGAGCGAGCGTGTCGCGAGGGATCTACGTCGCCGTAGCGGCCACGAACCGAGCCCGGTGTCGGAGCATGCGCGGGGGGATGCAACGAGCGAAAGATGCGCCACATCCATCACGGTTCGCAGCGCGCAACGCGCGTCCCGACGCAGGTTGCAACGAGGGCGATCCGCGCCCCCGGGCTTGCCGTTTGTAACACAAGGGTTGTCGGTCAAGCCGTGCTTCGCCCCGATAGTCACCACTCTTGGATTTGCGAGGAAGCACATGGTCGAGGTTGGGAATGGACTCGGAGTTCTGCGTCGAGCGCTAGGCGTCGCCGCGATCGTTTATCTCTCCGGGTGCGGTGGAGGAAAGGAAGCGGCGACGGCGTCCGCAGACGCGGCGGCACAGGCGAGTCCCTCGGTTTTCAAGGTAGGTGCCGAGAGCTTTTTGAGTGCCCCTTGCGCGAGTGAGGGCGGCACGTGCACTTTCGTCGGCGAGCAAAATGTCGCCTTCGGAGCAGGCTCTCAATTCGTAGTGAAACGATTCGTAAACAGGGCGCAATGCGAACGCGCAAATTTCGGCACCATCATTGCCATGACCGGCAACCGCTGCTTCCTGGCGGCCGTGGTCGCCATTTCCGGCAGTGGACCCATCAACCCACCCCCGGCCGCGGCGAGCACGCCGATCTCGCAGCCGTCGCCGGTCGTCAACATCTCGGGACCCGTTAGCAATCCCGAGGCCGCACGTTTCCTGGTGCAGGCGACGTTCGGGCCGACCCTGCCGGAGATCAACCGTCTCGCGAAGATGGGCTACGGCGCCTGGCTCGACGAGCAGTTCGCCGCCTTGCCGATGGATTCGCATTGGGAGTACTACCGCCGCCGAGGACAGATCGGCTGCAATCCTTGCACGTCGTATTTTGTCGGCGCGGCGATGGAAAGCTTCTGGACGCAGGCGATCCGCGGTCAGGATCAGCTTCGCCAGCGGCTGGCGTTCGCGCTCTCCGAGATCTTCGTGATCAGCACCGTCAACAATTCGTTGGAGACGGTGACCGCCGCACACGCCGGCTATCTCGACATGCTCGACCGCAACGTATTCGCGAACTACCGTACGCTGCTCGAGCAGGTCGCCCGGAGCCCGGCGATGGGGAAGTACCTCTCGCACATGCACAACGAGAAGGAGGACCCTGCGAGCGGACGACTCCCCGATGAAAACTTCGCCCGTGAGGTGATGCAGCTTTTCTCGATCGGGCTCTGGGAGCTGAACGAGGACGGCTCGCGCAAGAAGGACGGCGCCGGCAACGACATCCCGACATACACCCAATTTGACATCATGGGCATGGCGAAGGTGTTCACGGGCTTGGGCTGGGGCAACGAGTGGGACCCTGGCTTCACAGGAGCCAACCCGAACGACCAATACGAGCGTGCATACAACGTGCCGATGCAGATGTATGCGGATCATCACAGCACGAGCGAGAAACGCATACTGCGCGGTGTCGTGATTCCGGCCAATACGTCGGGGAACGAGAGCCTGAAGATTGCGCTCGACACGTTGTACAACCACCCCAATGTCGGCCCCTTCATCGGCAGCCAGCTGATCAAGCGCCTGGTGACGAGCAACCCGAGCCCGGCCTACATCAAGCGCGTGACGCAGGCATTCAACGACAACGGCGCCGGTGTCCGCGGTGACATGAAGGCCGTCATCCGCGCCATCCTGCTCGACCCGGAAGCCCGCGATGCGGCCAAGATCGCCGATCCGCAGTGGGGCAAGTTGCGCGAGCCGCTGGTTCGCTACGCCAACTTCCTGCGAGCATTCAACGCGAGCTCGATCAGCGGCGCCTACCGCATTCACGAGCTCGAAGACACCCTCACGAGCATCGGCCAGAACCCGCTGCGCGCGCCCAGCGTGTTCAACTGGTTCCGGCCCGACTACTCGCCGCCCGGTGATCTCGTGACCCGTGGGCTGGTAGCGCCCGAGTTCCAGATCACCCATGAAACGACGACGACCGGATACGCGAACTTCATGGCCAACGCGGCCGAGCAAAAGAACACCTGGTATCGCGATCACGAATATGCGAAGTGGGGGCCGGTGACCGAGCATCTTGCCGTCGACTATTCCCCCGAGATGGCGCTTAGCAACGACCCGAACGCGCTGCTCGATCGCCTCAACCTGCTGCTCATGTCAGGGCAGATGAGTGCCTCGACGCGCAAGGCGATCCTCGACGCCGTGAACGCAACGCCGGCTGAGCTCAACGAGGGGCAGCTTCGCGTGGCTTTCGCTGTGTATCTGATCATGATCTCCCCTGAATTCATCGTCCAGAAGTAAACCAGGCCATGGCAAACATCCACCAACACGTAGGCCGCCGCGATTTCCTGAAGCGCGCGAGCGCTGCAACCGCGCTCGCCGGGACGCCCTTCGCCGCAAATCTGCTGGCGCTTGGCGCCGCAAGTGCCCAGCCCGTCAGTGGCTATAAAGCTCTCGTCTGCATCTTCTTGAATGGCGGCAATGACCAGTCGAACACGATCGTTCCGATGGCGGGCAGCGCGTTCGACGCATACACGCGTGCCCGGCAGTCGATCGCGCTGCCGGCCTCCCAGCTGATCTCGTTGAGCCCGCAGGGCTACAACGGTCCGGGGCTTGGACTCAACGCGTCGCTGAGCTCGCTCAAGCCGCTGTTCGACCAAGGCAAGGTGGCGTTGCTGTCCAATGTGGGAACGCTCGTCACCCCGATCACGCTGGCGCAGTGGAATGCCGGAACAGCCCGAATTCCCAATCAGCTCTTTTCCCACGAGGATCAAACAGGCGCGTGGCAGACAGGCATTCCGGACCGCGTTTCCGCGAGTGGCTGGCTGGGGCGGATCGGCGATCTCACCGCCGGCGCGTTCAATCCCGGCAGCCACGTCTCGATCGCCATCTCGACAGCCGGCAACAAAGTCATGCAGACCGGCAATTCGACGATCCAGTATCAGATCACGACCGCTGGCGCGGTCCGGATCAACGCAATCTACGGACCGGAGCGATGGACCTACGTCGCAGGCCCTCTGCGGCGCCTCATGACGGAACCCAGGACGAACGTCCTCGAGGCCGAGCTGACAAAAGTCGCGAGCAGGGCCATCGACACGGAAAACGAGGTCTCGACCGCGCTCGCCTCGGTGAGCCCGCTCGCGCCGTTCCCCGACACCAGCATCGGTCGACAGCTTCAGATCGTGGCCCGCACCATCGGCGCGCGCAATGCGCTTTCACAGAAGCGCCAGATCTTCTTCGTCGAGGCGGGGGGATACGACACTCACGACAGCCTCATCCCAAACCATAACAACATCCTGAAGCAGCTCGGCGACGCCATGGCGGCGTTCTATCAAGCGACCGTCACGCTGGGCGTCGGCCAAGACGTCACCGCCTTCACCGCGTCGGACTTCGGCCGCGGACTGCAAGGCAACGGCCGCGGCTCGGACCATGGTTGGGGGGGTCACCATTTCATCATGGGCGGCGCAGTGCTCGGCAATCGGGTCTACGGCAGCTTCCCGACGGTGGCGCTCAAAGGACCGGAAGACGTCGGCCAGGGTCGGCTGATGCCGACGACTTCGGTCGACGAGTACGCGGCGACCCTTGCACGCTGGTTCGGCGTGGCTGACACCGACATGGCGACTGTTCTGCCGAACATCGGGCGTTTCGCCAACCGCAATCTGGGTTTTCTTGCCTGAGGCTGCCGAAAGTGTCCCGCGACGACGAGATCGCGCTCTGTGAACAAACGCGGGCGTGACCACCGCGAGACTTGATTCTGCGCCCTGACGGAACTTGGCCTGCAATGTCACCTCGCGCGCCAGCCCGGAAGAAATCAGGCCATCGGGACTCGGTGCGAACAAGGGGATCCGAAAACGTGATCGTGCGATTCTGCGATCGGGGCGCGGAACCCCGGAGACCATAGCGTTCACCGAGCGTTCAGGGTCGAAGAGCGGCTGCATCGCCTGTCGGCGAGCACTGCACGATTCGCGCCGGGACTCCCACCGCAGTGGCGCCCGCGGGCACGTCGCAGACCACGACTGCGTTTGCACCAATCAGCGCGCCATCGCCCACTTTGATGGGCCCGATGACCTTGGCCCCTGCGCCGATATCGACCTGGCCGCCGATCGTCGGTATCCCTTTCTTGCTCGCGCCGATCGTGACCTGCTGAAAGATCAGACAGTTTGGTCCGATCGTCGCGTCGACGTGAATGACCACGCCGTTTGGGTGCGGGATCAGCAGCCCCCCGCCGATGCGGCAGCCCAGCGGGATGTCGGCCCCCGTCACGACGCTCCACCAGCGATGGCGCGCGACCACGAGCTTGCGGCGGACAGCGCGCCACGGATCGCGCGAGCCGGCGAGACGCTCGTACGCGCGCACGGCTGCGAGCAGCGAACGGGAGGGTTCCCAGCGCCAGAACGACTTGGCCTCGCGCGACCAGTCAGGCTCGGTCGCCGACGGGCGAGGAGCCGCAATGGCCTGCTCAACGGCTTCCGTCATCTCTCCGAGTCCTGACCCACTCGGTCTGCTTGCGTCGCAGCATGCCCGCGTAGAGCGGAATCTTTGCGAATGCGTAGGCCGGGCTGCTGGCCAGCTCGCGCAGGGAGACGATGTGGCGGCCGAACCGGAACCAGGCCGAGCCGACGCCGGCCAGCAGCAGCAGCATGGACGCGCCGGCGACAGCGAGGGGAGCGATTCCGCCGCCCAGCCCGGTGAGAATCGCCGCCACGACGAGGACCGCCATGAGCGCGAGCACCAGCGCGGCCAGCGGCGGAACGCAGAGGTCGGCGACCATCGCGGCCAAGTCGCCTCGCCTCTGCCTGATGGCCTGGCCCAAGAGCGCGGGAGCGCGCTTGGCGATGATGTCGAAATGGCCGTGCTCCCAGCGGGTTCGCTGCGACGCGATCGCGGCGGCGGCGAGCGGGAACACGCTGGTCACCAGCGCGTCCGGGCAGAGTTCGGGCGGCGCGCCTGCCGCCGCCATGTCGAGGCCGAGTTGCAGGTCTTCGACGATGTGTCCCGACGCAAGGGGCGCTTCGCTGATGAGTGCCCAGGGAAACGCCATCCCCGTTCCCAGGAGTTGGCAGGGCAGACCCAGCTGGTGATACCCGAACGCGCGCGCCTGACACTTGACGACCCACGCGAACTCGGCGATGCGGGTCTTCAACGGCGCGGCCGGGGGCGAACGCATGAGGTAGATGGCCTGCGCCGGCCGTAGTGTCTCGGCACAGCGCCGGACGAGCCGATCGATCGCTCCCGGCGCGACGATGCAGTCGGCATCGACGACGACCACGGCAGCCGGCGGCGCCGCGGCCAGATGGCGAATTCCCCAGTCGAGCGCGAAGCCCTTGCCCCGGCGAGCGAGATCGACGCGCTCGAGCACTTCCGCGCCCGCGTCGCGGGCAACCTGTGCCGTCCCGTCGCTGCAGTTGTCGGCAACCACGAGGAGGCGATCGAGAGGTCCCAGCTCACGCCTGACCGAAATGATCGAGGCGGTGATCCCTTCGGCCTCATCGTGGGCAGGCATGAGAACGACTGTGGGCAGCCGCGATTGCAGCGGAGCAGCCTGAGCCTTCGAGTCATCGTCGGGCGAGCGCGCCCGCCACGCGCTCGCGACCTGAATAGTGAACACGACAACCGGCAGCGCAAGCAAGGACGCTGCAGCCAGCAGGAATATTTCCAGGACGAGCAAGAGGGGGTGCACCGGTCAGTCCTGCACGCTTGCCGGCGCGAACAAAGCCGCCCGTTGCCCTGCCGAGTCGTTCACGATCGATCCCGGCTGCAGCATCGCTCTCACTTGGCGCTCAGCGGTAGCAATCCGGAGGAACGATGGATTGGCCGTGCAGCTTCATACGGGGGCGAGAGCGCCCGTGCCACGAAAGATCCCGGTCACCGATCGATACACCTCCAGCGTCTGGTCGACCACCTGCGCCGGGGCGTGGGCACGGAGCACGTACTCGCGCGCGGACCGACCCAGCCGTTCGCCAAGCGCGGGATCGTCGAGCAGCAAGCAGATCTTCACGACCATATCGTCGACATCTTCGACCTTGAACAGCAGCCCGGTCTGTCCATGGACGATCGATTCGCTCAGGCCCGAGGTGTCGCTGCTGACGACGGGACACCCCTGGAGCATTGCCTCCAGAGCGGTATAGCCCTGGCTTTCCCAGCGCGACGCCACGATCGTCAACGATGCTTCAACTCGAAGACGCTGAACGACATCCGGGGTCTGGGCCCCCAGATACTCCAACCGATTCTGTTCCGAGTCAGTCAGGAGCGCATTGGCGAATTCTGAGAAATGGACTCTCCGGCCACCTTGGATCGTAAGCCCGTTGTCCGGACCGACGAAGACGAGTCGCACATCAGGGCGCAGCTTGAGCAGCTTCTTGAATGCCACCAACACTTGGTCGCCACCCTTCAACTTGTCGAAACGACCCACGAACAGAAGGCTGTTTCGACGCGCCGACGAGGCACTCCAAAGTTGTGCGCCAGGCGCAAGCTTGAGCGGATTCACAATATGAGCTTGGCAGGCCGGAGCCAGGTCGTATCGAGCGAGTGTCGCAGCAAGAGTGCAACGTGATGGCGCGGTTAGGCTGACGACGTGTTTGAAGGCGATGCCCTCGGCGAGAATCCTCTCTTTTCCTGCCTCGCTCTCACGATCGTCGTCGAGCAGCGTAAGGAAGGCCGGACCGTGAAGCTTGACCACGACCGGGAATTGGCGCCGGAGAATCAGGGCTTGGAACCAGCCGAACGATTCTTCCATTTCGAGCACGTCTATGGGATCCCTGGCGTGAACCTTGGCGACTTCCCGCGCCAGGTCCTCCCCCCAGGAAAGAGGGAACGGCTTCTTGCCAAGCAGCCTTCGCCAACTCAGGGACAGGCGCGTGTGGGGCACCGCAGAAACGGGATATATCCCGCGCTCCGAGTCCCCTGTGACCGAGGCAGAGAACACTGACACACGATGCCCGCGCTTCAGCAGTTCCAGGCGCAGCCAATGAACATAGGTGACGATGCCGTTTTGGTTCGTCTGCAAGGGCCAGGCCGGCGAGTACAGCGCGATGTGCATAGGAACGAGGTTGACTCCGACCTTACGAGGCCACCGCAACAGTGCAGCCGTTCACGAAGCGGGCGACACCGTGATGCCTGCTGTAGGGGACGGTCCCATCGGGAATCAAGGCTTCGAGCACCTCGAACTCGAAGAAGCTGTCGGCCTCCATGTACTTGGTGCCATCGTGGGGTCGATAGACAAAGATGCTGACCGAGTAGCGTCCCGGCATCAACGACATCGACGGGACCGGGTACAGGAAAGTTTGGTCGGGGCCCAACGTGAAAGCCTCGACGCCCTCCTCGCAGCTGTTGAGCGACGACACGAGCAGCCCGAGGTCGTCGAAGACTCGAACGACGAGCCCGGCTTGTTCAAAGCCGCGTTGCGAGCCGATTCGTATCCGGATCTCGCACGGGTCCTGGAAATAGACCGCGCGCGTCGGGCTCGTCTCGCCAGGAACATACATCCCCGCTTCGAACAGCTGGATCCCGTAGCTCGACACGACGCTTGCCTGCCGCTGGTGGACAGCAGGTTCAAGGTACTGGCTGATGACCCTCTCAACGCTTCCCTGCGACGCCACCGAACCGGCGACGAGGTAAAGGCACGACGAGCACAGGGCGCGCACGGCCCCCATGTTGTGGCTGACAAACACGACGGTGCGGTTGCCGGACTCCGCAATGTCCTTCATCTTGCCGATGCACTTCTTCTGGAACTGGGTGTCGCCGACAGCGAGCACTTCGTCGACGATCAGAATCTCCGGCTCGAGATGCGCCGCCACCGCGAACGCCAGCCGCACATACATGCCGCTGCTGTAACGCTTCACCGGCGTGTCGAGAAATTTCTCGACCTCGGCGAATTCCACGATCTGGTCGAACTTGTCGTCGATCTCCCGACGCCGCATTCCGAGTATGGAGCCGTTCAGGTAAATGTTTTCCCGGCCCGTGAGTTCCGGGTGAAAGCCCGTGCCGACTTCGAGCAGCGAAGCGACCCTGCCCCGCATCACCGCTCGACCTTCGGTCGGCTCGACGATGCGCGAAAGGATCTTCAGGAGCGTGCTCTTGCCGGCGCCGTTTCGCCCGATGACGCCGAGCACTTCACCGGCCTTGACCTCGAACGAGACGCCCCGCACCGCCCAGAACTCCTCCATGGTGTGGTCGGTTCCCTGAAGCTGGCGGAATCGCCGAAACGGCGAAGTGGCCATCGCCGTCAGCGCCGCCCTGAAGGAATCCGGCTGCTGCCCTTCGTGGTCGAGCCTGTACATCTTCCCGATGCCCTCGACGCTGATCGCAATGTTGTCCACGCTGGTCCTCAGGCGACGTCGGCGAAGCGCCGCTCGGTCTTGCGAAAGTAAAACAGGCCGAAGACCAGAAGCGTCAGCGAGGCGGCACTGGAAACAGCAAGGGTCACCGGATTCCAGGGCAGTCCGAGGAGCGCCGAGCGATACGCGTCGATGATGCCGGCCATCGGGTTGAGCGCGAGCAGCCACTGCCATTGCGCGGGCACCACGCTCACGGGGTAAATGACCGGGCTGATGTACATCCAGGACTGGACCAGGAAGGGCACGACATAGCGGAAGTCGCGGTAGGTCACCGTCAGGGCAGCCAGCGACAAGCCGATGCCGAACGCCGCCGCCGCCGTCAGGAGGACCAGGAGCGGCAGCGCAAGGAAACCCCACCCGGGCAGGATTCCGTACGCCAACATGAGCACCAGGAAGACGACGCCGGAGATCGCCAGATCGACGAGGCCGCCTCCGACCGCGGCAGCCGGAATGAACAATCGAGGCAGATAGATCTTGGTGAGAAGGGCTTGCTGGCTCACTAGGCTTGAGCTTGCCTGGCCAACTGCATTTGCAAAGAAGGTCCACGGCAACAAGCCCGCGAACACGAACACCGCGTACGGCAATCCTTCAGAGGGTATCTTGGCGAAGCGACCGAAGATGATCGTGAAGATCACCATCGTGAACAAAGGCTGCAACGCGGCCCACAGAACGCCAAGAACGGTCTGCTTGTAGCGGACCTTGAGATCGCGCAGGATCAGGATCGTCAGGATCTCGCGCGAAGCGAAGAGCTCGCCCCAGTCGATGGCGATCCAGCCCGGTCGGGGCTGGATGACGATTTCTCGGGGGGCTTCCGGGGCTAAAGGCTGTGATGTCACCGACATAGAGGGTCCAAAAGGTAGCCGCTGGCAGTGCCAGAGTCTTTTCGAGGCTTCGTTCAGCTTTCCCTCAAGGACGCTGCAGACTGAGCGCGATATCTGGCAGGTGGAGCCGTCGTGATCTCCGCCGGGGTCGAGGCGAGCGCTGCATAGGCGCAGAGAAGTCCCGCCAGGACGTACTCGACCCAGTCGATGCTGGCGGTGGCCATGAAGAACAGGCTGCCGACCATTGCAGCAACAAGCGCGGCGCCGATCGACGTCGCGTCGGGGTCGACCGTCCGCACCCTTCGAACGGCTAGAAAGGCCTTGGCTGTGCTGAGCAGCAGGAACAGACCGAACAACGTCAGGCCGACGAGCCCGCAAAACAACGCCACCGTGGCGTAGGCGTTCATCAAGTCGACGAGGCCGTCGGTTTGGCGAAGGTCCTCCATGTGGACGAGGACGAAGGGATCGCCGAAGACCGGGTTTTGCAATACAAGCCGCCACGATTCTTCAGCGAGCTGCTGACGATAGACGACCGTTTCTTGGTCCGCGCTGCCGACGAACGGGATGAGCTCGATGATGCGCCCGCCGATCGGCGTGAGTGAAACCAGCATCATGAGAACGAGTCCTGAAAAGACGCCTTTCGCGACAGCTGAGGCCCCGCCAGAGAGCATCAGATACATGAGGTAGACAACAACCGCGGTCAGCCAGGGCCCGCGAGAATGGCTGACGTAAATGCCGATGCAGAGCAATCCCGTCGTCGCCCAACGTGCCCGCTGGGACGGGACGTGTGTTCGCAGATGTAGCCAAAAGGCGAAGGCGACCGTCAAGATGTAGCCGTAGGTGAGTGAATGTCCTGCGGAGGCCTGAGCTCGCAAGCTGTCCGCACGCATCATGAAGGCCCCAGTGTCGGGAGAACCCCAGCCGATGCGTATCTGCTCGTATAGCAGCCACCCCCTGAGCGATTCAAAGGTGCCGATCGCCGCAAGGATCGCTCCGATTAAGGCGAGCACCGCCATGGCGTCGGTCAGAGACGCCCGTGTCGTGATCACGCGGCTGAAGACGTAGTAGACAAGCAAAATGTCCAGGCCAAACAGGAATCCTCGCCGTATCGTGTTGGTGATCGACTCGTACGGCATCGTGAGGACCACTTGGAGGAGAAGGTACGACACCAGCATGACGTCGACGGAAGTCCAGCGCCTGGCTCGTCCGTCTTCATTGATCGAGAAGATGCGCGCTGCCAGCGGCAACAGCAGAACGAGCGCGAGCAAGCGGGCCTCGCTCAACGTGAACAAGTGGTTGATGCCGATGGCCGGTAAGTCGATGATGACCGGCGGGATGACCGCGTAGAACATCAGGTAGAGCGCGGCTGGATTCGAATCCCTTCTCGCGGTCCACGCAACGACGATGACGGCGACGAACGCGTAAATCCAGAAGCTCGGGCTCAGGAAAGCACACGCCGTAAGCGTTAGCCAGGCATTCCGGCGAAGCGTGAAGTCCTCTTCCTGCATGAAGGGCACGCAGAGGGGCTTCGCCAGGGCGAATATCGCTATGGCGATAGCGAGGACGACGATCAGTGTCTTGAGGTCGTAAAGCATTCAGTCGTGCCGACGCACGGCGCAAGGACTTTGGACCGCTGCTGCGATACCGGGCGACGAAGGAGAGGAAAGACTCGCCGGCCGATATTCGCTCAACGCCCTCTTAGCCTCCGCTTGGCAGCGAAGACATATCGCTGCAGGGCGGGAGGAACCCATTGGCGCAGATGCTGGTCCAGGCGAAGCTCCGATGCCTCCCGTTGCGTGCTGCGATCGTCTTCCGGCCGGGCGCGATACATCGTCGACACATTGGGAACTTCGTTGTAGATTTCTTTCGACGCGGTGTAGTAGTACAGGGCGATCGATCGACGATAGACGCCTTCGGGCGTGGTCAGCGGATCGGGATGGCCGTGATATGACGAGGCGTCGGTGTTGAAGATCACGCACCGATTGAACACCGGCGCGACCTGCTCGCACTTCATCGTCATGTCGCGACTCCATAACTCCAGGCTGCCTCCGTACGACTCGTCCCAATCCTCGTTGAGATAGATGATCACGTTCAGTCGGCGATGGAGGTGCAGTTGCTCGTTGACGCGAAAGTCGGCGTGGATCCCGAGCTTGCCGCCGCGTCCGGTCTCGTGATAGCCGCCGCCGTTGAAATAGGGGTCGGGGATCAGGCCCTGGATTGCCGTCAGTCCTTCCAGAAACTCGAGAACGGGGCGCGAGTTGAAGAAGTGGAAGAGCTGCCGCGCCGCCCCATCGCATTCCTCCGGCAGGATCTGGCGCTTGTGCAAGCCGGCGTACCCCATGTCGAAAACGCGATCGGACGCGAGTCCTTGGCGCGGGAAATGGTCGAGCGCAAGTCGGGCAACGGACTCGGGCAGGAAATTGTCGAAAACCTTGTGAGGGAACGGCTCGGCGAAACAGTATTCCCCAGACAGTGCTTCGCCGATCCTTCGGGCTTGGGCTGCGTCCAGCGTCAATCCGTCGGTCGTATCGATAGGTAGTACCGCTTCCAACTAGAACTCCTGAAGCCGCCATTGCAACCCGCGCGATTGTCATCCAGGGACCCGCCCGCCATCGTTCGGAGAACCGCAGCGGGTCAGCCGGGAAGCAAACAACACTCCCGCGGGATTGTCTCGCGGCGCCGAGATGCCCGCCCGCCCGGCTACCTGGCGGACCTTCCTGCCGAAGGGAAGTGTGCGGTGTGACGCACCTCGACCGCCCCCCGCTGCTACTTGTATTCGATGAGCCGCGCCCGCTTGCCCGTCAGCGTCTGAAAGAAGAACCTGATCTGACCTGACGCCTCCGCGAACTTTCCCAGCACCAGGAACGCTGATCTCGCGAGCCGGGCTCGCGGAGGACCGGGGGTGCGCAGGAACAGGCGAATCCCTTGGAGCGGATAAACCGCCGCTCCGACGAGCACCCACGGACTGCCCAGGAGCGCTCCCGCGAGCAGGGCGCCCGGCAAGACCACACCCCAGACCCAGGCGCTGCGCGACTCCCGGACCCAATGACGCTCGGGTGTCCCACCGTGCAGGCGTGCCCCTTGCGCATAGGCAAAGCCGGCGCGGGTGCTCCGCTTCCACCATTGGCTGAATCTCAGCATGGCGGCATCGTGCATTGTCATCTCGAGCTCCAGCCGCCAGATGAGCCAGCCCTTGGTCCGCAGGCGCAGACACAGTTCCGGCTCTTCGCCGGCAATCAAGTCTTCCCGGAAACCGCCGACGTCCTGAAACGCCGACGATCGCATCAGGACATCGCCGCCACAGGCTTTGGTGGCGCCGATGGGCGTGTCCCACTCCAGGTCGCACAGCAGGTTGTATACCGACCGCTCCGGGTAGCGTTCACGGCGCCGGCCGCAGACGGCAGCTATCTCCGGCCGCTCGCGCAGGAAGGACGCTGCTGCGCCGAGCCAGCCTGGTGCCACCTCGCAATCGCCGTCGACGAACTGAATGAGGTCCAGCTCGTCGCCGCAGGCTTGCAGCCGGCGTGCCCCCTCGTTGCGAGCCCGCGCGGCGGTGAACGGCTGCTGCAGGTCGAGCGCGTGCACGACAGCGCCGAGCGACGCCGCGAGGTCGACCGAACCGTCGGTGGAACCGGAGTCGACGTACACGACGCACCGGGCGCGCCCGAGCACCGACGCCAGACACTGGCGAAGCCGCTCGCCCTCGTTGCGCCCGATCACGACGACGCCCACGCGTGGCTCGCTCGCGGATGCAGTCTGCGCCTCGGAAACGCTGCTCACCTGGCCCGCCGAGGCTTGATCACTGCGGGCACGCCGACGGCGATGCTTCCGTCCGGCACATCGCGGGTGACGACCGCGTTGGCGCCGATCAGGACGTCGTTGCCGACCGTGATCCGGCCGAGCACCTTGGCTCCCGCCCCGATGTCGACGTTGTTGCCGATCGCTGGCGCGCAGGCGTCGTCCATCCTGGCGAGGCCGACCACGACGCCGTTCCTGATGCGGCAGTCATCGCCGAACCTGGCGAAGCCGCTGATCACGATGCCGCCGGAGTGGTCGATCACGAAGTTGCGACCGACCTCGACCTCGCACGGTAGCTCGATGCCGGTGACGACCTGGACCAGTTTGAACAAAACCCGGTAGACGAGCGAGCAGAGCTTTCGCGCAAGAGGCGGGCGAACGGTGTAGCGCCAGCGTCCGAAGCGATACACGACCATGGCCCAAAAGCCCTGTGCGCCATAGTTGCCACCGTAGGCACGCAAGTCTTCACGGATGTGCTCGAACATTGCAGACAGCCTCGGCGACTTAACGCGTCGGACGCGTACCCCAGGCTGTCTTGCGCAAGACGGCCCAGGTGGTGACGGCGTGTGCGAGGTACGGCTTCATCCCCTTCAGGGTACGACGCCTACCAAACCACTTCATCGCGAGGTAGGCGTCCGCCACGGTCGACAGGCACGCGGCCAGCCAGATTCCGGTTCGACGGTGGTGCTTGCGGTGGTAGAGCAGGCCGCTCTCGATCTGCAGCGCATCGATCTGCCGACCCGCAGACGTGACCTCCGCATCGGATTTTGCGCTTTCACCGCCGATGTGGATCACGGTGGTGTCGGGATAGAACATGACCTTCCACCCCGCCGCCTTGACCGCCTTGCAGTGGTCGATCTCCTCGTAATAGAGAAAAAAACGCGGGTCGAACAGTCCCACCTGATCGATGACCTCGCGGCGAACGAGGTAGTAGCAGCCCGGCACCCAATCGCATTCGCGCACGGAGGCGTGGTCCCACGCCATGTCGTCGACCTGGCCCACCCCGGGGAAGAAACGGGCGAGGCTGGTCCGAGCGAGAAATTCGTTCCAGGGCGTGGGGAAATATCGGCACGAGGGCTGCAATCGTCCGTCGCGGCCGGTCAGGCGAACGCCAAGCACGCCGCAGGACGGGTTCTGGTCCATATAGGCGACCGTTCTGCCCACCGTGTCTGCGGCGACGAAGGCGTCGGTATTCAGGAGGAGCACATAGCGACCGCGGGCGAGCGCATACGCCTGGTTGTTGGCTCGGCCGAAGCCGACGTTGGCCGTGTTGGCAATCAGTTCGCAATCGGCAAACTCGCTCCGCAGGATTGCGGCCGACCCGTCGCGCGACGCGTTGTCGACCACCACGACCTGCAGCCGCAGATCGACGCTGCTCGCGCGAAGCGAGTCGAGGCAGGGACGGAGGAGATCGCGGGTGTTGTAGTTGACGAGGATGGCCGTAACGTCGATGTCGCCGTTGCTCATCTGAGACAAAGAGGGGGTGCCTGAAGCGAATGCCTGAACACACGGCATTGTCCCGCAGCGTCCGCCGACGCGGAAATTCCCCGCAGCGCCTGCCGCCGCAAACTGCACGGGTGCGCCTGACACGACAAGATGGCAATCGAGCAACCGCCGCCTGGCTCGGTCAAAATAGGGGTTCCGTTCGCTCAGGCACGATCCTCATGAACCTCAAGAGCACTGCGCTGACCCTCGCCCTCCTGATGTGCGGCGCCTCGGTCGCCGGCCTGGCGGCACGCCCGAGCGTCAAAGCGGCCGACGTCGGGAAGTCCATTCCGCTGGAGGTGAGCGTTCCCAAAACCTTCGGCGAATGGAAGCTGCCCCCGGAGATGGCGTCCCAAATCGTCAATCCGCAACTCACCGGCGAACTCGGCAGGCTGTATAGCCAGCTGCTGACGCGCACGTACGTCAACAAGGAGGGCTATCGAATCATGCTGTCGATCGCATACGGCGACGACCAGCGCGGAGACTTGCAGACGCATCGGCCCGAGGTGTGCTATCCGGCTCAGGGTTTTGCCTTGAGCAAGACCGAAGACGGCGTCTTGCCCACGGCCTTCGGGAACATCGAGGTGCGCCGCCTCATCACGAGCCTCGGCCCCCGTAACGAGCCGGTGACCTATTGGGTCACCGTCGGCGACAAGGTGGTGATCAGCAAATTCAACAAGCGTCTTGCAGAGATGCGGGTGGCCCTCACCGGGCAGATTCCCGACGGCATGCTGTTTCGCATCTCCTCGATCGACACCGACCCCGTCCGCGCGTTCGCCATGCAGCAAAAATTCGCGGCGGACATGATGGCGGCCGTGCCGGGCAACGTACGCAAGCAATTGAGCGGCCTCGCCGCCCCGGCCACCGCCGGCTGATGGACTAAGGCTGCCGGGTCGACGAGGCAGGCTGCGACACCGTCTGAGCCCGCGTCGCCGGGGACGCGGCGGGGACTCTGGTGCCCAATGCTCGAGCCAGCAACGCGTCGAGAGCGAAGAAAAAGCCGAGCGACACCAGCATCAGCACGATTCCCGCCGTTCCGTGCAGGAAGCCCTGCCCGGCTTCGTCGCCGAGGTGATAGGTGATCAGCACCAGCGCGATCACGCGCACGACATTCGCCGTGAATGCAATCGGCAGGATGGCGAGCAGCATGATCGCGTTGTGCAGGCGGTTGGCGCGCGCCATGATGTACATGAACAGCGTGCCCAGCGCCGACAGGCTGTACATCGAGTGCAGGCCCGAGCAGGCGTCGGCAACAAGCATCTGATACTGGCCGATCGTCAGGATCACGCCACTGCGCGAGATGGGGTAGCCGACCTGGTACAGCACGTCGACCACGATCGCCGAGATCCATTGCTTGAGCGGGGCCGTGATCCCGTCGACCAAGCTGCCCGGCAGCGGAATCATGAAGATGAAGTAGAGGACCGGAAACCAGGCGATGCGCAACGCACGCTTGCCCTTCATCACCAGCAACATGCCGGCGACGACGAAGGGCTGGGCGAACATTGTCAGCATCAGGACGCCAGCCACGCGACCGATGAAATAGACGAGCACGCCGAAGGCGAAGATCGACCAGCCCCAGCCCGGCGCCGGCCGCGTCTCGATGGCGGCAATCTCGCGCCGCACGCCCCAGAAAAGCCAGAGCACGACCGCGAGGATCAGGGCCCCGTGGGCGTTATCGTCGCTTTGCCATATCGTCGTCGCAGCCCACCAGTAGATGGGCAAGTACATCGCCGCGAATCCGGCGAGGGCGACCAGCCAGGGACGGTTGCGGGCGCCGCCCGCGTCCTCGGCGGCAAAGGGCCTCGGCAGAACGCTACTCACTTCGACGGATCTTTCTCTTTTCCAGTGGAACCTCGTTCAACACGGATCCCACCAAGGTGACGCCCGCATCCATGAGACCCTGGACGAGATCGGTGAACGCAGCGACTCGAGTCGAGCCGCTGCGCGCCACGGCGAGGGCAGCTCCCGTTCGCACGGCGATCATCGCGGCGTCCTCGCCGCTCGCCATGGCAGGCGTGTCGACGATGACCACGTCGTAGGCGCCCTTGGCCTGGATCATGAATTCGTCGAAGTTCAGACGATTCAGCAGCTCCAGCGGATTCGGCGGCGTGGGGCCGGCGGGCAGCACGGACAGCCCGGCCAAGTCGGTGATGCGAACGATCGCCTCTTCGCGCGAGCGCCCGGCGAGCAGAGTCGAAAACCCGATCTGGTTCTCGAGGTTGAAGAGGTAATGCTGACGGGGCTCGCGCATGTCGGCGTCGACGAGCAGCGTGCGCTCGCCGAGCTGCGAAAAGACGATCGCCAGGTTTGCCGCAAGGCAGCTGCGGCCGTCGGCGCGGTCGGCGCCGACGATGGTGAGGACCTGGCGCTCTTCGGCACGGTCGAACCAGCGAAGCATGAGCTGGCTGCGGATTGCGCGCAGCTGCTCGACTCGCGGGCTGAAGGGCTGGTACGCCGCGACCAGATCGTCGCTCAGCGGCCTCGCCTCGCCCGGCGTCTTGCGCAGGTAGGCATAAGCGAACTGGCGCGATAACGCGTACTGAATGTCGGCCTCGCTGATGAGACCGAGGCGCATCGCTGCCTCGCCGAAGCGGAGGTTGTGCTCCTTCTGGTACTGGAGCACGCGCTCCGCGTCTTCGGGCTTCAGCTGGCCGCTGTCGATCAGGATGGCGCCGAGCGAACGCGTGGCACGCGCCGGCGTGCCAAGCATGGAAACGGCCGTCTTCATGAACGCAGCCCGGGGGCCGCGAGCAGAGCCCGCGGCTGGGCGCGGCTCACCATGAGCAGGCGCCGGAAGACGGGACGCTTCGAATTCGCAGGACGCAACACGCCGATCACCGGCACTCCCGCCATCACCATCAGGTCTTCAGGCATGCGAACACGGCGATCGAGCATCTCCAGAGCAAAGGCGGCAAGGATGCCCGCGGCGAGCCCGCCCAGGAGCGACACGGCGATGCCGTACGGAATTTTCGGCCGCGACGGCTCCAGCGGTTCGACCGCGGGGCTCAGGAGACGCGTGTTTGCCTGATTGTTCTGCCCTTCCATGCTGGTCGTGCCGAGGCGCTGCGCCACCGCGTCGTACGCCCGCTGAGCCGCTTCGACGTCGCGCTGGTAGACAGCGATCTGGTCGCGGTCGGCCCGCATCGCCAGCAGTTGCTTCTTCTGCATGTCCGCCATCGTCTGCAGCTCACCGATCTTCTGCGAGCTGCCGCGGTTCGATACCGAAGCGCCGCCGGCAACACGCTGCGTTTCCGCAGCCAGCTGATGTCTCAGCTCGGCAATCTGCGCCTCGAGGGCGACTCGGGAGGGATGGTTCTTGCCGACGATGCTGCTGATCTCGGAGAGCTTCGTCTGGGCGCCGGCGATCTGGCTCTTGAGCGACTGGATGGCGCCGTTTCCCAGGATGTCGGGCGAGGTTTCGGCGCCCGAATTGCGCTGCCGCGTCGCCGTCTCGACACGCTCGGCCTGCGCCGTCGCGAGCTGATTGATCAGGCTGTTGTAGCGCGTGGTCTCCTGATCGAGCCGCTCGTCCGTGACGACGATGCCCTTCTCCTGCTGGAACTTCGACATCCGCGCCTGCGCCACCTCCAGAGAGGCGCGCAGGGCCTTGATCTGCTCGTCGAGGAACTTCTCGGACTGGCGTGCCGGCGCAACGCGGAGCTCGACGGAAACGTCCTGGTAGGCTTGGGCGAAGGCGTTCGCGGCCGCCTGCGCGAAGATCGGATCAGGTGCGGTGAAGCTGAGGTTGATGATGCTGCTGCCCCGCCCCGGATCGACCGAAAGGCCGCGCTGCAGAACGCCGGCGAAGTAGCGCTCGAGCGAAATCTTCGCCTTCGTGGCTTCACGCCACTGCGCCACGGCGGTGGCAGAACGCTCGACGCCGAGAATCTTGACGGCGCGCGAGGCGACTCTCTCGCTCCTCAGTATCTCGACCTGCGTCGCCATGTAGCTGGGCGCGGCGAGTGACGGTGCCAGCGCGCCGAGCGCGGGGTCCATCCGCATCTCGACGATCAGCGAGGTTTCCGCCGTGTATTGGCGCGGCAGCAGGAACGTCGTCGCAATGCCTGCGGCGGCCACGAGGACGAACAGGCCCAAGATGAGCCACTTGCGTGCCCACAGGATGCGAAGGTACTGGATCAGCGCCACAGCGTCACCTCAGAAGAGCGATTCTTTGACATAGATGACATCTTCGCGCTCGACCAGATCGTTCATCTGAAGCTCGAGGACATGAAGGACACCCGCGGCGTCCCTGCGGTGGGCGCGGATGCCGCGCTGCGTGCCGCGAGCCGAGAGGCCACCAGCCGCGGCAAGCGCCTGCATCAGGGTCATCCCGCGTTCGAGGCGTTGCTGACCGGGCCGCTGGACTTCGCCGTACAGATAAAAGAACGGGGCGCGATCGACGTAGATGATGTCCCCGTTTTCGACCGACACATCGAGATCGGCGCGGCCGTTCTGCAGGATCAGCGGCAGGTCGATGTCGAGCTTGACAGGCTTGCCATCCCGCGTGCCGACGAGCGTGACGATGTCGGAGCCGCCTGGCAGGACGCCGCCGGCCGCCGCGATCATCTCGGAAACCTTGCTGCCCACGAGCTCGATCGGAAAGCGACCCGGCTTGCCCACCTGACCCAGGATCGAGATTTGGCTGCTGCGGATCTGCGTGGTCTGGATCGTGACCTGGGGCTTCAACACGAAGCCGCCCTCGCGCAGCCGCTTCTCGATCAGCGTCTGCGCTTGCGAGACCGTGAGGCCGCCGATGGTGACGGCGCCGATCAGGGGGAAGTTGATCTGCCCGAGCTCCGACACCCGCGCCTCGACGGCCAAGTCCGGGTTCTGATAGACCGTGACCCTGATGACGTCACCGACGCCGAGAACGGGCTCGCCGCGCTGCGGCGCCTGGGCGAAGGCGATGCCTGACGCGCAAAGGAAGAGCAGCGCCAGACGAGCGAAAAAGCGCACGGGGCGCACGTCGGAAAATCTCACTTCAGTCCCTTCAGGCCCTTGTCGAGAGTCGAATCGCTCGGCATCGACGCGGCCTTCGAGTCGATCGGCGCCACGTCGATCTCGGGCGCCGCTTGTACCGCCGACGCCGGCAGCGTCGCCGGCATCGCCGCCAGTGGCGGCAATTCGGGGGCCGATGCAGGCCGATAGGGCGATCTCGCCGCGTCGGCGGCGAATTCACCCGCGTACTCGATCTTGGCCGCGCCCCGCAGCGCCTGCATGTCATCAGCGATCAGCTTTCTCTTGCGCTCGTTGAGCAGGAACTGCTCGATCGCCGGCGTCGCCTGCTGCAGGGTCACGGGCTGCGATCGCGACGCCGCGAGGTGCACGATCTGGGCCCCGCTCGGCCGAGCGTTGAAGATCGCCTGGCCGTCCTTCATCTTGGCGAACTGATCGACGCTTGCCAGCGGCAGCTGCTCGGCGCCGCGAACCGCCTCGTTGCCCGAGAAGCGGATGTTGTTGGCCTTGAGATAGGCGACGAAGTCCGAGAACGTCTTGGCCTCGCTCAGGGTCTTTTGCAAGGTGGCGACCTGCTCGGGCGTGGCCTCGATGGCGACCTCCTGCAGGCTGTAGACGCGCCGTTCCTTGAAGAGCGCGGGGTGCGCCTCGTAGTAGGCGGCGACCTCTGCAGGCGCCGGCTTCGGCGCGCCCGAGCCGATCTTTTCGAGGTAGGCGCGCGCGATGATCTCGCGTCGTGCCGCGTCGATCTGCTGGACCACCCGCGGGTCGCGATCGAGCTTCTGGTCGGCGGCCTTCTGGATCGCCAGCTCCTGGTCGATCAGGCGCTCGAGCACGACGCGGCTCGCCGAGGCTGCCTGCTCAGGCGGCATGGCACGCTGCTGGCCCAGGACGAAGTTGATCTGGTGGACGGTGATCTCTTCCTTGTTCACCTTGGCCGCCGTCTGGGTCGCGGCGGCCTTTTCCTTTTTCTTGTCACCGCAGCCGGCAAGCAGGGTCGCCCCGGCGAGGGCGGCAATGGCGACGGCGCGGGTGGCGCCGATCCGGCTCCGGACGGGCGGACGGGGCGGAACAGGCATGATCATGGGCAAAGTCTCTGTCGTAGGACGGGGAGCCGGATCCGCTCCGGATCGAGCCCGCGGAGTGTATTGCCCGGGCGACCGCCCGCCCTCTTGCAGCCGTGCAAAAGTACCCGGCTGCAAAGGGTTAAGACAGGGCAGATGGCGTCACCCCCCGTGAACGCGGGGAACGCTGTCCGGCCCGCAAGCAAGGGTCGGCAAAGGACATTGAAAAACGGTAAAACCGCTGCAAGTCGCCCCTGCAGGCGGGCTTCGATTTTGCTTGCCGCAATATACTGGAGAGTCACTTGCCGCTGTCGTCGAAATCCGTCGCCACGGGGGGAAGTCGGAAGGGGTCGTTCATGGGGGTCAAACTGAAGGTCGCCGGCTGGCTGGCGCTGGGTGCCGTCGCCGGCGCGCTGGCGACGATGCAACTCGAGGCGACCGCCCGCAATTCCGTCTCGCGCCTGCCGATCGAGGAGTTGCAGCAGCTGGCGGCGGTGTTCGGGATGGTCAAGACCGACTACGTCGAGCCGGTCGACGAGAGAAAGCTGATCAGCGACGCGATCGGCGGCATGGTCGCCGGGCTCGATCCGCACTCGCAATACTTCGACAAGAAGAGCTTCAAGGAATTTCGCGAGGCCACGACCGGCCGCTTCGTCGGCATCGGCATCGAGATGGCGATGGAAGACGGCCTGGTGAAGGTGGTGAGCCCGATCGAAGGCTCGCCCGCATTCCGCGCCGGCCTGAAGAGCGGCGACCTCATCACCAAGATCGACGACACCCTCGTCAAGGGCCTCTCGGTCGACCAGGCCGTCAAGCGCATGCGCGGCGAGCCGAACACCAAGGTCGTGCTCACCGTCTTCCGCAAGAGCGAGGGACGCACGTTCCCGGTCAACATCATCCGCGAGGAGATCCGCACCCAGAGCGTTCGCGCCAAGCTGGTGGAGCCCGGCTACGCTTGGCTGCGCGTCAGCCAGTTCCAGGATCGCACCGTCGAGGATTTCGTCATCAAGCTGCAGGATCTCTACAAGCAGGACCCGAACCTCAAGGGCTTGGTCCTCGACCTGCGCAACGATCCGGGCGGGCTGCTCGAGGGCGCGATCGCGATCTCGGCTGCGTTCCTGCCGTCCGAATCGGTCGTCGTCACCACCAATGGCCAGATCGCCGACTCGAAGGCGACCTTCAAGGCGTCGCCCGAGTTCTACCAGCGCCGCGGCGGTGCCGATCCGCTCCGGCGCCTGCCCGATGCGGTGAAGAAGGTGCCGCTGATCGTCCTCGTCAACGAAGGTTCGGCCTCGGCGAGCGAGATCGTCGCCGGCGCGCTGCAGGACTATCACCGTGCCACGATCATGGGCGCGCAGACCTTCGGCAAAGGGTCGGTGCAGACCGTGCGCCAGCTCTCGCCCGACACGGCGCTGAAGATCACCACGGCGCGCTACTACACGCCGAGCGGCGCGTCGATCCAGGCCAAGGGGATCGTTCCCGACGTGATGCTCGACGAGACCGCCGAAGGCAACCTCTTCGCCGCGTTGCGCACGCGCGAGGCCGACCTCGAGAAGCACCTGCAGAGCGGCCAGGGCGCCGAAGTCAAGGACGACGCGAGGGAAAAGGCGCGCGAGGAAGCGCGCAAGAAATTCGAGGCCGACATCGCGTCGCGCGGCGGCGCGCCCAAGCCGCCGCCTGAATTCGGCACCGCCGAGGATTTCCAGCTCGCTCAGGCGCTGAATCGGCTCAAGGGCAAGACCGTCGTCGTCAGCAAGACCGCGGTCGAGCGCAAGCCCGAGGTCGAGACGACGAACTGAGGGCGCCCCTCGGCAAGCTCAAAACGCCCGTGCCCGCACGGGCGTTCTTGTTTTGCCAGCGCCCGCCGTCTTTCTGGCACCCGCGTTCCCGATGACCGACGATGACCTGTTGCGCTACTCGCGCCACCTTCTGCTCGAGGATCTCGGGATCGAAGGACAGCGTCGCCTCCTCGCCGCGCACGCGCTCGTCGTCGGTGCCGGCGGCCTGGGCTCGCCGGTGGCACTCTATCTCGGCACGGCCGGCGTCGGCCGGATCACGATCGTCGACGGCGACGTCGTCGATCTCACCAATCTGCAGCGGCAGATCGCCCACGACTTGGCGCGCGTCGGGACGCCCAAAGCCGAGTCGGCGGCACGTTCGATCGCCGCGATCAACCCGGCGGTCCGCGTCATCGCCCTGCACGAGCGCGTCGACGCGTTGCGCTTGCTCGAACTCGTCGCCCAAGCCGACGTCGTCGTCGACTGCAGCGACAACTTCGCGACCCGCCATGCCGTCAACGCAGCCTGCGTCGCGCACGCAAAGCCGCTTGTCGCGGGCGCGGCGATCGGCTTCGACGGCCAGCTCTCGGTCTACGACACGAGACGTGTCGACTCGCCCTGCTACGCTTGCGTGTTCCCCCCTGACCCGGCTTTCGACGATGTCGCATGCGCGGTGATGGGCGTGCTCGCGCCGATTGTCGGCATCATCGGCAGCATGCAGTCTGTTGAAACGCTCAAGCTGATTGCAGGCATTGGAACGTCGCTGGTCGGGAGACTCCAAATGCTGGACTCCCGAACCATGGAATGGACCGAAGTGCGCGTGGAGCGCGATTCCCAATGCAAAATCTGCGGCACGTCGCGGGCTGTTCCGCGTGGAGGAACGCCGTAGCGATTTTGCAACCGGCCCTCGGATTCGGGCGCCTCGCTCTCGATGACGTGCGTCGAAAAAGGCCCATCTCGGCGACACCCGGGAATCGGCTGCTCGAGGCCGAGGCTTGGCTGTGCCGGGCACAGGACGCTTCCAACGATGGCGGCGTGAGCTACGGCTATTCGCTGCGCGGTGGCTGGCGACCCTCGTATCCCGAGACATCGGGCTACATCGCGACGACGTTTCTGCGACTCGCCCGCCGTCGGGATGCTGCCTACGCAGAGCGCGCTGAACGCATCCTGCGCTGGCTTCTGACGGTCCAGAACGCCGACGGATCGATTCCGAATCCTCGCTATGGTCCCGACGGCATCGTGTTCGACACTGGCCAAGTCCTCTTCGGACTGGTTTGCGGCTACCAGGCGACTGGCAGCGCCGAGTTATTGCTTGCGGCCAGGCGCGCCGCGTCGTGGCTCACGCGCATCGCCGATGACGGCTTGCGATGGACCCGCAACGAGCACCTGGGCACGCCCCACGTCTACAACGCGCGGACCGCCTGGGCGCTCTTGCTGATGAACACCGTGGAATTCGATCCGCATCGCGAGGCCGTGGCGCGAAGCAATCTCGATTGGGCCGTCGAGGAGCAGCAGCCGAGTGGATTCTTCGACCACTGCGCGTTCCAGCGCGGACGAGCGCCCTTTACCCATACCATCGCGTACACCGCACGCGGATTGCTCGAATCGGGGATGCTGCTCGACGACAGCCGCTACATCGACGCCGCGCAACGCTGTGCCGACGCCATGCTGCGCCGCTTGCAGGACAGCGGTCACCTGCCAGCGATGCTCACGGTGGATGGAGTTCCGGCGTCTGGTTCGTGTTGCCTGACGGGCAACTGCCAGTTTGCCATCGTCTGGTCGCGGCTGCATGCGTTCGTCGGCGGAAGCAAGTACCGGGCCGCCATCGTCCGCGCGCTCGACTGCGTCATGGCAACCCAGGACGTGGCGGCCCGCGATCCCGGGATCAAAGGAGGCATCAAAGGGTCGCATCCGGTGTGGGGCCGCTACGCTCCGATGTCGCTGCCCAACTGGGCCGCGAAGTTCTTTGTCGACGCCATGTGGCTGCGCGAGGATCTGATGGCATGAAGGAACGTGCCGTCGTGCTGAACGGAGAGTTCGATGCGCTGACTTTCGAGGCGGCCGTCGACGCGATCGTGGCGGCCTTGAACAGGGGAGTTCGCGGCTGGGTGTGCACGGTCAACGTCGCGACGCTGATGGCGATGCGCCGGGACTCCCGGCTCCAGGCGTTTGTCGACCGGGCTGCTCTCGTGGTCGCCGATGGTCAGCCGATCGTCTGGTGCGCAACCCTGTTCGACGGGTGGCTGCCGGAGCGAGTGACCGGCATCGACCTGGTCGACGCCCTCTGCCGGCGTGCCGCCGCATCGGGCAAGAGGGTCTATTTGCTCGGCTCGACACCCTCGCTCGTCGCAAGTGCTGTCGCGCGTCTGCGTGAGCGACATCCCGGATTGATCGTCGACGGCTCGGATGGATACTTTCCTCTCGAGCAGTCGGCCGAGCGCACAGAGGAGATCAGTTCCCGCTCGATCGACCTTCTCTTCGTCGGCATGGGAACACCGCGGCAGGAGCGTTTCATTGAAGAAAACTGGGATCGGCTCGGCGTTGGCATCGCGATCGGCGTCGGCGGCAGCCTCGACGTCCTCGCCGGAGCGCGCCACCGGGCGCGACCCTGGATGGGCCGGGCGGGCCTGGAATGGCTGGTCCGAATGGTCCAGGAACCCCGCCGCTTGATGCCGCGCTACCTCGTCACCAATACCATGTTCTGCCTGCTGATCGGTCGCGTGATCCTTGTGCAAACGAAGCGTCGGCTGCTGGGAGGCTGAGTGCGTCCAATTCGCGTGTCCATCGTCATCGGCACACGTCCGGAAGCGATAAAGCTCGCGCCGCTGATTCTGGCTGCGCGCTTGCGCCCCGATGAGTTCGCGGTGCGTGTCGTCAGGACGGGTCAGCATCGCGAACTCGTCGACGAGTTGCTGATGGAGTTCGGTCTGAAGGCGGACGTCGACCTCAAGGTGATGCAGCCGAATCAGGATCTGGCGCATGTGCTCTCGACCAGCGTGCGGGGGCTGTCGGATCTCTTGGCAGAGGATCGACCCGACTGGGTGGTCGTCCAAGGCGACACCACGACGACTCTTGCCGGTGCCATGGCGGCTTTCTACAACCGGACCCGCGTTGCCCACGTCGAGGCCGGCCTGAGATCAGGCAATCGCTCCGCCCCGTTCCCCGAGGAGACGAATCGACGGCTGACCACGCATCTCGCCGACTTGCATTTCGCGCCCACGGAAATCGCGCGACGCAACCTGCTCGGGGAAGGCGTCGATCCTCGCGCGATCGTCGTCACCGGCAACACGGTGATCGACGCACTGATGCACGTACGCTCGGTAGGCTTCGGCAAGCGCGCAAAGCGCGAGCCTTCACCGCCGGCAGCCTACATCCTCGTGACCGCGCACCGTCGCGAGAATCACGGCGATGCTCTGCGCCGCATCTGCACGGCCATCCGTGATCTCCTCGAGCGCCATCCGGAGACGGTGGCGTGGATCCCGATGCATCCGAATCCACAGGTGCGCGACGTCTTGCGCCGGGAACTCGGCCACCATGCGCGAGCGCTGCTCACCGATTCTCTGGGCTACACCGCGTTCGTTCACGCGCTCGACGGAGCCGCGTTTGTGCTGACCGATTCAGGAGGCGTGCAGGAAGAGTGCGCCGCGATCGGCAAGCCGGTTCTCGTGATGCGCGACTGTACCGAGCGCCCCGAGGCCATCGATGCGGGCGTGGCAAGAATCGTGGGAACTTCTGTCCGAGCGATCGTCGACGCCGGGTCCGCGCTTCTCGACGACGCGTTCCACGGTCGCGTGATGGTCGAGGCGACCGACGCGTTCGGTGACGGCCAAGCCTCCGAGCGCATCCTCGCCGCGCTCCTGAGCGCGTAGCTCGGCGCATGACGGCCACGCCCACTGCCGCGAACTCGAGAAAGTGGAAGTCAGGAGCAACCTGATGGTCATGTCGATGTACGAGCGAGTGGCGTCACGCCTGATCGGGACGCCACTGCAGCGGCCCGCCGAGTGGCTGCGACGCGTCAAGGGCAGCGGCTTTCGTCGCGCCCACCCCGAGCTTGGCGAGATCTTCCTCGAGCCCGAGCGGGTCGACCGGGTCATGCACCGAAAGATCGGCGCCGACACGAACTGCATCGACATCGGCTGCCACCTCGGCGCCTACCTGCAGAAAATGGTAACGCTCGCACCGCGCGGCCGTCATCTCGCCCTCGAGCCCGTGCCCGACAAGGCAGAGTGGCTGCGCAGGAAGTTCCCGAGCGTCGCCGTCGTCGAGGCGGCGGCGGACGACAGCGACGGCATGAAAGAGTTCTTCATCGACCCCGCGCAGACGGCGCTCAGCGGGTTGCGAGCGGGATCGAGAGAGGCGTCCCGAGAAGCGCTTCGCGTGCGCTGCCGGCAACTCGACGATATCGTCGACGAGGGCGCTCGGGTCGGCTTCGTCAAGGTCGACGTCAATGGCGGCGAGTTGCCGGCTCTGCGCGGCGCCCGGCGCCTCCTTCGCCGCGAGCGCCCCTTCGTTCTGCTGGGCTGTTCGCAACGAGGCCTCGACGACCATGGGATCGATGCCGGCGAACTGTTCAAGTTCGTCGTCGTCGACGTGGGCTATAAGATTTTTCTTCTCAAGGACTACCTGAACGACGGATCTCCCCTCGACGCCGCCGCGTTCCGCGAGAGCATGGTCTACCCGTTCAAGGCGTTCAAGTACGCCTTGTCCGCGACGTGAACCCGTGATTGCCGCAGGCCGAGCGCTCAGGCGCTCTCGTACAGCCGGGTGAGGACGAATTCGCG
>Ga0070671_100000168_pt1 | contig 43179 bp, 38 predicted proteins | sample KBSS73metaG_FD_65341 | JGI IMG/M metagenome (GOLD analysis project Ga0070671, IMG submission 65341) | Switchgrass rhizosphere microbial communities from Kellogg Biological Station, Michigan, USA - KBS S7-3 metaG | ecosystem: Host-associated > Plants > Roots > Rhizosphere > Soil ...
GAGTCCGTGATCCCGCGGACCTCGCGCGATATCGGCTGCTTGGCCGCCTGGTCGCCCATGCTGGCGAGGATCAGCGTGACCGTGAGCTGAACGCCGCGCGGCGGCAGATCGTACGAGTTGATGACCTCCTGCACGCGGTCCAGCACGTCGCGCCGGTCCTGGACGGTCAGGGTCTTCAGCTTCGGCGAAAAGGTGACGGATCCCTTCTCGGTGAGGAGCTGACCGACGAGCTGCGCCACGTCGCTCGGATCCTTGAACTGGATCTTGAAGACGCGCGCCGCAAGGGTCCCGGCGGCCGGCTCGTGGCCGGTGCCGCCCGTGCCGGCGGCGGCGCCCGGAACGGACAGACCGGAAACGAGCGCCGCCGCGAGCGCGGCGGCAGCGAAGAGGATCCTCCCCTTCACAGGGGCATCTCCGGATCGACGATCAGGACGAGGTCGGAGGCCTCGTGCTGGGGGCCTGCGACCTGGATCGAGATGACGCGCGCGGTCGCCGAAGCGACCGACTCGACGGGCGAGGGCGCCGCGGCGTCGCGCTCGATCGGCGCGAGGGACGACGGCGCGCTCTCGAGTCCCGGAAGGACCGAAGCGGTGAAGGACGGCGCGGTCCCCGTTGCCGACCCGGCGGCGGCGCGGCCGCCGAGCCCGCCCGGAACGGGGGCGGGACCGGGGCTCTCCAGCAGCATGGCGACCGCGATCGCGAGCGCGGCGCAGCCCGCCGCGAGCCCGAGGTAGCGGGGACGCAGGATCGCGCCCAGCCAGCCGCCGCGCGGCTCGCGCGCGGCCTCGCGCACGCCGGCCATGACCCGCGTCTCGAAGCCCGCGAAGAAGGCGTCGCCCTTCTTCTCGAACGCGAGGAGCGCGAAGAGCGCCGCAGGGTCGCGCTGCGCCAGCCGCGCGCGGCAGGGCGGGCAGGCGTCGAGGTGCGGCGCCTCCTCGCGCGCGAACCGCGCGAGGTCCTCGTCCACGGCCGCCGCGAGGCGGCGCGCCAGATCCAGGCAGGCGCTCTCAGCGGACATGCGCGCTCACTCCTTGTCCGGCTCCTTGGGCAGGTATTCGGGATAGTGCTGGCGGAACCCTTCCTGGAGCGTCCGCCGCGCCTGGAAGAGATGATTCCTGACGGTGGAGTGCGAGATCCCCATGACGCGGGCGATCTCCTCGGTGGGAACCCCTTCGATCTGGCTCATGACGAAGATCGCGCGCTGCTTCGCGCCCAGCCGCGCCGCGAGCTTGTCGAAGATCGCGCGCAGCTCGGATCCCGCCAGCGCCTGCCGGGGATCCCCCGTGGCGGGGCGCCGCGCCGAGGCCTCGGGCTCCGGGTCCCCGTGCTCCGGCAGGGGCACGTTCTCCCGAGCGGGTCCGCGCGAGCGGTAGTGATCGATGGCGAGGTTCACGGTGATCCGGTAGAGCCACGTATCGAAGCTCTGTTCCTGCTTGAAGCGGTCGAGGACCTTCCACAGACGGATGAACGTCTGCTGGGCAATATCCCGTGCGTCTTCCTCGTCCCCGATGATTCGGTAGGCGATCCAGAAAACCTTCTCTCTTTTGCGCCGGATCAGAGCTTCGAACGCCTGCTCGTCCCCGGAAGCCGCCTTCAGGACCAGTTCCCGGTCCCCCTCACCGTCAGGCGGCAACTCGTCCTTGTGCATGGGTGTTTACGGTTCCCCCGCGATTCGCGTCTAGCCGGCCCGGAAAAAAGCGGGGGCAGGCTCTGCCCTCGATCGGCGCAACCAACGAAAACACGGCAACTTAGGTGGGATTCTCCGGAGTGTCAACCGCCGGTACGGCGGGGACCGGCGGGGCCAGCCCCGGAGGCGGAAGCGCCGCCGCCGCCAGGTCCCGCTCCGCCGCTTCGGCGTGGGCGCGGCGCTTCCGGTAGGCCTGGATGATCCGCAGGGCCACCGGGTAGGCGATGGCCGCCCCGATGAGGCCGAGGATGAGCGAGCCGAGCAGGAACGGGAACACGAAAGGCTTGAGCTGGATGACGGCCAGCCGCCACGCCTCGAGGCTCGTGGGCGGGTGGCGCGGCAGGCGGAGCGGACCCCGGCCTCTCAGGATGAGCTTGCCGACCCAGATCTCGGCCCCGATCAAGGGGATCATCGTGATGGGGGTGTTCGTGTAGGTTCCCGCCAGGACCGCGACATAGTTCAGCCTGAAAAGGAACGCGATCAGCACCGCGAAGAGCGTATGGAGCCAGAAGATCGGGGGAAGAAACGCGATGAAGACGCCCACCGCGAATGCCATGGCGGTCCGCTCGGGACTGTCCTGAGTATGGAGGATCTCGCGCAGCCAGTGCTTGAGCTTCTCCTTGGCGAACTGTCTCATGCGGTATCGCGACGATACCTGCCCCGCGTCAAAGGGGCAAGTTCAGCGGGCTTGCGGGCCCACGGACGGCGCCCGGGCCGGCTCCACGGCGCGCACGATCGCCTCGACGCGGGCGACGAACTCCTCGTGCCCCGCGGGCTCGAGGAGATAGTGCCGGTAGACCTTCTGGCCGCGCGTCGCGAGAGCGCGCCAGGAGTCTCCTGTGAGCAGCTGCTCGATCACGGCCTTCAGGTCCGTCGCGTCCCAGCGGTGCGCGGCGTAGGTCTCCCCGTCCACGTAGATCGGGGGCCACGTCTCCAGATGCGACATATCGGGCTTGACGAGAGCTGCGCCGGCCAGGATCACCTCGAAGTCCCGGAAGCAGACCTCGCCGTAGCCGAAGGGCGAGATCCCGATGCGGGAGTGCCGCAGCTCCTCGAGGTACTCCTCGCGCGGGATGGGTCGGATCACGGTCCCGAAGTCGCGCTCGAGGACGTCCTTGATCAGCTTGCGATGATGCAGGACGGTCGTCCGCCGGTGGCTGAGCCCCAGCCGGCAGGCGACCTTCACATTGCGCTTGCGCTCGGGCGGGGTGAACCGGGCGCTGTAGCGGCGGAACGCCGGCAGGAAACGTCCGAAACGACGGTAGCGCCGCGCCAGGACACCGAAGTCCCCCAGCGCCGTGCTCCACGACACGCGGATGCGCGCGAGATCGGCGGGTGAGGGTAGCGCGCGGACCGCGCGATCACCGTCCTCGTCGCGCACGCCGTCGCGGCTGAAGTAGTAGTCGGTGAAGACCCGGTCGCCGTGGTGCTCCTTCAGGTAGTCGGCGCGATCGACGAGGACCTGGGCCTTGCAGTAGAGGTCCACAAAGGGGAGGACCTCGAACTGCGTCGTCCCCGAGCTGGCCGAGGTGTCGAACCAGACGACCCTTCCCGCGCGCGCTCGGCCCGCCTCGAGCACGCCGCGCACCCGCTCGTCGACGCCGGGCCACAGCGAGCCGAAGTAGTTGCTGTTGACGAAGAGGACGTCGCAGTCGAGCGCCTCGTTTCCCGCATCGGGGTCGAACAGCTTCACGTCCAGCCCGCGCTCCGCGAACAGGCGCGCGTGGAGGCGCAGCGGGAAGTTGAAGGCGATCGAGCTCTGGCTGCCGTCCTCGGTCAGCAGGTGGACGCGGGTCATGCGTCATTGCAGCGTATAGAGGCTCCTCGGCGTCCGTCAAGTTGCGCGGGACGGGCGAGGCGGGGGCTTCAGCGCCGGCGGGAACGGCGCGCGAAGTGCTCGTAGCCGCTCCGGGGGAGCGGGCGCGCGCGCCCTTCCGCGTCCACGAGGACGACGCCGCGGCGCGCGGGGGCGACGCGGCCGATCCGCGTGAGCGGCTCGCGCACGCGCGCCGCGAGGTCCAGCAGGCGCTTCTGCGCGCGGACGGGGACGGTGAACAGAAGCTCGTAGTCCTCACCTCCCCCGAGCGCGAGCGCGCGCCCACGGCGGCCGGCGTCGGCGGCCGGATCCACGGGGATCCGCGCTTCGTCGATCACCGCTCCCACGCCGCTCGCCTCGCACAGGCGATGGAGGTCGATCGCGAGCCCGTCCGAGACGTCGATCATGGCCGTCGGCAGACCGCGCGCGCCCAGCGCGCGCCCGAGCGCGAGACGCGGCTGGGGCAGAAGGTGCGCGAGCGCCGCGACGAGCTCGTCCCGGCGCCGGTCCGCCTCGCGCCCGCGGACCAAAAGCGAGCGCGACCAGAGCCGCCGCGACCAGGGCCGGAAGCCCCGGCGCAGGAGCTCGAGCCCGCGCGCGCTCGCCCCCAGCGTTCCGCTCACGTAGATCGCGTCCCCCGCCCGCGCGCCGCGGCGCAGGATGGGGCCGCCCCGCCCGGCCTCCCCGATCGCGGCCACATCGAGGAAGAGCCCACGCTTCGAGGACGAGGTGTCGCCGCCGAGCACCGACGCGCCCGCGCCCTTCGCCTGCTCGTGGATCCCCTCGAAGAGAGCCCGCGCGAACGCGGGCCGCGTCCTGTCCGGGAGCGCCGCCGATACGAAGACCCCGCGAGGGACGCCCCCCATCGCCGCGATGTCGGACAGGGACGCCGCCACCGCCTTGCGTCCGAGAAGATAGGGCGGCGTGTAGGCGAGATCGAAGTGGACGCCCTCCGCCATGAGGTCCATGGTGACGAGCACCGAGCGCCCGCCGGCGCGCAGGACCGCGCAGTCATCCCCGATCCCGACGTCCCCCGAGCGCACCGGCGCCCCCGCGCGTCCGCGGACGATGAAAGAGATCAGGTCGGATTCGGAGAGCACGCGCCTATCTTGCCACTTCGCGCGTTCCGAACGAGCCTCCGATCCCCCTACTGCGAGGTCGTGACCGGACGGCGCGAGCTCCTCTGGGTCCGGCGCGCGCCGCCGTGTCCGTGTCCGTGCCCGTCCTTCGCGGACTTCCCCATCTCGGTGGGGGCCGCATCCGGGCGGACGGCGACCTCGAGCACTTCGGAGACGTGGCTCACGGGGACGAACTCCAGGTCCTTCTTCAGGGCCTTGGGGATCTCCCCGAGATTGCGGCGGTTCGCCTCCGGGATCACGATCGTCTTGATCTTCGCGCGGTGCGCCGCGAGCACCTTCTCCTTGAGCCCGCCGATCGGCAGGACGTTCCCGCGCAGGGTGATCTCCCCCGTCATGGCGACGTCGCGCCGCACGGGCCGGTTCGTGAACGCCGAGACGATCGCGGTCGCCATCGTGATCCCCGCCGACGGCCCGTCCTTGGGGATCGCGCCCTGCGGCACGTGGACGTGCAGGTCGCACTCGGAAAAGAGGTTCTCCGGGATGCCGTATTCGGCCGCGTGCGCGCGCGTGTAGGTGAGCGCCGCGTGCGCCGACTCCTTCATGACGTCGCCCAGGTGGCCCGTCAGGATCAGCGCGCCCTTCCCCTTCATGATGCTCGCCTCGATGTGGAGGATGTCGCCGCCCGTCGCGGTCCACGCGAGCCCCGTCGAGACGCCGACCTGGTCCGACGCGAGGATTTCCTCGGCGACGACGAGCGCCGGCCCCAGGAAGGTCTCGAGACTCTGCGGGGTGACGAGCGTCGCACCCGTCTTGCCTTCCGCCGTCCTGCGCGCGACCTTGCGCCCGATGGACGCGAAGAGCCGCTCGAGGTTGCGAAGGCCGGCCTCGCGCGTGTACGAGCCGATCAGGGCGCGGATCGCCGCGACCGAGTAGCGCAGGTTCGCCGGCGAGAGCCCGTTCTCGTCGATCTGCTTCGGGATGAGGTGGGTCTTGGCGATCTGGATCTTCTCCTCCTCGGTGTAGCCGGAGAGGTGGATCACCTCCATGCGGTCGCGGAAGGCCGGGTGGATCGGATCGATGAGGTTGGCGTTCGCGATGAACATCACCTTCGACAGGTCGTACGGCACGCCGAGGTAGTGGTCGCGAAACGAGTTGTTCTGTTCGGGATCGAGGACCTCGAGGAGCGCGGCGGAGGGGTCCCCTCGCGAGTCGGCGCCGAGCTTGTCCACCTCGTCCAGCATGAAGATCGGGTTGGACGAGCCAGCCTGGTTGATCCCCTGGATGATGCGCCCGGGCATCGCGCCCACATAGGTCCGCCGGTGGCCGCGGATCTCCGCCTCGTCGCGCACGCCGCCGAGCGAGATGCGCACGAAGTTGCGCCCCAGCGCGCGCGCGATCGACCTGCCCAGCGAGGTCTTCCCCACGCCGGGCGGCCCGACGAAGCAGAGGATCGGACCCTTCCCTTCGGGCTTCAGCTTGCGCACCGCGAGGTACTCGAGGATGCGCTCCTTGATCTTGTCGAGGCCGAAGTGGTCCTCGTCGAGGATCCGCTTGGCGGCCTTCAGATCCAGGTTGTCCTTCGTCTCCTTGCCCCAGGGCAGATCGACGAGCCACTCCACGTAGTTGCGCAGGGTCCCCGTCTCGGAGGCGTCGGGATGCATCCGCTCGAGGCGCTTGAGCTGCTTCTCCACCTCCTCGGCGGCGTAGACCGGCATCGACGACTCGGCGATCTTGCGGCGGATCCGCTCGATCTCCTCCGCGAGCTCGTTGCCTTCCCCGAGCTCGTGCTGGATCGCCTTCATCTGCTGGCGCAGGAAGTACTCGCGCTGCGACTTGTCGATCTCGTCCCGCGCGAGCGAGTCGATCTCCTGCTGCATGGCGAGCAGGTCGAGCTCCCGCTTGAGGAGCTGGCTGACCTTCTTGAGGCGCTCGACGGGATCGATCGTCTCGAGGATCGCCTGCGCGTCCTCGACCTTCAGCTCGAGGTTCGACGCGATGAGATCGCCCAGGCGGCCCGGGTCCTCGAGGTTGTTCGCGATGACCATGACCTCGGAGGGGACCGTCTTGCCCAGGGATGAGGAGCGCTCGAGCGCCTTCTTCGCGCCCCGCATCAGCGCCTCGCGCTCGATCGAGTCCAGGTCTTCGGGAGGCTCGACGACGCGATCGATCTTGGCGACGAGGTGGGACTTCCCGCCGAGGTAGTCGTCCACCTTCGCCCGGCAGACGCCCTGCACCAGGACGCGGATGCGCCCGTCGGGCAGCTTCAGCATCCGCATGATGACGGCGACGGTGCCGATCTTGAACAGGTCCGCGCCCGTGACCTCGTTCTTCTCCTTGTCCTTCTGCGCGAGCAGCAGGACCATGCGGTTCTCGGAAAGCGCGATGTCCACCGCCTTGATGGAGCTCTCGCGCGCGATCGACAGGGGCGAGATGATGAACGGATACACCACCATGTCGCGGAGCGGCAGGACCGGGAGGCTCTTCGGTATCTTGACCTCGGTGTCGCGGTCCTTCTTCTCCTTCGTCTCGGCCGCCATGCTCACGCCTCCTTGACGGGGATCGGAACCGCGCCCCCGCGGCGGTTCTCGACCTTGGGGAAGACGACTTTGAGCACCCCCGCGCTCAGGATCGCCTCCGCCTTGTGGGTGTTGATCGGGTAGTTCAGCGCGATGACGCGCTCGAACGGACCGAAGGACCGCTCGAGGCAGTGGTGCTCCGCCACGAGCCGGTCGGATTCGCGCTTCTTCTTCTCGCCGCGCACGATGATGTTGCCGCCGTCGGCCTCGAGGACGAGGTCCCTCAGGGCGACGCCGGGCAGCTCGACGTACAGCGTCAGCGTCCCCTTGCCGTCGAGGATGTCGGTGTTCGGCACGAACACCTGCTCGCCGCCGTCTCCCATCTGCTTGAGCTCTTTCAGGCTCTCGAAGAGCCTGTTGATCTCGCTCTGGATCCGCGCGATCTCCAGCGTCGGTCCCATCGTCTTCTGCATGAGTGCCCCCGGTTCGTGTGCGGCCGGCCGCGGCGCGCGTCGCGCGCCCGCGCCCCGCGTGTCCCTTACTTGCGCTCCATCAGGCGGCGCAGCTCGTTCATGAACTCGTCGACGTCGTCGAACTGACGATAGACCGACGCGAAGCGCACGTAGGCCACCTTGTCCAGCTCGCGAAGCCTCTCCATGACGCGCTCGCCGATGACGCGCGTCTCGATCTCCCGGTCCGGGCTTTCCTGCACGAGCCCCTCGATCTCGTCCACGATCGCCTCCAGGCGCGTCAGCGGCACCGGCCGCTTCTCGACCGCCCTCATCAGGCCGCCCATCAGCTTCTCGCGGCTGAAGGCTTCGCGGCGGCCGTCCTTCTTCACGACCATGTAGGGGATCTCCTCGATCCTCTCGTAGGACGTGAAGCGCTTGTGGCACGACAGGCACTCGCGGCGCCGGCGGATGACGTGCCCTTCCTTCGCCTCGCGCGAGTCCACGACCTTGTCCATCAGGTGGCTGCAGTACGGGCACTTCATCCGCGTTCTCCCCTCGCGTGCTGCGCGATCCGCGGTCCCGCCTCCGTCCTGCGCTCCACCGTCCTGGATAAGGTGTCGCCCGGAAGGCGTAAGGTCAAAGCGGTCATTTTCCGGTCCCCCCCGCCGCCGGCATCGACGACGCGGCCGAAGGCTCCCGCCGGCCCCTCGCGGCGGGCCCCCCGAGGTCCCCGCCGGCCCCCCCCGCGTCCTTCTGGCGCGCCAGCTCCCCGAGGCTCGAGGGGCTCAGGCCGTCCCGCCAGGCGAAGAACAGGCCGAAGACGATCGGCGGGATGTAGACGATGACGGGGTGATAGAGGAAGGTCGCCGCGGCCGCGAGGCTCGCCCCGATCCCGAACAGGTGCACGAGGCCCCAGTTGAAGACGAACTGGACCGGGCCCATGCCCCCGGGGGTCGGAATCGCGATCGCGAAGACGGACAGCACCATCATCAGATAGACGCCCGGATACGGGATGTGCACTCCGGCCGCCAGCAGTCCGATCCATACCGAGGTCCCGACGACCCCCCAGATCACGAGCGATTGCGCCCCGATCCGCAGCGCCGCGGGAGTGTCCCGCAGGAACGCAGTCCCCGAGGCGAGCCCGCCCGCGAACCGCCACGCCGCGCGCACCGCGGGGCGGACCGCCGTCTGCGCGCGCCGCTCGAACCAGCGCGGGAGCGCCGCCCCTTCGCGCAGGAGCACGCGCGCCGCAAGAAGGCCGGCCACGCACCCGGCGAGCGTCAGGGCGCCGGTCACGGCGATGAGCGGCACGAGACCGCGCTCGCCGATCAGCGGGAGCTTCAGCGTGACCGGCGGGCCCGTCCGCTCCCACCAGAGGGGCGTCGTGATCGCGGCCGCCGCGGCCAGCGCGAAGACGGTCACCGCGTCGAGGATCCGCTCGATGCCCGCGGTCGCGAGAACCTCGGCCGCGGGCATCCCCTCGCGGCGCGCCAGGAGGACCGGACGCGCGAACTCGCCCAGCCGCAACGGCACCAGCCACGACAGCGCATAACCGATCGCCGTCGTCGAGAACATGTTGTAGAGGGAGATCCTCGCCTTGAGGGGCCGGAGCATCGACGCCCACCGCCAGCAGCGCGTGAGGAGGTGCCCGAAATACCCCATGCCGATCGCGACGAGGAGAAGGCCCACGCGCGCGGCGCGCAGCGAGCGCCAGACCTCGTGCAGGTCGAGATCGCGCAGGAACAGATAGAGGAAGAGGGCTGAGAGGGCGAGCCCGGTCAGCACCTTCAAGGGGGTTCGCATCCGGCGGCGCTAACGTTATGCCAGCCGACGGGGCCGGTCAATGGGAGCCCCCCAAGATGTAGGGGTTACGGGGCTTCGCGGCTAGGGAGTCTTTTCGAACGGATTCTTGGGCGCGGCGAGGATCGACTCGTGCTTCTTCACCGTCACGGTGCCTCGCGGGGCGCCCCGGATGCGGCGCACGTACTTGCGCCGGGTGACGATGACCTCCGCCTTGCCCTTCTCCTTCGCCTTGCTGAAGAAGCTCGCGAGCTCGGCGGCCTCACGCAGGGTCGCGGCCGGAAGCCGCGTCTCCCCCTTCGGATTGCGGACGACCACGTGCGCGCCCGCAGCGCCTTCCGCGTGGAGCCAGAAGTCCTCGGGAGAGGCGATCTTGAAGGTGAGCCGGTCGTTCTCGTTGCCGCCCTTGCCGACGAGGATCTCGTAGCCGTCGCTGCTCGTGTACATGCGGACCCCCGCTTCGCGCGGGGCGGCGGGGGGCTGGGGAGCGCCGCGCCGCGCGCGGGGACGCCGCTCGAGGCCGACCGCGATCCCCTCCGTGCGCATCTCCGCCTCCGCGCGGTCGAGATCCCCGGACGCGCGCGCCGCGTCGAGCCGCTCGACGATCGCCCCCAGGATCCCGCAGCGGCGCGCCTGCTCCCCCCGGCGTTTCTCAGCGACCGCGCGCCCGCGCTCGGCCTTGCGATGGCGCTGGAAGTAGCGCTGCGCGTTGGCCTGGAGCGAGAGCGCCGGGTCGATGGGGATCACCAGCGGCTTCTCCTCCGCGTCGTAGGGATCGGGGACCTGGACCGTCTCGCCGGACTTCTCCGCGCGGGTCAATCCCGCCAGGAGCGCCTCGCCGAAAAGGCGGTAACGTCCCGCCTTCTCCATCTCGGCCAGGTCCCGCGTGATCTTGGCGGCGATCTCCCCGGCGCGCCGCGCCTCGCGCCTGGCGATCGCGCCGAGCGCCTCGCGGCGGGTCCGGAAGTCCGCGCCCGCGCCGAGGATGCCGTAGTAGGCGTCCGCGGCCTCGGAGAGCGTGGGGAAGTCGGTGCGCACGAGGCCCGACGCCGCGGACGCGAGCGGGAGCGGCGCGAGCAGGAAGCGCCCGTGCGCGGGCGTGCGCGCAGGATCGATCTCCGCCAGCGGCGTCTCCGCATAGACGAACCCGCGCGCGGACTCCCCCGCCCCGCCGGTGGCGGGGGGCGGCGGCGCCTCCGCGCGATCCAGCCATTCCAGCAGCACGGCGTGCGCCCCCTCGCCGCGCGCGGCGCGATGCTCGATCTCGCGCGCGGCGAGCGCGCCGATCGCCGGGCACGCCTCGAGCAGAAGATCCGAGAGCGGATGCGATTCGATCCGCGAGCGCTCTTCGAGCGAGCCGATGCGTTCCGCGCTCAGGGCGCGCGGCGCGATTCGGTCCCCGCGCCGCGGCGGCTCGTAGGGCGCGCCCGTCTCCGGCCGGCGGAACTCGGACTTCGGATGGCGCTGCGCGCCCAGGATCCGGTCCTGCGGATCGAGAAGGAGCGCGTTCGAGGCGCGCCCGAGAAGCTCGGCGACGAAACTCTTGCCCGGTCCCGAGGCGCCCGCGAAGCGCAGGCGCACGACGCGCTCGGCCGGATCCTTCTCGATCGAGGTGAGGATCGCGCCGCTCAGGTGGTGCGCGGCCAGGGCCGCGAAGCCGCCGGGCGAGGGCTCGCGCCTGGCCTCGGAACGGGCGCGGGTGAGGTGCAGCCGCGGCAGCGCGGTGGAGGCGCAGACGAGAAGGCGGCTGCGGTCCGGGTCGTCGAAGAGCAGGACGAGCGCGTCGTCCAGGGGCTCGCCGACCCGCCAGACGGGATGCCCCAGCAGGCGCGGACGCGCCTCGGCGAGGAGCGCTTCGAGGATCAGGTTGTCCAGGAGGGCACGCGGGGCGGCGGGCAGGGCCGCATGAGATGAAGTCCGCGGGACGGCCCGGGCCAGGGCCGTGCGCGCGGCGTCAGTGGTCGATCTTGGGCTTCAGCGACACGGCCAGGGCCTCGTCCACCTGGACCTCGACCTTTTCCATGGGCGTGCGCGACGCCTCGGCGATCTCGCTCACGAGGAGGAAGCGCGCGCGGTCGAGCATCTTGCGCTCGCGATACGACAGGCTCTTGGTCTGTGCAAGGTAGGTCAGCCCCTTGAGGACGTCGGCCACCTGGCCGATCTCCCCCGAGCGCATGCGGTCGGAGTTCTCCTGAAAACGACCCTTCCAGTCGCCGTAGATCGAGATCTTGTCCGTCTTGAGGACCCCGAAGATATCGTCGATGTCCTTCTTCGAAAGGACCTTGCGAAGCCCCACGGTCCCCGTGTTGGCCACGGGAATCATCACGGTGCTGTCCGTGGAGAGGATCCTGAGCGTATAGAAGGTGCGTTCTTCCCCCGAAAGCACGCGGCTCTGGATCTTCTCGATGACGCCGACGCCGTGATTGGGGTAGATGACCTTGTCACCCACCTTGAATTCCAAGAAGACTCCTTTCGGGCCGCCCCCGCCCGGGGATTCTACCTCAGCGCGCGATGGTCAGGACCGTGCGCACCGCGGACTGCTGGCGATAGAGAATATACGTCCAAGGAATCGCCGAGGCCCGTTTCGCCCATCTCAGGCCCAAACAGCCACCTTTTCGAAGGTCGCGACGGCCCATGGACCGCCGCCACATCGCGACGACCACGGACGCGCGGAGCTCGGCTCGTATCGGTTAAACTCTCGCACACTCCCCGCCGGAGTGGCGGAATTGGTAGACGCACGGGACTCAAAATCCCGCGGGCCTTTGGGTCCATGCCGGTTCGAGTCCGGCCTCCGGCACCAGGAAGACACGCACTGACCGGGGATCAAGGCCCCGGTGAGTCTGCCAGAACGAACATTCATCGGACATGAGCTGGCGGTCTCTGCTTGCGTCGACGGCATGCTGGCGCGGTGCTATTCTCGAAGAAACCGTTCGAGTCGGACTTGGGGACCTTCGCCCGAACCAAGGAGGCTCTGATGACACCGAAATCCGGACTTGTGGGACGTGCGTTTGTGATCGCCATTCTTGCCATCGCAAGTAGCGTGCTCGTCGCCGGCTCGGCCACCACTTTCGCAGACCCGCCCAAAAAAGGAGCGCCTTGCGGAGGCGTCACCGGTATTCAGTGTCCCCAGGGATGCGTGTGCGTCGATGATCGTAGCGACGACTGCAACCCGAAGAGGGGCGGCGCGGACTGTCCGGGGATCTGCAAACGCGCCTCCAATTCGCCGCCAGATACGGTCTGCTCGGGCAGTGCGGCGGAAGCGCTCACCGATGGCTCGTTCTCGAACTGCGATCGCACCAAGGAGCCCGGTGTCGAGGGAAACCCCACCTGCTCCGAGACTTATACGTGCACGGAGAACGGCGCATGGCTTTGCATCACCATGGACGGCACCCCAGCGCCTTAGCCTGAGACGAGTCCGGACTCCGGCATCAGAGAACCGATTGCCCGGCCATCCGTTACCGGAGCGCGGCTACTTGCACTGGACCGCGAACTTGCCGTTGGCGTGGGTCGTGGCGCAACCGATCGAGACGTTCATCGCCGAGAAGTCGGACGTGTCGACGCAGGTCATGCCCGCGGCGGCGCACACGGACTGGCCTGTGACGTACTGCCCCGTGGCCGGGTTCCCCCAGAGGAGAACGCCGTACGTGTCGACCGAGGAGCCCGTCACCACGGTGCGACCGCCGGCGGCGAACGTGGGGGCGCCTTCGCTCACGCGGAAGCGGTTGTTGATGTCGTCGTACCAGAAGTGACCGCTTCCGAGCCTCAGATGGCCCGTGTTCCAGTCGCCGCCGTAGAACCGGAAGTTGCTGCGGGAGCCGTCGATCTGTCCCGTCTGAGCTTCGATGCGCGCGATCTCCCGGGAGGCGGATCCCACGCTTCCCATGAGGTCGGGGAGGAGAAGGCCGTAGACGTTCGCGACCGTGACCCCGGGAGGAAGTGACCGCGCTCCGCCGCTGTCGGCGCGGAAGTAGCTGAGCTCGGAGAGCGCGTAGTTGCTTCCCGCCAGCTCGGGCGCGGACCGCAGCCCGCTCATGGTCGTGACCCTGGTCCCGATCCCCGTCGAGTCGAGCCGCGGGGCCGAGTTCACGCCGAAGAAGTTCTGGAGGTCGGCGTTCGCGGCCGTGCCGAAGACATAGGGAGCGCTTTGGACCCCGATGAAGTCCGCCCGAGCGCCTCCCGTCGCGAGGGAGAGTCCGGGCTGGTCCAGGATCCCATGGAACGCGGGGCGGTTCACCGTGTCGCTCGAGCCGAAGAACGGCGTGATGTTGATCCCCGCTTCCTTGACCGCTCCCGTGATGCCCGTCCTGTACGCCGAGAAGCTCGCGAGGCCCGACGACTGATAGACATTGCCGTCGGCATACGTGCGGTACAGACCGATCGGCTTCTGCGAGCCAGGGAGGATCCTCGAGATGTGCCCGTTCACCATGTTCGTCGAGCTGTCGGTGTAGAGCTTGAGGTTCGTGCATCGTGAGTCGACTGAGTTGAACTCGGCCATGCCGCCCTGGAACTTCACGTCGGCCACCGTCGTGTTTCCCGTGCACCCCGCGAAGTTGAGGTACAAGCCCTGCACGTTGCCATTGGCGAGGATGCCGACCTCGCTCGATCCCTCCAGATCGATCCCGATCAGGGTGAAACCATAGATGCTGGCGCCATTGCCGTCGAAGCGGAAGGCCGCGGATCCCGGGAGCCCCAGGTGGGTGAAAGCCGAAACGTGAGGGCGGATCATGGTGATGTAGTTCAAGCCCTCTCCCAGCATGGCGGCAGGGCACCGGCTCGTGTCCTGGGTCGCAGGCTTGGCCTCGAACCAGAAGCCGGGTGAGGTGGTGGCGCGCCGCGTCACCATCCAGACGTCGGACCAGACGGAGTTCGAGGGCTGCCACCAGCAGTTCTGGCTCACCCAGTGGATGCCGGTGTCGAGCCGGTACAGGTTGATGTGGTCCATGAAATTGTGCTGGCAGTTGTAGCACTCGATGCCCACGAGGTTGTTCTGGTTGTCCACGGAGCTCGAGACCCCGAGCAGGTAGAGGTTGGAGAATCGCGTGAACGAGGCGCCGTCGATATTGTCGCCTCCGGCGGTGAAGAAGGTGCCGAAGTTCGTGGCCCCGATGTTCTCGATGACGATGCCGCGACTCTTCTTCGCGGTGAACAGCGTCTTCGTGCGGTTGTTCACGTTGAGCCACGTGCCGCCGTTGGGCTGCATGTCGAGGTCGGGAGGCTGCCCACACTCGGCGCAGGCGGGGGCCCCTTGCCACTTCAACCTGGGGAAGACGCCCCTGAGCGTCATGCCGCTGGTGAGCGTGTAGGGCAGGATCCATCCTCCCGTCGAGAGATCGTAGGTGCCCTCGGGGATCAGGACGACGACCGCGCGGCCCGTTCCATCGTTCGCGCTGCCCGCGCGCGCCTTGGCCGCATCGAAGCAGAGCCTCAGGTCTCCCGCATCGTTCACGGCCACGCCGTCACCGTCCCAGTCGAGGCTGCAATCGAACGTCGAGGACTGAGCGGGGACGGTCAATCGCTCGAGCGCTTCCCCGATCTCGGGATTCTCCGCGTCGCTCTCCACCTCCATGTCCTGCACGTCCGAGCTCATGGCGGCTCGCGGCCAAAGGATGGCTCCGGCAAGGAGGCACACGGCGATGAAGGCTGAGAGAGGGAACGGCCTCGAGCGCCCTTTCATGGGACACCTCCCGGGCTTGGTCGTCCACGTCGCGCCTGGCCACGAGGGTGCGACGGGGATTCGATCGGTGAGTTGGTTACCGATGGTACCGTCTTGGCGCCTGCCCGACCAGCATGAAGAAACGGGGAGGGGCTAGTCGAGCCGGCGGGCAAGCACGACCAGGCGCTCTTCCGCCTCCGGATCCTCGCCGGCCTTCCAGGGCCGCTCCGCCGTGTCGAAGCCCGCCCGTCTGAGCCGGTCGAGGACGTCCTGCACGGACTGACCCCACTCGGCGATCGTATCCGAGGCGCGTTCCCACAGGCCCGATTCCGGAGAAGGCATGAAAGACGTGATCTTCATCGTGGAACGGCGTGTCGTCGGCTCCCAGATCGAGCCGATGATCAGCGTGCGGTCGGCGCGATCCTGTGTACTGTACGCGTCGAGCCGCTCCAGCCCCCGGCAGGTCATGACGTCGAAGAGGAGAGTGCCTCCGGGACGCAGGTGCGCGGCGAAGCTCCGGAAGGCGCGCTCCCAGGCATCGAGGGTCTCGAGATGGTTGAGCACGTCGGCAACGCTGGTGATCACGTCGAACGTCTCTCCCAGTTCGAGCGTGGTGATGTCGCCGTGCAGCCAGCGCACGGACTGGTCCGTGTCCTTGCGCCGCGCCACGTCCAGCAAGCCCGCCGACCGGTCCACACCTGTCACGCGGTAGCCCTTCTTCGCCAGCGCAAGGGCGAGGGTGCCGGTGCCGCATCCCGCATCCAGCACCTTCGAGCCCGTCAAGCCGCGCTCGTCCAGGAGCGCCTGGAGCCGGCCGCCATAGGCTCGTGCCCACCAGTCCATCATGTGGAGATCGTAGTGGCGCGCGATCCCCCGGTAGCCGTCGTCGCGCGCGCTCATGGCTGGTGCCTAAGCTGCACCAGGAACTCCGTGGCGTAATGGCCCCGAGGATCGGAGATCCAGAGGTCGTCCGGTCCGGGAAGCATCTCGGTCACGTGCAGCTCTCCGGGCGGATCGGCGCTTCCACCGGCCGTGGGGCGCAGGAGAAGCTCGGTGAACAGCGGCGAATCCAGGTCGAGGTAGCGAGGCTTCGGGTCCGCCATCGATTGGATGAAGACATGTCGCGGCATGCCGTGGCGATGCCTCCACCTCTGCACTTCGAGAAACCAGCTCGCCGCATCGAAGGCCCTTCCCTGCGGGGCCACCGGCCAGTCACCGGCGCCGAACACCCACCGCTCGCGGAAGACGACGAGCTTTTCGCAGACGAAGCGAGGCCACCGGGTGACGCCCTCGGCACGAAAGCCGGGGAAGTACCCCAGCGGCTGGAGACCCTGCTGTCCGATGTTGACGAGGAACTGGATCACGCCCACGGGATTGACGCCGCTGTTGATCACGGGTATGACCTCGGCCCCATCGCGCATCCAGCGCAGCACGAAACGCTCCTGCAGCGTGTCCCACCGCACGGTCAGCTCGCGGAGCGGAATCATTTCGGCGCTCGCGGACGCCTTCTCTCCGGGCAGCTCGATCTCGTGCCGGAAGATGGAAGGCCGCAGCCCGGCGTTGGCCGTGCGGTAGTTGTGATTGTAGGTCAGCTCCGCGAGGATCGCGCCGGGCCGCTCGAGGCACGACCAGCCCCGGCGCAGCTCGCGCACGATGGGATTCTGATCGGTGGCCTCGCCGCCGAGCAGGCGGGTGAAGCGCGCCAGCGCCAGACCCGCTCCGTGGAGGAGCGAGCTGAGCACGAGGCGGTAGTCGCCCCGGAGGATGGATTCCGGATCCGCGGCCGCCACCTGGAAGAGCGCCCCGCAGGACCAGCGCGGCTCCGGGCGGTCGCCCACCACTTCGCGGATCTCGCTCTCGTCGATCGGAAGCTCTTCGCCCGGTCCCGCTTCGCGAGCGCGGCGCGCGAAGTGCTCCCGCACCCGTTCGAGAGCGGCCGTTGCCTCTTCCGTCCCCGTGCCGTGTACGGCGCCGCGGGCCGGATCGGGAAAAGCGATCGGGCGACGCTTGTGGTCCGGCGGCTCGAACACACCGTGGTAGACGTCGAGCATGTTGACGTCGGTGTCCGACGGGAAGAACTGGAGGAATCGTGAGGCCATCGCCGTCCGGTAGATCCGCTCGGGGTAGAGGGCGCAGAACAGGCGCACATACGGGGCGAGTCCGGACCGCACCTCTTCCAGCATGCGCTCCGGCACGCGGAGACGCAGGGCCGACGCGGCGTCGAGTCGGTAGAGCTCGTCGGGCTGGAGAGGGCGCGTGTGGGGAAGATCCTCGAGCCATCGTCCCGCGCGCTCCATTGCCTCCCTTCGCTCCGGACCCGCAAGGGCCGGAAGCGCGTCCACGGTCTGCTCGACGCTCTCGATGGCGGCGAGCCACGGCGGCTCGCAGCCGGCGCGCCGGCACTCGGCGGCCAGGTCGCGCAGGGGCCTGCGGGAGTTGTAGGCCGTTTCGATCTCGCCGATGAGGAGCCCGCTCTGGACGAGCCGGCGATAGAAGGGGTCGAGATCGACCGTGTCCACGTCGCAGCGCAGCGCGACGGCCCTCAGGAGATCGGGAACGTTCAAGCGCCCTCGGCCGGACTCCTCGATGAAGACATCCACGACCTCTTGGCGCCCCACGCGCGAGTGGACTTCCTCGTCGTCCGGATGCCGCATGGAGGAGGGCTTCCAGAAGGTCCATGCGCCTTCTGTATCGCGAAGCGTCGGATTGGGACGGGGGTGGATCGCGCTGTCCAAGACCGCGTCGTTCGCCAGGCACGCCGCGACTTTTCGGGACTCGGCTACGTTGAGGAGCGCCTCCACGCGGGCGATCTCGGGTCTTCCGCCGGTCTCCAGCGGTCCGGCTCCGACCTCGGCGATGGCCGTGGCGCAGAACAGACTGTTGGGGCTGGTCTTCGTGCAGAAGCGCGTCAGGTACGCCAGCGCCTTGCCTGCGACGTGCCGCTCCCTGTGGCCCCAGTCAGCGGCCGGGCTCCCGCGAAGGCGTCCGATGCTGTCGGCGAGCGCGCGGCTCGCGAGCCAGATCCCCTCTCTCACGAGCGGATCGGCCATGGCCTCGCGCAAGGCCTCGCGCGCGCGCATTAGCTCGGCGGCGATCGTCTCGCGACAGGCGTGCTCGAGCTCGGCCAGGCGGCGACCGGCGGACGCGTATGCGTCGAGCTCTGCGGCCAGGCGGGAGGGAATCCAGGGTGCGGCTTCGCGGAGATGGTCCGCCCGCAGGGGGCGGCCGTTGTGCACGTCGCGGCGCAGCCCGAGGAGCAGGAGCCGTCCCCGTGCGGATGCGGGATCCTGCGCGTCCGGGCGCTCGCCCGCCACCTCGTACAGAGCATCCCCGAGCGCGCGCGACCGGGCCGCGTGCCGTTCCTGCAGCTCGAACAGCTCCCTCGTCGCTCTTGACAGACCGCTTCCGGAGAGCGGGCCGAGAGTCTCGAAGGGCCGTGTCGAGACACGCAGCAGGACGAGCGGATGCGCGTTCAGGAGGTTGCCCCTGCGCCATCCTCGTGCAGGCGCTGCATGAAGAAGCGGAGGATCGCCTCGGCCTCGCCGGTGATCCCCAGCCGGTTGCAATGCATGTGCGTGTAGGACCAGGCGAGCGGCAGGATGTCCTGATGCAGGCGGCCGGCTGCCTGAGAGCGCAAGAGGGTCTCCACCAGGGGCCTCATGGCGTCGATCCATCCCCGGGCGAGGCGCGCGGGCTCCTCGCCGCCGAAGAGCTCCGCATCGGGAGTCCGCCCTACGAAGAGCGCCTCGAGACCGTCCTTCAGGTCGCCGTACCTCTGCTCGAGCAGGAGCAGCTCGGAGCTCTGCCACCGACCCTGTTCGATCGCCCAGGCATACGCGTAGCGGTAGAAGGCGACCTTTCGCGCGCGATCGAATCCCAGCAGATCCAGGAACCTGTCCGTCAGCAGCAGGCTGTACTCCCGCCGCGGCTTGCCGAGCTGCCCGCGTCGTTCGGCATCGAGAAGGGCGAGACAGGACAGCGAGTCCGCCTGGAAGAGACGCTCGGCGAGACGCATCCCCTCCTCTCCGCCGTAACGATCGTATTCGGGCTGATAGGTGGCCGGAACCCGGCGCTCGAGAAGGCCTGCGTCCAGATGCTGCTCCGCGCGCTGCTCGATTTCCGGGCGGACCGCCGAAAGCCACGAGGGCTCTCCCACGACGAAAAGGAGAGCCTCCCACTTGTAGCGGGAGAAATAGGCGGCGTCGAGACCGGGGCTGCCTTGCACGCTCCGAAGAACGGGGGCGACGAACTCCTGCAAGGCCTCCTCGAGCCGTCCTTCGCTGGCCTGAACCCGGAGATAGTAGATGCGGTCGGAGTCCATGCTCTATCCCTCAGCGAGGGACTCTTCCGTATGAAGCCGGTGCATGAAGAACCTGAGGATCGCCTCCGCGATCGGATCGAGCCCCATGCGGTTGGCGTGCATGTGGCTCAGCGACCACGCCAGATGGACCAGATCCTGGTCGATCCGGCCGGAAGCGTGCGCCCTGCAGAGGTTCTCGACGACCGGCCGCATCGTCTCGAGGCAGGTCCGTGCGATCCGAGCCGGCTCGTCACCTCCGTAGAGATCCGCGGGAGCGGGCCCTGCGGCGGGAAGAAACATTTCGACCAATCCGTCCTTGAGAGCGCGGTAGCGCTCCTCCAGCAGGAGAAGGTCCTTGCTGTGCCAGTCCCCTCCCTCGACCGCCCAGGCGAATCCCCGCCGATAGAAGGCGATTCTCTGGTTGCGCGAGAAGCCGAAGAGATCGAGGAAGCGTTCCACGAAGACCAGGCTGTATTCCCGGCGGGTCCTCGTCGTCGCTCCGAGGCTCTCCGCCTCGAGCAGGTCGAGGAAGGCGAGAGTGTCTCGAAGGAAGAGGCGCTCGCACAGGCGCATGCCCTCCTCTCCACCGTACCGCACGAGCTCCCTCCGATACATCGCGAACTCCCAGTCGCGCAGGAGCCCCTTGTCTCGCAGAGGGGTCAGACGGGACTCGACGAGCTCTCGCACCGGCCCCTCGATCCACTCCGGACGTCCGAGAATGCGGAAGCGGAGCTGCCAGTCCGGCTCGTTGTAACGGGCGAAGAACAACGAATCGAGCTGCGGTTCGTGATGCACCTGGCGCACGACGGGAAGCACCACCTCGTGCAGCAGCCGATCGTGCTCCTCCCGGGGCGCGTGCATCAGCGTATAGAGGCACCGCTCGTCCGGGCCATAGAGCTCCATCAGGCGATCGCCTCCTCTTCGTGGAGCCGATGCATGAAGAATCGGAGCATGGCTTCCGCGTCCGCCTCGACTTGCAGACGATTGCAGTGCATGTGCGTCAGGGTCCAGGCCAGATCCACGAGGCTCCGGTGGATCCTACCAGCCGCGTGAGCCTCGCGCAGCTCTCCGAGCGGAGAGGCCACCGCCTCGAGACAGCCCTGTGCGATTCGCGCCGGTGCGGCTCCCCCCCAGACCTGCTCCGGATCTCGGCTGGCATCTCCCTTCAGGAGATCGAGCAGGCCATCCTTGATCGCGCGGTAGCGTCGTTCGAGGGCCTGCCGTTCCTCGTCCTGCCATCGGCCGAGCTCGAACTCGAAAGCATACGCGTAGCGATAGAAAGCGATCCGCTCGTCGCGCGTAAAACGCAGCAGCTCCAGGTACCGCTCCGACATGATCAGGCAGTACTCTCGACGCGACTTTTCAAGCAATCCGCGTGACTCCGCGGTCAGAAGCTCCGTACAGGCCAGCGTGTCGTGGTGGAAGACCTGTTCGGCCAGTCGCAGGCCTGCGTCACCGCCGTAACGGGAGGGTTCGGGAGCGGGTGCGACGTGCTCGAACGCGCTCAGGCCGCCGCGCTCCTGCTCGGTGAGCAGGCGCCGGTCGAGAAGATCGCGCACGGGGCCTTCCAGCCACTCCGCCCCGCCCGTCGCGACCAGCCGCAGGTGCCAGTCGGGCTTGTTGTGGCGTCCGAAATAGAACGCCTGGAGCCGCTGATCCCGCCGAAGCTCGCCGGAAAGCGGACCGATCAGCTCGAGCACGAGGTGCTCGTGCCTTTCTCGGGGCGCATGAAGCCAGGTTTCGAGACGGCTTTCGGAGGACACGTCGAACCGGGGATGGCAAGAGGAGGGGTCCGCGAAGGCCCCTCCTCTCAACGAGAGGTCAGGATTCGGTGATGCCGCAGTCGACCGTCAAGTAGCAAGGGCAGGTACACAGATTGGAAGTGGTCGATGAAGTCTGGCATCCACCCGGTTTGCGGCCTTTCTCCAGCTCCTCGACGCGCAGGTCGAGGCCCTTCGGCTTCTTGTTCTCGTTCATCTGTCCTCCTTTTCGGGCTCGCTCGCCCGTGTGCACGTGACCCCGCTAGACGGTCTACACCCAGCACTTCGGCGTGTCAAGGTAATCCGTTGAGGATGATGTCCGCGCGTCCGTGACCGTCCTCAGTCGAGGTACTTCACGAAGACGACCTCGTTCTGCGCCTCGTTGTAGAGAAGCTCGTCCACCTTCGCGCGCACGGTCAGGATCCCGAACCCTCCGGGACGGATTCCCATCTTCTCGCGCTCCTCCATGTGCGCGATCGGCTGGTCCGCGGGCTGGCCGACGGCCGCGTGCAGCAGACCCTCGAAGCTGAAGCCCGAACCCGGATCGGCGATCCGGTAGAGGAGCATGCGTTTCGCCCGCAGGTACGCGATCCTCACCTTCCGGCTCGGATCGAGCTTCCCTCCCCACTCGACGGCGTTGAGGAGGAGCTCGCGGAAGGCGTACCCGATCGACTCGCGCACGTCCTCGGGGAGAGCGGTGTCGAGGTGCGCCAGGAATCCCTGGATGCGGGCGGCCGACTCGCGGTCGCAGGGCACGAGGAGCTCGATCCAGTCGGGTCGCGCCGATACCACCTCGATCCCGGGCGGCTCCGACTTCGCGGCGAGGGCATGCCCCACCAGAGCGACCAGATCGGCCGGCTGCACGGGCTTCTTCACGAACTCGTAGGCCTGCTCGCGCACGGCGGACAGCAGCGTCTCCGGGGTATCGTCGGAGGTCATCACGACGATGCGCGGGCGCGGCTCCACGTCCTTGAGATGCGCCAGGACTTCGAGACCGTTCATCTTCGGCATCCAGATGTCGAGCAGCATCAGATCGAACGCGCCGCCCTCGACCTCTTTCAAGGCGCCCGCGCCGTCCTTCGCCGTGGTCACTTCGTGACCGGCGTTCTTGAGCACCTCACCCAGAAGATGGCGCGTGGCGCGATCGTCCTCCACGACGAGGATCCGGCTCATCGGTTTCGCCTCCGGGAGCGTGCGGCTCCGGACTTGCTTCGTGCACGGTTCGTCCGCTTGCGGCCAGGAGCGGACGGCTTCTGTCCCGCCGTCTTTTTTGCCGTCTTCTTTGACGTCTTCTTTGCCGTCTTCCTCAGCGTCTTCGTATCCGTCTTCTTCACGATCTTCTTCACGGTCTTCTTGACGCTCTTCTGGACGGTGCGCCGCGCGTCCGGCTTCGTGCGTTGCGGGGATCCGACGCCCAGCGCGCCGAGGGCCTTCACGAGCCGGCGCAGCTCGCGCGCCAGGGCGTCGGAGGCGGCCTGGGCCCCGTCCAGGTCTCCGGAGCGGCCTTGAGCCTCCAGCCTGGCGGCCGCCGCGACGGTGGCGGGCGCGACGAAGTTGGCCGCCGAGCCCTTGAGGGTGTGGGCCTCGCTGCGAAGCGCCTCGGCGTCACCTCTCGCGATCGCCTGGCGGATCCTCGCGAGCATGCCGGGACAGTCCTCGACGAAGAGCCGCCCGATCTTCCGGACCAGCGCGATGTCGTTCCCCATCCTGGTCATGAGCGTTGTCCGGTCCAGCACCGGCGTCCTCTCTGCGGGCGGATCCGGGATCGCGGGCGTTTGCGGGGCGGACGCGGATGGCGCAGAGCCCGCGACGGGCTGCAGCACCTGCGTCATCGCATCCCGAAGAAGCTCCTGCCGGATCGGCTTCGCGATGTACCCGTCCATGCCCGCCGCGAGGCAGCGCTCGCGATCGCCCTCCATGGCGTGCGCCGTCATGGCGAGGATGGGGATGTGCCTTCCCGTCGCTCTCTCCTTGCTCCTGATGGCGGCGGTGGCCTCGTAGCCGCCCATCACGGGCATCTGCACGTCCATGAGAACGATGTCGAAGCCCGCGTTGTCCGCCCCGTTCGCGTTGTCCGCCCCGTTCCCGTCTTCCGGGTCGATCGTTCCGAGCGCGTCGAGCGCCTCCTGCCCGTTGACGGCGACGCTGACCCGATGCCCCTGCTTCTCGAGGAGCGCCGTGGCGACCTCACGGTTCACGGCGTTGTCCTCCACGAGGAGGACGTGCAGGGGGCGCAGGGGTCGCGATTCCGGTGGGGATTCCTCCTCCTTCGAGGCGCGAGGAAGACGCTCCCCGGGCGATCCCGCGGCTCCGGAGCTCGCCCCCCGCCGGTCCCGGTCCACGGCATCGGCGATCGTGTCGAACAGGTCCGACTGCTTCACCGGCTTGATCAGATGGGCGGCGATACCGAGCCTGCGGCAGCGCTCGAGGTCGTCCGAGCGTCCCGCCGAGGTCAGCATGATGATGGAGAGCGGCGTCAGCCGGTTGTCGCGCCTGACCTGTTCCACGAGAGAGAATCCGTCCATCTCGGGCATATGGCCGTCCGAGATGAGAAGCGTGTAGGGCCGCCCGCTCCGGCTGGCCTCCGACAGCTCCTTCAGGGCGGCGGGCGCGGACGCGACGACGTCTGCTTCCATCTGCCAGCTCCCGAGCATCTCCTCGAGGATCAGGCGGTTCGTGGCGTTGTCGTCCACGACCAGGACCCTCAGGTGGCGCAGGCCGTCGGGGTCGAGCCTCGGCCGGCGCTGACCGGCGCGGCCGGCGTCGCCGAAGCGCGCGGTGAAGACGAACGTGCTTCCCTTTCCGACCTCGCTCTCGACCTCGATCGTGCCGCCCATCAGCTCCACGAGCTGGGAGCTGATCGCGAGACCCAGCCCGGTGCCTCCGAAGCGACGCGTCGTCGAGCTGTCGACCTGCTCGAAGACTTCGAAGATCCTCCCGCGGGCGTCCTCGGGGATGCCTATCCCCGTATCCGCGACCTGGAAGCGCAGGGTCAGGTCCTCGCCGACGGCCGCCGTGGTCTCGACCGAGAGGATCACTTCGCCCTTGTCGGTGAACTTGATGGCGTTCCCCACCAGGTTGACCACCACCTGCCGCAGCCTTCCGGGATCTCCCACGACCTTCTGCGGTACTTCGGGACGCACCCGGCAGGCGAGCTCGAGGCCCTTCTCCTGCGCGCGCACGGCCAGCATGCGCAGACTGTCGTCGAGGACGTCGCGCAGATCGAACACGACGCGGCTCAGCTCGAGCTTCCTCGCCTCGATCTTCGAAAAGTCGAGGATGTCGTTGATCAGGTCCATGAGCGACTCGGCCGCGTCCTTGACGGTCTTGAGGTAGAGCCGCTGCTCGGCCGTGAGCTGGGTCTGGAGAGCGAGGTCGGTCATGCCCACCACGGCGTTCATGGGCGTGCGGATCTCGTGGCTCATGTTGGCGAGAAAGTCGCTCTTGGCGCGCGCGGCGTCCTCGGCGCGGCCTCTGGCGATCTCGAGCTCCCTCACCAGCTGCGCGAGCCTCTCCGCGTCGGCCTCCTTCGCGCGCCGGGCCGTTTCGAGATCGCGCGCATACCGTCTCAGCTCCTCCTCGGCGCGCTTGCGGTCGGTGACGTCGCGCGCCGCCGCGTAGATGGCCTTTTCCTCGATCGCGGGGACGGCGTTCCACAAGAGCCACCGGTAGGAGCCGTCCTTACAGAGATAGCGGTTCTCGAAGGAGACGCACGCGGCTCCGGCGGCGATCCTGCCGGCCTCGGACGTCGACGACGCCCGGTCGTCGGGGTGGATGAAGTCGATGTACGGCTTTCCGAGGAGCTCGTCGGGCGTGAAGCCCAGGTGCCGCTCCCACGCCGGGTTCAGGCGCTTGAAGCGGCCGTCGAAGCCTACGATGCAGAGCATATCGAGCGCGGACGAGAAGAAGCGGTCCAGCTGCGCCTCGGCCTGCATGCGCTCGAGGAACTGTCCGACCTGCCCGCCGATCGTGGCCATCATCCGGAGAAGGTCGGCGTCGGGCTCGCGGATCGCGCTGCTGAAGAACTCGAGGACTCCCAGGACTTCCCCTCGCTGGACGATCGGGAAACCGAAGGCGCAGTGCAGCCCTTCCTGGGTCGCGACCGATGCGCGAGGGAAGTTGGGGTCGTGAGCCAGGTCCTGGATCCAGGCGGGCTCTCCCGTCGCCCAGACCCGGCCTGGAAGGCCGATCCCTTTCGCGAACGTCAGCCTGCGGCACAGCGCATCGAACTCGGGGAAGGCGACCGCGGCCGGGTGCCACGTCTCGGCGCATCGCAGAACGTCGTCGCCCTCGTCCACCAGCCACAGGGCTCCGTGGCTCCAGTCCAGGCTCTCGCAGATGGCCTGAAGGATGCGGGGCGCCGCTTCGCCCAGCGTCGCGGACTCGGCCAGGACCCGTGTCGCGGCATAGGCCGTGCCGAGGCGCACCTCGGAGCGCAGGGCCTCGCCCTTCGCGGTCTCGGCCCCTGATTCCGGCGATCCCATCGTCAGATCCCTACTGGCTCCTTCCCCGAGGAGTTGAGCACGGGACTTCGGCGCAAACGCAGTGTGGCGCAAGCATACCCCGGCCGCGGCTCCCGGCTGAATGTTTCCGGGGGATCGATGGATCGGCCGAGCGCCGGTGTATCCTCCGTGCAAGGGCCCGCGAGGCAGGGATGGACTGCCTCGCCGATCGACTCCACGAGGACCACCGAGCGGGGGAAGAATGAGCGCGGACTCGACGCTCCCGGGGAGGGATGACACCCGCTCCCAGGAACCCGAGACACAGACCTTCGCCACCGGCGACGCCCCCGCCGATCCGCCGCCCGGCGTCCTCCCCGCGCAGATCGGCCGCTACCGGATCCTCCGGCTGATCGGTGAGGGCGGGATGGGCTCCGTCTACCTGGCCGTCCAGGACAAGCCCGACCGCAAGGTCGCGCTCAAGGTCATCCGGGCGGGCGCGACGTCCCCCGACGCGCTTCGCCGGTTCGAGCAGGAGACGCAGCTCCTCGGCAAGCTCCATCATCCCGGCATCGCCCAGATCTACGAGGCCGGCACGGCGGATACGGGCCAGGGTCCGCAGCCCTACTTCGCCATGGAGATGATCCAGGGGCACGGGCTGCGCGCCCACGCGGAGAGCTCGGAGCTGGGGACGCGCGAGAAGCTGGACCTGGTGGCGAGGGTCTGCGACGCCGTCCACCACGCCCACCAGAAGAGCGTCATCCACCGCGACCTCAAGCCGGGGAACATCCTCGTCGACGAGTCGGGGCAGCCCAAGATCCTCGACTTCGGCGTGGCGCGGGCGACGGACTCCGATCGTCAGGCGACGATGCAGACGAGCGTCGGACAGATCGTCGGCACCCTGCCCTACATGAGCCCCGAGCAGGTGGCGGCCGATCCTTCCGAGCTGGATACGCGCAGCGACGTCTACGCGCTGGGAGTCATCCTCTACGAGCTGCTCGCCGGCCGGCTGCCGCTCGATCACCATCAGCGGACGATCAGCGACGCGCTCCGCTCGATCTGCGAGGAGGAGCCCAAATCGCTCGGGAGCCTCGACCGGCGCCTGCGCGGGGACATCGAGACGATCGTCTCGAAGGCGCTGGCGAAGGATCGCGAGCGCCGCTACGGATCCGCCGCCGAGCTCGCCGCGGACATCCGGAGATACCTCGCCGACGAGCCCATCGTGGCCCGTCCGCCCTCGGCCGCCTATCAGCTGGGCAAGTTCGCGCGCCGCAACAAGGTGCTCGTGGGCGGCGTAGCGGCGGTCTTCCTGGTGCTGGTCGCGGGCGTCGTGGCGGCGACCCAGCAGGCGGCGCGGGCGCGCCGTGAAGCGGACAAGGCGGACGCAGTGAACGCGTTCCTCACGAACATGCTGAGCGCCGCCAGTCCCCGCTCTCTCACGCGCGAAGCGCCCGACCGAGGCCGCACGATCACGGTCGTCCAGGTCCTCGGCGCGGCCGTCCAGAAGCTGGACGCCGGCGAGCTGCGCCGCGAGCCCCTCGTCGAGGCCGCGGTCCGACAGGCGGTGGGCGCGACCTATCGGGACCTCGGCGACTACGGCCCCGCCGAGGCGAACCTCCGGGCGGCGCTCGACGCGCGCCGCCGGCTGCGGGGAGAGAGCGATCCCGAAGTGGCCGACAGCCTCCACGGACTGGCCCAGCTCCTCTTGATGCGCGGTAAGCCCGCCGAGGCCGAGACTCTGTTCCGCCAGGCCCTGGCGATCCGCCGGCGGAAAGGGACCCCTTCTGCTGAGCTGTCCGCGAGCCTGAACTGGCTGGCGGAGTCGCTGGACGACCAGATCAGCCAAGCTCCGGACCCGAGCAAGGCGGCCGAGGCCGAGGCGCTCTTCCGGGAGGCGCTGGACGTCGGGCGGCGATCATCCAGCGAGGGCGACGCCGAAACGGCCCGTGCGATGCATGATCTCGCGCTTCACCTGCACGCTCAGGGGAAGACCTCCGAGGCGGAGCCGCTCTTCCTGAGCTCCCTGGCGCTGCGGCGCCGCGTGCTCGGCGAAAACCACCCCGACGTCGCGAGCACGCTCTACTACCTGGCCCTGCTGCAGAAGGACGTCGGCAAACGGGGGGACGCGATCCGATCCCTGCAGGAGGCCGTGGACATCTGGCGGCGCGTCCTGGGCGACGATCATCCTTTCCTGGCCGCCAGCCTCGCGACCCAGGGGGCGATGCTCCGCGACGAGGGCCGCCTCGCCGAAGCCGAATCTGCGCTGAAGGCGGCGCTGAGCATCCAGCGGCGCACGAGTCCCCAAGGCGACCCGCAGCTCGGCGGGAGCCTCTACAACCTGGCCAAGCTGCTCCAGGCCGAGGGCAGGCCCGCCGAGGCGGAGACGCCGGCCCGCGAGGCCCTGGAGATCTTGCGCAAGGCGCTCCCTCCCGAGCATCCGATGCTCGCGGCCGTCATGGCGGGGCTCGGCTCGATCCTCACGGACGACGGCCGGCCCGCGGAGGCCGAGCCGCTCCTGCGCCAGGCGCTCGCGATCGACGAGAAGGCGCTCCCCGAAGGCGACTGGCAGCGCAGCCAGGTGAAGAGCCTTCTCGGCGCGGCGCTCCTCGGTCAGAAGCGCTTCGCGGAAGCCGAGCCGCTTCTCGTGGAGGGATACCAGGGCCTCGAGGACGTGGCCGCCGTCTCCCCCGACCGGAAGCGCCGCGCCCTCGAGCGCGTCGTCGAGCTCTATCGCAAGTGGAATCTGTCGGAGCCCAGCTCTTCGCGGTCCGAGAGGCTGGCCTCCTGGAGCGCCGCTCTCGCGGCGCCCGAACCCCCATTGGATCGATGAACGAGGAGGAACTGCCATGCCAGGTCCACTGTCCATCCGCATCGCCAACAACAACCCGACGCCCAACGGCGATGCCGCGACGATGTCCGTCTCCGCCAACGGCAATCCCAACCAGGCCACCTGGACGGCGAACGACCGGGCGTACGATATCTCGCTTCCCGCCGCGGTCTGGAGCGCGCCGGCGGGCAGCAGTCTCAACTTCACGGTGGCGCAGGGCGCGACCTCGGGGATCTACACACTGAAATCGAGCGCGCCCACGGGCCTCCAGGGCTATTTGATCGCCGCCCCCTCGGGAGACGTACCGCCCAAGATCCTGGTCCAGCCGTAGGCGCAGGCGACGGGCGGTCAGTCCTTCAGGATGAAGGTGACCCGCATCGTGACGCGGTACTCGGAGATCTTCTTTCCCGAGACCGTGACCTTCTGTTCGGAGACCCACGCGCTCTGGACGTTCTTGAGCGTGCGGCCGGCGCGCTCGATGCCGACGCGAACGGCATCGTCGAAGCTCTTGGACGATGAGGCGATGATTTCGGTGACCTTGGCGATGGACATGACGACCTCCCTCGGTTAGGGGTTCGGGCCATTGTCACACCATGTCGTCTTCTCGCAGACCGTGAAACGTTGGGTGCGCCCCGAACGTTATTCCCTGTAGCGCTTGGTTCCGGGCGCGGAGGGTCGTGATGCGTGTACCCGCAGGAGTTCTGTTGTTCGCGGCCGGAGCGCTGCTCACCGGCTGCGGCGCGCCGCCGGGCCCGCCCGCGCCCGCTCCGACGGCTCCTGTCGAGCCCGCGCCCGGTGCGGCAGCTCGCGAAGCCGCCCCGGAGGCGCCGATCCCTCCCGAGGCCGTTCGTCCCACGAAGGCCGCGCCGCCGGTGGCCGGCGCGGGACTCCAGTTCCTTCATGCGACCGTCGTCACACGCGAGGGGAAGAGCCACACCGGCATCTTGCGCTGGGGCGGCGAAGAAGCCTTCTGGGACGACCTGCTCCACGGGCAGAAGATGGACCTGCCCTACGCCGACCGGCAGCCGGAGGCCGACCGGCCTCGCACGCAGATCACCTTCGTGGGATTCCTCCCGATCGGGGTCTCGCAGGAGGGGGAATCGGGACGGCAATTCGCGGCGCGCTTCGCCGACATCTCGGAGATCCGACCGCTCGAAGGGGACGCGGTCGAGCTCACCATGAAGAGCGGAACGAAGTACCGCCTCGAGGCGGGGTTCGACATCGGCGCCGACCTCCATCTCGACGATCCCGCCTCGGGCGCCATCGACCTGAACTGGAGGTCGATCGAGCGGATCGTGTTCCAGCCCGCGTCCGCACACGATCCGGAGCCCAGGGCGACCCGGCTCTTCGGCAAGGTCGCCACGGCGGCCGGCACCTTCACCGGCTTCATCATGTGGGACGGCGAGGAGTGCCTGTCCACCGACCATCTGGACGGCGACACGGCCCAGGAACGGCTCTCCCTCGAGATGGGAAGCCTCCGCGCCATCGAGAAGCTGGACGGGGCGGGCGCCCGCGTCGAGACGGAGGACGGCCGCGTCCTCGAGCTGCGCGGAACCAACGACGTGGACTCTTCGATCCGCGGGATCCTCGTCGAGGATCCCCGCTATGGGCGCGTGCGCGTTTCGTGGGAGGCCTTCAAGCGCGTCGACTTCCTGCCCGCCGCGACCGCCGGACGGCGCTACGAGGACTATGCGCCGGGCCGGTCGCTGCGCGGTACGGTCACGGATCGGGACGGCAGGCGCTGGCCGGGGCGGGTCGTCTTCGACCTGGACGAGAGCGAGACCTGGGAGATGCTGGACGGCATGCGCCAGGGCGTCCGCTACCACATCCCCTTCGGCAGCGTCCGCGCGCTCGAGCCTCTCCTCGACAAGACGACCCGGGTGACCCTGCGCAACGGCGAATCTCTCGCGCTCGGAGAGACCCAGGACGTGAGCGACAAGAACGCCGGCGTTCTGATCCTGGACACGACCGGTCCGTCGGCGGCCGGCGCGACGGGGACCGCCGCCGCGACCGGGACCCCCGCCGCGGCCGACGCCGGGCACTACGTCCCCTGGAGATCGGTCGCGCGGATCGATCTCGACTGAGCCGGAGAGCGGCGCGATGAGGCGCCGGCCTAGGAAGACGATGCGGGCGGGGAAGGCACCTTCCCCACGAGCTGGATGCTGCCGGTGGGCTGGTCGACGCCTCCGGCGGGCTCGTCGGTGACGGCGGCGAGCGCGATCTCGCCGATCCCCTCGGGGATGCGCGTCGTGAGCGAGCCGTCCCCCTTCGCGTCCACGTCGAAGATCCCCGCGCGGATCTTCTTCTGGTCCGCGGTGATGAACCAGAGCTCGTAGGTCTTCCCCGCCCCGGCGGGCTTCATGTTCGCGGCGTAGAAGGTCCACTCGCGGTTCTTGCGGTCCCAGAAGATGCGCCCCGCCGCCTCCTTCTGGGGATCCGCCCCGCCCAGAGAGACGACCTGGATGGACGGGTCGCGCAGAAGTCGCAGGGTCGAGCTCGCGCTCTCGACCTGCTCGTGGAGCGTCTGGATCAGCGCGCTCTGCCGGTCCAGCTCGGCGCGCATCTCCCGCCGCTCGGCGATCCTCTCGCTGCGCATCGGACCGTAGACGGCGAGCCCGCCGAGGACGGCCGCGATCCCCGCGGCGAGGGCGACGGGGATCCATCGCGGGGCCGGACGCGCGGTTGGACGCGCCGCGGGTGGAAGCGCCGCGGGCGCGCGCTCGGGGATGCGGGGCCGGGGCGCGGACGCCTCTTCGGGCGGCGGCACGGCGCGCAGCCCGGACCGCTCGCGCGCGGACGCGCCGCGCGGGGACGCGGCGATCTTCGCCATCAGGCGGCGGCGCAGCTCGGGCGAGGGGGTGACCGGCTCGATCGCCAGCGGCAGGCTGGCGAGCGCCGCTTCGGCCTCCGACAGACGCCCGGCGCAGCGCGGACAGCCGGACGCGAGATGCTCGCGCACGGCGCGGCTCTCGCCCACGTCCGCGGCGCCTCCCGCATGGAAGAGGATCAGGTCCTCGAGCTGGTCGCACTTCATGCGTGCGCCTCCGGTCCGTACTGCGAGCGCAGTCCTTCTCTCAATCGGATCAGGCCCTGCCGGATCCGCGACTTCACCGTGCCGAGCGGCTCGCCCAGCCGCTGCGCGATCTCGCTGTGGCTGAGATCCTCGTAGAAGGACATCTCCACCGCGCGCCTCTGGGCGGGATCGAGCGCGCCGAGGGCGGCCTCGACGCGCGCCCGCTGCTCGCCGAGCGCCGCGTCGCGGAAGGGCCCTTCCCCTCCGCGCGGAGCGCTGCCCGCGGAGGCGCGGTCGGCCGCCCCGGCGGGATCGTCCGTCGACGCGACGACCTTCTCCCGGCGTCCCACCGCCCTCAGCCGGTCGATGGCGCGGCTGCGCGCGAGATTCAGGAGCCATCCGGCCACGTTGCCGCGCGAGGGCTCGTAGCGCTCGGCCTGCTCCCAGGCCTGCAGGAAGACGTCGCTCAGCACTTCCTCCGCGTCGGCGCGCGTCCCGAGGATCCGCAGACAGAGCCCCATCACGGCGGACCCGTGGCGGTCGTAGAGCGACCCGAGGGCTTCCGTGCTCCCCTCGGCGATCGCTCGCACCAGATCCGGGTCCTGCAAGGCCCCTTCAGGGTCCACGCCCGTTGGCAACGCTCCCTCCGGCGACGGCACCGTCACCAGGGAATACGTCGCGAGGCCGGCCCTTGGATGGAAAGCGGCTGCGCGCGGCTGCGCGGCTGCCTGCCGGCCCTCGCGGCGATGTGCGGCGTCCTCATCCTAATACGGCCGGGCGCGCGCCGCGGCGGGAGCGGCAGGACGCCGTCATAGAATGTCCCCATGGGTCACGACCAGCACTCCAAGGATTCCGGTCATTCGGGCCATGCGGGCCATGCGGGGCACGGCCCCGGCCACAAGTTCCCCGTCGAGCACATGGCCCGGCTCGAAAGTCCCGAGAGGCTCTCGCTCCTGCCGGTCGACGCGGTCGTCGCACTCGCGGGCGTCCGGGCCGGCGGGCGCGTTCTCGACGTCGGCTGCGGGCCGGGGATCTTCACGATCCCCTTCGCGCGCGCGGTCGGGAGCGCGGGACGCGTCTATGCGGCCGACATCCTCCCGGAGATGATCGCCGCGTGCCGGAGCCGCGCCGAAGCCGCGGGCCTCGGGAACATCGAGACCGCCCTGTCCACGGAGAACGCCGTCCCCTTCCCCGCCGCGTGCGCGGACCTCGTCTTCGCCTGCCAGCTCCTGCACGAGCTCCACGACCCTCCGCTCTTCTTCGCGGAGATGCGGCGCGTGCTGGCGGCGGACGGGCGCCTCGTCGTCGTCGATTGGGAGAAGGTCGAGACCGGGATCGGCCCGCCGGTCGACAAGCGCATCACCGCGCCGGAGGCCGCCGCGCTCCTCGAGGCGAACGGCTTCGCGATCGAGTCGCGGGCCTCGGTGAGCTGGGCCAACTATCTGCTGCGCGCCCGGGCCGCGCCCTCCCGACGCGCTTGAGCGGACGGCGCGGGTCAGGTCCCGTCTTCGATCGCCCGGTAGGTCTGATCCAGGAGGATGCGCGGAGCGCCGGTGAGATTGGGAGTTCCCCGATGGAGGCCGTTCCCGTCCCGGAGGATGGCGTCGCCCCGATGAAGGAGCATCTTCGCTCCGTGGACCTGGGGCACCTTGTAGATCCGGCGGATGTCCTTGTGCCGCATCCGGTGCGATCCGGGTACGATCTCGAGCGGGCCGTTGGCGTCGTTGATGTCGACGAGCGGGACGTTGAAGGTGATGCGGCGCGGGCGCAGGGGCTTCTCCTGATCCTCATCGGTCGTATCGGCATGCCAGGTCATGTACTGGGAGCCCGGCATCGGGCACTCGGCCTTCGTGCAACCGTAGCGCCACGAGCCGAGGACGGCGTCGACGATCTCCAGCACCACAGGGTTGCGTCGAAAGCGGTCGTCGTCGAGCGGCCCGCGCAGCGCCTTGAGGTAGGGGGCCAGGTCGATCGAGACCCGCTCGGGTCCGCGCACGGACGACGCTTCGAGCAGCCGTTTCGATTCGCCGAGGAAGATGGGACGGAACTGCTCCGCCATCTGCTCGATCAGATCCAGGGGCAGGAAGTTCCGGAAGAGGATGAACCCGTTGAGATCGAGCTCGTAGAGCCAGGCGCTCTTCCGTTCGGGATCGATGGCCATGACGCACGTCAGTTTACCTCCGGGCCCGCCGCTCGTTCTCATGGTTCCGGGGGAAGGGCTGCGGGGTGATCCCCTTCTGGACGCCGCAGTCCGCCGTCTTCGTCGCGGATCCCACGGCGCTCGCCACCCGCTCGCTTCTGTCGCTCCTGCTGCGCGGGGGCTCGCCCGTCAGCGTGATCTACGCGGGCGATCGCATGGAGCCCGCGATCCCTCACGGGGGGCGCGTCGTCGTGGATCCGGCGCGCGCCGTTCCTCCCGCAGGGCCCGGCGCCGTGGTCCTGGCCCTTCCCGGCGGGATCCCGGACCTTCTGCGGGTCGAGAGCGTGGGCACGGGCTCCTGGCGCCTGCGGGCCGATGCCGACGACGCGCCCGGGATCGAGCTGGCGGCGGACGCGCTGCTCGGCGTCGCGCGGCTTCCCTCGCGCCGGATCGGCGCGCGCGCGCGTCGCGCCCGCCGCATGCGGCTCGACCTGCACGAAGCCCTCAGCGGACGCCCCGATCCCGCACCCGATCCCGCGGACACCGTGCGCGACAAGTACGACGCGCAGGCTCCCTTCTATGCAGGGGTCGAGAGCGCCGCGATGACCGATGCGCTCCTCTCCTGGGTCGGCGAGCGCGCGGCAGGCGGAGGGCGGATCCTCGTGGCCGGGAGCGGCACGGGACGGGAGTGCTTCGTCCTCGCGCGCGAGGGATGGGACGTCGCCGGGGTCGATTTCTCGTCCCCCATGGTCGAGCTCGCGCGCAAGGAGGCGGCCCGTCTCGGGTTGGCGGCGACGTTCACCGCCGCCGATCTGCGCGCGCACGAAGAGCCGCGCGCCTCGCTCGCCGCCGTGTACTTCACCTACGACGTCTATAGCTTCATCCCGCGCGCGGAGGACCGCATCGCGGTGCTCGCGCGCATGGCGGAGTGGCTCGCCCCCGGCGGCGTCGTCTTCCTCTCCGCGCGCCGATGCGTGCGGCCGTACGAGCGTTTCATCCTCACCCTGCAGCACGTCGCGCGCCTGCGCGCCGGCGGCGCGTCCGCGCCCTGGGGCGCCAGCCACTCCCGCTGGATCGGCGCGGACGCGGCCATCCATCGCGCGTTCGTCCAGGTCTTCACGATGCCGGTCCTGCGCCGGGAGACCGCGGCTGCGGGCTTCCGGATGCGGCCCTGGCGCGGCAACCACTGCCTGCTCGAGAAGAGGGACGAGACGCGATGACTTGCGGCACGAGGCCGCAGGCCCTGGCCCCGCGGCCCGGCGTGCGGTAGATTCCCCGGGCCATGGTGAGGGATCCCGCATGAACCGACCGCCCCAGCCCCCCACGATGGACTTCTTCGCCGCGCCGCGGCGCGAGGCCGGCGACCGCCGCGTCCGGATCGATCTGTCCGGGCTGGCGATCGTGATCGAAGGGCTCGACGTCGGGCTCGAGAAGGATCTGCGCGAGCGCTACGCGCCCTATGCGGACGATCGCCCTGCCGGTCCGGAGGACCTGCGCGCGGTCCTGAAGCTCGAGCCGCGCGAGTACTTCATCGACCCTCCACCGGTCCCCGAGGACAACCCGGTGCTCCTCGCCTGCGAGGGGTCCCGCGTGCGCTACCTCGGCTACAGGATCGCGGGCTGGTTCGACACGCGCGGCGGGCGGGGCGAGATCCTCCTCGCGCGCGGCGGCTACGAGCCCCCCGTGCGCGCGATCGAAAACTACGTGCGCTCGGCCGTGGCGTGGCAGGCCGCCGAGCGCGGGGGCGCGCTCGTCCACTCCGCGAGCGCGGTCTGGAAGGGCAAGGGGTATCTCTTCTACGGTCCGTCGGGCGCCGGCAAGTCGACGCTCTCCGCGTGCAACACGCGGGCGTCGGTCCTGAGCGACGACCTCTCCCTGGTCCTGCCGCGCGGGGACGGGGGGCTCGACGTGGCGGGAAGCCCCTTCCGCGGCACCTACACCGGCGGCCCGCCCGTCCTCGGACGCTTCCCCCTGGTCGCGGGCTTCCGCATCGTGCAGGCTCCCGCCGCCGAGGTGCGCGAGGTTCCGCACGTGCGCGTCCTCGCCCAGCTCATCGCCAATCTCCCCTTCGTGGACGACGCCTTCCCCGTCCGGCCCGACATGTTCGAGCGCTTCGAGCGCACCTTCGGATCGCTGACCCTGCGCCACCTGCACTTCCGCAAGGACGATTCCTTCTGGGACGCGATCGCCGCCGCGGGGCTGTAGTGCGCCGCGCGGGCGCCGCCGCAATCCGGCGCGCGCCCGATCGTGACCTGAGATCTATACGCTGAGCGGCTCGTAGTTCCGCGCCTCGAACGTCTCGAACGCTCCGAACGTTCCCAACGCTGCGAACGCTGCGAACGCCTAGACCTTGCGACACGCCTCGCACGGGCAGAGCCCGCGCAGCAGGCGCCATTCGAAGAGACCGGCGGAGTGCCGGTCGCTCCAGCGCAGGCGCACGGCGTACCGTCCCACTTCCTCGAGGCCGACGAGCGCCGGCGGGGCCATGGCGAGGGTCAAGCCGCTCGAGGTCCCGGGCGCAGACGTCCCCGACGCGGCCCGATCGCGCTTCACACGGCACTCGGCGCACGGGCAGTTTGCCCGCAGGTACGGTCCCTCGTAGATGCTCTCGTGGCCGTCGTCCCAGACGATCGCGAGGAACTGATCGCCGATCAGCTCCAACGAGCGCGGGTTCGGGTGCTCCGTCATGGCGGGAATTGTCGCACGCGGCGGCTCGCTCACGGGCGTAGCGCTGAACGGCGGCCGCTGCGGGAGGGAGGCGCGCGCATTGCCGCCGCGCGAGGGCTCAGTCGCTCTTGGAGCCTGCCTTCTTCGATTTCGGCTTGGGCTTGGGCTCGCTCGTGGTATCGGACGCCTCGCCCTTCGCGGACGACTCGCTCTTCGAGGACTCGGACTTGGAGCTGGAGCCCGAGCCGGAGCCCTCGTCCTCGGAGCGGCTCTTCTTCTTTTTCGTTCCCGCGGTGCCCCCGGTCCCCTTGCCGTAATCGGTCACGTACCAGCCGCTCCCCTTGAGCTGGAAGGAGCTGCGGGAGAAGATCTTCTCGACCTTTCCGCCGCACTTCGGGCACTTCTTGAGCGGCGCGTCGTCCATCTTCTGCAGGCGCTCGGTCACCGTCCCGCAGGAATCGCATTTGAATTCGTAGATCGGCATGTGCGGGGACTATAGGATCGGGCGATGGGAGAAGTCAACGCGGAGGGTCATCCCCGCGCTTCGCCGGGACCGCTCCGCCGGCGGATCGCTACCGATGGGGGGTAACGGTTCTCGCCGGGACGACCGCGTAGCCTTGCGGGGGCGCGAAGATCTGCGAGCGCTGGATCGCGCCATTGCGCCGCGTCTCGGCCCAGAGATCATGCGGAGTGCGGATGCCGCGCTCGTCCAAGGGACGCATCGTGTTCGTCGGCTGGGGCGTGCAATTGCTTCGATGCGTGTAGGGGCCGCCGATGCAGCTGCCGTCGCCCCCGTTGTACCCGTACCCGTATCCATACCCGTAGTACGGTGCGTAGTAGGTAGGCTCATACGTCTGCTTGGACGCTTCGTAGGCCGCCGCCGCCGCGTCGGCCGCTTCCCGGCTGCGGGCGGCCTTTTCGTGCTCGCGGTCGAGCATCGCGAAGACGAAATCCCAGCCTTCCTTGGACTCCGCGACGACGGGCGCGTACTGGGTGGTGGGGATTGGATCCTTGTTCGTCGCGCTGGTCTCGCCCGCGAACTTCGCGAGGTCCGCATTGGTGTAGAGCCGTGTGGCGCCCGGGGCGGGCTTCGCCGCAGCTTCGGAATCACCGGCGAGCGCGAGCGGGATCAGGCCGACGAGCGACATCGCGAGTACGAGCGAGACTCGCAGACCACGTCCGGATTGGGAGAAGAGCGCCTCGAGAGGGCTTGGCTGGATTTTCATGGAGAACCTCTTTCCAGGTGGCATTGTACGCCGCGGCAAGCCCCAAAGCCATGAAAAGCGGCGTGTCGCGGCGACCCCTCCGACCCCCACCGCCGTCCCCCACTGGCGTGCCCCCGGCGTCCCCCCGTCCCGCTGCCGCGCCCCCGCCGGCCATCCCCCTTACAATGACCGGGTGCAGGTCATGCGATTCGCCACACGGGCCCACATCGAGGCCATTTTCGAGGAAAACCATCCTCTGTGGGGGGGTCCGCTCACACTCGAACAGTACCGGGACTACTGGTTCTCACTCTTCGTCACGCCGTGGGGAGCATCGAACCTGCGTTACATGGCTCTGACCGAAGAGGAGGACGGCCCCCTCCTGTCGAGCCTGAAGCTCTACCGCTTCACGGGGAGGCTCCTGGGTCAGCCGGTCGTGATCGCGGGCATCGGCGCCGTCTACACCCCCGAAGCGCAGCGGACCTTCGGGTCGGCCTCGCTGCTCGTCAGCGAGGTCCTCGACTACATGCAGAAGAAAAAGGCGGCCATCGGCCTCCTGCATACGGAGATCGGGCTCCCCTTCTACGAGCGGCTCGGCTTCGTGCCGCTCCCCGCCCGGGAGACGCGCGGGACGCTCGCCGCGCCGGGACGCTCGGGCGCCCCCGCCGGCATCGAGATCCGGGATGCGGCGCTCTCGGACGCGAAGGCGCTCGCGGTCTATCAGGCCGTCGTCAACGAGGGGTTTCCGCTGGTCATCGATCGCGACGCGGCCTACTGGGAGTTCCTGCTCTATCGCCGCCGCCGCTGGTGGGAGCTGGCGCCCCCTTCACCGGCGCGGGCCTTGTCGCTCGTGGCGCGGCGCGGGAGCGAGATCGTCGCGACGGGGTTCGCGATCGTCTCCCCCGAGGAGGTGCGCCTCCAGGAGTGCGCGTGCCTCCCTGGCTCCGAGAAGGCGCTCGGGGCGATCCTCGACCGGATCTGGACGGAAGGGCTGGAGGCGGGCGCGGCGACCTGGAGCGGACGGATGCCCCCCGGACCCCCCCCCGACCCCCGGCTCTCCGGGAGCCTCCATCCGGCGGAAGAAAGCCTCCCGATGGCCGCGCCCCTGGGATCCACGGCGTCCCTGGAGGGGCTTGTGGGGGATCCGGGCCATTTTCTGCGCGATCTCGATCGTTTCTGAACGGTCACGAACTTCCGGTAGGTGGGGCTGCTGCGCTCATGCAGCAGGATTGCTCCCGCGGCGGCAAACGCTCCCGCGATCTTTCCGTATCTTTGTACGTGGAATCGACGCTCATGAGAACCAAAAGCATCTTTCAGCTCCTCACCGAGTACCACACCTCTCTCGACAACATGAAGTCGTGGCTTCACGACTCGACGCTCGACGAGGTCGAGCGCATGGGGATCATCGACGCCTGGCAGGAAGAGATGAAGCAGTACTTCCAGAAACACGGCTTCTGCTTCGCGTGCAACCGCCCCCTGGACCGCTGCCGCTGCGAGGAAGCGCTCTACCCGCCCAGCTCCGGCCAGCCATAGTCCCGACGTAATCGCTCAGCGTTCACCGGTCGGTAGGCACGCGCCGCCCGTGCACAGCGGCGTCTCTTTTCGATCGTGCCCCCATAAGCCGCGGCCGCGAAGCGGCCGTCGGCTTCATGCAGGCCGGGAAACGCCCCGCCTATGCTCTAATTGAGCGAGTGATTGAATTCGATCTGTTCGTCCTGGGGACGGGTCCGGCCGGTCAGCGCGCCGCCGTCCAGGCCGCGAAGCTCGGCAAGAAGGTGGGGATCTGCGAGCGCCGCGAGGTCGTGGGTGGGGTCTGCATCAACACCGGAACCATCCCCTCGAAGACCTTCCGCGAGGCCGTCCTCTATCTGACCGGCTACCAGCAGCGCGGGGTCTACGGGCCCTCCTACCGCGTCAAGGACGACATCACGATGGCGGAGCTCCTCACGCGGTGCGACCACGTGATCCAGCGCGAGGTCCAGGTCGTGCGCGACCAGATGCGCCGCAACGGCGTGAAGCTGATCGCGGGCGAGGCGTCCTTCCTCGATCCCCACCGCCTGCTGGTGTCCGGAGCCCAGGAGAACATCGAGATCCGCGCGGAGAAGATCGTGATCGCGGTGGGGACCGTCCCCTCCGTCCCGCCGGGGACCCCGGTGGACGGCGAGACGATCATCACCTCCGACGACATCCTGCGCCTGCCCTCGATCCCGCACACGATGACGATCGTCGGCGCGGGAGTCGTGGGGACCGAGTACGCCTCGATCTTCGCCGCGCTGGGATGCGAGGTCACGCTGATCGACAAGCGGCCGCACCTGCTCGAGTTCGTGGACGCGGAGATCGTCGAGTCCCTTTCCTATCAGATGCGCAACATGAACTGCACCTTCCGGCTCGGCGAGGAGGTCGAGTCGGTGACGCGCCCGTCCCCCGGCAAGGCGATCGCGCTGCTCCGGTCCGGGAAGAAGATCGTCTCGGACGTCGTCCTGCACGCCGCGGGCCGCGTCGGCGCGACGGCGCCGCTGAAGCTCGAGGCGGCGGGACTCTCCGCCGACGAGCGGGGGCGCCTGACGGTCAACCCGCACTACCAGACCGCGCAGCCGCACATCTTCGCCGCCGGGGACGTGATCGGCTTTCCGTCGCTCGCCTCCACCTCGATGGAGCAAGGCCGGCTCGCCGCCTGCAACGCCTTCGGGACCTCGTGCGCCTCGATGCCGCACCTGTTCCCGTACGGGATCTACTCGGTACCGGAGATCTCCATGGTCGGCAAGACCGAGGAGGAGCTCACCAAGGCCGGGATCCCCTACGAGGTCGGTCTCGCGCGCTACCGCGAGATCGCGCGCGGGGCGATCATGGGCGACGACTCGGGCCTGCTCAAGCTGCTGTTCCATCGCGACGACCGCAAGATCCTCGGCGTCCACATCATCGGGACGGGCGCGACGGAGCTGGTCCACATCGGCCAGGCCGTGATGGCGTTCGGCGGCACGCTCGACTATCTGGTCTACGCCGTCTTCAACTATCCGACCTTCGCCGAGTGCTACAAGGTCGCGGCCCTCGACGGCTACAACAAGCTCGGCCCCGCGAGCGACGAGGTGCCGCCCCCAGGGAGCGGCCTCGCCCTCTACGGCGAAGAGGATTCCGAAAAGGCCCCCAAGGCCTGATCGTCGCGTGAAGATCTCCTTCTACGTCAGCGATCACGGCTACGGGCACGCGACGCGCTCGATCGCGTTGGCGCGGGCGCTCGCCGCCGCGGGCAACGGCGGCGTCTCGCTCGAGATGGTGAACCACCACGCGGCGGGACTCCTGCGCCGCTCGCTGGCGACGCTGGACGGCGTGACCGTCGTGGACCGCAAGACCGACGTGGGCTTTGTCTGCCGCGAGGATCGTCTCGCCTTCGACAAGGGCCGCACGGCGCTCAACGTGTGGAGCTGGATCTCCGGCTGGAAGCGCTTCGTCGCGGAGGAGGTCGAGCGGCTGCGCGACCGTCCCCCGGACCTCGTCCTCACCGACGTCGCGCCCGAGCCGCTCCTCGTCGCGGAAAAGCTCGGCGCGCGCTCGGTCGTCCTCTCCAACTTCACCTGGGTCGATCAGTACCAGGACCACCTGAGGCCCGACATGGTGGCGCCGATCCGCGGCTCCTACGCGCTCGCGTCGCGCGGCTACGCCTACGCGATGCGCACGGCCCTCGCGGGAGTGCGGAACATCGTCGGCGCGGGGCTCGTCACGCGCGAGCCCCGGCGCGCGCGGGAGCTGGTCCGCCGCGCCCTTGGCATCGGGCCCGGCGAGCGGCTCGTTCACTTCGGCCTGGGCTGGTCCGCGGACGCGGCCGCGCTCGGCGCGGAGATCGACGCCGCGGGAGTCCCCCTCGGCACGCGGCTCCTCGTCTCCTCGAACCTGGCCGCCCTCGTCGCGTCCGCGGGCGCCGGGGGCCGGCTCGTGGCGATCCCCGAGGACGACACCGAGGCGCACGAGTCGATCGCGGCCTGCGATCTCGTCATCGCGAAGGCCGGGTACGGAACCGTCTCGGAGGCCATCGCCGGCCGGGTCCCCATCCTCGCGGTCCCCGTCGAGGGATCGCCCGAGAGCGAGCTGATCGCCGGCACGATCGTCCGGCTCGGGATCGGCGAGCGCTATGACGGCGATCAGCCCCTGGATGCAGGCCTCTTCTACCAGGGCGCGCGCATGCTCGATGACTCGGAGCGGTACGCGGAGGCCTACCGGCGCCTCCCCGCGGAGTTCGCGCCCGGCGCCGCGGACCGTCTCGCACGCACCCTTCTGACCGAGGAGTGAGCCCCCTGCGGGGCTAAGGACGACCCCGCGCGCGGGCGCGCACGACCGCCGTCCCTGCGGCCCGTCGCGCTATCATGTGCGCTTCCCATGGCGGGCCCCCTCTGAGCAAACGCACTTCCAGACAGAGCGGGCGCCTCCCCGCCCCCAGCGCCCCGGGCGCCGCCGGCGGCGCGAGGCCGGCCGCGCCCTCCTCCGGGGCGCGCTCCGCATCGGCGTGGCCGTCGGGGAGGCTCGCGGGGGCGTTCTTCCTGTCGGGCGCGTCCGCCCTGATCTACGAGCTGCTCTGGTTCCGCCTGCTCGGGCACATCTTCGGATCGACGGCGACCGCGGCCTCCACCCTCCTGGCGGCGTATCTCTTCGGGCTCGGTCTCGGCGCATGGCTCTTCGGACGGATCTCGGACAGAGCCGGACGCCTGCCCGTCGTGTACGCATGCGTCGAGGCGGCGATCGGGGTCTACGGGATCGCCTCGCACTTCCTGCTCGAGCGCGGCGCCTCGCTCTATGCGATGACCTACCCGTGGGCCTCCGCGTCCGGCGGACGGCTGCTCTTCACGCGCTTCGCGCTCTCCTTCCTCCTCATCGTGATCCCCACGACGCTCATGGGCGGAACCTTCCCGCTCATGGTCCAGCTCCTGAAGGGCTCGCGCGCGGACGTCGGGCGCGCGACGGGACGCGCCTATGCGATCAACACGGCCGGCGCGGCCTGGGGGACGATCGGGCTCCCGGCGTTCCTCCTTCCCGGCTTCGGGGTGACGTACAGCCTCGTCATCGCGGCGCTGTCGAACTTCGGCGCCGCCGCGCTGGTCGCGATGGAAGCGCGCAAGGGGAAGGTCGCGTACCCGGTGACGGCCCCCGCTACCAAGGCCGCGTCCGTGCCTGTACCGGTGCCGTTGCCTGTGCCCGTGCCCGCGCAGGGTCCCGCGCTCTCTGCGGAGACGGGGAGGACCCCGGGCGATCCGGCTACGGCCGCCCCTCTCGCAGCGGCGCCGCCTCGAACGCCGGCTGCGACCGCCGCGCCCGCCGCGCCGCTTCTCCTCCTGCTCGGCTTCTTCCTCTCGTCCTTCGCCTCGATCGCGCTCGAGAACGTGTGGACGCGGCACATGGGCTTCTTCTTCGGCGCGCAGATCTTCACGTTCGCGTTCGTCCTCTTCGGCTATCTGATGGGGCTCTTCCTGGGCGGCGCGGCGTACGCGGCCTTGAGCGGACGCTCCGGCCCCGCGACGCTTCTGGGTCGGGGTCTTCTGACCGCCGCCGCCGGCGTCGCGATCCCGATTCCCTTTCTCGGCTACATCGCGATCCCGCAGATCAAGCTGATGCTCGGCATGGGGATCTCCAACGGCACCTTCCTGCTCACGAGCGGGCTCGTCACGATCGGGCTGGTCCTCGTCCCCGCGTTCGGCTTCGGGCTCGTCTTCCCGGCGGTCGTGGACCTTCTGGCGCGGTCGGGGCGGCGCACCGGCGCGTCCGTCGCGCTCACCTACATCGTCAACACCGCGGGCACGACGCTCGGCGCCGTGGCCGCCGGGTTCTGGCTCGTGCCCCGC
>Ga0070671_100000170_pt1 | contig 42992 bp, 35 predicted proteins | sample KBSS73metaG_FD_65341 | JGI IMG/M metagenome (GOLD analysis project Ga0070671, IMG submission 65341) | Switchgrass rhizosphere microbial communities from Kellogg Biological Station, Michigan, USA - KBS S7-3 metaG | ecosystem: Host-associated > Plants > Roots > Rhizosphere > Soil ...
CTGCTGTCGTTTGCGCTTCTCGGCGCGCTGATCGGAATCGCCGGAACCGCGTTCATCCGCGGTCTCAGCCTTGCCGAAGACGTCTTCGAGGAAATCAAAAATCCGTACCTGCGCAACGTCGTCGGGATGCTGGTGCTCGGCGTTCTCATCTATGTGCTGATGCGCACGGCCGGCCACTACTACGTCGAAGGCGTGGGCTATTCAACGATCCAGGCCATTCTCAACGGCGATATGCAGTGGCCGGCGCTGCTGCTGCTTCTGTTCGCCGCCAAGCTGTTTGCCACGTCGCTGAGCCTGGGCTCTGGCGCCTCGGGCGGGATTTTCTCGCCCGCCTTGTTCATGGGCGCGACGCTCGGCGGGGCCTTCGGCGCGGCGATCACGACGCTGCATCCGATGGACGGCGTCACTGCGATCACCGGCGCCATCATCGGCATGGCGGCAATGGTCGGCGGCGGCACCGGCGCAGCAATGACCGCCGTAACCATGATCTTCGAAATGACACGCGACTACGATCTGATGATGCCGAGCATCATCGCGGTGGCGCTCGCCATCGGTATTCGCCGCCTGCTCTCGGCGGAGAACATCTACACCATCAAGCTCGTCGGCCGCGGTCACTTCGTACCGAAGGCGATGCACGCCAATATGTTTCTGGTCCGCCGCGCCGGCGATGTCATGGAGCGCGACGTGGTGGTGATGCCGGCCGAGGTCGACCTCGACGAATTCCTGCGCCAGCATGGCGCCCGCGGGGGCTTCAAGCACGTGGTGGTGGCGCGCGGCAACCACATCCTCGGGGTGGTCCGCATCAACACCGGTATCCGCCGCGGCATCGAGGCCGCCTATTCCGGTGTGACCATGGGCGCGGTTGCGCAGCGCAATTTCACGCTGGCGCGCGAAAACGACATCGTCTTCGACATCGTGCAGCGCATTTCGCGGCGCGATGCCGCAATGGCGATCGTCGTGAAGGCCGGCGGACGCGGCAGACCGTCGGAGGTCCTCGGCGTCATCTCGAAGGAGCACATTGCCGATTCAGTCGCCGATAGCATCAAGCCGTTCGGATAGCCGGCTCCCGCGATGGCCGCGAAGCCTAGACTGGCGCGTCAGGAGACTTCATTGAATCGTCATTGCCCACGCTTCTCCCGGGCCACCACGTCTTAGATGCCGCCGTCAAACAAAGGCATGAATGGCCGGTACAAAGTCCGGCCATGACGGACTGCGGGCATCAGAACTCGGCCCGTTCCAGGTCAAGCAACTCTGGTGCAACGATTTTGCGAGTTAATTCCGCCCACCGCCGGCGAGGACGGCGCGCGTGGCGCGGTCCGGGCCGAAATCGTCGACGCTGTCGATCGAGAGCAGGTCGGCGAGCCGCGTGCGGGCGCGGTTGACCCGGCTCTTGATCGTGCCGACCGCACAGCCGCAGATCGCCGCGGCATCCTCGTAGGAGAAGCCGGACGCGCCGACCAGGATCAGCGCCTCGCGCTGGTCCGCCGGCAGCTTGTTGAGCGCGGTGCGGAATTCCTCGAACTCCACGCGCCCGGTCTGCTCCGGGTTCGACTTGAGCGTATCGGCGTAGCGGCCCTCGGCGTCCTCCACCTCGCGGCGCCGCTTGCGGTATTCCGAGCGGAACAGGTTGCGCAGGATGGTGAACAGCCAAGCCGGCATGTTGGTGCCCGGCTCGAATGAGTCGATGTGGGCGAGCGCACGCAGCAGCGTCTCCTGCACCAGATCGTCGGCGCGGTCGATGTTACCGCTCAGCGAAATGGCGAACGCGCGGAGGCTTGGCACCGTGGCCAGCACTTGATCGCGTATGGCGGGATCGAGCTTCATGCCAAGCCATCATCTTGTTCGGCCAGACGGCGGAGCAATTCGGCGATGTGCGGGGGCACCCCTTCTTTGACCACCTGGTCGTACATGGCCCGCAATTGCTGCCCTATGCGGGCCTGGACTTCGCGTCCTAGCCGCACTTCAGTCTTGCGTGTACCAATGTGCCTGCCCATGGCGTCCCGAGTGTCCGGCATTTCCCCGTTTGGCGCCGCGGTTTCGATGTGTACTGTCTTGCGGCTCTTCATTTCCGTCACGTCCCCCATTTCTACCTTCGGCTGCCCAAAATCCCGTGGTAATCCCCCGACCTGCCAATCCCAACGCGCGGTTTTCCCATTGGTTCCGGCCCGCGGAACTGTTTTCGGGAACCTTGTTTGCGTCGGCACGTTCTAGTCATTAGCTTCCGGGAACCGTTGAGAAGGGGAGGGAACTCAGTGTCTACCTCACAGGCCGTACTCCAGCACCTGCCGTTCTTGCGCCGCTATGCCCGCGCGCTGACCGGCAGCCAGGCCTCAGGCGACGCCTATGTGGCGGCGACGGTGGAATCGCTGATTGCCAGCCCGAAAATGCTCGAATCGAGCGGCAACAAGCGGGTTGCGCTCTACCGTCTGTTCACGAAGATATGGAATTCGGTCCCGGTAAACGAGAAGGCCGACGTCGGCGGCGAGCCGGATCTGACCCCGGAACGGCACCTGACCCAGATCACCCCCCGCCCCCGGCAGGCCTTCCTCCTGGTCGCCCTCGAAGGCTTCTCCGAGGAGGATGCCGCCGCGATCCTGGATTGTGACCTGCCCACGCTTCGCAGCCTGGTTGAGGAATCCGGCCGCGAACTCGCCGCCGAGATCGCCACCGACGTCCTCATCATCGAGGACGAGACCTTCATCGCCATGGACATCGAAGCCCTGGTCGAGAGCCTTGGCCACAAAGTTATCGGCGTGGCACGGACCCATTCCGAGGCAGTGGCGCTCGCGAAGCAGAAGCGGCCGGGGCTCATCCTCGCCGACATCCAACTCGCCGACGGCAGCTCCGGCCTCGACGCCGTGAACGAGCTCCTCGCAACATTCGAGGTCCCGGTGATCTTCATCACCGCCTATCCGGAGCGCTTCCTTACCGGCCTGCGCCCGGAGCCGGCGTTCCTCATCGCCAAGCCCTTCCAGCTTGCCGTGGTGTCGGCGGTGGCGAGCCAGGCGCTGTTCTTCGGCCGCAAGGCGCGCCAGCGCGAGCGCCAGCCGACCGCTTAAGCTCCAAGATTTCCGTTCGCGTCTCATGGCCGGGCTCTCCCGGCCATGTTCATTTTTGGCGTCGTGTTCCCTGTAAGAACGATCTGAGATTCACTGCAGTCAGGCCCGCGCCAGTCGCGGGCATCCACGTCTTAGGAGAAGCAAACAAGACGTGGATGGCCGGAACCAGTCCAGCCAACGAACGGGCTCTTCGATTACTCCAGCCAAAAGATTTAGGGCGCAACCGATCGGTCCATCGGTTGCGCCCATAACGGCCGGCCAAGCACGGGGGGAGGGGGAAAGGATGGCCGGTCCTCACAACAAGCCGCAAGCGCGATGTTTGTTCCTGACAAAATCACCCGCCCGTTGTCCGCGGATGATCACGGAGCTGTGAGCGCACATCGAGCCTCATTGCGCGATGCGACGACGGAACCACGCGGGCTCCGGCACGTTGCTTTTGCGCGCTGGGTGGCTTGGGCCAATCGCGCATTCGGGACATGGGGCACGGGGGCGAACGCTTCGGAGACGATCCGATGTGCGGAACGACTGCTCGTCTTGCCAGCGCCGTGGGCATCTGCTCGCTGGTTCTGTTCACTGCGGCCCTGATTGTTTTTCCGTCGTTGCCGACAACCGCCGGCCTGTACACCGCGCCAGACCGCGTCCTGGTCGACCGCACGCATAAGGGCGACCGCCTGCCGGTGGCGAAACCGGCGAACCAGGCGGATGAGTTTGCCGCCCCGCCGTCGCCCACGCGCACGCTGCCGCTGCGGAAAATTCCCGCCGGCTGCGACCCCGCCTTCAGCCCGATCTCTGCGCCGCAGCTCGCGCACGTGTTCCGGCGTTGCGTAGTCTGAGCCGCGTGGTCTGAGCGCAACGGCGGCACCTCGCGCTTAGCCGGATGACTAAGCTTTGCGCCACGGCGCAGTACGTCAGCATTCACAGCAACAAAAATAAATCAGGCCCAGTTCGCGCCCGGCCACACCCGGTGCGGAACCTTTTAACCGCGCGGCGATTGGACCACGGCACTTTCATCAGGGGACACTTCCATCAGCGGAGTTGTGTGTCATGTCGGCGAGCACGCTGTCACGGCGCGCCTGCACCGCGGTTTTCTGTGCAGCGTTTGGCACTTTGCTTAGCGGTCCTGCCTTTTCGCAATCGCTCTCGTACATGCCGGTCAATCCCTTCGGCCCGCTCCTGCCCGAGGCGTTGCAACAACAGCCCGCCGAGCCGCGGGACGAGGCGACAAATGACGGGCTGGTATCACCGACGCTGCGCCGCCAGGTGGTCTCCTATCCGACCAGCGAGCCGCCAGGCACGATCGTCATCGATACGGCGCACACCTTCCTCTATCTGACGCTCGGCAACGGCACGGCGATCCGCTACGGCATCGGGGTGGGGCGCTCAGGCTTCACTTGGTCCGGGATCGAGACGATCTCGCGCAAGACCGAATGGCCCGACTGGATTCCGCCGGCGGAGATGATCGCCCGCCAGCCCTATCTGCCGCGCTGGGTCGGCGGCGGCCCGGGAAATCCGCTCGGTGCGCGCGCGCTCTATCTCGGCAATACCGCCTACCGCATCCATGGAACCAACGCCCCGCAATCGATCGGCAAGCACGTGTCCAGTGGCTGCATCCGCTTGCGCAACGAGGACGTGACCGACCTTTACGACCGCGTCGGCGTCGGTACCAAGGTCGTGGTGCTGGCGAACGATCCGCACAGCGTCGCCTCTACAGAGCGGAGAACGCGGCCGGTCGAAAGAACTGCCGGCGTCGCGACTCCCGGCACTGCCATAACAACGCGGATTTCGATGCGGCCGGCATCGACCGAGCAACCCCACCCGCAAGACGTCGGGATCAGCAATCAGACCAGCAATTCCACCTTGTCCGGCCTGTATTGACTGGATTGATGGGACATTTGGCCTCAGGCCGGCGCCTTTCCTCCCGATTTTCGTCATAACGCGAAACCGAACGCACTAGCACGCCGTTGGCGTAGATAGTCCGAAAGGCGACCTTGACCGCGCAGGGAGGAGGTCGAAGTGTAAGGTATGGACCGGCCCGTCGTAGGAAATTCGCCGACCGCGGAACCGGAACGGTTTCGGGATGACGAATCTGCAGCAGCATTCTTCCCCGATTTCACAACGGTTCGGGCCGCGCTCGAAGCCGGCAAGATCGGCGTCTGGTCCTGGGATCTCGCTACCAATGCGGTAACGTGGTCGAGCAACGTCGAGTCGATCTGCGGCTTCTCGCAGGAGAGCTTCGACGGCAGCTTCGCGTCTCTCGAACAGAGTATTCACGAAGCGGACCGCGCCCGGGTTCTGGGAGCGTTCAAGGATACGCTGCGGACCGGCCAGCCTTTTCGGCTGCGCTATCGTATCATTCCCGACGAGGGCCGCGACGATGTCTGGATCGAAGCGACCGGCACGGTGACGTGCAAGGACGGCGCGCCGGTGCGCCTGATCGGCCTCTGTCACGACGTCAGCGAACAGGTGAACCTGCAGGACGAGATCCGCAGCCGCGCCAAGCAGCAGGCGGCGCTGGCTCAGCTCGGCGAGCGGGCGCTGGTAGAGACCGACATCGAGCGGCTGCTCAACGATGTGGTGAGCACGGTCGCGCTGACCTTGGCGGTTGATTTCGTCGAAGTGCTCGAACTGCTGCCGGGGAATATCGACCTGCTGCTGCGCGCCGGCTTTGGCTGGAAGGCGGGCTGCATCGGCTCCATCGTCACCGCGCGCGAGAACGGCAACTATGCGCGACACATTCTCGATTCAGCGGAGCCGATCGTCGTCGCTGACTTCCCGAGCGAGTCCCGCTTCACCATTCCGCAATATCTCCACAACCACTGCTGCATCAGCGGCATGAGCACCATGATCGCCGGGCGCGACGGCCGCGCCTACGGCATTCTCGGCGTCTGCACCAACAAGCCGCGCAAGTTCAGCGCGCAGGATGCATCCTTCCTCGCGGCCATCGGCAACCTCGTCGCCGGCGCCATCCAGCGCCGTCAGCTCGAGGAACGCCATGAACTGATGATCCGCGAGCTGCGCCACCGCTCCGGCAATCTGTTCTCGCAGCTGCTGGCGTTGTTCTCGCAGACCGCGAAGAACTCGAAGACCATGGCCGAGCTCACGGGCAAGTACCAGGCGCGCGTGCTCGCCTTGGCGAATGCCCACCGGCTGATCACCGAGGCGGGCTGGAAATCGACGCCGCTCGAAGAACTTTTGCGCGTGCTGCTTGGTCCCTATCTCGACCGCACGACCTTCGCCGGGCCGAACGTCGACGTGGCGCCTGACCCGACCTTCACGCTCAGCGCCGCGCTGCACGAGCTTGCCGCCAACGCCACCAAGCACGGCAGCCTATCACGGCCGAAGGGCAAGCTCGAGGTGAATTGGTCGGTAGAACGCTCGCAGAGCGGCATGACCTTGACGCTCGACTGGATCGAGCGGAACGGCCCGCCGGCGCGGCGGCCACGGCGTGCTGGATTTGGCACGCGCCTGATCGCCCTCGTCATAGAGCGGCAGATGAATGGGGAAGTGCAGCGCACCTATTCGCGCCAGGGCTTGGCGGTGCGCTTGATCGTGCCATTGACGCACGAACGCTGGCCGACCCAGCTGCCACCCCCGGGAACGCTGGAACCGGCCGCGCGTTGATTGCCGGCGCAGGCGCAGGGCCCGGTGGCGCAACCCCGGCAACGCGTGAGGGAATGGCTACACCCCCGTCGTCGTAGGCGCGAACCGGCGCGGCGGCTTGCCGTGTGCGCGGGAGCGCTGGCGCCCGCCCTGTTCGCGCCGTTTCTGCTCGCCTCCGCCCTGCTCTGCTGTATGGCTTCCAACGCCTCGGCGGCGGAAGGACAGGCTTCGGGCCCTTCGGTAGCGATCTTCTTCGTCGAGGTCGGAATCCTGCTGCTCGTCGGCCGCGCGATCGGCGAACTGATGCAGCGGTTCGGCCAGCCGGAGGTGATGGGACAACTCATCGGCGGCCTCATCCTCGGCCCTTCCCTGCTCGGCCTGATCGCGCCGGACCTGCAGCACATGCTGTTTCCGCCGACAGCCGAACAGAAGGGCATGCTCGACGCGGTTTCGCAGCTCGGCATTCTTCTGCTCCTCCTCCTCACCGGCATGGAAACCGACCTGCGGCTGGTGCGCCGGGTCGGCCGATCGGCGATCGCGGTCGCTGCCGCCGGCGTGGCGCTGCCGTTCCTCTCTGGCTTCGCCCTCGGCGCGCTTCTCCCCGATGCGTTGCTCCCGCATGCGCAGGCGCGCTTCGTCACCGCCCTGTTCCTCGCGACCGCGCTGTCGATCTCCTCGATCAAGATCGTGGCCGTGGTGGTGCGCGAGATGAACTTCATGCGCCGCGACATCGGCCAGATCATCGTCGCATCCGCGATCCTCGAAGACACCGCGGGCTGGATCATCATCGCGATCTCATTCGGCCTCGCCTCCTCCGGTACGATCGACCTGCGCTCGGCGAGTTTTTCCGTGCTGGGCACGCTGGTGTTCTTAGCGGTGAGCCTCACCATCGGCCGGCGCGTCGTCTCCGACCTGATCCGCTGGGCCAACGATCACTTCACCAGCGACTTTCCGGTCATCACGATGATCCTTCTGATCACGATCGCGATGGCGCTGACCACCTATCTGATCGGCGTGCACACGGTGCTCGGGGCTTTCGTCGCCGGCGTGCTGATCGGCGAATCGCCGATCCTGACCCGACACATCGACGAGCAGCTGCGCGGCCTGATCGCGGCGCTGTTCATGCCGGTGTTTTTCGGCGTGTCCGGGCTGAGCGCCGATCTCACCGTCCTCAAGAACCTCGATTTGCTGCTGCTGGCGATCGGATTGATCATCATCGCCAGCGCCGGAAAGTTCGCCGGCGCTTTCGTCGGCGGCAAGCTCGGCGGGCTCACCGGGCGCGAGTCGCTGGCGCTTGCCAGCGCCATGAACGCGCGTGGCTCAACCGAGGTCATCGTCGCCTCGATCGCGCTGTCGGCGGGTGTGTTTACCAAAAATCTGTTCACGCTGATCGTGGCGATGGCGGTGATCACCACCATGGCGATGCCGCCGATGCTGCGCTGGGCGCTACGCCGGCTGCCGCTGCGCCATTCGGAACGGCAGCGGCTCGAACGCGAGGAACTCGACGCCCGGGGCTTCGTCCCCAACCTCGAACGGCTGCTGCTCGCCGTCGACGGCAGCTCGAACGGCAAATTTGCCTCGCGCCTCGCCGGCGTGATCGCCGGCTCCGGCGACAAGCCGACGACCATCATCGAACTGGCGCCGGACCGCTGGCCGGCGGAGACCGTTCGCCTCAAGGAGGAGCAGGCGAAGGAACAGGTGCGCAGCGCCGCCGCCGGCACGGTGACCTTGGCGGCGCACCCGGAGGAGGGAACCCGCGGCAGCGTCGACGTGACCATGCGCACCCGGCGGGCAAAGAGCCCGGAAGCCGTCGCCGACGAGGCGCAGAAGGGCTACGACCTGCTCATCGTCGGCATCCAGCATACGCGGACCGCGCACGGCGGCTTCAGCCACGAGATCACCCGCATCGTCAGCGGTTTCGACGGGCCGCTCGCGGTCGCCCTCGCCGGGGGGCGCATAGCCGCCGGCAACGAGCCGATCGGCAGGATCCTCATTCCGGTCAACGGCTCGGACGTTTCTCGACGCGCCGCCGAGGCCGGCTTCGCGCTGGCGAGGGCGGGAGGATCGCGGGTGAGCGCACTCTATGTCGCGACCGGCCGGTCTGATGGCAGCGGCCGCATCCGCCGCGGCACCGGTACGCGGCGCGCCGAGGAAGCGGTGCTCAAGGACATCGCCGAATTGGGCGACCGCTACGACGCTAGGGTGCGCACGGCGCTGCGCGTCGACACCGCCGCCGAGGAGGCGATCCTGCGCGAGGCCAAGCGCGGCAACTACGACCTCGTCGTCCTCGGCGTCACCCGCCGCCCCGGCGACACGCTGTTCTTCGGCAACATGGCGGCTGCGGTGCTCGAACGCTGCGACACCGCGATTTTGTTTGTTGCGAGCTGAGCGACCAGCCTGACAATATTTGAAGCGGGCGTTGCCCGGATTGAACGAAGTGAAATCCGGGAGCGGCCTGCAGGCTTGAACGCCTATAGGATGTCGCTACGCTCATCCGGGTTACTTGTTACTCGCCGGCCTAAGGAGGTGCTCATGAGGCAAACAGGATGGGCGACGTTGCTCGCGGCAATTGCTGCCGCTGCCGCTTCGCAAACGGCAAATGCCATAGCCATTGCACCGCTTCCGGCGCCTGTGGTCGCCAAGTCCTCCGACGTTACGCTGGCAAGAATACCCCGGGCTCATACGCAGTCCACGATCGAACACTACCAGCGCCAACACAGGGAGGCCGACATCGAGCACCATCGGCGCAAGCACGCGCCTCACGCCGGGCACAAATACAAGCACAAGCACTAATAGGATCAGCAAACGTAGCTTTGCTCCGGCTAGCAGAGCCACCAGCGCGCACAGTTACCCCATGGCCGGTGCTGCCCTCCCCCGCTACGATGCTTTGTCCCAAGCGTGCGGTCGAGGCAATGAAGAAGCGCTCCAAAGCAAGCGACAAAGCGGCCAAGGCACGGCCAGGAAAGGCGCGCAAACCCAAAGGGCGGGGCGCCGCCAAAACAGTGCTTCAATCCGGTGCATCTCGCACTCGTGAGACGGAGGTCGCGCGGCTCACGCGAGCGCTGAGCCAGGCGGTCGAGCAGCAAGCGGCAACCGCCGACTTGCTCAAAGCCATGAGTCGATCGGCGTTCGATCTCCAGAGCGTGCTGGACACCCTGGTGCGGTCCGCTGCTCATTTGACCCAGGCAGAGATGGGCTCCCTCGTGCGGCCAGAGGGACCAGTTTTCCGGCAACTTGCGAGCTACGGTTATTCCCGAGAACTCGATGCGTTCATGCAAACCCACCCCGTGCATCGCGGACGCGGGACCATCACCGGCCGAACCCTGATCGAAGGCAAACCAGTCCAAGTTGCCGACGTTTTGGCCGATCCCGAATTTACGTTCGTCGATTCGGTGAAAATCGGCGGCATGCGGACGATGCTCGGGGTGCCGCTGCTGCGCGATGGCGAACCGATAGGCGTCATCGTGGTTTCGCGCCGGATGGTGCGGCCATTCTCGGAGACTCAGATCGAGCTGGTACAAAGTTTTGCCGCCCAAGCCGTCATCGCCATCGAGAACGCACGGCTGCTCAACGAATTGCGCCAGCGCACCACAGACCTGACCGAGGCGTTGGAGCAGCAGACGGCCACGGCGGAGGTGCTGCAGACCATCAGCGGCTCTCCAGGCGATCTACAGCCCGTGTTTGACGCCATGCTGGAGAAGGCCGTCCGCATCTGCGACGCTTTATTTGGAAATATCCAAAACTGGGATGGTGAAAGTTTCCACCTGGTTACGACCCATAACACGCCACCAGCCTTAGCCGAAGCACGACGGCACTTGCCGAACCGTCCTACGTCGCCGCAACTCCCTCTCGGTCGTATGTTAGCAAGCAGAGCGCCCGTTCACGTAGCCGATCTTGCCGCAGAACCGGTGTACGCTGATCAACGCAATCCAGCAGCCGTCGCCGCCGTCGAACTTGGAGGTGTAAGGACCGCGCTGCTTGTACCGATGTTGAAGGAAAATGAAGTTACTGGCGCGTTCACCCTGTCACGCCAAGAAGTTCGTCCCTTTACCGACAAGCAAATCGCCCTCGTGACGAACTTCGCCGCTCAAGCCGTCATCGCCATAGAGAACGCGCGGCTGCTCAATGAACTGCGCCAGCGCACAGCCGATCTCTCCGAGTCATTGGAGCAGCAGACTGCCACGTCGGAGGTGCTCCAGGTCATCAGCAGTTCTGCCGGTGATCTCGAGCCGGTGTTTGCAGCCGTGCTGGAGAAGGCCGTTCGCATGTGCGACGCCAAATTCGGCACGCTCTATCTTCGCGAAAAAGGCAAGCTTCGCCTGGTCGCGGCGCGAGATGTGCCGCCGGCGTTCGCTGCGGCTCAAGGCGCGGGACCGTTCGATCCCGCCCCGGGCGGAATGCTTGAGTCGGTGATAAAAACGCGCCGCACGGTTCACCTGCCCGACCTGTCAGCGACACAATCTTATCTGGATCGGCACCCGATCATGGTGCAGGCGGTCGAGCTTGGCCGAATACGCACAGTCGTCGGCGTGCCCATACTCAGGGACGCCGAGCTGATCGGGCTCATCGGTATTTTTCGCCAAGAGGTCCGCCCGTTTTCGCACAAGCAGGTCTCGCTGCTCACGAACTTTGCTGCGCAGGCCGTCATTGCCATCGAAAACGCCAGGCTGCTGAACGAATTGCGCCAGCGAACGGAAGAGGTTCAGAAGCTAAACCAGCATCTCGAACAGCGCGTCGCCGACCAAGTCGGCGAAATAGAGCGGATGGGCCGGCTTCGACGTTTTTTGCCGCCGCAGGTAGCCGATCTGATCGTCGCCTCAGGTGCAGAGCAGCAGCTTGAAAGCCACCGGCGTGAGATCACGGCGCTGTTCTGTGACCTGCGCGGCTTCACCGGCTTCACCGAAATTGCGGACGCAGAAGACGTGATGGCGTTGCTGCGCGATTACCACGCGGCGATCGGCGAAATCATCATCAAGTACAGTGGCACCCTCGAACGGTACGCCGGCGACGGCGTCATGGTGATCTTCAACGATCCGGTGCCGGTCGAGAACCCGGCGCTGCAAGCCGTGCTGATGGCGCTCGAAATGCGCGGCGGCATTGACGCCCTGACGGAGAAATGGCGCCGGCTTGGGCACGACATCGGGTTCGGTATCGGCATAGCCCACGAATACGCGACGCTCGGCACCATCGGCTTCGAGGGACGCTTCGACTACGCCGCCATCGGGACCGTATCCAACGTCGCGTCGCGGCTTTGCGACGAAGCCAAGCCCGGACAGATTCTGATCAGCCCGCGGGTCCTGGTGGCGGTCAAGGACGCCGTTACCGTCGAGGCCGTCGGCGAGTTTGAACTCAAGGGCATCCGCCGCCCCATAGCGGCCTACAATGTCTTGACCGCTGCATAGCCAAGTTGGCTCGCGCCCTATCCGGTCCACCCGTCATGGCAAAGCCGCATCCATCGCTTCGGCAATCAAACGAAAGTCCGCCGCGCTGATCGGGAAGATACCGAAGCGCAGCTGATAACCCCAGTTCCGTTTGCCGGCGGTGAACTCCAAGCGATCGAGCAGCTTCTCTATCGGCGCTTCATTCGCATGCGCCCAGGCAACGTCGCGGCGATAGGGTTTGAATCCATTCCCCATGTCGAAAACGTAAGGCTCGCCCTCCTTCGCGGTGCCGATGGCAGTGAACGCCTGCAGCTTGTCCTTGCCGCCAAGCGTGACGGTCGGCGAGTAATAGACCACGCGGTCGCCGGGCTTGATCCGTTTCAGCGGCGCCGCCTTGCCGTGACTGACCTGCATGAAACCTTCGCGCCGGCCGCGCCGCACATGCTCGGCCGAGGCGACTGCGATCCAATATCCCGTCATTCTTGCTCAGTCTTTGCCGATGCCTCTGGCGCCCGACGCAGGTCGTATCACGCGCAACTCGGATCGCGTGCGACGAAATCCGGATACACCTCGCAACCACAATAGCAAAGGAACGCCACAAGCCGGTCCGGTTTGCGACGCATTGCCATCGAACTTGGCGGAGAGTGTTGTCGTGTCGAGTGATGGAGGGGCGCGTGACCGCAAAAGTCGGCCTGGCTCCAGCGATTGCCGTGTTGCTCGCCGTGCTGGCGGGCGAGAGCCTCGTTGCTGCTGCGGCGCCCGCGGAGACGAGTTGTCTCGCGGCGCCGGGCGCGCAGGCGCCGGCCGGTCGCCATTGGTTCTACCGGATCGAGGGGCCGAAACAGCGCAAGTGCTGGTATCTGCGCGCCCAAGCGCCGGGGGATGCCACGGCGAAAGTCGCGGCAAGACACCGCCCGCATGTTGCTGCAGCCGCAGCCGAAGCGCCGTTGCCGCGGCCGTCCGATCCGCTCGTGCCCGAAATCAGGCTGGACCCTCACGCCGGCCAGCCGGCTCCGGCGATGGCGGACGAGCAGACCACCTCACCGAGTCTCGGGAGTGGCGTCCAAGCTCCGCCCAAAGCCGACGCCGACACCGCCGCAGAGCCCGCCGCTTCGGCGCCGGTCGCGTCCGACGCGAGCGCGGCGCTGAGTTCCAAGTCATTTGATGATCGCGTTGGACGATCGGCGCGCGGAGAGAGAATACGCCGAGCACATGTTGCGGCGGCAACAGCCGCACCGTCCGACGCGCGCGCTCTCGTCGTCCAGGGCGGTGGCGACGCGGCGACCGCAGCGATCCCGACGCAGCCTTACGGTTATGCGGCTTCGCTGGCCTTTGTGTTCGCGGGGGCCATGCTAGTCCTTGCCGGAATATTCCTGAACCCGATCGTTCGGGTTTTTACGCGGCGGCCTGTCTTCCAAACGGACGGATCGTCACCGGTCGGGCTGCGAAGCGCTGCGGGCGAGTGGACGATGCCGGGATTTTTCGCACGCTGGCGTAACGCACGCCTCGACCGGCACGAATATCATCTGGATGAAATCTAGGAGCCGCGGCTGGAAGCATGATCCGGAAAAGTGGAAACCGGTTTTCCGCCAAGATCATGCTCCACTAGGGAAAATGAAAGCGCGACCGCTTCAGCTCAAGGCAATTGCGCTCTAGGCCGCCAGCCGCAAATGGCGTCACCGCCGCCTGCGCGGGTCCACCACCACGGGCTTGGCCGGTTCGGCGGGCTTAGCCGCAGCAGCAGCGGCCGAGTTCTTGCCGAAGCTGTCGAGGTCCGCCGCCAGCCGCTGCGCATCGGAGACAATGGTCTGGATGCTGTCGACGCTGGCCTCGCCGCCCTTCACCGCTTCGCTGATCTGAACGGCGGCGCGATTGAATTCGAGCTGGACCTTCAGTTCCTCGAGCCGGTCTATCTGCGTGACCAGGCGCGTCCGTGTCTCCTCGACCGAACGGTTGAGCGCGCGCATCTCGGTAGTCTTCTGCTGAAAAAATCCGGCCTGCTTGCGGATCTCCGGGTCGGAATGCACTTCGGCGCGGATCGCGAGGTCGCGGACACCAGCCTCCTGCTTGCGCAATGCGATTCTTGCTTCCGCATCCGGCGCCAGGCGTTCGGCCGCCGCACGCAGGACCACGAGGCACTCGTCGATGTCTTTGCTGGTGGCTTCGACTTCCTGCTGGTTCTTGAGATCGGTCTCAAGCTCCTGGAGCTTCTGACTCCACGCGGTTGCATCGTTCTTGAGATGCGTGGCCTCCTCGATGATGGCCTTGGAGATGGCGCTCGGGTCGAAATTCTTGTCCTTGACGGTCGCCGCGGCTGCCGCTTCCGTCCCCGCCGCAGAATCCCGCTTGCCCGTCACCATCGGGCCGTCGTTCTGCGCCTCAACGCGCGAGGCCGCGACAAGCACCGAGGAAAGCAGGGCGATGGTGCCGGCACCAATGACTACACGCCTATGTCGCATCTTTCTTTCCTCCGCACCCACTCACCGCTTATCCGGCCGCCGCACCGCTTCGGCGGCGTCACCGGCAGACGCCGCCGCGTATCTGCTGGATGTTTTCAATCGCCTTCTGCGCGGCATTCATCTTGTCGTCGAGATTGAGCACGTCCTTTTGCGCCAATGACACCTGGGTCAATTCGTTGCGCAACGACTCGACCATCGACTTCACCAGGTCGGCGCCGTAGGACATGTCCGCTAGGCTCAGGTTGCGCAGCGCATCCTCGACCGTATTCGTGCAATCGAGCCGCGCCGCGTATTCCTTGCGCAGGAGCGCCCAGCGGTCGCGGAACGTCTGCAGCGCCTTGGCGTGTTCGACGAGCTTTTCCGGCGAGATCTGGCAGATCGCCTCCAGCGTCTTCAGATTGGGATAGTCCGCGGCAACGATCTCGGCATAGTCCTGCTTGATCGAGTTCGCCTCCGTCAGCAGTGCGGCGACCATGCAGGAAAGATGCTCGCGTCCGCGGTAGCACCGATTGAGCTCGATGGCCCCTTTCGCGCCGGGGAGCTTGATGGGAATGGAGGGCTTCGCGTTGCATTCCTGGAGCGCCTGTCCGAGCGGCCGGTGCCAGAAGTCGGAAGCGGCAGTTGCCCCGGTGTTCGACGGTGTCGGAGTAGTGGTCGTCGCCCCAAGCGCCTTGGCGGCCGCCTCGGTCGCGGCTAGGCGCTCGCGCGCCATGGCGTGAGCCCACACGCTGAGACTATTGGTTTCCGGCAGCTTCAACGCCGCGGCAAAATCCGAACGGGCGCCGCGCAGATCGTTCAGGCGCTCCTCGACGAGGCCGCGCTTGGTCAAGGCGGCGGCGAAATCCGGCTCGAAGCGGACGGCCTGGCTCAGGTCGGCCGCAGCGCGATCGACCTCGTCCTTTTTCAGGTGCCAGCCGGCGCGATTGAAATAGGCCAAGGCCAGCCGATGGTGATCGTTATCGGTCTGGATGATGGAGGAGCACGCCTCGATCGCCGCGTCGACGCTGGTCGCGTGTTCGCAGCGGTCCTTGGCGGTCTCGACCGCGCCGGCCGACGGGTTGGAAGCCAGCACGAGGCCGGCCGAAATCAGCAACAGCCGGGGCAAATGAGCGAGCCACTGGGATCCGATTGACACGTACGAATTCGGCATGGATCGCCTCCTACTCGCCCGAAGAACAGCGTTCACCGCAACGCGGCGTTGAATCAAGTGCTTTGGATTTGCGTTTGAACGATGCCGCTCCCCCTTGCCAAAGCACCGCCTCTGACCATTAGGGCCCGAACACGGCAAAAATCAGCCGAGCAACACCTCCGAACACTCTTTGAAAAGTTCCGGCGCTCGGCGGGCGAGCCTCATGGCGGCGGAACGGCGGCGGGCATCGCGGCTGCAGGTGAACGCGCGCGATTTGCGCCCGCCCGGCCGCTCCACTATCTAGCTTGCGCCATGGCCATGCGTTCGCTCCGGCGCCGGATTTCCGTCGCTTTCTTCGCCCTCCTTGTCCTGCCCGTTCTCGCGCGCGGCGAAGACCGCGCGGCGCCGGACATCGCCCGCGCGCAGGCGGTCAACGCCGCGCACGGCATGGTGGTGGCGCAGGAGGCGCTCGCCACGCGGATCGGCGTCGACATCCTGGAAAAGGGCGGCAACGCCGTCGATGCGGCTGTTGCGGTCGGCTTCGCAATGGCGGTGACCTATCCGCGCGCCGGCAATATCGGCGGCGGCGGCTTCATGGTGATCCATCGCGCCAGCGGCGGCGACGATACCACCATCGACTATCGCGAGATGGCGCCAAGCGCTATCAACGCCAAGTCGTTCCTCGACGTCGACGGCAATGCCGACCCAAAAAAGTCGCGCGATTCCGCGCTCGCCATCGGCGTCCCCGGTACGGTCGCCGGCCTGGCGCTCGCCGCGGAGAAATACGGCTCCGGCCATTTCACCCTTGCCGACTTGATCGCGCCGGCGATCACGCTCGCGCGTGATGGAATTGCCCTCGCCGACGACACCGCCGACTCGCTGCCGCGAGACCGCCCGCGGCTTGCGCGCTGGCCGTCCTCGGCGGCGATCTTCCTCAAGCCCGACGGCTCTACGCCCGGCCCCGGCGACCGGCTCGTGCAGCCGGACCTCGCCGATACCCTCGAAGCGATCGCCAAGGGCGGACCGCAAGCATTCTACGCCGGCCCGGTCGCGGAGAAGATCGCCGCTGCGGTGCAGGCCGCCGGCGGCGTGATGACCGCCGACGACCTCAAGGACTATCGTGCGGTCGAACGTGCGCCGGTGCGCGGCACCTACCGCGGCTACGACATCGTCTCGATGCCGCCGCCGTCCTCCGGCGGCGCCGTGCTGGTCGAGATGCTCAACATCCTCGAGGGCTACGACCTCGCGCACGAGGGCGAAACGCAGACTGTGTTCCTGATGACGGAAGCGATGAAGCGCGCCTACGCGGACCGCGCCTGGTTCCTCGGCGATCCGGACGTGGTGCAGGTGCCGCTCGCGCGCCTGACCGCGAAGAGCTACGCCGCGCAATGGCGCGCCACCATCGATCCGGCGAAGGCGACGCCCGCGAGCGCCATCAGGCCCCTTGCCGACACCGCGGCCGAGGGCCGCAACACCACGCATTTCTCGGTGGTCGATCGCTTCGGCAATGCGGTCGGGAACACCTACACGCTCAACTTCAGCTATGGGGTCGGCCTCGTCGCTGCCGGGACCGGCGTCCTCCTCAACAACGAGCTCGACGATTTCGCCGCCAAGCCGGACGCGCCGAACGCCTACGGGCTGCTCGGCTACCAGGCCAACGCGCCCGGCCCCGGCAAGCGGCCGCTATCGTCGATGACGCCGACGATCGTGCTCAAGGACGGCAAGCCGTACCTGGTCACCGGCTCACCCGGCGGCAGCCTCATCATCAACACGGTGCTGCAGGTCGCCGTCGACGTGATCGACCGCGGCATGGATATCGCCGGCGCGGTCTCCGCGCCACGCGTGCACAATCAGTGGATGCCCGATTTGGTCTTCGCCGAGCCGGGCGTCGCCGCCGACGTCGTTGCCACGCTCGAAGCGCGCGGCGACAAAGTGATGGTGCGGCCGCTGCCGACGTCGGCCAACTCGATCCTGGTCACGCCGTCGGGCCTCGTGGGCGCCGCCGATCCGCGCACGCGCGGCGCGCTCGCAGCCGGATATTGAGCGCCTTCGCGCGCTTCAAACGAAGCGCCATCCTTTCATGCCGCGCGCAATCGCAACCATCCGGATCGAGAACGCGGCCGCAATGATCACGATCACGCCGATCTTGATCTCGTCCGGCTGCAGGCGTTCGCCCTCCCAGCTCAGAACCGCAAGCGCAAGCCCGCAGACGCCGGCGATCTCGGGATAGAGTTCGCCGGCCAAATTCGCGGTCACCCGGTCGTGGCGGTAGAGGTCGCGCATCAAGCCGCCGAACGACGCGGTGATGACCGCCGCTATCGGTCCCCACAACCACAGTGGCTGGGCGGACGTGTCCAGCGCCACCACGACGCCGACGACAATGAAGGCCGCGAGGCCGACGGCGTCGAACAGTTCGATCAATCTGGTGCCGAGCCCGGCATGCGATTGCAGGTATTTCATGAACCGGCCGGGCTGAAACAGCGATGCGACCCTGATGGCCAGCATGCCGACGACGACCGTTCCGAACACTGTCAGCAGCGCCTCCGGGTTGCGTACGATCCCCAACGGCTCGCGCTGCAGCACCAGGTCACGCACCACGCCGCCGCCGACTGCCGGAAGCGCGGCGAGGATCAGCGCGCCGAACAGCGTGTATTGGCCGGCATAGGCCAGCACCACGCCGGAGAGCGCAAAAGCCACGATGCCGACGAAGGCGAGAAAACGAAACCAGTCGCTGTCCAGCGTCTGATTGATCAAGACCGGCAGCGCGTAGGCATCGGCGATGCGGCGAAATTCGCCGCTCGCTTTGAGCTCGTCGATTGCCGCGTCGAGACGCTCCAGCATCTGCGGCGTCTGCGTTGCGCGGCTCAGAAGAAAATGAAGGTCAGCCGAGAAACGCAGCGGATGCTCCTCGATGCGGGCGCCCTGTTTGCTGCGCCAGGCGGTGGTGTTCGCCGCAACACGGTCGGCTAGAAAGCCGTCGATCACCCCGTCGCGGAGATTGCGCAGATTGTCGCCGTCGCTTGCGACCGCCTCGATCTGCTCCTTGTTGGCCGCGTCGGCGATGAAGTCGTGGACGCGCTGATCGGCATACGCATAACCGGCAATCACCCCGAGCCGAAATTTTTGCTGCGCAAACATGTCGAGCATCTCCTCGATGGTCCTGAACGAATAGCGGCTGCTGGTGCCCTTCGGCAGGATCAGCACATCAGTTTCGGTTCGGTAAGGTTTCGAGACATACGCGAAGGCTTCGCGCTCCGGGCTCGCAGTCGCTCCCGCCGCGATGTCGGCCCGCCCGTCGGCAAGGGCCGCCAGATGCTCTTCCCAGGGCATCAGCGGCAACGAAATTTCGACCCGCAGAATGCGCGCCAGCGCCCGCTCGATCTCCACGTCGAAGCCGGTCAGGACCGATACGCCGTGCCGATACTCGCGGTACTGATACGGATCCCATGGATACCAGCCGCCGCGAAGGTGATGGCTGTCAGCGCCGCGAGCGCCCGAGCGCGGATGCGGCACTTCCGGAGTCTGCGCGGCGGTGACGCGCGCCGGCACAAGCGACGCGAGGACAAGCCACAACAACAAAACGTTTCGTCGGCGGCTCGCTATGCAGAGTCCCGCCAATCTATGTCGCAGCTAGGGAGACACAATCCGCACTCTGCTGATGACCGTGGATCAAGTGTCAACGGAGCAGCGTGCGACAGCGTGTCCGCAAATTGTGCGGAGGGCAAGCGGCGCGGGGTGTTATCCCGCGCCAAGAGCACGGGTTCGCGTCATTGCGAGGCGCGCAGCGACGAAACAATCCAGCACCCTGCGCCAGCGAAATTCGATTGCTTCGTTGGCGCTCGTAACGACGAGACCTACACGCGCAGCGCGGCGAGTACCTCTTCGGGGCGTTCGCTCATCAGCATGTGGCCGGCGCCATCGAGCACGGTGACGCGGCCGGCCGGGATGGCGGCGGCGATCGCCTTGCCGGCCTTGAGCGGTGTCATCAGATCGCGGCTGCCGAGAATCACCGCCGCCGGAACGGTGACCTTGGCGGCAGCGGCGAGCGCATCGCGGTATGCGTTGCAGGCGCTGAGATCGGCAAACAGCACGCCGGGCGGCGCGCGTTCGAGCAGGCGCTCGGCGCCGCCGAGCATCCAAATCCCCGGCGCGAGCGAGCCGCCGATCGTCGCATGGAAGCCATTGCCCCAGATGGCGACCATGTCGATCGCCGCGTGATCGTTCGCCTTGGCGGCATCGAGAAGATCGGCCGAAACCGTCATCGCCGCCGCAGTCGCGATCAGGCCGAGGCCGCTGACCTTGTGCGGATGGCGCGCGGCGGTTTCGAGAGCAATGAGCGAGCCCATGGAATGGCCGACCAGCCGCGCCTTGCTCGCACCCGCCGCGTCGACGAGCGCCGCGGTCCAGTCGGCTAACGCGGCGATCGTGGCAAGTGGAGCGCCGGCCGAACGGCCGTGCCCCGGAAGATCGGGCGCGAGCACGCCAAAGCCGTGGTGCGCGAAGGCGCGCGCAAGCAGCGCCCAGACCGAATGATCGAGGCCGGCGCCGTGCAGGAAAACGACCGCCGGCAGCGCCGGATCGAATTTGCGTCCGCCGGTCCCGACGTAAGTTTCATTGCCGTCAACAATGATGTGCATGACACTCTCGCAAATTCATCCGCTTATCCGCTCGTACCGCGAAGCGGGGACCCCGGTCTTTGCTCACGCCGCCGGTGCTGGATTCCCGCGTTCGCGGGAACGAGCGGAGGAGATTTTTGGAGGCCATAAACCCACCTCAAGCCCGCTGCGAGGCGCGCAGCGCCTGCGCAAAATCGTCGATGATGTCGCTCGCCGCCTCGAGCCCGATCGAGAGCCGCACCAATTCCTCGCCAACACCGGCCGTTTTCAGCGCTTCGGCGTCCATCTGCTGGTGCGTGGTGCTCGCCGGATGGATGACCAGCGTCTTGGCGTCGCCGACATTGGCGAGATGGCTCGCCAGCCGCACCGCCTCGATGAATTTGCGCCCGGCGGCGCGGCCGCCCTTGATGCCGAAGCTGACGATCGAGCCCGCGCCCTTGGGCAGCAGCTTTTGCGCCAGCGCGTGATCGGGATGCGTCGGCAACGACGGATGCAGCACCCATTCGACTGCGGCGTTCTTCTGCAGGAAGGCGAGCACCGCCGCGGTGTTCTCCATGTGCCGCTCCATGCGCAGCGCCAGCGTTTCGATGCCCTGCAGCAGATGGAAGGCGTTGGTCGGCGACAGGCAGCCGCCGAAATCGCGCAGACCCTCGGTGCGCGCCCGCATGATGAAGGCTGAAGGGCCGAACTCCTCGGCGAAGACGATGCCGTGATAACCGGCATAGGGCTCGGTCAGCGTCGGGAATTTGTCAGTCGCCTGCCAGTCGAAGCGGCCGCCGTCGACGATCGTGCCGCCGATGGCGATGCCGTGGCCGCCGATCCATTTGGTGATCGAGTGCATCACCAGGTCGGCGCCGAGTTCGATCGGGCGGCTGAGATACGGGGTCGCGAAGGTATTGTCGATCAGGAGCGGAATGCCGGCCGCATGCGCGATCGCGGCCACCTGCGGAATGTCGAGCACTTCGAGGCCGGGGTTGCCGATGGTTTCGGCGATCACCAGCCGCGTCTTGTCGCCGATTGCGGCGCGAAACCCGTCGAGGTCGCGCGGCTTGACGAAGGTCGTGGTGATGCCGAAGCGCGGCAGCGTGTGGGTGAGAAGATTAATGGTGCCGCCGTAGAGCGAGGCCGAGGCGACGATGTGGTCGCCGGCGCCGAGAAGCGTGGCGATGGCGAGATGCATCGCCGCCATGCCGCTTGCCGTGCACACCGCGCCGACCCCCCGCTCGAGCGCGGAGAGCCGCTCCTCGAGCACCGCCGTCGTCGGGTTGGAGATGCGCGTGTAGATGTGGCCGGCGCGCTCGAGGTTGAACAGCCCAGCGGCATGATCGGCGTCGTCGAACAGATACGACGTGGTCTGGTAGATCGGCACCGCGCGCGACCGCGTGACCGGATCGGGATGCTGCCCGGCATGCAGGCTCAGGGTCTCGAAAGCGGGCGGCTTTGGCGCGGGCATTCATTCCTCGTGGGTGGATCGCGGGCGGGAGGCGAGCGCCATGCTGGCATTGAATGCGCGGTCTGCCAATCTGGCTTGTCAACGCAGCCTGCGGCGAAGTGAAGACCGAACCGGTGTCGCCGGCTTGCCTTCAATCAGGCCGGAGTAAGTGCGGCGCCAGTGCGAGCGGCGAACCTCGCGAGCATTCCGCTCGGAGGAAGCGGATTCCGCCCCGTTCAGATAAATCTATCCCGCGAGCCGGAAATAGAGCAGTGGCAATTTTTCCGGGAGCCGTTCGATGCGATCGAGCTGGATGACGTTGGAGCGGCCGAAGATGCGGGTCAGATAGGAATCACCGCCGGCGTCGAGCCCGACGCAGAACAGGTCTATGCCCTGGTGCTGAAGCGAGAGCACGGCGCGTCGGGCGTCCTCGACGAGATAGCGCCGGTCCGCGATGTCGACGTCGGAAGGCTCGCCGTCGCTAACCAGAAGCAGAAGCTTGCGATACGACTGGCAAGCGGCGAGATCGCGTCCGGCGTGGCGCAGCGCGGCGCCCATGCGGGTCGAGAAGCGGCCGGTGACACCGGCAAGCCGGCGCTTTGCCAGCGCGCCCCAAAGCGTGTCGAAGTCCTTGAGCCGGTAATAGTGCACGTCCTCGCGCGTATCGGAGCAGAAAGCATGAATGGCGAACGGGTCACCCATGCCGTCCATCGCGTGGGCAAGCAGCGAGGTCGCGTCACGTTCAAGCTCGAGCACCGACCGGCCGGCGGCCTTGACGATGTCGTTGGTCGACTGCGACGCGTCGATCAGCACCAGCACCGCGAGATCGCGCCAGCGCCGCTCGAGCCGAGCATAGACATTAGGGCTCGGAGTCAGTCCGGCGCGCAGGTCGATCGCCGCCGAGATAGTCGCCTCGAGATCGAGACGGTCGCCCTCGCGCTGACGCCGGACGCGATGGGGGCGGCTCACCTTTGCCGCGCGCACCAGCGCGGCGATGCGGTAGGCGGTTTCCGGGTAGCGTTCGAGGATGTCGTCGATCTGTTCGGCACGGCCGTCGGCAGGATTGTACTCCAGCACCGTCGTCCACTCCCCGCGGTCGCGGCTGATCAGATAATCCCACTCCGGATAGCGCGCGACCGGAACGCCGACCTCGGCCTCTTCCGGCGTGAGCCGCGCGAGATTTGCCGGAGCGCCGGCCGCTTCGCGTTCGCGATCCGCGGGCTCCGACTCGGACTGCTCGAAGCGTACCGACTCGTAGAGCGACTCCGCGGTCGCGCCCGCCGCCGCAGGGAAATCCCAGAGGCCCTGATGGTCGTCGCGATAGGCTGGCTCGACGACGTAGGTGCGCGGATTGAACTGCACCCGCATCTGCCCGAGATCGTTGCCGAGAAGGCCGCCGATGCTCCGGCTGATCGCCGGGTCGCTCCAGCGCACGCGCTCGGCAAAGAACAGGTCACGGCCCTTGTTCACCCAGGCATGGGTGTCGAAATAGGTCGGGTCGAGCAGCGCGCGGGCGAGCCGCGCCATCAGCGCTGGCGCGGTGACGACACCGCTCGCGTCGGCGAGATGGAACGGCAGCCAGAAACGGCGCAGGCCGGGAAAGCGGCCGATCGCCAGCTGCTCGACGCGAGCATCCTCGATGAGCGAAACGAGCGCAATCTGCACCGGCTTGAGGCTGCCGAGCGGAAATTTTTCCGAAGCGCTGAACTGGAAATGCGCGAGCACGTGCGCCAAGGCCGCGCGGAACAAATCCTTGCCGCTCTGTCCGTCGATGCCGCGGGAGGATTGCGGCACGCGGATCACGCCGTTGCTGAAACAAGGGCGCCGCGGCGTGTCGAAACCTGCCGCCGGCAGCGTCCGGACCGGCGGCGTCACGTGCCACAGCGCGGCGATGAAGGCTTTGAGCTCGCGCTCGACATCGGTGAAGGCGACACTGTCGGCCCCGTGCTCGATCGCATGCAGCGCCTGCGTGTCGAGCAGTGCGAAGAATCTCAGGCGGCGTTCGGGATCGTTTTCGGCGGCGCGAATTCCGCCGAGTGCCCAGGTCTCGAAAGAGCGAAGATCGAGGCTATCGAGTACGCGCCCGGAGCGCTCGAGCAGCAGGCCGACGGATTCCGGCGCCGTTTCGGCGATGCGCCTGATCACCCGCAGCCATTCGGCAAAGCTCTGCGGCGTACCGAGCCGGCGCGCAGCATGAGGCGCCGCGAGGAACAGCGCGAGCGCCGCGTTGCCGCCGGCAATCTCGGCCAAGTCAGGGGCTTGGGCCGCCAGCTCCGCGACCGCTTGCGGCCCGGCTGCTGCGGCGACCAACGGGGAATTGCGCAGAAAGGCGATGGCGGCGTTCGAGCCGACACGGGCGGCAATGTCGCGGCAGCCGGCGACCCAGTCGCCGAGCAGCCCCGGCGGCATGCTCGCGCGCGCCTGGCGCCATACCAGTTCGAGCGTCCCCGCAATCTCCGGCTGGTCGGCGAAAGTCGCGATCAGGGTTTGCTGCTGCTCGGAAAGGCTCCTGGCCATGGACCGTCAAATCGAGGCTGTGATGGCCGCCGTGAGCGCGCCCCTGATATCGGCGTCGTCGGTGATCGGCAACACCAGCGCGATCTGACAGGCGGCCTCGATCGAGACGCCATGGGCGATGAGCCGGCCGGCCTGGATCAGCATGCGCGTCGAAGCGCCTTCGTCGAGACCGTGACCCTTAAGATTGCGCGAACGCTGTCCGATCGCCACCAGCTTGTCGGCCACAGCGGGCTCGATGCCGGCCTCGTGCGCCACGATCTCGGCCTCGATGGCGGCCGGCGGATAGCCAAAATCCATCGCGCCGAAACGTTGCTTGGTCGATTCCTTGAGGTCTTTGAGGACGCTTTGGTAGCCGGGGTTGTAAGAGATCACGAGCTGGAAATCGGGATGGGCACGCACGAGCTCGCCGCGCTTCTCCAGCGGCAGCACGCGGCGGTCGTCGGTGAGCGGGTGAATGACGACGGTCGTGTCCTGGCGGGCCTCGACGATCTCGTCGAGATAGCAGATGGCGCCGTGGCGCACCGCGATCGTCAGCGGACCGTCATGCCAGACCGTTCCCTGCGCGTCGAGCAGGTAACGCCCGACCAGGTCGGACGCGGTCATGTCCTCGTGGCACGCAACCGTCACCAGCGGGCGCTCGAGCTTCCAGGCCATGTACTCGACGAACCGCGTCTTGCCGCAGCCGGTCGGACCCTTGAGCATGATCGGCATGCGCTCGGCATAAGCCGCCATGAACAGGCGCACTTCATCGCCGATAGGGCGGTAATACGGCTCCTCGCCGATCCTGAAGTCGTCGAGCTCCATTCTGCTAGAACCTATAGACAAAGCGCGCGCCCTTGTCGCGACCCCCGTCCTCCCCCGCAAACGAGGGAGGGTCGAGGGGCGAAAAGGGCGCCGCGGCTTTACGGGCGCCGCGCGTCAGCGATGCGCCGCGGCCTTCTGGTTCGGAATGCCTTCGATCGGGCATTCCTCGGTTCCGACGGTCGAACGTGTGAGCGCCTCGACCATGGTGCGGGTGCCTTCGGGATCGGTGATCCACTTCTTGTAGAAGTCGTACGGGCAGATCGCCTCGCCGCGCACATCCTCGCGGGAATTGATCTTGCCGGTATAGCCGCGATGTACCAGCTTGAAGAGGTGGTTCTGCGCCTGGAGATTGCGGCGCGCATCGCGGATCAGCGATTTCGAGAGCTGGGCGTACTGAATGCCCATGTCCTCCTCGCCGCACTCACCGAGCGTGCGGCCGTCGAAGCCGATGATCGCCGAGTGGCCGAAGTATGAGTAGACGCCGTCGAAGCCGGATGCGTTCGCCACCGCGACGTAGACATTGTTGGCCCAGGCCATGGCCTTTGCCATCAGCACTTGCTGGTCCTTGGCCGGATACATGTAGCCCTGACAGCGCACGATGAGTTCGGCGCCTTTCATTGCGCAGTCGCGCCAGATCTCGGGATAGTTGCCGTCATCGCAGATGATGAGGCTGGTCTTAAGTCCCTTCGGGCCTTCAGACATGTAGGTGCAATTGCCCGGATACCAGCCTTCGATCGGCACCCACGGCATGATCTTGCGATACTTCTGAACGATCTCGCCCTTGTCGTTCATCAGGATCAGCGTGTTGTAGGGCGCCTTGTTCGGATGATCCTCGTGCCGCTCGCCGGTCAGCGAGAACACGCCCCACACCTTCGCCTTCTTGCACGCGTCGGCGAAGATCTTTGTCTCCTCGCCGGGCACGCTCGAGGCGGTCTCGTACATCTCTTTCGAGTCGTACATGATGCCGTGGGTGCTGTATTCCGGGAAGATCACCAGATCCATGCCCGGCAGGCCGATCTTCATGCCGACGAGCATCTCGGCGATCTGACGGGCATTGGCCAACACCTCCGCCTTGGTGTGGAGCCGCGGCATCTTGTAGTTGACGACGGCTACGCCGACCGTGTCGTTACTGCTGCTGATATCACCGTGAAGCATGTGGATCTCCTAATCGCTGGACTATCGCCCTCGCGCCCTCTCGCTGTGTTGGTTGGCCCGGCGGCACCTGCGCCCTTCGCCACCCGCCAGAGTGGCCGAGTGCCGAAACGCACAAAAAAGCCCGCTTCGCCACGGCCGTGGTCGTAGCGGGGCATCGTTGCCCATTGAGATTTTATGCGGCGCCGCTGCCGCGCCCCAAAGTTGAGGAGCCAGTAAAAACGCTAACCGAGAATGTCATGCGAGTCAATGATAGCGGCCGCCACCGCCCCGACCGAAACGCGCTGGCTCATGGCTTGCCGGCGCATGAAATGATACGCGGCTTCCTCGTCGAGATTGCGCTTTTCCATGAGAATGTTTTTGGCGCGCTCGACGCTGCGGAAGGAGCGCAGCGTCTCGTCGAGTTTGTCGATCCGCCCCCGCAGCCGCTGCTCGTAGAGGAACTGTGCGCGCGCGATGGCGAGGCTGGTCAGCACCGTCCCGGTGGTGAATGGCCGGTGCAGCACTGCGTGCGGGGCACAATTGCGCAAAAGCTTGAGCGGCGGCATCTGCACTGCCGGCGTCACCACCACCAGGGCCGCGAGCGGCTGCCCCGGAACCCAGGGCAGGCATTGCGGCAGTTCGGGCGTGAGCTCGCAGAACATGACGTCGACGCCGTCCGGCAGGCGCGGCGGCAGCGGCCAGAGGCGACGCACGCCGCTGCGCGTACGCAACAGCTCCCGGGCGAGCATGTCGCCTTCCTCGTCGCGGGGTACGGCGACGACGATTTCTAGGGAAGATATCTCGGCCGCGGCGCCGGCCGGCTCACGCTCTCGCGCCGAGGCGACCTCGCCCGCGGCCCGCTGTCGCGGGTCCTTCATCGCCCGGCCGCCAGCGCGCTCACGGCGCCACGTCCGATCAGGAATGGATCAGCCCAGACCGGCATCGCCGATTGCTGCATGATCTCGAACTGGCCGCTGCGGTCGACGCGGCCGATGCGCGACCACAGATTGGTGTGGCTCGTGGCGGCGCTGACCGAGATGCGGCCCTGCGGCGCGTCGAAATCAGAACCCAGAACGCACTGCTTTATCAGGTCGGTGTCGAGCGAATTCGTCTGCGCCAGCGCGTTGGCAAAGAGGTGCACCTGAAAATAGGCCGCCTCCGCGCACATGTTGGTGGGCTCGTCCTCGCCGTAACGTGCCTTGTAGCCCTTGACGAAGCAGTTGTTGCGTTCGCCGCTGACTGACTGGAAATAGGGAGCCGCGGTGATGTGACCAGCGGCGATATCGTAGCCCATGGCGCGCACTTCCGATTCGGTGGTGGTGAGGCTCGCAATCGGCGTTACCCTGGCGTCAAGGCCGGCCTCGACGAACGCCTGGTAGAGATAGATGGTCGAATAGCCCACCACCGTTGAGAAGATGACGTCGGCGCCGGCATTCTTGATCTCGCGCATGACCGGACCAAAATCGTTCCGCTTTGAGCGCAGGTCGAGATAGGTCTCGCCGACCACCGTGCAGCCGCGCCGGCGCAGCAGGTCGCGCATCACCCGATTGGATTCACGCGGATAGACATAGTCCGAGCCCACGAAATAGAAGCGCGACCCGTAAGTACGGCTGAGATACGAAGAAAGCGCGACGCTGTTCTGGTTCGGCGCCGCGCCGGTGTAGATGACGTTCGAGGAGAATTCGAAGCCTTCGTAGAGCGTCGGATACCACAGCAAACCGTTGAGCCGTTCGACGACTGGCAGGACTGCCTTGCGGCTGCTCGAAGTGTAGCAACCGAAGATCATGTTGATGCCGTCCTCGATTGTCAGCCGCTTGGCGCACAGGGCATAGGCTTGTGCGTCGGACTGGGGATCGTAGATCACCGGCGCGAGCTCCCGGCCGTTCACGCCGCCGGAGCGGTTGATCTCGTCGATTGCGAGCAGCGTCGCGCGCAGCTGGGTCTCCTCGATGACGGCCATCACGCCGGTCTGCGAGAACAGCACTCCGACCCGCCACGACTCAGACGCAACTTCCGGGCACCGCGTCACAGCACCTCCTTGATCAAGCAGGGCATCGCTGACGCATCGAGGGCACCGTGCCATACTTGTGGCTTGCCGCGGACGGAGTAAATGCCGTTCACGAGGGCATGGCAAGCGCACTGCCCGGTTTTTAGCCATGCAGGAATGATGCCAGCGGGCGGCGCCGCAGTCCCGAAGCTTCGGGCGGGCCTCGGAGCAATCGGGCTATCCAGCTCGCTTACGAGCAGCGGTCGCAAACTGAAAGTTGCGGCTACCAGATCCGCTCGCTCGCAGGGAGTATTTCGAGCGCCATCTATTCCCCCTGACCGGCTCAAACAGCGAGATGCCGCTGTACCACCTCCGGCGTCAGTTCGCCGACATCGCCGCTCGCTACGATCCGGCCGGTGTCCAAAATGGCGAATTTCTGGGTTATGGCGCGAACGAAGTCCAAATTCTGCTCGACGAGGAGAACCGCGCAATTGCGTTCCGCGGGAATGCGCTTGATGATCGGTTCGATCTCCTCGACTACCGACGGCTGCAGTCCTTCCGTCGGCTCGTCCATGAGCAGCAGTTTCGGCTCCTGGACCAGCGCCCGCGCAATCGCGAGTTGCTGCTGCTGCCCCCCCGAAAGCGTGCCGCCTTTTTGTCCGACGACCGGCTTCAGCGCTGGAAAGTAGTCGAACACGAAGCTCGGCACTTTCTTGGCCTTGCCCTTGCCGAGCAGCGCGACGTAGATGTTTTCGGCAACGGTGATGTCGGGAATGATATCCCGGCCCTGCGGCACGTAGCTGATGCCGAGCCAAGTCCGGCGGTGCGATTTGAGCTGGGCGATCTCGGTGCCGTCGAGCTGGATCGAACCGACCGTTGGTGGGTTCACGCCAGTGATGCTGCGCAGCAGCGTAGTCTTGCCGGCGCCGTTGCGGCCCAAAACAGCAAACAGTTCGCGATCGGCCATGTGCAGCGAGACGCCGTGCAGGATATGGCTCGTTCCATAGAACGTGTCGATGTCGCGAACCTGCAGCGTCACTGGAACTTGCCCTTCCCCAAATACACCCGGCGAACGGTCTCGTTGTTCATGACTTCGCTCATCGGGCCTTCGGCGAGCGTCTGGCCCTGATGCAGCACGGTAATGCGCTTCCCGATCTGACGGACGATATGCATGTCGTGCTCGACCAGCAGCACGGTGTGCGTTTGTGCGATCTTGCGGATCAGTTCCGCTGTCTTGCGCTTCCCGTCCTCGGTCATGCCGGTGGTCGGTTCGTCGAGCAGCAAGAGCTTCGGATTGGAGGCGATGAGCATGCCGAGTTCGAGCCACTGGCGCTCGCCGTGGGAGAGCGAGTCGGCGGGGTCACTGGCCTTGTCGGCCAACTCGATGAATTCCAGGATCTCCCAGATGCGATCGCGCTCCTCGCCGCTCAGCCGCTGAAGCAGCGTCGCGAATACGCGACGCCGTCCCTGCAGCGACACCATGATGTTGTCGAACACCGAAAGGGTCTCGTACATGTTCGGGACTTGGAACTTGCGGCTGATGCCGACCTGAAAGATGTCATCGGGCGCCCACCCGGTGATGTCATGGCCGGCAAAGTGGATCGAGCCGGCGGCCGGCTTGAACTGCCCGGTGATCATGCAGATGAGTGTCGTCTTGCCGGCGCCGTTGGGGCCGAGGAGCACGCGCAGTTCGTTCTCTTCGATGCTGAAGTCGAGGTTGTTGAGGATAGTGAAGCCTGACACCCGCGTGGTGAGACCCTTGACTTCCAGGAGATTTGCCATCCCTCGCTTCCTCCTTGGCGACCGGTTCGGTGTCAGCGAACCGGTTCGTCCGCGGACGGCGGACCGCCAGGCTGCCAATCGAGCTGGCGATCGTGCGCTTTCTGATCCGATTCTTCCATCACCTGGTGGAGCGTCGCGCCCTTCTTGCGCTCGCGGATCCAGTTGCCAATCGTGCCGACGATGCCGTCGCGCATCACCAGCACGACAAAGATGAACAGGCCGCCGACGATGATCTGCCACCACGAGGCAAGCGCGCCGCTGAGAAAGAATTCGGCGCCTTTGACCACAAAGGCACCGATGAACGGCCCGATCAGCGTGCCGCGGCCCCCGACCGCGGTCCAAATCACGCCTTCGATCGAAAACACCGGGCCAGCGTCGAGAAAGGAGACGATACCGACCCAAGCCGCGTAGAGCGCTCCGGCGGCGGCGGCCATGAAGGCGGAAACGCAGAAGACGAAGATGCGGTAGTTGGCGACGTTATAACCCATGAACTCCGCGCGCACGTCGTTGTCGCGGATCGACTTGAGGACCGTGCCGACGCGCGAGTGCGTCAGCGCCCGGGCAATAAAGAAGAACACGACCACGACCGCGAGGATGCACCAGAGAAACCAGGACGTGGCGTAGTTCCCGTAGTCGGTTATGCCGTTAAAGCCGCCGGTGTAGGCCTGATATTCGATGATGAAATCCTGCAGGATGAGCGACTCGGCAAGCGTGATCACCGCACAATAGACGCCGTAGATGTGGCGCTTGAACGTGATCACGCCGAACAAGAGCGCGAGCAGCGTCGGCACCACCAGGGCGCATAGCACCGCGAACGGCGTGTTGATCAGCGGCGCCATGAAACCGGGCAGTTCGGTCAGGCCGTTCCACTCCATGAAGTCGGGAATTTTGCCGCCGTAACGTGTCGGGTGGGTGAGCGCGTAGTTGATCTTGAGCGATAGGGCGACGAAATAAGCGCCGATGCCGAAATACACGGCCTGGCCGAGGCTGAGGATGCCGGTGAACCCCCAGATCAGGTCGATGCTGAGGGCGAAGATGGCAAAGCAGAGGAACTTGCCGAGCAGCGAAAGCACGTAGGCGTTCGAGCCATAGTACGGATAAGCGCCGATCAGGGCGATGACCGCGGCGCCGCCGATCAGCGCCCACAGCGGCACGAACGGCGGCGCCCGATAGACGCGGGTCCGCTGCGATGCAGGTCCCTTGGGCGCCGACGCGTCCTTTATCCCCGGATCTCGAACTGCGACCTCTGCCATTTCGCCCGTCAGTCAGCGCCGTTCATAGTAGCCGAAAATGCCCCTCGGTACGACGCGGATGATGATGACGATGAAGAGGAACACCAGCAGTCTTCCGATCACGTTGTTGAAGATGAAGGAAAGAATCGTCTCCGCTTCGCCGATCAACGCGCCGCCGGTCAAGACGCCCCATAGGCTGCCGACACCGCCGAGCACGAGCACCATGTAGGAGTCGACCGCATACGGGAAACCCATCGCGGTCGAGACCGACTTGATCGGCGCCAGGACCGCTCCCGCTACCCCTGCAAGACCCGAGCCAAAGGCGAAGATCGTCATGTCGATCCTGGCAGTGTCGATGCCGAGGCAGCCGGAGATCGCCCTGTTGCGGCGGACAGCACGCACCTTCAGCCCGAGATCCGTCTTGAAAATCACGTAGAACACGAGCGCCAGGAGCAGGATCGCCATCACGATCAAAAACAGCCGATACCAGGGGAACGGCAGCCGGCCGATGACGCGAAAGCCGCCTTCGAGGATCTTCGGCGCGCCGACGTAGTAAAGCTCCGGCCCGAAGATGAGCTTGATGACCACCTGCAGGATGATGCCGACGCCCCAGGTGGCTAGCAATGTCTCCAATGGTCGATCGTAGATCCACTGGATGACGCCGCGTTCTATGGCCAGTCCGAGCAGCCCGACCACAATGAAGGCGATCGGTATGGCGAGGAAGGTATTTCCGCCGAGCTTGCCAACCACCGCGGCGGTGTAGGCGCCGACCATGATCATCTCGCCGTGCGCCATGTTGATGACGCCGGCGACGCCGAAGATGATCGCCAGACCGAGCGCGGCGATCACCAGGATCGCGACCACGCTGAAGCCGCTGAGAAACTGGGTGATGATCGACTGAAGCATTCCGCGCCTGGCCGAAAGGCCCCACCCTTTCGTTGTCGTCCGCGTTTGCGGGGGCGCCGGCCGACGCCCCCGCAAAAGGTTGCCGCCAAGCGACTACAAGTCAATCGTTCCCGAGCGGTTCTTTTCCGCGCTCCAGGGCTTCTTCACCCGATCGAGCACGCGCTTGTCGGTGAAGTCGCAGGACTTGTTCGGATAGAGGTACGGCACCCACGGCTGCGGGCGGATCCAGTCTTCCGACTTCCACACCACGTCGAATTGACCTTTTTCGTTCGCCTGGCCAATGCGTGCCCACAGCCAGGTGTGGTGGTTTTTCTCGTCGATCTTGACCTTGCCCTGCGGCGCCTGGAATTCCTGTCCGGGCAGTCCTTCGAAGATCAGGGCGTCGGCGTCGGTCGATTTCACCTTCTCGATCGCCTGGGCGAGGAAGTAGGTCTGGAAGTAGGCGGCCTCCATCACGGCATTGGTCACCGCGTCCTTGCCGTACTTCGCCTTGTAGCGTTCGACGAACGACTTGTTCTGCGGGGTATCGACGCTCTGGAAGTAGTTGAACGAGGTGTAGTGGCCGACGGCATTTTCGGCGCCCATCGCCGCGATCTCCTGCTCCGTGGTGATCGGCGTGCAGATCGGGATGTCCTTGGCGGTGATGCCGAACTCCTTGAACTGCTTGTAGAAGGCGACGATCTGATCGCCGACCAGATCGGAGAATACGATATCGGCGCCGCTCGAGGCGATCTTGTTGATGTTGGTCGAGAACTCGGTCGAGCCGAGCGGTGAATATTCCTCAGCTACCGTCGTGCCGCCATGCTTCTGCAGCAACGCCTTGACCTCGCGATTGGTCTCCTTCGGATAGATGTAGTTGGCGCCGATCAGGTAGAACTTCTTGCGGCCCAGCGTCTTGATGATCCAGGGCACGAAGTCGTCGAGCTGCTGGTTCGGAACCGCGCCGGTATAGAAGCAGTTCTTGCTGCACTCCTGCGCTTCGTAGAGCGTCGGATAGAGCAGGACGCCGTTGTTCTCCTCGAACACCGGCAGCACCGACTGGCGGCTCGCCGAGGTGTAGCAGCCGAGGACGGCGACGACCTTGTCGTCGAGCAGGAGCTTCTTCGCCTTTTCGGCAAAGACTTGCACAAGCGACTGCGGGTCTTCGACGACCGGCTGCAGCTTCTTGCCCAGCACGCCGCCCTTCGCGTTGATCTCTTCGATCGCCAGCAGCTCCGCGTTATGCAGCGAGCTTTCAATGATGGCGATCGTGCCGCTCAGCGAATGCAGGATTCCGACCTTGATTGTGTCGCCTTCCGCGGCCTTCACGATATTGCGCACGAAGCCGTAGGGTGCGACGCCGCTTGCCAGAACGCCCGCCAGTCCTCCGCCGGTGCTCTTCAAGATTCTTCGTCGGGTGATACTCATGACTTCCCTCCTGTTGGCCAAGTCAAAAACGCAAAACGCCCCACCTTCTCCCCGCGCGGGAGATGACGGTGGGGCGCCCATGCCCGTATATCGGCGGCACCACTGCCGCGACGTGTGAACGGAAATCCACGCTCAACCATCCCCGGGACCGGGAAATCCGTTCGTTGGCGGAAGCATAAGCCAAATTCCCGGTGTTGCGCAAGACGAACTGCAGGCCGTTTCGACCGAAAATCGGGCATTTTCAGTACGTCGCCAGCGATGCGAAAGCCTCGCGCAACCGCCGTGCCACGCCAAGGCCGCGCCGATGTGCTATTGCATGACGCCGGCCGGATCGCCCGGGGGAAAGAAAACGATGGCGAGCGAGGTGCTGCGCATCGAAGGGATCGTCGGCGAGGCCGCCGACCCTGCGCTCCACGACGCATTGCACGCCCTGGAGCATGCGGGACGGCTGGAATACGTCACGCTGGGCGCCGACGATATGCTTCGCCGACGCCTGCGCGTTACGACCGACCGCGGCAGCGAATGCGCCATTGCGCTTGCGCGCGAAGACAAGCTGTTCGACGGCGCCGTTCTCGTTCTTGAGGATGATCGCGCCGTGGTGGTGCGAGCTGAGGAAACATCCTGGCTCGTCGTCGCACCTGCTGACATCGCGGCGGCAATCGAGCTCGGCTATTGCAGCGGCAACATGCATTGGCGGGTCGCCTTTGCGGGTCCCGTGCTGCGCATCGCCATGAATGGCGCCAAGGTGGATTATTTGGCGCGGCTCGCGCCGCTCATCGACGCCGGCCGCGTCAAGGAAGTCGGCGATGGATAGCCGCGCTCTTCTCGCCGCCCTGCAGCACGCCGATAGCTTCTTTCCGAGCGGCACCGTTTCATTTTCTTGGGGGCTCGAAGCGCTGCGCGCGGACGGCCTGGTGCGCACTGCGGACGACGTGGCGCTGTTCATCGCGGCGCTGCTCCGGCACCGCTGGGCCACCGGCGACCGGCCGGTGTTGGCGGCAGCGCATACCGCCGGCGATGATCTCGAAACGGTCCGTGCGCTCGATCATTTGCAGGAGGCGATGGCGCTGGCCCATGAGCTGCGCGCCGGATCGCGGCGCATCGGCGCTGCACTTCTCGGCGTCCACGCGCGGCTTGGAACCCGCAACGCCGCCTTCTACCGTGCGTGGGTGCTTGCCGATCAGGCGCCGGGCCACGTCGCGGTGATGCAGGGACTTCTCTGGCGCGGCATCGGCCTCGACCTCGATATCGCGCTGGCGATTGCCGCACACGGCTTCTGCGTCGGACTGATCGGCGCTGCCCTGCGCCTCGGCCTCATCGGTCATGTCGAAGGCCAACGCCGCCTTGCCACGTTTCACGATTTGATCGCGGAAGTCCTGAAGAATCCCCTGCCCAGCCTCGACGAGATTTCGACCTTCGGCCCCGCCTGCGATATCGCGTTCATGCGTCACGAAGTGCAGCCGGCCCGTTTGTTTGCCAATTAGACGACCAGAGAGGTTCGCATGCTGCTGACCCCGACCGAAATGGAGCGACTGGTGATCTTCACCGCCGCCGAGCTCGCCCGCAAACGGCGGGCGCGCGGCGTCAAGCTCAATCATCCCGAAGCGGTGGCGTTCATTGCGGACGAGATTCTCGAGGGTGCGCGCGACGGCCGCTCGGTGGCCGATCTGATCAGTTTCGGCGCCACTTTGCTCACCACCGACGACGTTCTTCCCGGCGTTATGGATCTGATGCCGATGATCCAGGTCGAGGCCACCTTCCCCGACGGCACCAAGCTCGTCACCGTCCACGACCCGATCCGTCCCGGCACGCGCCCGTACAAGATGGAGCGCACGCCCGGCGAGCTGATCGTCCCCGATGAGGAGGTCGAGATCAATGCCGGCCGCCGCGAGATCACGCTTAAGGTGCTCAACACTGGCGACCGCCCGGTGCAGGTCGGCAGCCACTACCACTTCTTCGAAACCAACCCCGCGCTCGACTTCGACCGCAGTGCCGCCTTTGGCATGCGCCTTGCCGTCCCCGCCGGGACGGCGGTGCGTTTCGAGCCCGGCGACAGCAAGGAAGTCACGCTGTGTGAATTCGGCGGCACCGGCGAACTTGGCGGCCTCAACGGCCTGACCGACGGCTCGCGGCATCAGCCGGCGGTCAAGGAGCAGGCGTTGCGCCGCGCGCGCGAACGCGGCTTCCGCGGAGCTTGAAACCAATGGGCAAGATGCACCGTCGCGACTACGCCGCGATGTACGGACCGACGGCCGGCGACGCCGTCCGGCTCGGCGATACCTCGCTCCTGGCCGAGATCGAACACGATTATGCGGTCAAGGGCGACGAATGCCTGCACGGCGGCGGCAAAACACTACGCGACGGCATGGGACTCGCCGCCGGCCACGACAGCGCCGCCGGCGCGCTCGACATGCTGCTCAGCAATGCCGTGCTGATCGATCCGGTGCTCGGCATCGTCAAGGGCGACCTCGGCATCAAGGACGGCCGCATCGTCGCCGTCGGCAAGGCCGGCAACCCCGCCATCATGGACGGCGTCGATCCGGCGCTGATCTGCGGCGCGGCGACGACGGTGCGCGACTGCGAGGGCCTGATCGCAACGCCGGGCGGCATCGACGTGCACGTGCACTTCGACAGCGCCGCCCTATGCGAGCACGCCATCAGCTCCGGCATCACCACGATGATCGGCGGCTCGCTCGGGCCGATCACCGTCGGCATCGATTGCGGCGGCGCCTGGAACGTCGGCAAGATGCTGCAGGCGGTCGAGCAGTGGCCGATCAACTTCGCCTTTCTCGGGCGCGGGAATTCCTACAAGCCGGAATCGCTGATCGATCAGATCGAGGGCGGTGTCGCCGGCATGAAGCTCCATGAGGACTGGGGCTCCATGCCCGCCGCCATCGACTGCTGCCTGAAGGTCGCCGACGAGGCCGACATCCAGGTTCAGCTGCACACCGACACGCTCAACGAAAGCGGCTTCCTTGAGCAGACGCTCGCCGCCATCGCTGGCCGCACCATCCATATGTATCACGCCGAGGGGGCCGGTGGCGGCCACGCACCGGACATCATCCGCGTCGCCGGCGAGATGAACTGCTTGCCGTCGTCGACCAATCCGACCAATCCCTACACCGTAAACACGTTCGATGAACACCTCGACATGATCATGGTGTGTCACCATCTCAATCCTGCCGTGCCGGAGGATGTGGCATTCGCCGAAAGCCGCATCCGCGCCGGCACCATCGCGGCTGAAGACGTGCTGCACGATATCGGCGCCATCTCCATGCTCGGCTCCGACAGCCAGGGCATGGGCCGCGTTAACGAAGTCATCTGCCGCACGTGGCAGCTCGCCAGCAAGATGCGCGATCAGCGCGGACGGCTTCCGACGGAAACATCGCGCATCGGCGACAATGAGCGCATCAAGCGCTACATCGCCAAATACACGATCAACGCCGCCCGGACTTTCGGCATCGACGCGCATATAGGCTCGCTCGAACCGGAGAAACTCGCCGACATCGTCATCTGGCGCCCGGCCTTCTTCGGCATCAAGCCGGAGCTGGTGATCAAGGGCGGCTTCATCGTCTGGTCGGCGATGGGCGACAGCGCCGCCTCGCTGATGACGTGCGAGCCGATGGCGATGCGACCGCAATGGGGAGCATTCGGGCGCGCCAAGCAGGCGCTGAGCGCAAGCTTCGTCTCGCGCGCCGCGGTCGAGCGCGACATCGCCGGGCGCCTCGGCCTGGAGAAGACCATCCTACCGGTGAGCGGCGTGCGCAAGCTCACCAAGCGCGACATGCTGCACAACGACGCCTGCCCGCAGATCCGCGTCAATCCGGAGACTTTCGAAGTGTTCGTCGACGGCGAACTCGCGACCTGCGAGCCGGCGACCGTGCTGCCGCTGGCGCAGCGCTATATGCTGCGGTGAGCGCCGTGGGCGATCGTCTCCTTGGGCCGGCGCGGGTCGGCATCGGCGGACCGGTCGGAGCGGGCAAGACCGCCTTGATCGAGGCGCTGCTGCCGCGCCTTCGTGCCCGCAACATCGACGTCGCCGTGGTGACCAACGATCTCGTCACCCGCGAGGACGCCGAACGGCTGCAACGCGGCGGCCTCATCGAGCCGGGCCGGGTCATCGGCGTCGAGACCGGGGCGTGCCCGCACACGGCGATCCGCGAGGACCCGACCCTCAACGGCGAGGCGATCGAGCGGTTGCGCCTTGCCTTCCCCCGGCTCGATCTCGTGCTCGTCGAAAGCGGCGGCGACAATCTCGCCTCGACATTCTCGCTCGATCTCGTGGACTACTGGCTGTTCGTGATCGATGTGGCCGACGGCGACGACATCCCGCGCAAACGCGGCCCGGGAATAGTCAGCTGCGATCTTTTGATCATCAACAAGATCGACCTCGCACCTTATGTCGGCGCAGACGTCGCCGGCATGCAGCGCGACAGCCTCGTCGTGCGCAGCGGCAAACCCGTGCTGCTCACCAATTGTCGCAGCGGCGAGGGCGTCGATGCCGTCATCGACCGCATCGCGCACGATGCGCTGCTACTCCCTTGATGGCAGCCTCGTCAAAGCGCGATCGCGCCGCCGAGACCGTGCCGGAGATTCGCACAGACCCGATTCAAGCCCACGCGCCGAACGACAAACGGAGCAGGCACGGAGAAAGTCGGCTCGAATTTGCCGTCGATGCCGAGGGCCGCACCTTCCTTGCGTCGCATTTCGCCACCTACCCGCACCACCTGACGCGTGTCTTTTACCTCGACCGCGCGGCGCCGCAGGCCGCCACGGTGTATCTCCAATCACTGTCGGGAGGGCTGACTCAGGACGATCGCGTCGCATTGCGCATTTCCACCACCGGCAGCGCTATCGCCCACGTCACCACACAGGCGGCGACCAAGGTGCACAGCATGGAGCACGGATTTGCGCGCCAGCACGTGAGTCTTGCAGCCGCGGCGCGAAGCCATCTCGAATTTCTCGCCGACCCGACGATTTGCTTCCCGCGTTCACGGCTTGTGGCCCAGACGAATCTCTGCGTCGCCGCTGGCGCCAGCGCGATCGTGGGCGACTCCTATATGTGGCATGATCCGCGCGGGGCGGATTCCATGGCGTTTGATGCACTGACGACGGAAACAACGATCCGGCGCCCTGACGGCCGCCTACTTGCACTTGACCGCAGCCGCCTGCGCTCTGGAAGCGGGCTCGCTGGCAACCCATCGCTGCTCGGTCCTTATCGGGCACTCGGCACGCTGTTCGCGGTCGGGCGTGGCTGCCACGATGCGGCGGCATTGGCCGAAGTGCGCGCCGCGACTGCCGACCTGCCGGGGGTTTATGCCGGGGTCACCCACATGCCCGCCGAAGCGGGGCTCTGGCTGCGGATCCTCGCAACGGATGGAGTGGCATTGCGCAACGCAATGGAAAGGGCCTGGCGGCAATGCCATCTCACGATGCTGGGATGGGCTTGTGACAAGCGACGAAAATGACCGAAGGCGGGCGCCAGAGAATGTCTTACGCGCAAACTCGCCGTCCCCCCGCCCGCGCTATTTTCGCGCCGCAATGCACGCGGAATTCCTACGATTGTCACGCGTCGCTCGCTCGGAGGATGAAGGCCGCGGGCGACGCTCCCTTCGTCAGTAAATGTGCTATGATCCTCGTGCAGGCGGTCTCGTCATGTAAATTTGCTGAGGCCCGAACGAACCAGCGCCGGTTTCGCTTACGGCGGTCTAAGATTTTTCATGTGAGAAGCGGCGTCACCTTGCCTCTGGTTGCTTAACTGATCCGGGATTCTGACGTAATCATCACCTGTTGTGATCTCTTATTCACCAAGATCGAGGCGATCATGAAAAAACCCCTTCTCACGATCATCGTTGCTCTGACCGCCGCTTTCTCCACGTTGCCGAGCGTGGCCGCCGACATCTACATCTACAAGATCATGACCTGCTATCACGGCCACCCGCGGTTTTCCGACGGATGCTCGCTCCCAAGCACGGGTAGGCGGTACAGAAGCCTTGAAGACTGTGCGCGCACGGCGGATGCCTTGAACGGCAGCAACCGAATGGACAGACATATCTCCTACAAGTGCATCCGAAAGCCCGACTGATCGAACTGCGCGTTTAGCCACCTTGCCTGCACCGCTTAACGCCCGCTCGCTGCTGCAGACAGTCAAAGGGCTGGAGCACCTGCGCCAACGAGAGACAGCCAGTCGAGACTCAGTGGCCGATCATCCCGTCCGGGCGCGATCGAGATGGAGCCGGTCCCACCGCCGGCGGCCATTCGACGGGATCGGGTCCGGCGTTTTTTTGTTCTTCGTGGTTCATGGAGCAAAACTCGGACGCAACCGCGCCGCGAGAACGCCTCGTCGTTGCGAGCGAAGCGAAGCAATCCAGCTCTGTGCGCAAAGTTGTGGATTGCTTCGTCGCTTGCGCTCCTCGCAATGACGAGCGTCGCCGCGCCGCAAGCTCTTTGACTCCCTTTGGGGACGGTGACACGCCGCAGCGACGACCGCCGATCTCAGGGCATCAGAAAGACGCCCTTGCCGCTCGTCTGCTGGTCGAACACGCGATAGGCCTCGTCGGCCTGATCGAGCTTCCAGCGGTGGGTGAACAAATGATCGACCGCGATCTTCTTGCCGGCGACGAAGCGCGCGCAGTCGGCTTGGATGGCGGTGGAGAAGGTCCAGGAACCGATGACGGTGAGTTGCTTGCGCAGCATGTCGGGGCTCACGTCGACGGTGAGGTGGCCGCCTTCGCCGACCAGGCAGACGACGCCCCACGGCCGCGTGCTGCGGACTCCAACCAAGCGTCCCTCCGGCGATGCGGAGGTGTCGAGCGCGCGGTCGGCGCCGGCGCCGCGCGTCAGCGACTTGATGGCTTTGACCGGATCGTCGGTCGCGGGATTGATCAGGACGTCGGCGCCGAATTCCTTGGCGCGCGCGAGCCGCTCGCTGCTCACGTCGAGCGCGATGACCCGCGCGCCCATCGCCGCCGCGAGCTGCGTCGCCGAGAGGCCGACCGGCCCCTGGCCTACGATGGCGATGGTGTCGCCTTGCCTCAAATCCATGCGGCGCAGCGCCTGATAGGCCGTGCCGGTGCCGCAGGAAATCGCCGCACCGGTGGCAAAGCTCAGTTCATCCGGCAGCGGCACCAGCGTATGCGCGGGGACTTTCATGTAAGGAGCGTGCGCGCCATGCCCCGTGACGCCATAGACGGTGCTTCCGGCGACGCACATCTGCGACCAGCCGGCCTCGCAGTGCTGGCAGGTTCCGCAGCCGGAATAGTGATGGACCATGACGCGCGCACCGGTGCGCGCCGCACCGTTTTCGACCGCAGAGCCGACCGCAGCGACGACGCCGCAGGGCTCGTGGCCGGCGATGACCGGGCCTTCGACTTTGCCGAGACCGAGCGCGGAAGTCTCGCCGCTCGAGCGGTAGAATTTGAGATCACTGCCGCACATGCCCGACGCCTTGATCTCAATGACTACATCGTCCGGTCCCGGCGCCGGATCGGGAAATTCCTGAAGCTGCAGTTTTCGGTCACCGAGAAAAGTCACGCCGCGCATGGTTTCTCCCCACTGACTGATGAGCAGCCGGTCGCCATTCCACACCGGCGCCTCATTGTTGTTTCGCGAAAGCACATCGCGCCTTGCACGATATCATCGTTTTCGCCCGCCGCGGCTCACAAGGCAAATCGGCCCCGCTCGTGTCCGCGTGGGCCAATCCGCTCGTTCGGCGACGGAACGGGGCCGGGAACAGAAGCGCTGCCGCACGGCAAGTTCCGTCGCAGTTTTCACGATACCGGCGCTTTCCGCTGAGCAGATATTCCGCCGGAGCAACCCTTTGTCGTTGCAGCGCCTGTGACGGTCGATCACTTTCCAAGAATTGGCGATCCCTGTATACCGAGCGGGAAAAACCAGAACACGATCGGAGTGAAAAGATGGACGCGAAAACCGACGATCGCGCAGGCAAATGCCCGGTCATGCACGGGGGATTTACGAACCGCGATTGGTGGCCCGACCAGCTGAGCCTGCAAAGTCTCCACGGGACCGATCCGATGGGGAAAGACTTCGACTACGCCAAGGAATTCAAGAGCCTCGACCTCAACGCGGTGATCAAGGACCTGCACGCCGCGATGACCGACTCGCAGGCATGGTGGCCGGCTGACTTTGGTCATTACGGGCCGTTGTTCATCCGCATGGCGTGGCACAGCGCGGGCACCTACCGCATCGCCGACGGGCGCGGCGGCGCCGGCGCTGGGCAGCAGCGCTTCGCGCCGCTCAACAGCTGGCCGGACAACGCCAATCTCGACAAGGCGCGGCGGCTGCTGTGGCCGATCAAGCAGAAATACGGCCGGAAAATCTCCTGGGCCGACCTGATGGTTCTCGCCGGCAATGTCGCCCTCGACTCGATGGGCTTCAAGACCTTCGGTTTCGGCGGCGGCCGTGAGGACGTCTGGCAGCCCGAAGAGCTTTATTGGGGTCCCGAAGGAACGTGGCTCGGCGACGAGCGCTACAGCGGCGAACGCCAACTGCAGAATCCGCTCGGCGCGGTGCAGATGGGTCTGATCTACGTCAATCCGGCAGGACCGAACGGCAATCCGGATCCGGTCGCGGCGGCGCGCGACATCCGCGAGACGTTCGCCCGCATGGCCATGGACGACGAGGAGACCGTCGCGCTGATCGCCGGCGGCCACACCTTCGGCAAAACGCACGGCGCCGGCGATCCGTCGTTTGTTGGTCCAGAGCCGGAAGGCGCTGTCATCGAGGATCAGGGCCTCGGCTGGAAGAGCCGCCATGGCACGGGCTTTGCGGGCGACACGATCACCGGCGGCCCAGAGGTCACCTGGTCGCAGACGCCGACCAAATGGAGCAACCACTTCTTCGACAACCTGTTCAAGAACGAATGGGAGCTGACCAAGAGCCCGGCCGGAGTGCCGCAATGGAAAGCAAAGAACGGCACTGCCACGATCCCCGACGCCCACGACAAGTCGAAGAAGCATGTGCCCACCATGCTGACCACGGATTTGTCGCTGCGGATGGACCCGGCCTACGAAAAAATCTCCCGGCGGTTCTACGAGCATCCTGATCAGTTCGCCGACGCGTTTGCGCGGGCGTGGTTCAAGTTGACGCATCGCGACATGGGGCCGATCCATCGCTATCTCGGCCCGCTGGTGCCGAAGGAAATCCTGATCTGGCAGGACCCGATCCCAGCGGTGAACCATCCGCTGGTCACAGAGCAGGACATCGCTGCGTTGAAGGCAAAGATCCTCGCCTCTGGGCTGTCGGTTTCTCAGTTGGTCGCGACGGCGTGGGCGTCGGCAGCGTCGTTCCGCGGCTCCGACAAGCGCGGCGGCGCGAACGGCGCGCGCATTCGCCTGGCGCCGCAGAAGGACTGGGATGTCAACCAGCCGGCGCAGCTCAAGACCGTGCTGCAGAAGCTCGAAGCGGTCCAGAAGGAGTTCAACGCCGCGCAGACCGGCGGCAAGAAGGTCTCGCTCGCCGACCTGATCGTTCTCGGCGGCAGCGCCGCAATCGAGAAGGCGGCGAAGGCCGCCGGCCACGACCTGAA
>Ga0070671_100000175_pt1 | contig 42569 bp, 44 predicted proteins | sample KBSS73metaG_FD_65341 | JGI IMG/M metagenome (GOLD analysis project Ga0070671, IMG submission 65341) | Switchgrass rhizosphere microbial communities from Kellogg Biological Station, Michigan, USA - KBS S7-3 metaG | ecosystem: Host-associated > Plants > Roots > Rhizosphere > Soil ...
GCCGCGTACCTCGACGAGAACGTCACCCACGGCACCCCGCCGCTGGAGCCGGTCGGCGCGTACATCGACGACGCCGTCGCCTCGACCGACAAGCAGATCTTCGACGTGGTCGGCGTGCTGACCGGCCAGTTCGAGAGCTGATCCGCGCCCCGGGTGGCGGGCCTCTCCTGACCGCCACCCGGACCGGGGCTCACCCCGGGCGGCCTACGCTGGTCCCCCGTGAGCTCCCCCTCCCTCCGCTCGGGCATCGCTCCCTTCCACGTGATGGACGTGTGGGCCGCCGCGGCCGAGCGCCAGAAGACCCGGGGGGACCTACTCAACCTCTCGGCCGGGCAGCCGTCCACCCCCGCCCCGGGCCCGGTGCGCGCCGCCGCGGCCGCCGCGCTGGAGACCGAGGTCCTCGGCTACACCGTGGCGCTGGGCATCCCGGAGCTGCGTGAGGGGATCGCGGCCCACCACCGCCGCACCTACGGCATCGAGATCTCCCCGGACGACGTCGTCGTCACCACCGCCGGGTCCGGCGGGTTCCTGCTGGCCTTCCTCGCCGCGTTCGACGCAGGCGACCGCGTGGCCATGGCCCGCCCCGGCTACCCCTGCTACCGCAACATCCTCTCCGCCCTCGGCTGCGAGGTCGTCGAGCTGCCGTGCGGGCCGCGGACCCGGTTCCAGCCCACGGTGGAGATGCTCGAGGGACTCGACGTCAAGGGCCTGATCGTGGCCAGCCCGGCCAACCCGACCGGCACGGTCCTCGACCCCGCCGAGCTCGCGGCCCTCGCGACCTACTGCGACGAGCGGGGCATCCGGTTCGTCAGCGACGAGATCTACCACGGCATCGGCTACCCGGGCTCCCCCGCGACCGCGTGCGCCTGGGAGACCTCCCGCGAGGCGATCGTCGTCAACTCCTTCTCCAAGTACTTCTCGATGACCGGCTGGCGCCTCGGCTGGCTCCTGGTGCCCGAGGTGCTGCGCCGAGCGGTGGACCGGCTGGCGGGCAACCTCACCGTCTGCCCGCCCGCCCTGCCCCAGCACGCCGCCGTCGCCGCGTTCACCCCCGAGTCCTACGCCGAGGCGGACTCCCACGTCGAGCGCTACGCGCTCAACCGGTCCCTGCTGCTCGACGGGCTCCCCACACTCGGCATCGACCGGCTCGCCCCCGCCGACGGCGCGTTCTACGTCTACGCCGACGTCGGACACCTCACCGACGACTCCATGCGCCTGACCTACGAGCTGCTCGGCGAGACCGGCGTCGCGGTGGCCCCGGGCATCGACTTCGACCCCGTCGAGGGCCATCGCTACGTGCGGTTCTCCTTCGCCGGAGCCACCGCGCCGATCGAGGAGGCCCTGGAGCGGTTGCGGCCCTTCGTGGAGAAGCGGGCATAGTTCCGCGGCATGGCGGGCTCTGGGAACGACGCAGTGGACGAGCCGCGCATCGCGGCCTGGGACCGCAGGCTGGACTGGCCCCTGACCGGGCTGGCCGTCGTCTTCCTCGCGAGCTACGCCTGGCAGGTGCTCGACCGCGGCGCCCCGGAGTGGCTGGAGGCCCTGCTCACCGCGATCTGGGCGATCTTCGGTGCGGACTACCTCGTCCGGCTCGCGCTGGCGAGGCGACGGCTGCGGTTCGTCGCGACCCACCTCGTCGACCTGGCGATCCTGCTCCTGCCGATGTTCCGGCAGCTGCGGGTGCTGCGGATCGTCACGGTGGTCAGCGTGCTCAACCGGCAGCTGCGAGACGACTTCCGCGGCCGGATCGCCGTCTACGTCACCGGCACCGTGGGGCTGGTGGCGTTCGTGGCGGCGCTGTCCGTGCTGGAGGCCGAGCGGGACGTTCCCGATGCCACGATCACCGACTTCGGCGAGGCGCTGTGGTGGACGATCACCACGATCTCGACCGTCGGCTACGGGGACCGCTACCCGGTCACGCTGGAGGGCCGGATCGTCGCGGCGACGCTCATGATCGCCGGGATCGCCCTGCTCGGCGTGGTCACCGCGTCCATCGCGAGCTGGTTCGTGGAGAACCTGCGGGCCTCGAGCGAGCGGACCGAGACGGAGCTCGCCGAGGCCGAGCAGAAGATCGACCTGCTGGTCGGCGAGGTCAGGAGGCTCCACGCACGGCTCGACGCACAGGAGAGTCCTGCGTCAGCGGCCCGATCCGGTCCAACGCCGTCGTGATGGAGGCGTCCGTGAGGTCCGCGTGCGTCATCAGCCGGACCTTGCCGGACATCGAGCTGGCCAGGACCCCGGACTCGCGGAACCGGGCGAGCGTGCCGCCCAGGTCCGCCACCGCGACGAGCACGATGTTCGTCTCGGGCTCCTGGACCCGCCAGCCGCGCTCGCGCAGGCCCGCGGCCAGGGTGGTGGCACGCCGGTGGTCCTCGGCGAGCAGGTCGATGCGGTCCAACGCGACCAGGCCCGCCGCCGCCAGCACCCCGCCCTGACGCACCCCGCCGCCGAGCATCTTCCGCAGCCGCCGGGCCTGCCGCACGAACTCGACCGAGCCCGCGACGACCGACCCGACCGGGGCGCCGAGCCCCTTGGACAGGCAGACCTGCACGGTGTCGGTGCCGACGGTCAGCGCGCCCGGCGGCACGCCGAGCTTGACCGCGGCGTGCCAGAGCCGCGCGCCGTCGAGGTGCACGGCCAGACCCGCGGCCTTCGCCGCCGCGGCGACCCGGGCGTGGTCCTCGGGACGGGTGACCGTCCCGCCCGCCGCGTTGTGGGTGTTCTCGAGGCAGAGCAGCCGGGTGTTCAGCGCGTAGTAGGGCGCGTCCCCGGCCGCCGCGCGGCGCACGGCCGCGGGGGAGACCCGACCCGGGCCCGCGTCGTGCTCGAGGGGACGGGGCATGCCGCCCGCCAGCCACGCGGCCGTGCCCAGCTCGGCGTCGAGCACGTGGGCGCCGGTGGGCGCGAGGAAGGCGTCGCCCCGCTGGAGGTGGGACATGAGCGCGATGAGGTTGCCCATCGACCCGCTGGGCGTCCAGAGCGCGGCGGAGGCGCCGAGCAGCCCGGCGACCCGCTCCTCGAGGGCGGCCATGGTCGGGTCGTGGTCGAGGACGTCGTCGCCGACCTCGGCGTCGGCCATCGCCCGGCGCATCTCGGGGGTGGGCTGGGTGACCGTGTCCGAGCGCAGGTCGAGTGGCGCGGCGGGGTCCGGTTTCTGCACCTTCGCCCGGGCCGCACTCATCACCTTCGCCGCGGGGCGTCGGGTTCGCGTCGAGGTCCGCATCGGCTGCAGAGTGTTCCAGGCGGGTGCCGTGCCGGTGCGCTGGGGTCACGAAACGGTCACGGCATTGGGCCGTTCGAGTGAGCCGTGCAACCGTGGGTCCCTCCTCGACCGTCCTGGCTGCAGAAGGGGGATCCGTGGACGACGCTGACGAGCAGGCCTTCGCCGAGTACTTCCGCGCGCGCCGGGACACCGTGCGCCGGACGGCGTTCCTGCTCTGCGGGGACTGGCACCGCGCGGACGACCACGCCCAGTCCGCGTTCGTCGCGCTGCACCGGCACTGGCGGAAGATCCGCGAGCCCCGGGCGATGGACGCCTGGGTGCGGAAGACGCTGGTCAGGGCGGTCGTCGACGAGTCGCGGCGGCCCTGGCGTCGGGAACGGTCCACGGACCGCACGCCGGAGGTCGCAGGCGTGGACGCGGACGTCGCGACCCGGACCGCCCTGGTCGACGCGCTCCGCAAGGTGCCTGCGCGCCAACGGGCCGTGCTCGTGCTCCGCTACCTGGAGGGGCTCGACGTCGCGGGCACGGCCGCCGCGCTCGGCTGCTCGGCGGGCACGGTGAAGAGCCAGACCAGCCACGGGCTCGCGGCGTTGCGCGGGATCCTGGGGGAGTCGCTGGACGACATGAGGGAGGCCGGGTGAACGAGGAGCAGATGGCGGCGGCGTTCCGCGACGCGGTCTCCGAGGCGCCGGACGCGGGCTTCTCGGCCGACGACGTGCGGCGCGAGTCGCACCGGATCGGCCGCCGGAACCGGATGCTGGTCACCGGCGGGGTCGCCGCGGCGGCGATCGTGCTGGCCGGCGGCGTGACGACCGGGGTCGTGCTGGCGCGGGACGGGCAGACCACCACCTCCGCCGCCGCCCCGGCCGCCCCGGCGCAGGACTCGGGATCCGGCGCGCGGGAGCTGGGAGCGCCTGCGCCGGACCTCGCCCGCGAGGCGGTGCCGTCGGCCCCCACCCCGGTGGGCGCGCCCCTCGGCCCCGCGGTGGGACAGGACTGCGTGAACCCGCAGGATCCGCAGCTGCGCGCGCTGGTCGACGCGGCGCTGCCCGCGCTGGCCACCGCGCAGGAGGCCCCGACCACCATGATCTGCCGCCAGGGCGGTGGTCGCGAGGTCCACCTGCAGGTCGTGGACGGCCAGCTGACCGGGCTGTTCTCGGTGGTCTACACGGCGCCGGGGGAGGAGCCCTCCCAGACCGCGGGTGCCGTCGGCTGGGTCGTGGAGGAACGCCCCACGGCGTCGGGTGGGCTGGTCACCGTGACCTCGCGTCCGGAGAGCGACTCCGGCGGCGTCCCCTTCGCCGCACAGATCCCCGACCTGGCGACCACCCTCGCCACCCACCTGTAGCGGAGCGAACGGCACTCTCGCTCAGACCTAGTGAGCGAGAGCGCCGTTCGCTCATCGGTCAGACTGGGGGCGTGGCGACCGAGAAGGGGGAGCGGAGGCGGCAGGCGTTGACCGAGGCCGCGGGTGAGCTGCTGCGCGAGGGCGGGTTCGAGGCGCTGCGGCACCGCGCCGTCGCCGAGCGTGCCGGGCTCCCGCTGGCGTCCACGACGTACTACTTCGACTCGCTGGACGACCTGATCACCGCCGCCGTCGAACACACGAGCAGACAGGACCTCGCCGCGGGCCGGGCGGCGCTGGCGTCGGACGCCGAGCCGTTCGACGTCGTGCTCGACCAGCTGCTCGGCCATCCGTCCCGGGACGGGGGGCTCGACGCCGTCCTGCTGCGGTACGAGCAGCTGGTCGGGGCGGGGCGGCGCCCCTACCTGGCCCCGCTGATGCGCGCGCTCCGCCCCGAGCTGGACGCCCTGCTCGGCGAGGCTCTCGCCCGCGCAGGCCACCCGCTGGACGTCGACGGGGTGCGGCGGGTCGTCGAGACCGTCGACGGCGCCGTGCTCTCCGCCCTGATCGAGGCCGACCCCGACCCACGGGCGGTGGCTCGCGCGGCGTTGGTGCGCGCCCTCTAAGCTGGCACAACGTGGTCATCCCCAACGTCCTCGCCGCCCGCTACGCCAGCCCGGAGCTCGTCACGCTCTGGTCGCCCGAGCACAAGATCGTGCTGGAGCGGCAGCTGTGGATCGCGGTGCTCAAGGCCCAGCGCGACCTCGGTGTGGACGTCCCCGCCGAGGCGATCGCGGACTACGAGCGGGTCGTGGACCAGGTGGACCTGGCCTCGATCGCCGAGCGCGAGCGCGTCACCCGACACGACGTCAAGGCCCGCATCGAGGAGTTCAACGCCCTCGCCGGGCACGAGCACGTCCACAAGGGCCTGACCAGCCGGGACCTGACCGAGAACGTCGAGCAGCTGCAGATGCGGCTGTCGTTGGAGCTGGTCCGGGACCGCACGGTCGCGATCCTCGCCCGGCTCGCCCGCCGCGCCGCCGAGTACTCGGACCTGGTCATGGCCGGGCGATCGCACAACGTCGCCGCGCAGGCGACCACGCTCGGCAAGCGGTTCGCCTCCGCCGCGGACGAGCTGCTCGTCGCCTACCGGCGGCTCGAGGACCTGCGGGCGCGCTACCCGCTGCGCGGGATCAAGGGCCCGGTCGGGACGGCACAGGACATGCTGGACCTGCTCGACGGCTCGGCGGAGAAGCTGGCGGACCTGGAGAACCGGGTGGCCGCGCACCTCGGGTTCAACGGGGTGTTCACCAGTGTCGGGCAGGTGTACCCGCGGTCGCTGGACCACGAGGTCACGTCGCTGTTGGTGCAGCTCGGCGCGGCGCCGTCGTCGCTCGCCACGACGATCCGGCTGATGGCGGGCCAGGAGCTCGCGACCGAGGGCTTCAAGCCCGGCCAGGTCGGGTCGAGCGCGATGCCGCACAAGATGAACACCCGCTCCGCGGAGCGCATCAACGGCCTGCAGGTGGTGCTGCGGGGGACCGCCGCGATGGCCGCCGAGCTGGCGGGTGCGCAGTGGAACGAGGGGGACGTGTTCTGCTCCGTCGTCCGCCGGGTCGCGCTGCCGGACGCCTTCTTCGCCCTCGACGGCCTCTTCGAGACCACCCTCACCGTGCTCGACGAGTTCGGTGCCTACCCCGCGGTCATCGCCCGCGAGCTGGACCGCTACCTGCCGTTCCTCGCCACCACGAAGGTGCTGATGGCGGCGGTGCGGGCCGGGGTCGGCCGCGAGACCGCGCACGAGGTGATCAAGGAGCATGCGGTCGGCGTCGCCCTGGCCATGCGGGAGCAGGGGCAGCTGGAGAACGACCTGCTGGCCCGGTTGCAGAGCGACTCCCGGCTGAACCTCCCGACCGGCCTGCTCGACGGGCTGCTCAAGGACCCGCTCGCGTTCACGGGCGCGGCGACCGCGCAAGTCGCGGCGGTCGTCGCCCAGGTCGCGGAGATCACCGACGCGCACCCGTCGGCGGCCGCGTACACGCCGGGGGCGATCCTGTGAAGCTGCTCCACTCGGGCAAGGTCCGGGACATCTACGAGGACCGGGGCGACATCATCCTGGTCGCGTCGGACCGGCTGTCGGTGTTCGACGTCATCCTCCCGACGCCCGTCCCGGACAAGGGTGCGATCCTCACCTCGCTGTCGCTGTGGTGGTTCGACAAGGTCGCGTCCCTGGTGCCGCACCACGTCCTGAGCTCCACGGACGTCCCGGAGGAGTTCGCAGGCCGCGCGGTCCGGTGCAGGCGGCTGGACATGCTGCCGGTCGAGTGCGTGGCCCGCGGCTACCTGACGGGCGGGGGTCTCGCGGAGTACCGCGAGAAGGGCACCGTCTCCGGGATCGCCCTGCCGCCGGGGCTGGAGGACGGGTCCCGGTTCCCCGAGCCGATCTTCACGCCGTCGTCGAAGGCGCCGAAGGGGCAGCACGACGAGGCGATCACGTTCGCGGACGTCGAGGCCCTCGTCGGTGCCGACACCGCAGCCCGGCTGCGGGACCTGACCCTCGCGGTCTACCGGATGGGCGCGGAGATCACCGAGAAGAACGGGATCCTGCTGGCGGACACCAAGCTGGAGTTCGGTCGGGACGCGAGCGGCGAGATCGTCCTCGGCGACGAGGTCCTGACCCCGGACTCCTCGCGCTTCTGGCCCGCGGACGACTGGGAGCCCGGCCGCCCGCAGTACAGCTTCGACAAGCAGTACGCGCGGGAGTGGGCCCTCTCGACCGGCTGGGACAAGACCGATCCCGGCCCCGAGGTCCCGGCGGACGTGGTCCAAGCGGTCCGCGCGAGGTACGTCGAGGTCTACGAGCGCATCACCGGCACCCCCTGGCACTGACCCCCCGCGAGTCCCACACCCCGCCCCGCGAGTCCCACACCCCGAGCCGCGAGTCACACGCCCCGCCCCGCGTGTCGCACACCGGGCCCCGCGTGTCGCACACCTCGCCTCGCGTGTCGCACACCCCGAGTCGCGAGTCGCACACCCCGCCCCGCGAGTCGCACACCGCGCCCCGCGTGTCGCACACCGCGCCCCGCGTGTCGCACGCCCCGCCCCGCGTGTCGCACACCCCGGGTTGTGTGGCGCCCGGTAAGCGGACTCCGCGCCGTATCTGCACATCGACTTACCTGGCACGATCCGCGCCCGACGCCCCTGGTTCATCTGCGGAGCGTTCCCTCGCACCATGCCCGCTCGACTGGTGGTCTCCCTGTCCGGGCTCACCGACGCCCGGCCCGATGCCCTCGCCACAGCCCGCGCCCTCGCCGTCGACCTCGACGTCCGTGGGGTACCCCTGACCCAGCTCGTCCAGCCCGCGTCCCCCGCCGGGCCGCCGTCCGCCGAGCTCCTCGACTGGATCGGGGAGCGGGGGGACGCGATCGCCCTGCACGGATACGACCACTCGCCGGACCCCGCGCTGCGCGGCGGGGTGGGTCGCAAGGGCGAGTTCTCCGGGCTGCCCCGGCACGAGGCCGGCTTGCGGCTGACCGCCGCCCGCCGCGCCCTGACCGGGCTCGGGCTGGCCACCGACGTCTTCGCCGCCCCGCGCTGGCTGGTCTCGCCCGGCACCGTCGACGCCGTCCGCCACCAGGGCTTCCGGGTCTGCCTCGACGAGGCGGGCGCCCACCTGTTCGACGACGCCGCCTTCCTCCGCGCCCGTGCCCTCGGCTTCCGGCTCGAGGCGGCGCTCGAGGGGGAGGCCCGCAAGCGCGCCGAGGCCTGGCGCTGCCGGGTCCTGCGCACCGAGGCGCTACGGATCGCCCGTCGGGCGGGGGTGGTCCGGATCGGCGTGCGCGCCAAGGATCTCCGCCGCCCCGGTCGGGTCGCGGCCGTCCTGGAGACGGTCGACGCGGTCCTCGCCGAGGGCGCCTGGCCCACCACCTACGGAGCCCTCCCCACCACCCCGGCCACGAGGACGGCCTGACCGACGGCCCACCGGCATCGTCCACCGGCGACCTGGGAAGCGTGACTCGCGCCTTGAGGTGTGCGACTCGCGACCCGGGGTGTGCGACTCGCGCCTTGAGGTGTGCGACTCGCGGCTTGAGCTGTGCGACTCGCGACCCAAGGGGCGACTCGCGACCCGGGGTGTGCGACTCGCGCCTTGAGGTGTGTGACTCGCGGGTCGAGGTGTGCGACTCGCGGGTCGAGGTGTGTGACTCGCGCTCAAGGGGGTGTGACTCGCGGGGCGAGGGGGCAGGGGTGTGACTCGCGGGGCCGGGGGGCTTGGGTGTGGGCTGCGCCCGCGAGACTTCGCTCCCGGCGACGAGTCGGGGTCAGGGGATGAGGAGGGCTTTGCCTGCGATCTCCCGGTTCTCCAGGGCGGCGTGGGCGTCGGCGGCCTTGGCCAGGGGGAAGGTGCGGGCGATGACCGGGGTCAGTCTGCCCTCCGCCGCCTCCCGCAGGAACCGCTCCTGCCGCCCCCGGCGACCCTCGGCGAAGCCCGCGAGCTGCGCCATGCCCAGGACCTCGATGCCGCGGGAGGCGGCGTCGCCGGGATCGGGGACGGTCGGGGCGCCTGCGGAGCCGCCGTAGTTCGAGAACCTCCCACCCTCCGCGACCAGCCCGAACGACTCCGTACCGAGCGGGCCGCCGACGCCGTCGAGCACGACGTCGACCTGACCGACCCGGCGTCGGACCGCGTCCGCCCACCCGGGCTCGCCGTAGTCCACGACGAGGTCGGCTCCTGCGTTCCGTGCGACCGCGACCTTGGCCGCACCCCGGGCCGCCCCCACCACCCGGGCACCGGCCCGACGGGCCAGCTGCACCAGCAACGATCCAGCGCCCCCGGCCGCGGGCAGGACCAGGACGGACTCCCCGGGCCGCACGCCGACGGCGCCGATCAGTGCCAGTGCCGTGCCCCCGTCGTGCAGGAGGGCCATCGCCTCGCGGGCGCCGAGGCCGTCGGGGATCGGGACCAGGGTCGAGACCGGCGCCACGACCTGCTCGGCGTAGGTCCCCGGCCCGTCGACCAGGACCCGGCGACCCAGCCACCCGGTCCCGTGGCCGTCCGCACCTGCCACGTCGGCACCCGGTCCCACCCCCACCACCCGCCCCGCCGCGCCTCGCCCCGGGACGTACGGCGGCGTCGTCGGGTAGGGCCCGCCGCCCCGGCGCAGGATCGTGTCGAGGAACAACACCCCGGCCGCCTCGACCTCGACCAGCACCTCGCCGGGGCCGGGCACCGGGTCCGGCACCTCGACGGGGTGCAGAACCGAGGGATCACCGAACTCGTCCACCCTGATCGTCAGCATGCGACGAGCGTGCGACCTCAACTCGACTTCAGGTCAAGCGCCTTCTCCCGTTCCGCGACGACGACCGCGGTCCCCTCCGGGGCCAGGTTCGTGAACAGGCCGTAGTGCATCGCGGGGTTGGCCAACACCGCCTCGTGGATCGGAACCGCGGTCCGCGGCGCGAGTGACCGCAGGTAGTCGACGGCGTCCCCGGCCTTGAGCCACGGTGCCCCCGTCGGGAGGAGCAGCGTGTCGATCGGGCGGTCCACGGGGGTGTAGGCGTCCCCGGGGTGCAGCAGCGAGCCGTCGAACAGGTAGCCGTTGTTGCGGATCACCGGGATGTCCGGGTGGATCACGGCGTGGTCGCCGCCGAGCACCTCGACGGTCGCGCCCGCCACCGACAGCGTCTGTCCCGGCTCGACCGTCTCCGCGTCGAGCGAGAGCTCCGAGGCGGTCTGGGAGTCGACGATCAGCCGTGCCGACGGGTTCGCCCGCCGGACCGTGGCGAGCCGCTCCGGCTCGACGTGGTCGAAGTGCTGGTGGGTGACCAGGACCGCGTCGAGGCCGGTCAGGCTCTCGAACCCGGCGGAGAACGCGCCCGGGTCGACGAGGATGCGGGCCGTGCCGGTGTCGACCAGCACACAGGCGTGGCCGTAGTGGGTGAGCTGCATGGGAGACACCGTAGGCTGGGCAACCGTGGCGAGAGTGGTCGTGGACGTGATGCCCAAGCCGGAGATCCTCGACGTGCAGGGGCAGGCGGTCTCCCGCGCCCTCACCCGGATCGGGGTCTCCGGCATCGAGGTGCGGCAGGGCAAGCACTTCGAGCTGGAGGTCGACGACTCGGTCGACGACGAGACCCTGCACCGGATCGCGGGCGACCTGCTCGCCAACCCGGTGATCGAGGACTGGACGGTGACGCGGGTATGAGCGCGCGCATCGGGGTCATCACCTTCCCCGGCACGCTGGACGACGTCGACGCCGCCCGCGCCGTCCGCTACGCAGGCGCCGAGGCCGTACCCCTGTGGCACGGGGACCACGACCTGCAGGGTGTGGACGCCGTCGTGGTGCCCGGCGGTTTCTCCTACGGGGACTACCTGCGGGCGGGCGCGATCGCGAGCCTGGCGCCGATCATGCGCGAGGTGGTCGACGGCGCCGCCAAGGGCCTGCCCGTGCTCGGCATCTGCAACGGCTTCCAGATCCTCTGCGAGGCCGGGCTGCTCCCGGGCGCGCTGACCCGCAACGAGAAGCTGCACTTCGTGTGCCGCGACCAGACGTTGCGCGTGGAGAACGCCGACACCGCCTGGACCTCGGGGTACGCGGCAGGCGAGGAGATCGTCGTGCCGGTCAAGAACGCCGAGGGCCGGTTCGTCGCCGCTCCGGACACCCTCGCCGAGCTGGAGGGGGAGGGGCGGGTCGCGTTCCGCTACGTCGGCGCCAACCCGAACGGCTCGATGAACGACATCGCGGGCGTGACCTCGGCGAACGGCCGGGTCGTCGGCCTGATGCCGCACCCCGAGCACGCCATCGACCTGCTGACCGGTCCGTCGGTGCAGGGGCTGGGGCTGTTCACCTCGGTGCTGGCGCCGGCCGGCTGATCCGCGGCGGTCACCATTACGCTGGCGCTCTCCCCCGACGAGAGGCCGTCCGTGACCCGACCCGACCCCGGCTCGGCCCCGCACCGGGTGCTGTTGGTCGAGGACGACCCGGGGGACGTGTTCCTCGTCCGTGAGCTGCTGGCCGAGGCGGATCCGACGGTGAGCGTGACCGTCGCCGAGTCGGTGCGGGCGGTCGTCGCGGACAACCTGCTGTCCTCCACGGACTGCGTCCTGTTGGACCTGAACCTTCCCGGCAGCTCCGGCCTCGACGGCCTGCACGAGCTCCTCCGGGCCGATCCCGCGGCCGCCGTCTGCGTGCTCACCGGCCTCGACGACGAGTACCTCGGCATCGCCGCCGTCGGCGCGGGCGCCCAGGACTACCTGGTCAAGAACAAGGCGGACGGCGCGGTGCTGATCCGCGCGATCCGCTACGCCGTCGAACGCCGTCGCGCCGATGTGGGCATGGTCCGGCTCCGCGAGGAACAGCTGGTCGCGGCCGAGTCGGCGCGGCTCGAGCGCGGCCTGCTGCCGAACCTGCTGCTCGGCGGCAGCACCGTGCGCGGGCGGCAGTTCTACCGGTCCGGCCGGACCCGGGCGGTGATCGGCGGGGACTTCTTCGACGCCGTGCGCGGCCCGTCGGGCACCGTGCACGCGATCATCGGGGACGTCGCGGGCCACGGGCCGGACGAGGCCGCGCTCGGCGCGCTGCTGCGGGTCTCCTGGCGGGCCCTGGTGCTGGCCGGGGTCGACGAGCCGCAGGTCCTGCCCAAGCTGCAGGAGGTGCTGGTCAGCGAGCGGCACGACGACGCGCTCTTCACCACCGTCTGCACCGTGACGGTCGATCCCGCGCCCACCGGCGGGTCGCGCCTGCTGATCCGGTCGGCCGGGCACCCACCGCCGATCTCGCTCCGGCCGCGGCCGGTGTCGTTCGAGCCCCGCGTCGGCGTCCCGCTGGGAGTGCTCACGGACCCGGAATGGGAGGCGGAGACCATCGATCTCGGACCCGGCTGGAGCCTGCTGCTCTACACGGACGGCCTGATCGAGGGCCGCGGCCCGCGACCGGGCGAGCTGCTCGGGCAGGAGGGGTTGGTCGCGTTCTTGGCGGAGGAGCGCGCCGTCCCCTGGGCGGAGCTGCCGAGCAGGCTCGTGGAGCGCGCCGAGTGCGTCAACGGCGGCCCGCTGGCGGACGACGTCGCCATCCTCCTGCTCGCGGACACGTCGGTGGACGCATGACGACGCCGAACCCGCGCCGCTTCCCGCTGCGGCTGCACCCCGTCCCGCTCACGGCCGCGCAGAACCGCTGGACGTTGCGCCGCTGGTTCACCGTCGGCGCCACCCTGGCCGGGGTGCTCGCGCTGGTCGCGACGGGCCTGGGCTCGTGGGCCGTGGTCCGGATCGGCGACGCCCGCGACCAGCTGTTCGACCAGGTCGCCCCGGCGGTCTCCAGCGCGCAGAACGTCAACGCGGGCCTGGTGGACCAGGAGACCGGCCTGCGCGGCTTCACGCTCGTCCCCGACCAGGTCTTCCTGGAGCCCTACCTCGGGGGCACCCGGATGGAGGCGGAGGCCGTGGCCCGGCTGCGTGGTCTGGACGGTCTTCCCGAGCAGGAGGCCTACCTCGCCCGGCTGGACGAGACCGAGCGGCTCGCGGGCCGGTGGCGGCAGGAGTTCGCCGAACCCACCATCGCGGCGGCCCAGGCGGGCACGCCGGTCCCCGATCCCGAGCAGGGTCGGGTGCTGTTCGACCAGGTCCGGACCTCGGCGGCGGCGTTGATCGCGGACGTCGAGCACACCCGCACCATCGCCCGCGGCCGGCTGGACTCGTCGATCACCTTCGTGGCGGTCGTCGGGCTGGCGATCACGGCGGTCGCCGCGCTGTTCATCCTGCTCGCCGCGCTGGGCCTGCGCTCGGTGATCCTCCGGCCGCTGCGGGGCCTGGCCGCCCAGACCCGCAGCGTGGTCGACGGCGACGTGGGCTCGGAGATCCAGGGCAGCGGGCCCCGCGAGATCGTGGCCCTCGGCGCGGACATCGAGGCGATGCGCGTCCACATCCAGCGCGAGGTCGACGAGCTGCACGAGGCCAACGCGCTGCTGGACGACCGGACGCGCGACCTGGAGCGGTCCAACCGCGACCTGGAGCAGTTCGCCTACGTGGCCAGCCACGACCTGCAGGAGCCGCTGCGGAAGGTGTCGAGCTTCTGCCAGCTGCTGCAGCGTCGCTACGGCGGGCAGCTGGACGACCGTGCGGACCAGTACATCGACTTCGCCGTCGACGGCGCCCAGCGGATGCAGCGGCTGATCAACGACCTGCTGTCGTTCTCCCGCGTCGGGCGGACGACGTCCGGCTTCGAGCCGGTGGACCTCGGCGCGGTGGCCCGGACCGCGGCGGTCCAGCTGTCCTCCGCGGTGGAGGACACGGGCGGCGAGATCGTCCTGCCCCCGGACCTGCCCACCGTCTCGGGTGACCCCGGGCTGCTGCAGGCGCTGCTGTTCAACCTGTTCGGCAACGGTCTGAAGTTCCACCGCCAGGGCGTCGCCCCGGTCGTCCGACTCTCCGCCCTCCGTCGCGACGGTGACGTTCCCGAGTGGGAGATCGCGGTGTCGGACAACGGGATCGGCATCGAGCCCGAGTACGTCGACAAGATCTTCGTGATCTTCCAGCGGCTGCACGGGCGCGAGGTCTACGCCGGCACCGGGATCGGCCTGGCGCTGGCGAAGAAGATCGTCGAGTTCCACGGCGGCCGGATCTGGGTCGACCACGGCTCGCCGGACGAACCCGGCACGACCTTCCGACTGACACTCCCCGTGGCACAGTCGACACCGGAACCCCAGCTCGTGAAGGAGCCCAGCGCGTGACCTCCGATGCCCTCACCGATCCCGCCCGGATCGTCAACGTCCTGCTGGTCGAGGACGACCCCGGTGACGTGCTCATGACGCGCGAGGCGTTCGAGGAGCACCTCCACAACCGGCTGGACGTCGTGACGGACGGCGACGCCGCGATCGCCTACCTGCGCCACGAGCCGCCGTACGTCGACCACCCGCGGCCGGACCTGATCCTGCTGGACCTGAACCTCCCGCGGGTCGACGGCCGCCAGGTGCTGGCCGAGGTGAAGAACGACGAGAAGCTCCGCTCGATCCCGGTCATCGTGCTCACCACCTCGCAGGCCGAGGAGGACGTGCTGCGCAGCTACCAGCTGCATGCCAACGCCTACGTGACCAAGCCGGTGGACTTCGACGGGTTCATCGAGGCGATCAAGCAGATCGACCACTTCTTCGTCAGCGTGGTCAAGCTGCCCGGCTCCTAGGACCCGCCCACCCGCCCGCGGTCGGACGGAGGGCGACTACAGCATCGCGTCGATCTCCGCGCGGTGGTACCGCAGCGGTGTCGTCGGGAAGCCGTACTCGTCCTTGTGCAGCTCGGCGGCGCCGCACCAGCCGCAGCGCCCGGTGGCGTCCATGACCGCCCGGGACTCCAGCTGCGACCGCCGGTCGCCCGTCCCCGCGGGCAGGGCACCCGTCGCCGCGTGCGGGATCTGAGGCCGGTCCCCGCTCTTGACCTTCTTGTAGAGCCAGTAGGCACCCACCGGGATCGCCACGATGATCGCGAGCCCCAGCACCCACTGCACCAGCCCGACGACCACGGACACCGCGATCCCCGCCAGGACCAGCACCCCGACGATCTGCGCGACCCTCAGCACGACCTTCGACACGGCGTCCTCCTCAAGGCTCGGGCCCGGTCATCGAGGCTACCGGTCCCCGGGGCCCGCCGGTCGGACGTTTACGCTGGTATCCGTGACCGAGCTCGACTCCCGCACCGGCACCGACACGGTTGCCCACGCCATCGACACCCCGGACCAGCCGCAGCCGTGGCGTGAGCTCGGGCTCAAGGAGGACGAGTACGCCCGCATCCGCGAGATCCTCGGCCGCCGCCCCACGGACGCCGAGCTCGCGATGTACTCGGTGATGTGGAGCGAGCACTGCTCCTACAAGTCCTCGAAGGTCCATCTCGCCTACTTCGGCGAGACCACCACCGAGGCCATGCGGGCGAAGATGCTCGCGGGGATCGGCGAGAACGCGGGCGTCGTGGACATCGGGGACGGCTGGGCGGTCACGTTCAAGGTCGAGTCGCACAACCACCCGTCGTACGTCGAGCCCTACCAGGGCGCCGCGACCGGGGTCGGCGGGATCGTCCGGGACATCATGGCCATGGGCGCGCGCCCGATCGCGGTCGGCGACCCGCTGCGCTTCGGCCCCGCGGACGCCCCGGACACCGCGCGGGTGCTGCCGGGCGTGGTCGCGGGCGTCGGCGGCTACGGCAACTGTCTGGGGTTGCCCAACGTCGGCGGCGAGGTCGTGTTCGACGCCTCCTACGCCGGTAATCCGCTGGTCAACGCCTTGTGCGTGGGGGCGATGCGCACCGAGGACCTGCACCTGGCCTTCGCCTCCGGCACGGGCAACAAGATCATCCTGTTCGGCGCCCGGACCGGGCTGGACGGGATCGGCGGCGTCTCCGTGCTCGCGTCGGAGACCTTCGGCGAGGGGACCGGTCGCAAGAAGCTGCCGTCGGTCCAGGTGGGGGACCCCTTCACCGAGAAGGTCCTGATCGAGTGCTGCCTGGAGCTGTTCCACGCCGGGCTGGTCGTCGGCATCCAGGACCTCGGCGGCGCCGGGCTGTCCTGCGCCACCTCCGAGCTGGCCGCGGCAGGCGACGGGGGCATGCACATCGACCTGGACCGGGTCCCGCTGCGCGCCACCGGGATGACCCCCGCCGAGATCCTCTCCAGCGAGTCGCAGGAGCGGATGTGCGCGGTCGTCACGCCGGAGAACGTGGACGCGTTCATGGCCGTCTGCGCCAAGTGGGACACCATCGCCACGGTGATCGGCGAGGTCACCGACGGCGAGCAGCTGGTGATCGACTTCCACGGCGAGACCGTGGTGGACGTGCCGCCGCGCACCGTGGCCCACCACGGGCCGGTCTACCGCCGTCCGCTCGAGCGCAGCGCAGGCCAGGACGCCCTCGAGCAGAACACCCCGGACACCCTCCCGCGGCCGAGCGCCCCCTCCGAGCTGCGCGCGGAGATCCTGCGCATGGCCGCCAGCCCGAACCTCTGCTCGCGTGCCTGGGTCACCGACCAGTACGACCGCTACGTCCGCGGCAACACCGCCGCCGCCCAGCCCGCGGACGCCGGCGTCGTCCGGGTGGACGAGCGGACCGGCCGCGGCATCGCCGTCGCCACCGACTGCAACGCCCGCTTCGCCGCGCTGGACCCCTACGTGGGCGCCCAGCTCGCCTTGGCCGAGGCCTACCGGAACGTGGCCACGAGTGGCGCTGTCCCGGTTGCCGTGACGGACTGCCTGAACTTCGGCTCGCCGGAGGACCCGCACGTCATGTGGCAGTTCTCCCAGGCCGTGCGCGGCCTGGCGGACGGCTGCGCGCAGCTGGGCATCCCGGTGACCGGTGGGAACGTGTCGTTCTACAACCAGACCGGCTCGCAGGCGATCCTGCCGACGCCCGTGGTGGGCGTCCTCGGCGTGATCGACGACGTCGCCGCCCGGATCCCGTCGGGGTTCCGCCGCGCCGGGGACGTCGTCGTCCTGCTCGGCGACACGCGGGACGAGCTGGGCGGCAGCGAGTGGGCGCACGTCGTCCACGGGCACCTCGGTGGGCGGCCCCCGGTCGTCGACCTGGAGGCGGAGCGGCGGCTCGCGCAGCTGCTGACGGCGCAGGCCGCCGTGCTGACCGGTACCCACGACCTCTCCGACGGCGGTCTGGCCCAGGCGCTGGTCGAGGCGGCGTTGATCGGGGGCCAGGGCGCGCGCGTCGGGCTGCCCTCGGTCGGTTCCGCCGGCTCCGGCATCGACCCCTTCGTGGCCCTCTTCGCCGAGTCGACCGGCCGGGTCCTGGTGACCGTCGCCCCCGACGCCGCCGACGACCTGCTCGCCGCCGCCGCGGAGGCCGGCGTGCCCGCCGCACGGCTCGGCACGGTCGGCGGCACGGAGCTGGAGATCGACGAGATCCCGACCCTGCCCCTCGCCGAGCTCCGCGAGGCCTGGGAGGGGACCCTGCCCGCCCTGTTCGAGGCCGCCGAGCGGTGACGGACCTCCTCGACACCTGGCTGGCGGGCGGCACCCCGCCGCCGCGCTCGGTGATCAAGGAGGCGGTCAAGGAGTCGCTGGCCGCCCTGGCCGAGCTGGCCCCCGGACACAGCGTCGAGGTGCGCGTGCCGCCCTACGCCGCCATCCAGTGCATCGAGGGCCCCCGACACACCCGCGGCACCCCGCCGAACACCGTCGAGACCGACGCTCGGACCTGGCTCGCGCTGGCCACCGGCCGTCTGAACTGGACGGATGCCGTCGGGTCGGGCACGGTGAAGGCATCGGGATCGCGCGCCTCGGAGGTCGGGACGCTGCTCCCGTTGCGCTGAGACTCCACCGTTCGGTGGTCCGTTCGACGCCCCGAACGGGGGATGCCGAGCAGCCAGTAGTGGCGAACCGGCGTGTGGAAGCCGAAGATTGTCCCCGATCGGGACGAGACCGGACCTCACGGGTGGCGGGAGGTGGCTCAGGTGGTGGCGGCGAGTGACGTCCCGGGACCGCGGCCGGCCGCGGCCCCGGTCCGGATCGTGGGTGGCGTGGCGACCGAGACGCCCGGCCCCGAGGTGCGGTCGCTCGCCGAGCGCTGGGCCGAGCTGCTGCCGAACGCCGCGGGCCCCGCCGACGCCGAGGTCCTGGCCGGACTGCTGATCCGGCTGCGCGCCGCGCTGCGCACCGAGCCGTTCTGGCCGCTGGCCGCACGCGGAATCGGGGCCGACCTGGCGGCGTCGGGCTTCTGCGGGGACCGCGCAGGCATCGTCGGAGCGGCGCCCGAGGACGTCCTGCCCGGCACCGTCCGGTTGCTGCGCGAGTCCGCGCTCGAGGTGCTCGGCCTGGACGAGACGGCCGAGGAGCACCGCCTGGCCCTCGCCCTCGACGAGCTGGCCGCGGGTTTCGCGGGCGGCCTGCGCTTCCGGGCCCACCAGGGCCAGGAGGACCTGCTGCGGGCCACCCTGCGCGCCCGGCGGACCGTCGAGCGGGCGCTGGCCGAGAGCGAGTCGCACTACCGGACCATCTACACCCAGGGCCCGGTCGGGATCGCCGTGGCCAGCCTCGACGGGCTGGTCGAGGACCTCAACCCGGCGGCCTGTCGGATGCTCGGCCTGCTGGAGCGCCCGGGCCTGCCGCTTCCGGTCAGCGACTTCGTACATCCGGACGACCTGGAGGCCTTCCTCGCCGCCTACGGCACGCTCGCGTCGGGCACCGCGGACACGGTCAGCCTGGACGTCCGCTTCGCCGGGCCGACCCGCATGTGGGTGTGGGGGCACGTCACCGGGTCGCTGATCCGGGAGGACTCGGGCAGACCGAGCCACCTCATCGGGGTCATCGAGGACGTCTCGGAGCGGCACCGGCTGCGGTCGTCGCTGGTGGAGGCGTCGTCGCGGGACCGGCTGACCCGGCTGCCCAACCGGCACCTGACGGAGATGGCCGTGCGGCAGGCGTTCGGCGGCTCGGCGACGCGGGTGGGACTCTGCGCGATCGACATCGACGACTTCCGCCGGGTGAACGAGATCCACGGCCACGCCGTGGGGGACGAGCTGCTCACCGCGCTGGCCGACCGGCTGCGCACGGCCGCGGGCGGGCACCTGGTCACCCGCACCGGCGGAGACGAGTTCGCAGTGCTGCTCACCGACCCGGAGGGCCTCGGCGAGGTGCTCGCCGTGGCGGACCGGCTGCTGGCCGCGCTGGCCGCGCCCTTCCACGTCAGCGGGCGCTCGGTCGGGGTCACGGCCAGCATCGGGGTGGCCGAGGGACGCACCGAGTCCGAGTGCGCCGCCGAGCTCGAGCGGGCCGCAGGCGTCGCGTTGTCCTGGGCGAAGGGGCAGGGCGGCGGCACCCGCGCCGTGTTCGATCCCGAGCGGGACGCCGGCGAGGCCGTCCGCTTCGGGCTGCTGGCCAACCTGCGCGGGGCGGTCGACCGGGACCAGTTCCGGCTCGCCTACCAGCCCCTGGTCCGGCTCTCCGACGGCTCGCTGCGCGGCATGGAGGCCCTCGTGCGGTGGGAGCATCCCGAGCACGGGCTGCTCGGCCCCGGCCGGTTCATCGAGCTCGCCGAGCGCTCCGGGGCGATCGTCGCGCTGGGCCGCTGGGTGCTCGCCGAGTCCTGCCGGGAGGCCGCCCGCTGGCAGGCGGAGACGGGGCCGATGGCCCCGTACGTCAGCGTCAACGTGTCGCCCGTGCAGCTGCCCGAGCAGGGGTTCGTCGACGAGGTCGTGGCGATCCTGGCCGAGACCGGGCTCGCCCCGGACCGGCTCCAGCTGGAGATCACCGAGCAGGCCGTGCTCGGCGACGAGGCGGCCTCGATGGACGCGCTGTCCGCGCTGCGCGCCGCCGGGGTGCGCCTCGCCCTCGACGACTTCGGCACCGGCTACTCCAGCCTGGCCTGGCTGCGCAGGCTCCCGGTGCACGCGCTGAAGATCGACGGCTCGTTCATCGACGGTCTGCGACACGACCGGCCGGACCCCGTCGACGAGAGCATCGTCGGGTCGTTGGTCGCGATGGCGCACGCGTTGGGTCTCGAGGTGACGGCCGAATGGGTGGAGACCGGCCGCCAGGCGGACCGCCTCGAGCGGCTCGGGTGTGACCTGGGCCAGGGCCGGTGGTTCGGTGACGCCCGTCCCGCGGGATGGGTTCCGGGCCTGCGGCGGCGTACCATCGGGTAAGCCCGCGCCACCGACCCTCCGAGGAGCGAGTGCGTTGAGTTCCGACCGGAACCTCCACACCGGCCCAGTCGATCTCCCCACACCGCGTCAGCTCGGCTCCGATCGGGACGACACCCCCAAGGAGGAGTGCGGCGTCTTCGGCGTCTGGGCTCCGGGTGAGGACGTCGCGAAGCTGACCTACTACGGCCTCTACGCCCTCCAGCACCGCGGCCAGGAGGCGGCGGGCATCGCCGTGTCCGACGGCCGCCGCATGGTGGTGTTCAAGGACCTCGGCCTCGTCAGCCACGTGTTCGACGAGCAGACCCTGTCCTCGCTCAAGGGACATCTCGCCGTCGGACACTGCCGCTACTCCACCACCGGGTCCACGACCTGGGAGAACGCCCAGCCGGTGTTCCGCACCACGGCGGCGGGCAGCGGGATCGCCCTGGGCCACAACGGCAACCTCGTCAACACCGCCGAGCTGCGGGACGAGGTCAACGCGCTCAAGCAGACCGGCCAGGGCTCCCGGATGCAGTCCACCACGGATTCCGACCTGGTCTGCGAGCTGCTCGCGGCGACCTCCGCGGACACCGGGCTGGAGGAGGCGGCCATGCGGCTGCTGCCGCGGCTGCGCGGTGCCTTCTCCCTCGCCTTCGCGGACGAGAACACCCTCTACGCGGCCCGGGACGCCCACGGCGTCCGGCCGCTGGTGCTGGGCAGGCTGGAGCGGGGCTGGGTCGTCGCCAGCGAGACGGCGGCGCTGGACATCGTCGGCGCCTCGATGGTGCGCGAGGTCGAGCCCGGCGAGCTCCTGGCGATCGACGCGGACGGCATCCGCAGCTCGAGGTTCGCCGCGCCGGAGCCGAAGGGGTGCGTCTTCGAGTACGTCTACCTGGCCCGCCCGGACACCACGATCTCCGGCCGTTCGGTGCACGCCGCGCGCGTCGAGATCGGCCGCAGGCTCGCCGAGGAGGCGCCGGTCGAGGCCGACCTGGTCATCCCGGTCCCGGAGTCCGGCACGCCCGCCGCGATCGGCTACGCCCAGGGCTCCGGCATCCCCTACGGCCAGGGCCTGGTCAAGAACGCCTACGTCGGCCGGACCTTCATCCAGCCCTCGCAGACCATCCGGCAGCTGGGCATCCGGCTCAAGCTCAACCCGCTGCGGGACGTCATCCGCGGCAAGCGGCTCGTGGTGGTGGACGACTCGATCGTCCGCGGCAACACGCAGCGTGCGCTGGTCCGGATGCTGCGCGAGGCCGGGGCGCTGGAGGTGCACGTCCGGATCGCGTCGCCGCCCGTGCGGTGGCCCTGCTTCTACGGCATCGACTTCGCCTCGCGCGCCGAGCTCGTCGCGTCCGGTCTGGACGTCGAGGGGGTGCGCCGCTCGATCGGCGCGGACACGCTGTCCTACGTCTCCGTGGACAACATGGTCGCGGCCAGCGAGCAGCCCCGCAGCCGGCTCTGCTGCGCCTGTTTCGACGGGGAGTACCCCATCCCGCTGCCCGAGGAGGCCCGGCTCGGCAAGCACCTGCTCGAGTCGCCCTCGCTCGACGCCGCAGGCGCGGCCTCCGGAGACCCCGGCCCGCTCCGCGAGGCCCACGTGTCCCCGCCGACGCTGTCGGTCGGATACGGTGCTGCGGACGCCCTGAGCAGGCCGTAGGCCGCTCGGGGCCGCGTGCGCCCCGGGCGCACCGCTGACGACCGGTACCGAGGAACGAGAGCACACGACCCATGTCGACCCCCCACGACCAGGACCCGCGCGCCAGCTACGCCTCCGCAGGCGTGGACATCGAGGCGGGTGAGGCCGCCGTCGAGCAGCTCCGCCCGTACGCGGAGAAGGCGACCCGGCCGGAGGTGATGGGGGGCATCGGCGGGTTCGCCGGGCTCTTCGCCCCCAAGCTCGGCAAGTACACCGAGCCGGTGCTGGCCGCGTCGACCGACGGGGTCGGGACCAAGGTCGCGATCGCCCAGGCGATGGACAAGCACGACACCATCGGCCTGGACCTCGTCGCCATGGTCGTGGACGACCTCGTCGTGTGCGGGGCCGAGCCGCTGTTCCTGCAGGACTACATCGCCGTCGGCAAGCTGGTGCCCGCGCAGATCGCCACGATCGTCAAGGGCATTGCCGAGGGCTGCCAGCAGGCGGGCTGCGCGCTGCTCGGCGGCGAGACGGCCGAGCACCCCGGGCTGATGGAGGCGGGCGGGTACGACCTGTCCGCCACCGGCATCGGGATCGTCGAGGCCGAGAGCATGCTGCGGCCCGAGCGGGTCCGGCCCGGGGACGTCCTGGTCGCGATGGGGTCGTCGGGTCTGCACTCGAACGGCTACTCGCTGGCCCGGCACGTGCTGCTGGACATCGCCCGCATGCCGCTCGACGGGCACGTCGAGGAGTTCGGCCACACCCTCGGCGAGGAGCTGCTCGTCCCCACCCGGATCTACGCCCGGGACTGCCTGGCGCTCGCCGCGGAGACCGGCGTCCGCACGTTCTCGCACATCACCGGTGGTGGGCTCGCCCGCAACCTCGAGCGCGTCCTGCCGGAGGGACTCGTCGCCACCGCGGACCGCGGCTCCTGGACCCCGGACCAGGTCTTCGCGCTCATCGCGGGCCGCGGCCGGGTGGAGCGGGCGGAGATGGAGAAGACCTTCAACATGGGCGTCGGGATGGTGGCGGTCCTGCCGCCGGACGACGTCGACCGCGCCCTCGCCGTCCTGACCGCCCGGCACGTCCCGGCGTGGGTCCTGGGCGAGGTCAAGCGCTCCACGGGCGAGGAACCGGCCGAGATCGGCGGCCGGGTGAACATGATCGGCGTCCACCCCCGCTTCTGACCCCCACCTCCCGGCGCGGAGCGGAACCTCTGCGGGTCAGACGGGGACCGGGATCGGTTCGCGCAGCATCGGGGGGTGCAGGGCCGTGGCGGGGCCTCGGCGGAACAGCTGCGGCGGTCGGCCTCGGCCGCCCGTGACCCTGGTGGCCGTCGGGATCAGGAAGCCGGGGGTCGAGGTGACCTTGCGCTGGAAGTTGCGCGGGTCGATCTCGGTGCGCCAGACCGCCTCGTAGACCCGCCGCAGGTCGGTCACGGTGAACTCCGCCGGGCAGAACGCTGCGGCGAGGGTCGTGTACTCCAGCTTCGCCCGGGCCCGCTCGACACCGTCGGCGAGGATCCGGTCGTGGTCGAAGGCCAGCCCGTAGACGTCCTCGACGGGCAGGAACGCGGCGCCCGCCTCCGGGTCCGGCAGGTCCGGCAGGTCCGGCAGATAGCCCATGCTCAACACGCGACCGCGCGGGTCCCGATCCGGTGCCGCGTACCCGGCGAGCTGCTCCAGGTGACCCTGCACCGCGCCCTGGGTGGCCGCGCCGGTCTGCGCGGCGAGCTCCCGGGCCGCGGTGTCGCCGAGGTCCTCGTCCGCCTGCACGAACCCGCCCGGCAACGCCCAGTGGCTCTCGAAGGGCCGTTCGCCGCGCCGCACCAGGAGCACACAGAGCTGGTCGCGCTGCTGATGACGACGCACCGTGAGGACCACCAGGTCCACCGCCACCGCGAACAGGTTCCCGCGCACACCTCACCCCGCTTCTCGTCGGCGTGAGGCTATCGGGTGAAGATCGGGGGTGCGCTACAGGGCCGACCGCACCAGCTCGACCAGCTCGTCGTCCCCGATCCCGAACCGGCGCGCCTCGAGAACCAGGCCCCTGACCAGCTCGGCGACCCCGGCCTGTCCGGCGTGCGCCCCGGCCCGGACGACGGCGCCGCGGCCTCGACGCAGGTCGATCAGCCCCTCGTCCCGCAGCTTCTGGTAACCCGCGAGGACGGTGTGGATGCTCACATCGAGCGACTCCGCCAGCTCTCGGGCGGGCGGCAGTCGGTCACCGGCCGTGACCTCCCCCTCGGCGATCCCGCGCCGGACGGCCGCCGCGACCTGCTCGCCGAGCGGCTGGGGTCGGGCGGGGTCCACGCGGATCAGCACGCGCGCTCCCGCAGGCCGTTGAGCAGGGCCGCGCCCGTCGCCGCGTCGTCGACGGTCACCACGAGCCTGCGTCCGGACCGCCGGCTGACGACGATCCCGGGTCCGCTGCGCAGGACGACCCCGGTCGTCCCGTTGACGAACCGCAGCCCCCACCCGCCGTAGGCGAGGGGCGCGACGTCCTCGACCCGCGCGTCCGCGATCTCCGCCTGCGGGATCCGCAGTCTCGGAACCCCGAACGGGCCGACGCCGATGCCGAGCCCCCGCTCGTCCACGGTCACCCGGACCGCGCTGCACCACAGCACGAGGATCCCCGCTGCCGTGAGCGGAATCCCCGTAGCCCAGGTGAGGAACATGCCCGTGAGCGGTCCGGCGAGCAGCAGGGCCGCACTCAGCGCCGTCAACGGCCACGACGCGGCCCGCCCCGTCCAGCTCGCGCGCTCGGTGGGGCCGAGCCGCAGGACGGGCCCTCCACCCGACTCGTCGGGTGCGGCCGGGCTCGACGGGGTGAGCAGCGCCCCGATCACCCCCGCGACGACGACCGCGACCAGCGGCAGCCCGAGCTCGCCGCCCGGGAGCCGTACGGCGAGGGGATCGGTGGCGTCCCGGTTCGCGAGGACCACCAGCAGGGTGAGCCCGCCGACCAGTACACCGGTGGCCCAGGACAGCCCGACGAACGCGCGCGCCGGGTCCATGCGCCTACCGGCGCGGGCCGCGGGCGCCACGGCGATCCCGCCGAAGACCACGGCGAGCAGCACCGGAACGCCGACGGCGAGCAGCAACAGCAAGGCGCGGCCGCCCGTTCCGTCCGCCGTCCCGCTGAAGGTGAAGTGCGAGGCGACCGTCTCGGGGATCCGGGCCCAGTCACGGGCCAGCACCACGACTGCGGGCCCGGCCGCCACCAACGGTGGCAGCCCGGCCAGCAGCAGTCGTCTGAAGCACGTGCTCATTGCAGCATCCTTCCACTTGTTATAAAACAACTATAACAAGTGGAAGGACATGCTGCACCTGTCGAAGGCTCCCGCAGGGATTGCCCGGTCTGTGCCGGGCTCGGAGATGACGCCTATCGGCGGTCGTCGTCGTCGTCCGGGGCGTACTTCGAGTAGCGCTCGGCGTACTCGTCGTACTCCTCGTCGGTGTCGGCTACCGCCGTCCCACTACCGATCTCTTTCTGCAAAGCATCGAGATCCATCGTGGGGGAGCTGTACTTGAGCTCTCGGGCCACCTTCGTCTGCTTGGCCTTGGCTCGTCCGCGCCCCATGGCTGGTCCCCCTTACACAAGGGAAGGGGCGGCCGATAGTCACGGCGGCCCCTTTCAACGTCATCACTGTCCTGCCGACCACAATACCGTGCGATCCCCGGGGCGTGCGACGTGGCATCGATGGTGTGACGTACCCCCGCCCGCGACACTCCGACGCGAGGGGCGAAGGTCGTGTCGCCGCGCGGCCCCGGTGCGGGAGGATCACCGACGATGCCCTCGCCGTTCCTCTCCTACCTGCGGGTCTACGAACCCCTCCGAGCCTTCACCGGCCCGGCGGGCGCCGCGGTGCGGGCGGGACTCGCCCGGGGCGCCGTGCGCCCGGACCGGGTGGGCCGCCGCGAGCGCGAGCTCTGCCTGCGCGCGACGGTGCGCGGGCGGCTGCTCCCTGGGGACCTCGGCGGGGCCGACGCCCCGGTGGACGTGCTGGTGCTCGGCGGCGAGGGCGGCGAACCGTTCGTCTGCCCGCTGGACACCCGACCCCGCGCCGGGGCCGCCGTCCTGAGCTTCCTGGCCGAGGAGGAGCCCCTGCTGCGGCTCACCGCGCTGGTGGTCCCCGAGACCACGGCGCGGCGCCGGGCCGAGCGCGCGGTGGCCGAGCTGGGCGAGGACGCGGCCCACGTGGTGACGGCGGGCTGGACGGTCCCGCTGCCCTGGTTCGCGCTCGTCGATCCGGAGGAGCGCCAGGTCAGGCTGGATGCCCAGCGCCGGGTGTGGTGGCGGGTGCCCATCGCCAAGGCGCTCGGCCGCGCCGCGCACGCCGAGCGCGTGGTGCGCGGCGCGTTCGGCGAGGGTGGGCCCGCGGAGGTCCTCAGGGAGACCCGGGGCTGGCTCGAGCATTTCGACCGGACCTCGATCGTCGAGCTCGACTACGGCGGTCTGGTCGACCTCCTCGACGACGCCACCCTCCAGGCCGACGACTCCGCGGCCCAGGTCCAGCGGGCGCTGCGGCTGCTGCGCGCGGGGGACACGGATGGCGCCGCCGAGTGCTACGCGGTGCTCCGCGAGTTCTGGGGCGCGGTCGCCGGCCGCCGCCAGGAGGGCTAGCGGACCCGCATCTGGGCGGCCCGCCCCGGCGGCAGGGTCCCGTCGTCCGCGCGGTAGGTGCCCGGGTCGATGCTCGCGGGCGAGGCCCGCTCGTCGACGCCCGCGACGAGCTCGGCGTCCACCGGGACGGAGCGCTTGAGCAGCGCCAGCGCGACCGGCCCGAGCTCGTGGTGCTGTGTGACACTTCCCACACGCCCGATCACGCGCCCGTCCCGGCTGACCGGGTCACCGGTGATCGGCAGCTCCTCGTCCCCGGCGTCGAGGTGCAGGAGTACGAGCCGACGGGGCGGCCGACCCAGGTTGGCCACCCGAGCCACCGTCTCCTGTCCGCGGTAGCACCCCTTCGTCAGGTGTACGGCGCTCGGGATCCAGTCCACCTCGTGCGGGATGGTGCGCTCGTCCGTGTCGACGTGGGCCCGCGGCCTGCCCGACTCCACCCGCAGGGCCTCGAAGGCCATGGCGCCCGCCTCGCGGGCCCCCGCGGCGGTGAGCCGAGCCCACCAGGTCTGCAGCTCGGCCCGCGGGACCAGCAGGTCCGCGGCGTCCGGTCCGGGCCACGGCATCCGCCGGACGAGGCCGCCGCCGGACAGCTCCGCGCTCGCGTACGGCCCCTCGGGGACCGGGGCGCCCGCGGCGGCCAGCACCCGGGCGGTGTCCGGGCCGACCAGCGACAGCACGGCGATCTCCGGGGTGGCGTCCCGCGGCTCGACCTTCGCCCAGAACACCATCTTCTGCAGGTATGCCAGCAGGTCGGCGAGATCGACCGCCTCGGTGTCCAACCACACGGTGTCCCCGACGTGCGAGACGAGCATGTGGTGCAGCACCCGGCCCTGCCCGTCGAGCACCAGGGCCTCGGACCCGGTGCCCTCCGGCAGCTCGCTGACGTGCTGGCTGAGCAGCAGGTGCAGCCAGCTGAGCCGCTCCTCGCCCGGCACCGCGATCACGCCGCGGTGCGAGCGGTCGACCACCGCCGCGGACCGCGCCATCGCCCGCTGCTCGGCGGGCGGGTCGCCGCGGTGGGCGGGCACCGCCTCGTCCGGGTCCGGGACGACCAGGAACTCCGGCTCGGGCTCCGCCGACGGCCCGCTCGGGCGCTCGCTCATTCGTTCTCCTCAGCGCACTCGGCGCACAGTCCCGACAGCGCCACGTGCGTGACGTCGAGTGTGAACCCCTGCTGCTCCTGCAGCTGCGCGGCCAGCTCCTCCATGACCCCGGTGGGCGCCTCGCCGATCGCGCCGCACGAGTGGCACACCAGGTGCACGTGCTCGTGCTCGCGCTCCGAGTACTTGGGCGCGCCGTGCCCGAGGTGGGTGTGCCGGACCAGCCGAAGCTCCTCGAGCAGGTCCAGCGTGCGGTAGACGGTGGTGATGTTCACCGCTGGCGCGGCGGCCTGCACGCGGGCGCAGATCTGCTCCGGGGTGGCGTGGCCCAGCTCGCGGACGGCCTCGAGTACCAGCTGGCGCTGGGGGGTCATCCGCAGGCCACGCCGGTGCAGGGTCGACTTGAGCGAGGAGTCCACGAGGTCGATGGTAGGCCCGTCGGAGGACCGGAGGGTGGGCCCGTGACCTCGTCGGGGGGAGTTGTCCACAGCCCGCGGTCGCAGGCGGACTGGCCGGGCCGATTCGTGCTCCGTTAGGGTGAACGCTCCTCATGGAGAGTACAGATCTCCCTACCCTCGGCGAGATGAACGGGTGGGGCGGCGACGGAAGGTGCAGGTCATGACGGCTGACGGGGGAGAGCGGTCGCTCGGCGCCCCGCGGTTCGACGTCGTGCTCCGCGGCTACGACCGCAGGCAGGTCGACGAGCACGTGGCGCGTCTGCAGCGTGTGCTCGCCCGCATGCGCGCGGACCTCGACGCCGCCCGCAGCCAGCCGTTCCCGGCGGTCGGCCCGCGGCCCGGGATGGGTCCCGGCCCGCTGCCGCCCCAGTCCGGACCGCCCGTGGGACCGCCCGGAGCTCGTCCCCGCCCGTCGCCGCGCCCGCGGCCGGGTGGGCAGCCGGACTCGCCGGACATGATCGGCTCCTTCACCGACCGCATGCAGAGCATCCTGCAGGCGGCCGAGGAGGAGGCCGCGGAGATCCGCAGCGCCGCGCGGCGGGACGCCGGAGCCGAGAAGGAGTCCGCGCGCCGCGAGAGCGAGAGCCTGCGGGCGGAACTGGGCGAGCTGCACCGCCAGCGGGACGCCGTCGTCGCCGAGCTGACCCGGCTACGGGGCCAGCTCGAGGGGATGCTCGCGGCGCCGACCGCGCGCTTCGCCGTCACGCCCCCCGCGTCGCCGGGCGGCTCGCGGCCTGCGGAGTCGGAGGGGGCGCCCCGTCCGCGTCCACGGCCGAAGCCTGCGCCGGACGCCCGCTCCACGGGCGAGGAGACGACCGCCGTGCCCCGGGCTGAGGTCGGTGATCTCTTCCGGCCCGCCTCGGACTCCGCCGAGTCCGCCGCGCACGAGAAGCCGCGCTCCACGGAGCCGGATCGCACGATCGCCGTCTCCTCCGTACAGCGATCCGGCGACACCGAATCGGATGAAAAGTCTGCGACCGGCCCTTCGAACACACCGCGCGACACGCCGGACACGAAGAGTGACAAGCCGGGGTCACGGGCCCTCGACGAGGCTTCGGAGACCGTGAAGGTGGGGGTCGTGCGCCCCGCGTCGGCCGCTCCCGAATCCGGCTCGAACGGACGTAGTGGCAGGTCAGGGCGCCCGGAGGAGCCCCGCGGCGGGTCCGCGTCGAAGGATCGTGGTGGCCCCGGTGTCACCGAGGCGGGCGGGCACGCCGACCGGTCGTCCTCAGGGTCACGCTCCGGATAAGGCGGTTGCGCACGGTGACGTAGATCGGCGTAGCGTCCCCGGCCATGGAACAGGCGTTCTCGGCCGACGTCCTCGTGCCGCTGGGTGTGGGGGCCGCGGCTCTCGTGGTCGCGATCGTGATCGTCATCGCCCGGGCGATCCGGGGGCGGAGCCGCGCGACGGCTCCCGCCGAGCCCACCCACGCGGACTGGACCGGCGAGTCCGTCGGGACCTCCGCGGAGCCCCGCGCGGCCGAGGCCCCCGCGAAGGACATGGCGATGGCAGGCGGCGGTGCGCCGCCGCGCCCGACCACCGTGGCCGACATGGTGGCCGTGCGGGAGGCGGACACCGCGCCCCTGCCCGTGCAGTCCGACGTCCTGCTCGCCCGCGCTCGCGCCCACCGCGCCGCCGCGGAGGAGGCCGCCCGCCAGGCCTCGATCGCCGACCAGGGTGCCGCGGAGGTCGAAGCGGACGCCGCCGATGGTTCCGCCGCTGAGACCGCTGAGACCGGCGAGGCCGTCGAGACGGCTGAGACCGGCGGGGCCGCTGAGGCCGGCATGCCCGGCGAGGCCGCTGAGGTGCCCGCTGAGGCCCCCGCCGCGCCCCTGCCGTCTCCCCGTCCGGCCCCCGTCCCCCGGCCCCTCGCGGGCTCTGTGGGGCCCGATGAGGCGCCTGTGGGTGACACCCGGTCGCGATCGGCTGAGCCCGTCGACGCCACTGAGCCCATCGACGGCACTGTGCCCGTCGACGCCACTGAGCCCGTCGACGCCACTGAGCCCGTCGACGCCGCCGCGCCCGCGGACGAGCGCCCCTCCGCGGCCCAGCTGGCGGCTCTGGGCGCTCCGGGGGTCGCCGCGGTTCCGCCGTGGTCGAGGGGATCGTCCGCGACGACGGACATGCGGCCTGCCGCCGACCGGCCCGCGCCCGCCGCCCCCGCCGCGCCCGAGCAGTCTGCGGCTGTCCCCGAGACAGGGTCGGTCGACGAGCCCGGCCCGTCGACGACCGGAGCCGACCCGGCCGCCGCGACGACCGGTGCCCACCCTGCCGCCGCGACCGCCGATGGGCTCGTCTCGTCGAGTGCCGAGACTGAGCCCGTCGCGCCGACGACCGACGCCCAGCCCGCCGCCGAGGCGACCGAGGATGAGGCAGCCGCCCGGGAGGCCGGCAGCACCCCCGTCGCGGCGAGCGCCGACCCCACCGGCGCGGAGCAGGACCACGGGATCGTGACCCCGGCGCAGGCCTGGCCCGTCGTCGCCCGCCCCTCCGAGACCGACCACGAGCCGGATCAGGAGCCCGACCATAAGCACGGACAGGAGCACGGACAGAAGCACGAGGAGAACGCCGGGTCGAGCCAGGCGGTCGCCAGCGCGGTGCAGAACGCCCTCGCCGCCCGGGCTCGGGCCGCGCAGGCGGGGCAGGTCGACCTGCGCCGCGGAGACGCCCGCGACCGGCTGCTCTCGGTCCTGCTCCCCGACCCGGCGAGGGCCGTCGGTGCGACCGTCGACCTGCAGGCCCAGCAGGCCGAGCTGGCGAGGATCGCGGAGGCCATGCGGGCCCAGCGCGACGAGCTCGGCGCGGTGGTGCGCAGGTTGGCCGCGGCCGGGCTGTCCGCCGACCAGGTCGCGAAGCTCGCGGGCCTGGACGCGGACGAGGTCGCCGAGCTGTTGGGTCGGGCCCAACAGAGCTGAGCCCGACCGGGCTCAGCCCGCGATGCGGTGCAGGAGCGCCGACATGTGCGGCTGCATCTCCTGGCCCTCCATGGCCCGCTCGTCCACGTAGGCGAGGTCGCCCTGGTTCACCAGGCCGTACAGCCGCTTGGCCGCGGTGACGTCCTTCGCGGACGGCGTCCGCACCACCGCGTCGGTCTCGATCTGCCAGGACCGCAGGTCGCCCTTCTCGCCGAACCAGGCCTCGATGATCCCGGTCGCGTGGGCGATCAGGACCTCGAGCGAGCCGTCCGGCTGGGGCCGCCAGAAGCCGGTCTCGCGGGCGGCGGGACGGATCACGGCGCCGTCCTCGTCGAGCAGCCAGGCGCGCGCCTCGTAGGACACGAACGGCCGTCCGTCGTGCGCGAAGACCAGCTGCTGTCCGAAGTGGAACGGCCCGGAGATCGTCGGGTACACGACCTCGCCGGTCCCGCGCCACACCCCGATCAACGGCAGCAGCCCGATGCACTGCTCGTGCAGGTCGGGGCCTTGACGGAGGTTGGCGGTGTCGTCCGGGACCGGAAGGTCGGTCCACTGCGGACGGTTGCGCTGCGGGGAGTCGGCAGCCGCGTTGGCCGGGCCGGTGATGGTGGTGGGCACGTCGGGGTCGGTCATGCGGAGGGCTCCTCCGGGGGATCCTCGGTCGGGCGGGCCGCGAGTGCCGCGGCCGCGTCGGGTGCGGTCGTGAAGAGCCTGCGCAGCAGCGCGCCGGTGAAGGCGACGATGCCGCCGGTCGCCGCGATCAGCAGCACGGTGAAGAACCAGTGCACGGCGCGCGAGCATAGTCCCGCGCACAGCACACCGCCCCGGTCACCCGTGGTGGGCGACCGGGGCGGTGGGCGCGACGATCAGGCGACCGTGATCTCCGTGCGGTGCAGACCCGGGGACTCGGGGGACAGCACGGACTCGCCGTTGCCGCTGCGGGACAGCGCCCGCACGGTCCACGTGCCGGGTGCGGCGAAGAACCGGAAGTCACCCGACGCCGAGGACACGACCTCGGCGGTGAACTCCCCTGTGGCGTCCAGCAGGCGCACGAAGGCACCGCCGACCGGCTGTCCGTCCGCCACGACCCGCCCGGCCAGGACGGTCTCCTTGGTCAGGTCCGTCCCGGCGGGCAGCTCGACGGTCTGGTCAGGCGCGCCGCACATCAGCGTGCACCCAGCTCGATCGGAACGCCGATGAGCGAGCCGTACTCGGTCCAGCTGCCGTCGTAGTTCTTGACGTCTCCGTGGCCGAGCAGCTCGCGCAGCACGAACCAGGTGTGCGAGGAACGCTCGCCGATGCGGCAGTAGGCGATGGTCGACTTGCCGGCGTCGAAGCCCGCCTCGCCGTACAGCGCGGTCAGCTCCTCGTCCGACTTGAAGGTGCCGTCCTCGTTGGCCGCCTTGGACCACGGGATGTTGATCGCCGACGGGATGTGCCCCGGCCGCTGCGACTGCTCCTGCGGCAGGTGGGCGGGCGCGAGGATCTTGCCGGAGAACTCGTCGGGCGAGCGGACGTCGACCAGGTTCTTGGTGTCGATCGCCGCGACGACCTCGTCCCGCAGGGCGCGGATCGAGTTGTCGGCGGGCTTGGCCGAGTAGCTGGTGGGGGTGCGGTCGGTGACCTCGGTGGTCAGCGTGCGGCCGTCGAGCTCCCACTTCTTGCGCCCGCCGTCGAGCAGCTTGACGTTCTCGTGGCCGTAGAGCTTGAACTCCCAGTACGCGTAGGCCGCGAACCAGTTGTTGTTGCCGCCGTACAGGACGACGAGGTCGTCGTTCTTCACGCCCTTCGCCGACAGCAGGGCGCCGAACTGCTCCTGCGTCGGGATGTCGCGGCGGACCGCGTCCTGCAGCTCGGTGGTCCAGTTGATCTTGACGGCACCGGGCAGGTGGCCGCCGTCGTAGGCGGTGGTGTCCTCATCGACTTCGAGGAACACGATGCCTTCGGTGCCCAGGTTCTTCTCCGCCCAATCGGCGGTGACGAGGACGTCCTCGCGGCTCATTGCAGTCACTCCTGTGTACGTCGTGGTGAGGGAAGAGGGATCAGGCGCGGGCGGTGCGCGCGCGGGCGATCAGCCCGTACATCTCGCAGCCCAGGCAGAAGCCGAAGGCCGCGTTGAGGAAGGCCGCCACCAGCGCGAAGGCCGTGGCGACGATGCCGAGCACGGTCAGCCCGGAGAGGTATCCGACCGCACCCACGGCGGCGAACACGAACCCGACGGTCTGGCTGAACCGGACCCGCGCGGCCGCCTCCCGCTCCGCGGGGGGACCCAGCCGGGGCGCGATCGCCTTCCGGTAGAGCACGGCATAGGGCGCGAAGCGCATGCCTGCGAACGCCGCGAGGGCGAACACGAGTGCCTGGGCGGCCGCCAGCCACCCGCTGCCGCTGATCAGGACCAGCGCCAGGACGATCGTCGTGAGGATGGCCGCGAAGCGCACGCCGCGCGGGTCCAACGGGGGATCGGTGTTCGGGCGCACGGACGCGCTCACACCGTCCGATACGGACATGGATTCTCCTGGGAACTTCTCGGATCGTGGGATTCGATGGTCAGGAGAACCGACACAGGCAGCCCGCGAGACGGCACAGGTCCACTGTGCGTCGTCTGGTGAGCGGCCAGTTCATGCGGGCGAGGGTAGCGGAAACACGCACGTCACACCCACCCCGTCCCAGGGATTGGACGCCGGTCACACTCCGAGGGCCGCCAGCAGCTCCGCGCGCCGGGGCACGCCGGAGACCCGCAGCAGCTCACGACCTGTCCGGTCGAAGCCCACGGTGGTCGGGGTCCGCATGACCGACAGCTGCCTGGCCACGTCCGGCCGATCGGCCACGTCGATCTCGACGTGGCGCAGTCCCGGCTCGCCCGCGACCAGCTCGTCGAGCAGGGCGGCGGTCTGCCGACACGGCGTGCACACGGGAGAGGAGAGCTGCAGCAGCAGGACCCGATCGTCCGGTCGGGGCTCCGAGCCCGCCAGGACCCATCCGTTGGGGGAGGTCTGTTCGGCGGCCACCCGGACCCGACCGGCGCGGGTCCGCATCACCAGCCCGACCGCCGTCGCCACGACGAGCACGGCGACGACCACGAGGAGTCCGATCGTGCTCACCTCCGCACCAACCCCGCGTCCGCCCCGGATAGTCCCGCTCAGCCCGTCGCGGTGGAGCCCGCGGGCGCCGCCCCGATCACGACGTCCGTGGCCTCGCCCCCGATCTCGAGCGTGCCGTCCTTGACCTGCAGCTCCGTGGGGACCACGCCGAACGGTAGGCCGCCCGGGTCCACCCGCAGGGAGAACGTCTGCCGGACGAGCTCGGCCAGCGGCTCGGGGAGCTCGTCGCCGGAGGAGCTGCGCACGTCCCGCGGCACGATCCGCATCGTCCCCTCGGCGACCTGCAGCTCGGCGAGCACGACCACGGACTCGGTGTCCCCGCCGCCGACCGGCACGTCCCCGGCGATCCGGGCGACGGAGTCGGGGTCCAGGGAGCGCATCGTGGGGTCGCCGCCCTCGCTGATGACGTCCGCGATGCCGTTGGCGTCGACGTTGCCCAGCGACAGCCGCTCGACGCCCGGCAGCATGCGGCCGAGGTCGTCGTCGCCGACCCGGGCGGAGCCCTCGGCGGTGCCCACCCGCAGCCCGGGGGTGCCCGAGCCGAGCAGGCCGGAGAGCGGGGCGGCGACGTCCTGCAGTCGGGCCCGCAGCTGCACGTTCCGCAGGTCGCCGACCTGGAGCCGGTCCGCGGTGAGCTCGATGGAGCCGTACTCGCCCGCGACCGCCTGGGTGAGGAACGGGAAGCCGTTGATCCGGACGTTCGGGTCGTCCGCGAGGCCGAGGCGCTCGCGCAGTTGGCGGGACACGACCGACTCCGCAGCCGCCGCGGCGGCGTAGTCGGCGGCGACGAGGACCCCGGCGAGCACCAGGACCGCGACGATCAGGCGTTTCAGCACAGGGACCTCCGGGCACACATCTGCGCCCGTCAACCTAGAGACCGGGCCGGGCCCGGTGCGCACCGGGACCGGGCACGGGTGGTGACGCACAGGTGGGGGACGTGATCGTGGGTGTGCCTCCGGGTGACGGTGATCGTGACTCTGCGGCGTCGTCGCAGCGCAAAGGCTCGTCGATCCGCGTGACCCGGCTCGCTTGTCTCGTGCTTCGGGGTGTGTGTCGCCTATTCTGATGCGATCCGCGTGACGGACCCGCCGGGTCACGTGGTGCGAGCGGTCGGTCGGCGTCGCCCACCGCGAAGGTCGACGGACGCCGGGCGTGGCGTCCGCGGCAACCTTCGGTGGAGAGGAGGCAGCGGTGGAACTGCTACTGCTGACAGCGGACACGGACCCCGGGTCCGTGCTCCCCGCGCTGACCCTGCTCCCGCACGGCGTCCGCACGGCTGCACCCGAGGTGGCCGCCCTGCTCGACGCAGGCCCGCACGACGCGGTCCTGGTCGACGCGCGCACCGACCTGGTGGCCGCGCGGAGCCTGTGCCGCCTGCTGGGCAGCACGGGCACGGACGTACCCGTCATCGCGGTGCTCAACGAGGGCGGCCTCGTGGCCGTCTCCGGCGAGTGGGTGGTCGACGAGATCCTGCTCCCGTCCGCGGGCCCGGCGGAGGTGGACGCGCGGCTGCGGCTGCTCAAGTCCCGCCCCGGTGCGGACGCGGCCAGCGCGGGCGGTGCGCTCGTGCTCGGCGAGCTCGTGATCGATGAGGCGACCTACGCGGCCCGGCTCAAGGGTCGCCTGCTCGAGCTCACCTACAAGGAGTTCGAGCTGCTCAAGTACCTCGCGCAGCACGCGGGCCGGGTCTTCACCCGCGCCCAGCTGCTGCAGGAGGTCTGGGGCTACGACTTCTTCGGTGGCACCCGCACCGTGGACGTGCACGTCCGGCGGCTGCGCGCCAAGCTCGGCCCCGAGCACGAGCAGATGATCGGCACCGTGCGGAACGTCGGCTACAAGTTCGTCCGTCCCGGCCGCGCCGGGCTGGGCGTCCCCGCGGGCGGCCTGCCCGAGGAGTCGGAGGACGACGGGGACGCGGGAGACCGAGCCGGTCTCCGCAGCATCCACGCCGAGATCAACTGACCCTTCTCGGTCCACGAGCGGCACTCCCGGGCACGGGGGTGCCGCTCGCGCGTTCGCGGGTAGGGTCGGCTCCGTGAGTGCCGTACGGGCCGTGGCCGAGGTCGATCCCACCAGTGCCGGCGTCGTCCGGGCACTCGCCGAGGCCGCTACCGGCGTCGACGGGCGCGAGCCGCTCTCCGAGCAGTTCCTGATCAACCTGAACGGCCGGGCCCGCCCGCGGGTGCGGCACCTCCTCGCGGAGGCCGACGGCGCGGTCGTCGGGTACGCGCAGCGGCACGACACCTCCGCCGAGCTCGTGGTGGCACCCGAGCACCGCGGGAACGGCATCGGCACCGAGCTGCTCGACGCGCTGCTGGAGCAGGCCCCCGATATCGCCGTCTGGGCGCACGGGGACCTCCCCGCCGCCGCGGGCCTGGCCGCGAAGCGGGGCCTCGCGCGGGTGCGCACGCTCTGGCAGATGCGGCGTACCGCCGAGGCGGGTGACCTGCCCGCCCTGACCGTCCCGGACGGCGTCACGATCCGGCCGTTCGTCGTGGGGCAGGACGAGGACGAGTTCCTCCGCGTGAACAACGCCGCCTTCGCCTGGCACCCGGAGCAGGGCGGCTGGAGCCTCGACGAGGTCACCGCGCGCGAGGGCGAGGACTGGTTCGACCCGGCCGGGTTCCTGCTCGCGGTCGACGCCGAGGGCACGCTGCTGGGCTACCACTGGACCAAGGTGCACCCCGCCACCACAGCGCCCACCACAGCGCCCACCACAGCGCCCACGGTCGGCTCCGCGGGCTCCTCCGCAGGCGAGCCCTCGATGGGCGAGGTCTACGTCCTGGGCGTCGACCCGGCAGCGCACGGCAAGGGCCTGGGCAAGGTGCTGACCCTCGCCGGACTGCACCACCTCGCCGACCGCGGCCTGGACACCGTGCTGCTCTACGTCGAGTCGGACAACGCGCCGGCCGTGGCGGTCTACGAGAAGCTCGGGTTCGCCGTTCACACGGCGGACGTCATGTACCGCCGCACCTGAGCGCGACGGTCCGCGCACCCGGCGTGTCCGAGCAGGTCGCGGCGATGTCACGCTCCGAAGGCGCCGACGTGACCATCACTCCATCAGGGGTGCTGTTCATTCCGCGTTCATCTTCCGTGGGCCGGCCGTCCATTCCGCCCACTTAGCGTTCCTCGGCGAGCGGCCGGAGTTCGGCCGCACCCGAACCTCGGAGGAACGTGCAGTGAAGACCATTCGCCCGAGCCGCTCTCGCGTGGCGGCCGTCGGCGCCCTCGCCACCGGCGCCCTCTTCCTCGCCGGTTGTGGCGCGGCGAACGAGGGCGGTTCGTCCTCCGCGGGCGGCGCGTCGGACTCGTCCGTCTCCGGCACGATCTCCGGTGCGGGGGCGAGCTCCCAGCAGGCCGCGATGCAGGCCTGGATCGCCGGGTTCAGCGGTGCCAACGCCGGCGCGACCATCAACTACGACCCGGTCGGCTCCGGCGGCGGGCGCACCCAGTTCGTCGAGGGCGGCACCGCGTTCGCAGGCTCGGACGCCTACCTCAAGGACGCCCAGCTCGAGCAGGCCCGCACCCGCTGTGGCGGCTCGGTCATCGAGGTCCCGAACTACGTCTCGCCGATCGCCGTGGTCTACAACCTCCAGGGCGTCACCGACCTGAACCTCTCCCCGGCCACGATCGCGGGCATCTTCGACGGCAAGATCACCACCTGGAACGACCCGGCCATCGCCGCGGACAACCCCGGTGCGACCCTGCCCGCCACCGCGATCACCCCGGTGCACCGCTCCGACGAGTCGGGCACCACCGAGAACTTCACCGAGTACCTCGCGGCCGCGGCCGGGGGCGCCTGGCCGCACGAGGCCGACGGCGAGTGGCCGGTCCAGAGTGGCGAGGCCGCCCAGGGCACCTCCGGGGTCATCGGCGCCGTGACCGGCGGTCAGGGCACCATCGGCTACGCGGACGCCAGCCAGGCAGGCCAGCTCGGCAAGGTCAACGTCAAGGTCGGCACCGACTTCGTGGGCCCGACCCCCGAGGCCGCGGCCAAGGTGCTCGAGGAGTCCGAGCGCGTGGCGGGCCAGGGCGACACCTCGTTCGCCTTCGACGTCAACCGCACGCCCACCGCGGCGGACACCTACCCGATCGTCCTCGTCTCGTACCTGATCGCCTGCCCGCAGTACCCGGACGCCGCCCAGGCGAACCTGGTCAAGGCGTTCCTCGGCTACGTCGTGAGCCCCGAGGGCCAGCAGGCCGCCGCGACGGCCGCGGGCTCGGCCCCGCTGTCGGACACGCTGCGCTCGCAGATCACGCCGGTCGTCGACGGCATCAAGGCCGCGGGCTGATCCCGCTGCACCCCAGGAGGTAGGGAGCCCCGGTCGCCGCCATCCGCGGCGACCGGGGTCCCCGGCCGTCAGCCCCCGCCCTTCCGCCCAGCCCCGAGGGAACGTCGTGACCACAACCGAAGTCACGCCCGAGCCGCGCACCGCCAAACCGGTCACGCAGCTGGGCGACCGCATCTTCGCCGGATCGGCGAAGGGTGCGGGCATCCTGATCCTCATCGTCCTCGCGGGCGTCGCCGCCTTCCTGCTCACCGAGGCCTTCCCGGCGATCGTCGCCCCGACCGAGGACCTCCCCGGGGAGCAGAACCTCCTGCTCTACATCTGGCCGCTGCTGTTCGGCACGCTGCTCAGCGCGGTCATCGCGCTGTTCGTGGCCACACCGCTCGCGGTCTGCGTCGCGCTGTTCATCAGCCACTACGCCCCGCGCCGGATCGCCCAGGGCCTGGGCTACCTGGTCGACCTGCTCGCCGCGGTGCCCTCGATCGTCTACGGCCTCTGGGGGGTCGGCGTCCTCGCGCCCGCCTCCGTGGGCCTGATGACCTGGCTGAACACCTACCTCGGCTGGATCCCGCTGTTCGCGGGCCCGGTCTCCGCGACCGGCCGCACGATGCTGGTGACGGGCCTGGTGCTCGCCGTCATGATCCTGCCGATCATCACCGCGGTCGCCCGCGAGGTCTTCCTCCAGGCGCCCCGGCTGCACGAGGAGGCTGCGTTGGCCCTCGGCGCCACCCGCTGGGAGATGATCAAGATGGCGGTCCTGCCCTTCGGTCGCTCCGGCCTGATCTCCGGCGCGATGCTCGGCCTGGGCCGCGCGCTCGGCGAGACGATGGCGGTCGCGATCGTGCTGTCGGTCTCCGGTGTGGTCACGTTCAACCTGGTCAGCTCGGGTAACCCGTCGTCCATCGCGGCGAACATCGCGCTGCAGTTCCCGGAGGCCTCCGGCCTCGGCGTGAACGTGCTGATCGCCTCCGGCCTCGTGCTCTTCGTGGTCACCCTGGCGGTCAACATGCTCGCCCGCTACATCGTCAACCGCCGCAGCGAGTTCTCCGGAGCGAACTGACATGCCCACCGGAACCGAACACAACGAGACCGACATCCTCGGCCCGGAGCTCGACCTCCCGGCCACCCCGGACCTCGTCCCGCGGGCGCAGGGCAAGCTCCCGAGGTGGGCGCCGTGGGCGATCCTCGCGGCCTCGGCCGTCGTCGTCGGCGGCATCCTCGCCACCGTCGGGTTCAGCATCGGACTGTGGGTCGTCCTCACGGTCGTGCTCTTCGCCCTGGCCACCTACACGACCTCCCGGGTCGTCGAGGGGCCGCGCAAGGCCACGGACCGGCTGGTCACCGTCGTCGTCGGGTCGGCCTTCGCCATCGCGATGATCCCGCTGATCTCGGTGCTCTGGACGGTGGTCTCGAACGGCGTCGCCCGCTTCGACGCCGCCTTCTTCACGAACTCCATGCGCGGCGTCGTCGGCGAGGGCGGCGGCGCCTACCACGCCATCCTCGGCACGCTGATCATCACCGGGCTCGCCGCGCTGATGTCGATCCCGATCGGCATGCTGACGGCCGTCTACCTCGTCGAGTACGGCAAGGGCAGGCTGTCCCGCGCGATCACGTTCTTCGTCGACGTCATGACGGGCATCCCGTCCATCGTCGCCGGTCTGTTCGCCTACGCCCTCTTCGCGCTGGTCGTCGGCCCGGGCGTGCGGATGGGCTTCGCGGGCGCGGTCGCGCTGACCGTGCTCATGATCCCGATCGTGGTGCGCTCCACCGAGGAGATGCTCAAGATCGTCCCGAACGAGCTGCGCGAGGCCTCGTACGCCCTCGGCGTGCCGAAGTGGAAGACGATCCTCAAGATCGTCATCCCGACGACGGCGGGCGGGATCGCCACCGGCATCACCCTGGCCATCGCCCGCGTCATCGGTGAGACGGCGCCGCTGCTCATCGCGGTCGGCATCACCACGGGGGTGAACCTGAACCCGTTCGACGACCGCATGGCGACGCTGCCGGTGTTCGCCTACTACTCCTACGTCTCGCCGGGCATCCCGCGCGAGCCCTTCCTGGACCGGGCGTGGACCGCCGCGCTCGTCCTGATGGTGATCGTCATGCTGCTGAACATCATCGCCCGGATCATCTCGCGCGCGTTCGCGCCGAAGACTCGTTGAGGACTGGACACATGAGCAAGAACATCGAGGCCAAGGACCTCAACATCTACTACGGGTCTTTCCGGGCGGTCGAGGGCGTCGACATGTCGATCAAGGAGAAGACGGTCACGGCCCTCATCGGGCCGTCCGGCTGCGGAAAGTCGACGTTCCTGCGCTCCATCAACCGCATGCACGAGGTCATCGCGGGGGCCTACGTCGAGGGCAGCCTCGAGCTCGACGGCCAGGACCTCTACGGGCCGGGCATGGACCCGGTGCTCGTGCGCCGGAAGATCGGCATGGTCTTCCAGCGCCCGAACCCGTTCCCCACGATGTCCATCTACGACAACGTCATCGCGGGTATGCGGCTGAACAACAAGAAGGCCAAGAAGGCCGAGCTGGACGACACGGTGGAGCGCTCGCTGCGCGGCGCGAACCTGTGGAACGAGGTCAAGGACCGCCTCGACAAGCCGGGCTCGGGCCTGTCCGGTGGGCAGCAGCAGCGGCTCTGCATCGCGCGCGCGATCGCGGTGCAGCCCGACGTGCTGCTCATGGACGAGCCCTGCTCGGCCCTCGACCCCATCTCCACGCTCGCGATCGAGGACCTGATCAACGAGCTGAAGAACGACTACACGATCGTCATCGTGACCCACAACATGCAGCAGGCGGCGCGGGTCAGCGACTTCACCGGCTTCTTCAACATCGAGGGCACCGGCAAGCCGGGCAAGCTGGTCGAGATGGACGAGACCAAGACGATCTTCAGCCAGCCCACGCAGAAGGCCACCGAGGACTACGTCTCGGGCCGCTTCGGCTGACCCCGAGCAGCGCCCTTCGCCGGAGCCGCGCGACGACACAGGCTTCGACAGTCCCTCTTACTGCTGGTCAGCGGCACCCTCCCGCATCCTGACCCGCCCCGTTCGGCGACCCGTGAGAAAGCTCCGGGTTCAGCGCCGCGTCCTCTGACCGCCGGTTCGTCGGTGATGGCTCAGCTGCCCCGATCGCGTCGACCGGGCGGGTCGGACGGCGTCGCGAGCGGCAACCGTGGCTTGACAAAGTGATAGCCCGACTTGACGTCACCCGTTGTTAGTCGCAGACTGCACTCTGTCAAGCCATGCAAGACACGTGCGAGATCGCGCGCTGACCTGGTCAGCGATGAGGGACTCCGATGTGAAGTTAAGACCACTGCTCGCCGGCCTGACGGCGGCGGGCCTGATTTGTGGTGGTGCCGCCGGTACAGCCATGGCCGTCGAATCCCAAACTCCGAAGATCGCGGCCCTGGCCGTCGAGGTGCGAGCCGAACCGGCCACCGCGGCCGGACTGGATCCGTTCACGCCCTCGGCTGCCGGGTCGCCCGCCGAGGTGACGCCGATCCGCGCCGGTGGTGTGGTCTCGGGGGACACGCCCGGCCTCTACGGCGGCACCCTCCAGAACGCCTGCGACAGCGCGGCGATGGTCGGTTTCCTGCGAGACAATCCCGACCGCGCCGCCGCGTTCGCCGCCTCTGAAGGGATCGCGCCCGAGTCGATCGGGGACTACGTCAACGGACTGACGCCGGTCACACTGCGCGCCGACACGTCCGTGACGAACCACGGATTCGCAAACGGTCGCGCCACCGCGTTCCCGGCTGTGCTGCAGGTGGGCACTGCGGTGCTCGTCGACGAGTTCGGCGTGCCCCAGGTCCGCTGCTACTGCGGGAACCCCCTCGACAAGGGCTCCGACGAACCGGCCACCTATACGGGCGCGACGTGGGAGGGCCTCTCCGAGGACCACGTCAGCGTCATCACCCCTGCGGCTGCCCCGGTCGAGGGCTTCGTCGTGGAGACCTCGAGCGGGACGTTCACCCGACCGACAGGTACTCACGGCGACAAGGACACCGACGCACCCGCCGGCACCACGACCGGTACGACCGACGGCACCACCGCCGGTACGACGGCGGGTACGACAGCCGGAACGACAGCCGGCACCACTGCCGGCACGACCGACGGCACAACGGCTGGCACCACTGCCGGTACGACCGCCGGGACAACGGCGGGTACGACAGCCGGAACGACGGCGGGTACAACGGCCGGGACGACGGCGGGTACGACAGCCGGAACGACGGCGGGTACGACAGCCGGCACCACGGCCGG
>Ga0070671_100000178_pt1 | contig 42243 bp, 39 predicted proteins | sample KBSS73metaG_FD_65341 | JGI IMG/M metagenome (GOLD analysis project Ga0070671, IMG submission 65341) | Switchgrass rhizosphere microbial communities from Kellogg Biological Station, Michigan, USA - KBS S7-3 metaG | ecosystem: Host-associated > Plants > Roots > Rhizosphere > Soil ...
GTGCACATGAAGAAGGTGCCGCTGGCACCCGACGTGAACCCCCGCGTGATCGCGCGCGGCACCCCCGGCTTTTCGGGCGCGGACCTGGCCAACCTGGTCAACGAGGCCGCCTTGCTGGCTGCGCGCCGCAACAAGCGCCTCGTGGCGATGCGCGAGTTCGAAGATGCCAAGGACAAGGTGATGATGGGCGCGGAACGCCGCTCCATGGTCATGACCGAGGACGAGAAGAAGATGACCGCCTATCACGAGGCCGGCCATGCCATCGTCTCGGTGTTCGAGCCGGCGTCCGATCCGATCCACAAGGCCACGATCATCCCGCGCGGGCGCGCGCTGGGCATGGTCATGCGCCTGCCCGAACGTGACAGCTATTCCTATCACCGCGACAAGATGCACGCGAACCTGTCGGTTTCGATGGGTGGCCGCGTGGCCGAGGAAATCATCTTCGGGCACGACAAGGTTTCGTCGGGCGCATCGGGCGATATCCAGTATGCCACGGGCCTTGCGCGATCGATGGTGACCAAGTGGGGCATGTCGGAAAAGCTTGGCCCCCTGCAGTATGAAGACCAGCAGGAAGGCTATCTTGGCATGGGCGGATCGGCCCGCATGATGGCCTCGGAGGAAACCAACAAGCTGATCGACAGCGAAATCCGTGCGCTGGTCGACCAAGGCTATGCCCGCGCGGTGGAAGTGCTGCGCGGCAACGAAGACAAGCTCCACATCCTGGCCCAGGCCCTGCTGGAATACGAAACGCTGACCGGCGACGAGATCAAGACGCTGATCGATGGCGGGCAGCTCGACCGGCCGGAAAGCTTCACCGGCACGGCGCGTCCGATTGCCGCACCCGGTGCCACCGTGCCGCGTGCCGGCCGCCGGTTCCAGGGCGGGGGCAACAACGGCGGGCTGCAGCCTCAGGGCGCTTGACCCGGTCATCGCGGCCAACAGCGGCTGGTTATGGAAAAAGGGCGGTGCGCGGCGCCGCCCTTTTTCGAATCTGGAACCCGGAGCGCATCCCGCCCATTGTCTGGGCACATGGCCATCGACCTCGCCTGGATCCGCCCCGAGCCGCAAGGCATCTATCTGCCGCCTGCGGACACCTGGATCGATCCCTCCCATCCCGTGGCGCGCGCGCTGGTTACCCATGGACACGCCGACCATGCGCGCGGCGGGCACGGGCAGACCGTGGCCACGGCGGCAACGCTCGCCATCATGGGCCTGCGCTATGGCGTGGTGCCGGACGGCCGCCGGACCATCGACTATGGCGAAAGCATGGACTTGCCCGGCGGCATCCGCGCCACGTTCGTGCCTGCTGGCCATGTGCTGGGCTCGGCGCAGATCCTGCTGGAGCGCGACGGCCAGCGCGCGGTGGTGACCGGCGATTACAAGCGCCGCCCCGATCCCACCTGCGCTCCGTTCGAGCCTGTGGCTTGCGACGTGTTCATCACCGAGGCGACCTTTGGCCTGCCGGTGTTTCGCCACCCGCCGATCGATGAGGAAATCGGCCGCCTGATCGACACGTGCGCCGCCCATCCGGAACGGTGCGTGCTGGTTGGCGCCTATGCCCTGGGCAAGGCGCAACGGCTGATTGCGGAACTGCGGTTGGCGGGACACCAGGCACCGATCTTCCTGCATGGTGCGATGGAGCGGATGTGCGCGCTCTATCGCGAATGGGGCATCGACCTGGGCGAACTGCGCCCGGTTGCCGGCGTGCCAAAGGCGGAGATCGCCGGGCATATCGTGGTCTGCCCGCCATCGGCCTTGAACGATCGCTGGAGTCGGCGCTTGCCCGATCCGATCACGGCCATGGCATCGGGCTGGATGCGCGTGCGCCAGCGCGCGCGGCAGCGCAATGTGGAGCTGCCGCTGGTCATTTCCGACCACGCTGACTGGGACGAACTCACCGCCACGATTACCCAGGTGAATCCGCGCGAAACCTGGATCACCCATGGCCGCGAGGAAGCCCTGCTGCGCTGGTGCGCGCTGCACCAGCGGCCCGCGCGCGCGCTGGCCATGGTCGGCTATGAAGACGAGGACGATTGATGGAGCGCTTTGCCGCCCTGGTCGATGGCCTCGTCTATACCCGCTCGCGCAATGGCAAGCTGGCCCTGCTGGCCGAATACTTGCGCACCACGCCCGATCCCGATCGCGGCTGGGCCCTGGCGGCATTGACCGATGGGTTGAACTTTCCGGCGGTGAAGGCCGGGACGATCCGCGGGTTGCTGGATGCGCGGGTGGACGCAGTGCTGTGGCGCCTCTCGCGCGACTATGTGGGCGACACGGCCGAGACCGCCAGCCTGCTCTGGCCCGAGCCGTTCGCGCCGCAGCCGCCCCCGCCCAGCGTGACCGAGGCGGTCGAACTGCTGGCCGGGGCCACGCGCGTCACGGCGGCCGAGCGCCTGGCCGGCCTGCTGGACCGGCTCGATGCCAACGGCCGTTATGCGCTGCTCAAGCTGGCGACCGGGGCCATGCGCATCGGCCTTTCGGCGCGGCTGGCCAAAGTGGCGTTTGCGCAGGCCTTTGGCGTGGATGTGGAGCAGGTGGAAGAGCTGTGGCACGGGCAGACGGCGCCTTATACCGACCTGTTCGCCTGGGCCGCGCATGGCGCGCCGCCGCCCGATGCGCAGAGCCTGCCGCTGTTCCGCCCGTTCATGCTTGCCCAGCCGTTGGAGGAAACCTTGGTCGACATGGCCGAGTTTGCCGCCGAATGGAAATGGGACGGCATCCGCGTGCAACTGGTGCATGTCGCAGGGCAAAGCCGCCTCTATTCGCGTGGCGGCGATGATATTTCCGCCGGCTTTCCGGAAATGACCGGGGCGCTCAACGTGCCCGCCGTGCTCGATGGCGAACTCTTGGTGCGCGGCAGCCACCAGGGCGGCGAGGCGGGCGGGGCAGCCAGCTTCAACGCGCTGCAACAGCGGCTGGGGCGCAAGAGCGTGAGCAAGGCGATGCTCACGGACTTTCCCGCCTTCGTGCGGCTCTATGATGTTTTGCTGCTGGAAGGGGAAGATCTGCGCCCGCTGGGGTGGGAGGCACGCCGGGCGCGGCTGGAAGAGCTTGCCCCCAGGCTCGATCCGCTGCGCTTCGACCTTTCGCCGGTGATCGCGGCTGCCAGCCTGGAGCAGCTGGCGGACATCCGCGCGCGTGCCCGCGATGATGCGATCGAGGGCGTGATGCTCAAGCGCCGCGATGCGCCCTATGTTTCAGGGCGGCGCGCCGGGCTGTGGTACAAGTGGAAGCGCGATCCGCTGCTGATCGATTGCGTGCTGATGTATGCCCAGCGGGGCAGTGGCAAGCGATCCTCGTTCTATTCCGATTTCACGTTCGGTTGCTGGGACGGCGATCCCGATGCCGGGGCAGACCTGCTGCCGGTGGGCAAGGCCTATTTCGGGTTTACCGACGAGGAATTGAAATGGCTCGATCGCCATGTGCGCCAACACACCACCAATCGATTCGGGCCGGTGCGCGAGGTGGATCGCTCGCTGGTGCTGGAGGTGGCGTTCGATTCGGTTCACGCCAGCAAGCGGCACAAGTCTGGCCTCGCGATGCGCTTCCCGCGTATCCACCGCATCCGCGCTGACAAACCGGCGCACGAGGCTGACAGGCTGGAAACCTTGCGCGCCATGGTGGCCGATTGACGCGGATCAAGGTGGCTGTGCCGGCGCGGCAATAGGGACAACCATCCCCTCCCTTGCGCGAAAGGCCTGCCATGGCTGCAATTGCCGATCCTGTTGAAACACCGTTCCAACGTCTGGGCGGGCATGCCACGCTGCGGGCGATCACCGACCGCTTTTATGACCTGATGGAGCATGATCCGGCCTATGCCGCCCTGCGTGCGATCCACGCGAGCGACCTTTCGCCCATGCGCGCATCGCTGCCCAGCTTTCTGGCCGGCTGGTGCGGCGGCCCGCGCGATTGGTGGGATGCCAATCCCGGCAAGTGCATGATGTCGTTGCACGGCCCCTTTGTGATCGGCCGCGAAACCGCCACTCAGTGGGCGCAGGCCATGCGACGGGCCATTGCCGATGTTGCGCCCGCCGATGCCGAAATGGCCGAGGCGATGGGAGAGGTGCTGGAGCGCATGGCGCTGGGCATGGTAAAAAAGTAGTATCAGTTATACTATTTTGAATGCTTCTGCCGATTTCCTAGTCGCCCGCCACGCTCATGCCGTCGATGCGCAAGGTGGGCACGTCGATGCCACGCTCGATCTTGAGGTCGTTGGCCGGGATGAGTGCGGCAAACATGTGGAGCAGATTGCCCGCGATGGTGAATTCCGCAATCGCCCCGGCGATTTCGCCGTTGACGATGCGGAAGCCGGCTGCGCCGCGGCTATAGTCGCCGGTCACGCCGTTGACGCCCGAACCGATCAGTTCGGTGACATAGACGCCATCGACAATGTCGGCGAGCAGTTCGGCGCGGGTCATCTGTCCCGGCTCGATCACCAGGTTGCCGGCCGTGACATGGGGGGCGCCCGATCCCCCGCGCGAAGCATGGCCGGTGGGCAGGGCGCCCAACTGGCGGGCGGATGCGCTGTCCATCAGCCAGCCGGTGAGGCGGCCGGCGTCGACCAGCTTGCGCGCGGCGGTGGGCAGTCCTTCGCCGTCGAACGGGCGGGAGCGCAGGCCGCGCAGGCGCAGCGGGTCATCGGTGATGGTCACGCCGGAATCAAAAATCCGGGCGCCATCCTTGCCCAGCAGAAAGCTGGCCCGCCGGGCAATCGACGCGCCCGATATGGCGCCGAGCAGGTGCCCCACCATCGACCCGCCCACGCGCGGATCGAAGACCACCGGCATGGCTCCGCTCTTGACGCGGCCGGGGTTGAGCCGGGCCACGGCGCGTTCGCCTGCTTCGCGGCCGATTGCGGCAGCCGGGCGCAAGTCGTTGGCGAAACGCGTGCTGGCCCAGGCATAGTCGCGCTGCAGGGCGCCGCCTTCGCCCGCGATGACGCTGGCGGAAACCGAATGGCTGCTGGCGGCATAGGCACCGGCAAAGCCATGGCTGGTGGCCAGCGCCACGACTCCGCGCCCGCTGCTGGCGCTGCCGCCTTCGCTGTTGGTCACGCCCGATACGGCGCGGGCGGCATCTTCGGCTTCCTGTGCCAGCAAGCGCAGGGCTTGCGGGGTGGGTTCGGTGGGATCGTCCAGTTCCAGGTCGGGATAGGGTGCGCGGGCGAGCAGGCTTTCATCGGCCAAGCCGGCAAAGCGATCGGCCGGCGCGGCGCGGGCCATGGCCACGGCGCGGCTGGCGAGTTCGTCGAGCGCGGCATCGGCAAGGTCGCTCGACCCGATCGAGGCAGACGCGCCATCGACGAACACGCGCAGGCCGATATGTTCGGATTCAGAGCGTTCGACGTCTTCGAGCGCGCCCAGCCGCACGCTCACGCTTTCGGCGCTGCTGGCGAGGTAGACGGCATCGCCGGCCTGGGCACCGGCACCGCGTGCGCGTTCGACAAGGGCCTGGCAGCGTTCCTGAGCCTGGGCGGGGGTCAACATCGGCGGCGCACTCCACTGGGCCGGCCGCATCTGGCCGGGGGTGCGCCGCTCGTAGCCGGTCCATTGCCCCCCGGCAATCAGCCTGCGACCACGGAAACCAGGGCAGCAACGAGCACGGTGACAAGCAGCGGCAACCCGATCGAAATCGCCCAGATCGTCAACCGGGCGCGTGTCAGCGCTGCGGCAAGCGCGGGGGGATCGTCGGCCAGGCGCGCGGCGGTGGCGTCCCACTGCTTTTCAAGGCGGCGATAGAGCGGGATGATGGCGCCGACCAGCACGACCAGGCCCACCATTGGCAGCAGGCTGTTGTCCGCCACCTCCAGCGCGCGCATCGTCAGGAAGATTTGCAACCCGGTGTAGACCATCAGGCCATAGGCCACGGCATTGCTGATCCGCTTGTGCGCAGCTTCCAGGCGCGAGGCACGGTCAGCCTCAGGCTGGACCATTCCCATGAACGGCGGGGTGGTGTTCATCGTTATCTCTCCCTGCCCGGCACTACACCACGCAGCACAAGGCCGCGCAAGGGCCGCATGCGGCGTGCCTGGCAGGAAATGATACGCACGAATGCGCAGCCCGTGCCCGGCGATGGGGCGCACCATGCATCGATCGCGCCAAACCTGCTTCGTTGGGGTTTGCCGTGGCCGCAGACCGGGCTATGAGCATGGCATGACTGGCACTTCCCCCGCGCTCGCGTCGGCACCCGTTTCGGCCACCCATGACGGGAGCGCTGCCGTTCCCGTTCCGCAAGGTGGGCTGGAAGTGGTGTCCATCGCCAAGTCCTACGACAAGCGGGCCGTGCTTTCGGACATCTCGCTATCGGTGGCGAAGGGCGAAGTGCTTGGTCTTTTGGGCCCCAACGGCGCGGGCAAGACGACGTGCTTCTATTCGATCATGGGGCTGGTGCGGCCGGATTCGGGGCGCATCCTGCTCGATGGCGTCGATATCACCAGGCTGCCCATGTATCGCCGCTCGGTGCTGGGCCTGGGGTATTTGCCGCAGGAAACCTCGATCTTTCGCGGCATGACGGTGGAGCAGAACATCGCCACCGTGCTCGAACTGGTGGAGCCGGACAAGGCGACTCGCAAGGCCGAACTGGAGCGGTTGCTGGACGAATTCGGGCTGACCCGACTGCGGTCGAGCGCGGCCATGGCTCTGTCGGGCGGTGAGCGCCGCCGCTGCGAAATCGCCCGTGCCCTGGCGGCGCGGCCATCGATCATCCTGCTGGACGAGCCCTTTGCCGGGATCGACCCGCTGTCGATCAGCGACATTCGCGACCTGGTCAAGGACCTGAAGAAGCGCGGCATCGGCGTGCTGATCACCGACCACAACGTGCGCGAGACACTCGATATCGTCGACCGGGCCTGCATCATCTATGGCGGGCAGGTCCTGTTTGCCGGCAGCCCGGAGGCGCTGGTGGCCGATCCCAATGTGCGCCGGCTCTATCTGGGCGAAGGCTTTACGCTGTGAGAGCGGCGCGCTTTCACGCATTCTTTACCATACTTGCCTGAAATCGCAGGCCATGGCCCTGGGTCCACGCCTCGATATCCGCCAGTCCCAATCGCTGGTGATGACGCCGCAATTGCAGCAGGCGATCAAGCTGCTGGCGCTGTCGAACCTGGAAGTCGAAACGTTCATCGGAGAGGCGCTGGACGCCAATCCCCTGCTCGAAATCGGAGACAGCGCACCGCCTGCCGGGGATGACCTGCCCGGAGAAGACCTGCGCCGCACCCAGCTCGAATCGAGCCCGGTGGACCAGCTGGTGGGCGAGGGCCGTGCGGCCGAAGACAGCCCGCTCGATATCGACACCGCCGCGCTCGACATCGATCGCGATACCGGCGATGGCGGCACCGTGGCCGATCGGCTTGCGCCGGGCCTGGGCGAAGGGGGCATTGGCGGCGATAGCGGAGGCGGCGGGGAAGGGCCGGACATCGACGAGCGCGCCGGCGGGGCCGCGACCTTGGCCGAGCACCTGCACGCGCAGATCGGTGCAACGACATCGGACGCGCAGGCCCTGTTCGTGGCGCGCTGGCTGATCGACCAACTGGACGAGACCGGCTACTTGCGCATGAGCGTGCCCGAAGTGGCCGAGGCGCTGGGCCTGCCGCTGTCACAGGTGGAACACGCGCTGGCACTGGTCCACACGCTCGATCCCACGGGCGTGGGCGCGCGCAGCCTGGGCGAATGCCTGGCACTCCAGGCGCGCGAGGCGGATCGCTATGATCCGCTGATGGCCCGTCTGCTCGACAACCTGGAACTGCTGGGGCGCGGCGAACTGCCGCGTCTGCGCCGGCTGTGCGGGGTGGACGAGGAAGACTTTGCCGACATGCTGGCCGAGCTGCGCGGCTATGATCCCAAGCCGGGCTTGCGCTTTGGCAGCGGCCCGGCCGAGGCGATCAACCCCGATATCCTGATCGCGCCCGCCATCGATGGCGGGTGGGCCATCAGCCTGAACCCCGCCACGCTGCCCCGCGTGCTGGTCAACCGCAGCTATTACGTGGAAATGCGCCGGTCTTGCGTGGCCAAGGCGGCGCGCGCCTGGCTGGGGGAAAAGCTGGCCGATGCGAACTGGCTGGTCAAGGCGCTCGACCAGCGGCAGAAGACCATCCTGAAAGTCGCGGCCGAGATCGTCAAGCAACAGGACGGCTTCTTTCGCCACGGCGTCTCGCACTTGCGGCCCCTGACGCTGCGCACCGTGGCCGAGGCGGTGAAGATGCATGAAAGCACGATCAGCCGCGTCACGTCGAACAAGTATCTCCATTGCCTGCGCGGCACGTTCGAGTTGAAGTATTTCTTCACCTCGGGCGTGGCGGGCACCGATGGCGAGGGCGTTTCGGCCGAGGCGGTGAAAGCCGCGATCCGCCAGCTGATCGATGCCGAAGAGCCCAAGGCGATCCTGTCCGACGACGCGCTGGTCGATCTGCTCAAGGCGCGTGGGTTCGATCTGGCACGGCGCACGGTGGCCAAGTATCGCGAGGCGATCGGCCTGGGCAGCTCTGTCCAGCGCCGGCGGCAAAAGGCTTTGGCGGGCGTGCGTTAGCGCAAGTGTGCGGGCTTGCGTTGACCGCTTGGGGGGCAGCGGGATAATGCGGCGCGGCACAGGCGCCGGAACCGTTCCGGCTTGAGGGAAAATGCAATGAACGATGCCGACGAGACTGTCGCTGCCGGCATGCCTGCGCCGACCTGGCGCGGCGTGGCGATCGGGGTCTTGACGGTGGCGGCGATCATCGGCGGCGGCATCGGCATCTATCGCCTCGAACGGCCAGCCGAACTGGTCGAGGCCGCGCAGCAGCCGCCGCGTCCCGAAGTGGTGCCGGTGGTGCTCGACAGCGGCATGCCCGTGCCGCTGCCCGACGCCAGCCAACCCGCGCCCAGCGCATCGGCATCGGCATCGGCATCGGCTGCAGCCGTGCCCGATCCCGTGCCGAGCCCCGAACCCTCGCCGGTGGTAGACGATACGATCGCGCGGATGGAGCAGCGCCTCAAGGACGATCCCGAAGACGTGCAGGGCTGGCGGATGCTGGGCTGGGCCTATTTCCAGAACGAACGCTACAAGGACGCGGCCCGTGCGCTGCGCAAGGCGACCGCACTCGATCCCGAGCATGCGGAAAGCTTCTCGTTTCTCGGCGAGGCGCTGGTCATGGCCACGCGGCGTGAAGGGCGCATGCCGCCTGCTGCGCGCGTCGCCTTTGACAAGGCCCTGGCCATCGATCCCAAGAATGCGCGAGCGCGCTATTTCAAGGCGCTCTCGCTCGATCTGGCCGGGCAGCACCGGCGCGCCCTGCGCGCCTGGTTTGCGCAACTGAGCGAAACGCCGCCCGATGCGCCCTATGCCAGCGATATCCGCAGCGTGATCCGTTCGGTGGGCAAGCGCCATCATATCGAGGTCGAAAAGCGGCTGGCGATTGCCGACGCACAGGCGCGACTGCCCAAGACCGACAAGGACAAGCCCAAGGACCACAAGAAAGGCACGCTGCCCGGCCCGGCCCATGCCGAGCTCAAGACCGCATCGGGCGCACAGGCGGGCAGCCGCGCGCAAGCGGCGATGGCCCGTGGCATGGTCGATGGGCTGGAAGCGCGGCTGGCCCGCAACCCTGCCAATGTCGATGGCTGGATTCTGTTGATTCGCAGCCGCGTGCAACAGGGCAGGCGTGCCGATGCGGCGCGGGCCTTGCAACACGGATTGGCCGCTTTCCGCGGCCAGCCCGCCAACGCCGAAAAGCTGCGCGATGCCGCCGGGCGGCTGGGAATTGCCACCGATTGAACGGATTTGGCGGCGATCACGTCAAATCGGTTGATATTCCTGATGGTTGCGCAAAAAGATCGTTAACCCTGTGGGCTTACGATTGGGCAAGGCAGGTTGACGCCACAATAGCGTGATGGGATGGCCAGCCGGAATAGGGATGGAACGGCGTTGTTCGCCAGATCTGCTGGTTAATGCCGTACAAACGGGACCTGTGCTTACGTTAAATTAACCTTTCATGTTCATTGGTCCTATGGTTAATAAACGGGCATGGGCCTCGACGCTGAGGGGGCTGTGCCAGGGAATGGCGAAAAGGGGCTGATCCATGCGCGTGCTGCTGATCGAGGACGAACCGGCCACGGCCAAGGCCATTGAATTGATGCTGACGGCCGAAGGATTCAATGTCTACTCCACCGACTTGGGGGAGGAAGGCCTCGATCTGGGCAAGCTGTACGATTACGATATCATCCTGCTCGACCTGAACCTGCCTGACATGCACGGGTACGATGTTCTCAAGAAACTGCGCGTTGCCAAGGTGCAGACGCCGGTTCTGATCCTGTCGGGCATTTCCGAAATGGACTCCAAGGTCCGCTCGTTTGGCTTCGGTGCCGACGACTATGTGACCAAGCCGTTCCACCGCGAGGAACTGATCGCCCGCATCCACGCCGTGGTGCGCCGCTCCAAGGGCCATTCGCAGTCGGTCATCCGCACCGGCAAGCTTTCGGTCAATCTCGATGCCAAGACGGTGGAAGTGGACGCCGCGCGCGTGCACCTGACCGGCAAGGAATACGCGATGCTGGAACTGCTCTCGCTGCGCAAGGGCACCACGTTGACCAAGGAAATGTTCCTCAACCATCTCTACGGCGGGATGGACGAGCCCGAACTCAAGATCATCGACGTGTTCATCTGCAAGCTGCGCAAGAAACTGGCCCATGCCTGCGGCGGCGAGAACTACATCGAAACCGTCTGGGGCCGCGGCTATGTGCTGCGCGATCCCGACGACATGTCGGCCATCGAAGCGGCCTGACGCTTTTTCCCAGCAAACAATCCCGAAGCGGCCCGTTCCCACGACGGGCCGTTTTCGTGTGGTGTTTCACGTGTAACATTGGTGGGGGGCGTTAAACGGCTATGCCGATGCGGCCATGTCGCGTTGGGAATTGGCTGGACGTGGTGGGAGGGGTCATTGTCGAACAGGCTACCCGTCGCCCCGTGCTTGACACGGGGCTTGGCTTCCCTTGCGACCTCGCTTTTGTCATGTTGGCAAAATGGAAAAGGGCGGCTGGGTTTATATCATGGCGAACCGCTATCGCGGCGGAATGTATATAGGTGTCACGTCTGACCTGATCCGACGCGTTTGGCAGCATCGCGAGGGTGGCGGCTCGATCCACGCAAAGGACTTTGACAAGACAAGGCTGGTCTATGCCGAGCGGCACACGGAAATCCAACCGGCGATTGCCCGTGAGAAACTGGTCAAGAAATGGCGTCGCGAATGGAAATTCGCATTGATCGAGGCGGACAACCCCGATTGGCTGGATCTCTGGAATCAATGGTATCCAGTGGCCGCGCCAAAAGGCGAGATCGCAAAGTAGCCAAGCCCCGTGTCAAGCACGGGGCGACGACCGCAACTGGGGCAAACGGACAAGCGTGTGACAACGCAATGGTCGGTTATCGGAATAGAATCGCGCAGAGGCGCGGAGGCGCAGAGAAAAAAGAATCTCTGCGCCTCTGCGCCTCTGCGCGAAATATTCTTCTTTAAGCGCCTGAAAAATTGCCATTGGTTTCGATAGGGTCTCTCCCCTCCGCGTGCTCAACAGATTCACGTGGAGTCGCGGGAGAATAAAGAAAACGCGCCACGCGCACTCTCAAAACGACCTACCGGAACTTTTCCAGCAGCAGATACCAGCGCATGCCCAGCATGAGCAGCGGGTTGCCCAGCAGGTCGCCCAGGGGCAGGCGCACGGGCTTGAGCGTGGCGAACACGTCGAAGCGCTCCATCGTGCCGGCGATGGCTTCGGCCATGACTTCGGCAACGACGTGGCTGGTGGCGACGCCGTGGCCGGAATAGCCCTGCGCAAACCACACATTGTCGGCCAGCTTGCCCAGCTGCGGCGCGCGGTTGATCACGATGCCCATGGCGCAAGACCAGGCGTGGTCGATCTTCACGCCCTTGAGGCGCGGGAATGTGGCTTCGATCGCCGGGCGCAGTTCATCGGCGATGGAGCGGGATTCGCGGCCCGAATAATTGGCCCCGCCGCCGAACAGCAGGCGCCCGTCTGCGGTGAGGCGATAGTAATCGAGCACGAAGCGGCAATCGTAGACGGCCATGTCGTGCGGGTTGATCGCCTGGGCATCGGCGCCCAGCGGCTCGGTCGTGACGATGCCACCCACCGCCGGAAAGATCAGGCCCGAAAGCCGCTTGCGCTCCAGCTTGTGGCTGACGTCTCCGGCGATCATCACATGCGCGGCAGAGACGCGGCCATGGGCCGTAACCACTTGGGGGCGCGGGCCGTGGACCACGTCGAGCACCGGCGAGCCTTCGAAGACGCGCACTCCAAGCCGCTCGGCGGCCTGCGCCTCTCCCAGGCACAGCTTGAGCGGATGGAGGTGCATGTTGCGGCTGTTGAGCAGGCCACCACAATAGAGCGGGCTTTCCAGATGGTCGCGTACGCCTTTCGCGTCGAGCAGCACCACGTCGTCCGCCATGCCGCGTGCGCAAGCCTCGTCATAAGTCTGCTGCAACTCGCCCATGTGCGAGGGTTTCATCGCGGCATGGATGTGCCCGTACTTCAGGTCACAGGCGATGCCATGCTGCGCCACGCGGGCGGCTATCACATCCTGTCCGTGCCAGCGCAGCCACCAGACGAAGTCATCCAGTTCCGTCCCCAGCCGCCGGCGCCATTGCCGGCGCAGCTCGCCTTCGCCTGAAAGACTTCCGGTCACCTGGCCACCGTTGCGGCCGCTCTGCCCCCAGCCGATCCGGTTCGCTTCCACAAGGATCACGGACAAGCCGCGCTGGGCCAGTTCGAGCGCGGTATTCACGCCGGTGAAGCCGCCGCCGATCACCACCACGTCGGCGCTGTGATCACCTCGGAGCGGCGGCCACGCGGTGTCGTCGTGCAGACTGGCGGTATAGTAGTTTTCCGGCCGCAGGATGGTGTGATTTGTAACCATGATTGATCATTGCCAACACACATCACAGATCAAGCGAAACCGATCGGTTTTCGGCGCCGGTCTGTTGGCTTTTGGCATGGAATCTGCCGCAATTTGGCACAGGCATTGACCCGCGCGCCCACCCCTGCCATCGGCTGCGCCCCATGACGGCACACAAACCCGGCGATCCGACGACGCTTAACCGACTCTATGGCCGCGCCAAGGGCAAGCCCCTGCGCCAGGGCCAGCAGGCGCTGGTCGATACCCTGCTGCCGCGCATTGCCGTGCCGGCGGAAGGGCCGGTGACGGCCAAGGCCCTGTTCGGCCGCGATTGTCCGCTCCATTTCGAGATCGGCTTCGGCGGCGGCGAGCACATGGCCTATCGCGCCGACCTTTTGCCCGACCATGGCTTCATCGGCGCCGAACCGTTCCTCAATGGCGTGGCCCAGGCGCTGACCCATGTCGATGGCGACAACGGCGCCCATCCGCCGCTGGGCAATGTGCGCATCCATCATGGCGACGCGCTGGAAGTGCTGGAACGCGTACCCGATGGCGCGCTGTCGTTCCTCTATCTGCTGCATCCCGATCCCTGGCCCAAGGCGCGCCATGCCAAGCGGCGGATGATGAACGACGGGCCGGTGGACCTGTTTGCGCGCAAGCTGAAGCCGGGCGGGGAATTTCGCTTTGGCACGGATCATCCGATCTATTTGCGCCACGCCCTGATGGTGATGCGCCGCCACACCGCGCAGTTTGCCTGGCAGGCAACGGGACCGCAGGATTTCCAGCAGCGCCCCAGCGGCTGGCCCGAAACCCGCTACGCCGCCAAGGCCCGCGCGCAGGGGCACGAGATCTGGTACTTCAAGTATCGGCGCACGCAGGAAGCCTGATCAGCCGCGCTTGGGCGCCCGGACCAGCACCAGCAAAGGGATCGCGACGACGCAGCTGATGGCCATGGCGTAGAAATCGTTGATGTACGAGATCATGACCGCCTGTTGATTGACCATGCCGTCGATCATGCGCAGGCCGGCTTCGGTCACCCCACCATAGGCGGCAATCTGGTCGAGGTTGAAGGGTACGAGCAGCCGGGTGACATGGGCACCGACCTCGGCATGGTTTATCTGGATATTGCGCGTCAATTCCACCGACATCGCCGAAATGCCGATCGACGAGCCGAGATTGCGCATCAGGTTGGCAAGGCTAGAGCCGTCGGTGCGAAACTGTCCAGGCAGCGTTGCAAACAAGATCAGGTTCAGCGGCAGAAAGGTGAAGCTGAGACCAACCCCTTGGAGCAGCCCTGCCAGGATGATGGGCATACGCGGCATGACGAGTGCCCATCCGGTCATCATCGACAAGGACATGGCCATGAGCAGCAGGCCCAGGGCAAGGAGCAGTCTTGCGTCGACCCGAGCCATCCAGCGCCCGAACAGCGTGACCGAGATGAGCATGCCGATGCCGCGCGGGGCCAGCAGCGCGCCCGATTGGAATGGGGAATACCCGTAAATGTGCTGAAGCAGGCCGGGGAGCAGAGCCATTACCGACATGACCACGATCCCGATCAGGAACATGAAGGCCAGGCCGATCAGGAAGTTGCGGTCTCGGAACATCGCCGTGGGAAACAGCGGGTGCGCGTTGCCGGAGAGATGGAAGATCGCAATCCACACCGCTGCCGCAGCAACGACAACGTAGGAAACTATTTCACCGGAAGCGAGCCAGTCGAGCGTCTGCCCACGATCGAGGATCAGTTGCAGGCATGAGACGGCAACCGCAACCAGAAGCCAGCCGAGCAGATCGATCGGCCGGCGACGGGTGGGCGTGGTGGGAAGATAGAGAAGCAGCAGCAGGAAGCACAACAGGCCAATCGGCACGTTGACGTAGAACACCCAGCGCCAGTTGTAATTGTCGGTCAGGAAGCCGCCGATGATCGGCCCGGTGATCGGGCCCAGCATGACGCCCTGTGTAAACAGGCCCATCATCCTGGGGCGTTCTGCGCGCGTGCTGGAATCCAGCATGATGGTCTGCGCGATCGGCGGAAGGAACGCGCCACCCAGGCCCTGGACGATGCGGAACAGGACCATCTGCCCGATGCTTTGCGCCGCGCCGCAGAGCATCGAGGCGATCGTGAACACGAACACCGAGACCAGCATCATCTTGCGAATGCCGTGGCGATCGACCAGCCAGCCGGCCAGAGGCAGGGCCACGGCGGAAGCAAGGACGTAGCTGGTCAGGACCCAGGTGATCGTGTCCTGCGTGGCGCCCAGCGACGCCATCATGTGCGGCAAGGCCACGTTGGCGATCGTCGTGTCGAGCGTGCACATGACCATGGCAGCCATCGTGCCGACCAGCATGAGCAGCCGATTGTGCGAAACGATCGGCGGCGTTTCTACCGTTGGACCTGCGGCCGGCGCGCTACTTGCCGACATGGACGCTGACGTGGGAGCTCAACCCGGCGATCAGCGGGCGATCCGACTTGCCGTCGATCGCGATGCGGACGGGCACGCGCTGGATGACCTTGACCCAGTTGCCCGTGGCATTCTGTGCCGGGAGCACCGAGAATTCCGAGCCGGTGCCCGCGCCGATCGATTCGACATGGCCTTCGAGCGTCAGGCCGGGATAGGCATCGATTCCGATCTTCGCAGGCTGGCCGGTGCGCATGTGGTCAAGGTCGGTTTCCTTGAAATTGGCTTCCACCCGGGCGCTGCCGTCGCGCACGATGGAGACCATCGGCACGCCGGGAAACACCATTTGCCCCACCTGGAGGCGCGAAACCTGCGTGACCACGCCATCGGAGGGCGCGCGCACCACGGTGCGCTTCATGTCGAGGCTGGCCTTGGCGCGACTTGCCTGCGCGGCGGCGATGGCCGGATTGACGCCCGGTACTTGCGCGCCATTGGCCAGCTCCGCACGGGCCTGGGCCACGTCGGCGCGGATCGAGACGATCCGGTCGCGGGCGACGGCCACGGCGTGCTGCGCGGAATCCATGCGCGCGCGGGTGTTGAAGCCCTTGTCCATCAGCGCCTTTTCCCGGGCATAGTTGGCCTGGGCGAGGGCGAGGTCATCGCCGGCCGAAGCGAGGTCTGCCGCCTTGGCCGCAACATCGGCAGTGAGCGCCGTAACGCGGGCTTGCGCCGTGGCGATCTGCGCATCGGCCTGATGGACGGTCACGTCGAAATTGGCAGGATCGATGGTGAACAGCACGTCACCAGCCCTGACGTGCTGGTTTTCCGCCACGTTCACCCGGGTGATCAGGCCCGTGACTTCGCCGGCAACGGCAACGATATCCTGCTTGATATAGGCATTGTCGGTTTCCACCGTGTTTTGGTTGCCCAGCCAGAACCATAGGCCCGCGCCCACGATGATGATCGGGCCAACGATCATGAGAGCCGTGCGCGCGCGTCGGCGCTTTGCCGTGCGGCCCATGGCCTGGGCCGGCAGGCCTTCGGTCAGGTCTCCGGGCGCAATGAAATCGGCCTCAGCCATGGGGAGTCTGCGCTTTGCGTGGTGCATGGGGTGGGGAAGACGAACGCATGCGCGTGAACTGCTCGGTCAGATCGCTCTCCCCCTTTTGCGGCCTTACAGCCGATTATAGCCATCGCGGCCTTCGCGCCCATTCTGGCCGTGCACCCAACAGTGCCACGCCAGACAGGCCGATGCACCAAAGATGACTTATCGAAAAGCCAACTGGCAACCTAAAGACATGGAAATGCACGAATTGGCCATAATCGCAACGATTATGTCGTGCAATGCTTCACAAGACGCGCGAATGCGTCACGCCGGGCGGTTAGGGTCGGCATCGCCCGGTTTGCGGTTGCCCCGCGTGCCAAGGCGGTCATCGCTTGCGCGATCAGCTGCTTATGGGTGCCAGGTTCAGGCGCGCGCTTCCTGCACGCCGGCACTGTTGTGGCGCAGCGCCTTGAGCACGGTATCGACGATGTGCGGCGCGGTGAGGCCCGCCTCGTCATACTGCTTGTCGGGCGAATCATGGTCCTGGAACACGTCGGGCAGGCGCATGGTGCGGATCTTGAGGCCGGTGTCGGTCAGCCCTTCGTCGCTTGCCATGGTCAGCACGTGCGCGCCCAGGCCGCCGATCGCGCCTTCCTCGATCGTGATCACCACTTCGTGCGTGGCGATCAGGCGGCGGATCAGGTCATCGTCCAGCGGCTTGACAAAGCGCAAGTCGGCCACCGTGGTGGACAGTCCGCGCGCATCGAGCTGGTCGGCCGCCTTGATGGCTTCGGCAAGGCGGGTGCCGAGCGAAAGGATGGCCACCTTGCTGCCTTCGCGCACCACGCGGCCCTTGCCGATATCCAGCCGCACCGGCGTTTCCGGCAGGGCCACGCCCACGCCATTGCCACGCGGATAGCGGAACGCGATCGGGCCGCTGTCATGCAGCGCGGCGGTATGCACCATGTGCACCAGTTCCGCCTCGTCGGCCGCGGCCATGACGACCATGTTGGGCAGGCTGGCCAGATAGGTGACATCGAACGATCCGGCATGGGTGGCGCCATCGGCACCCACCAGACCGGCGCGATCGATGGCAAAGCGCACGGGCAGGTTCTGGATCGCCACGTCGTGCACCACCTGGTCATAGGCGCGTTGCAGGAACGTGGAATAGATCGCGCAGAACGGGCGCATGCCTTGCGCGGCGAGGCCAGCGGCAAACGTCACGGCGTGCTGCTCGGCAATGCCCACGTCGAACGTGCGATCGGGGAAGGCCTGGGCAAACTTGTCGAGCCCCGTGCCCGAAGGCATGGCGGCGGTGATCGCGCAGATTGTCGGATCGGCCTGCGCCTCCCCCATCAGCGCCTGGGCGAAGACATTGGTGTAGCTCGGCGGGCCGCCTGCGCTTTTCACCTGCTGGCCGGTGATCACGTCGAACTTCTGCACGCCGTGATACTTGTCGGCTGCCGCTTCGGCCGGGGCATAGCCCTTGCCCTTTTGCGTGACGACATGGACCAGGCACGGCCCCTGCGCCGCATCGCGCACGTTTTCCAGAACCGGGATCAACTGGTCGAGATTGTGACCGTCGATCGGGCCGACATAATAGAAGCCCAGTTCCTCGAACAGGGTGCCGCCCATGGCCATGCCGCGGGCAAACTCGTCGGTTTTCTTGGCGGCCTGGTGCAGCGGGCGCGGCAGCTTGCGCGACAGGCGCTTGGCCAGCTCGCGCAGTTCCAGGAACGGGCGCGACGAGACGAGGCGGGCAAGGTAGCCGGACAGGCCGCCCACGGGTGGCGCGATCGACATGTCGTTGTCGTTGAGAATGACGACCAGGCGATTGCCGGCCGCTTCGGCGTTGTTCATCGCCTCGTAGGCCATGCCGGCACTCATCGCGCCATCACCGATCACGGCAATGCCCTTGCCCGGCCTGCCGGCCAGCTTGTTGGCCACGGCAAAGCCCAGCGCGGCCGAAATCGAGGTGGAGCTGTGCGCCGTTCCGAACGGGTCGTATTCGCTTTCGCTGCGCTTGGTGAAGCCCGAAAGGCCGCCCCCTTGGCGCAAGGTGCGGATGCGGCTGCGGCGCCCGGTCAGGATCTTGTGCGGATAGGCCTGGTGGCCAACGTCCCACACCAGCCGGTCATCGGGCGTGTTGAACACATAGTGGATCGCGGTGGTGAGTTCCACCACGCCCAGGCCAGAGCCGAGATGCCCGCCGGTCTGCCCCACGGCCGAGATCATTTCGGCACGCAGTTCATCGGCCAGCTGGCGAAGCTGGCCCGGCGCCAGTTTGCGCAGGTCGGCGGGGGTATCGACAGTGTCGAGAAGGGGGGTGGCCGGAATAGCGGTCATCCTGGCGCCTTACACCCGTCTGCACGCCCTGTCGAGAAAACCCCTGTGGTTCGCCCCAAGGGGCGCAGGCCATTGCGCCGCCGTTTCACAGCGCCTGGTCCAGCACATGAAGCCCCAGGCCGACGAGCCCGCCCACCAGGGTGCCATTGATGCGGATGAACTGCAGGTCGCGGCCCACGGCCCCTTCGATCCGCGCCGTCACGGTGCGCGCGTCCCACCGGCGGATCGTTTCGGAAACCAGCTGCACGATCTGGCTGCCATAGCGGCTGGCCACGCCCACCAGCGTGCGGCGGGCAAAGCGGTTGACCAGCAGCGCAAGGCGGCGGTCGGTCTGCAGCGCGCGGCCCAGGTCTGCCAGCGCAACGCCGATCTGGCCCGACAGCGCGCCGCCGGCGGTGCCACCGCGCACGGCCGCCAACAGGCCCACCCGCGCCCGCTCCCACAAGGCATCGAGCCAATCGGTGAAGGCAGGATTGGCGAGCACTTCGGCTTTCATGCTTTCGACGCGGGCGCGCATGGCTTCGTCTTCGACCAGGTCGTGCGCCAGCTGCTCCAGCCCTTCCACGATCTTCATCCGCAGCGGGTGATCGGGATGGACCACCGCCTCGGCCAGCAATTTGTAAATGCCATCCAGGATCGTGTTGGCCAGGCGCTCGTCCAGCTTGACCAGGCGGACCAAGGCATTGGCGCGTTCGTGAATCAGGCTGCGCAGCAGGGCCTCGTTGGCTTCGAGCGTCTGCGCGGTCTTGGCCAGCAGCGCCTCGATCAGCGGCAGGTGGCGCCCGTCGGCGATCATCGCGTGGAGCATCTGGCCGAGCAGCGGCGCCAGGTCGACGCGGTCGATCTGCTGGCGCAGCGCCTGCTTGGCCATGCCGCCCAGTTTTTCACGATCGAGCGATTCCAGGATATCGGCCGCGAGGCTGGCAGCGCCTGCGGCAAGGCGGCCTTGCTCACCGCCACTGCGGGGGGAAGCCAGGAACGTGCCGGCCGCACCTGCCACGTCCAGCCCGGCCATGCGCCGCGCGACGACCTGGGGGGTCAGGAAATTGGATTGCAGGAAGCCGGCCAGCGAATCGGCAATGCGGTCCTTGTTTTCAGGGATGATGGCCGTGTGCGGAATCGGCAGGCCCAGCGGGTGGCGAAACAGCGCGGTAACGGCAAACCAGTCGGCCAGGCCGCCCACCATGGCGGCTTCGGCAAAGGCCCGCAGATAACCCCAGGCCGGGGACGCGCCCGGCGCTGCCAGCATCGTGCGCGCCAGGGCGAACAGGCAGGCCATCGCCACCAGCAGGCCGGTTGCCACCAGCCGCGTGGTGCGCGCGCGATCCACCGAGGGGAACAGGGGCCTGAAGGAACGGGCCTGGCGGCGGGGGGCGATGGTCACTCCGCCGGGAATGCCTCATGCGGCTGGTTGTTCCCCGGATGTTGGCCGGCAATGACGGGGTGGGGAGCGGTCATCGGCGCGGGTTCCCGCGTCAGCACCTTGCGCGCCAGCCAGGGGCCGAGGCGCTTTTCCAGCCCATCGGCCAGGCTGAACCCGGCGGGCACGATCACCAGCGTCAGCAGCGTCGAGAGCGTCAACCCGCCGATCACGACCGTGCCCATCGGCGCGCGCCAGCCAGCATCGCCACCCATCGATAGCGCGGTGGGCACCATGCCGGCGATCATCGCCACGGTGGTCATGATGATCGGCTGGGCGCGCTTGTGCCCGGCTTCGAGAATGGCCTCCAGCTTGCCCTTGCCCGTGGCCATCTCCTCGATGGCGAAGTCGATCAGCAGGATCGAGTTCTTGGCCACGATGCCGAACAGCATCAGCACGCCGATGAACACCGGCAGGCTGAGCGACTGGCCGAGCAGGGCGAGCAACAGCAACCCGCCCAGAGGGGCAAGGAACAGCGAACCCATGTTGACCAACGGCGACACGAAGCGGTGATAGAGCAGCACCAGCACCGAGAACACGAGCAGCACCCCGGTGGCCAGCGCGACGAAGAAATTGCCCAGCATTTCCTGTTGCCAGCGATCTTCGCCGGCGGCCGCATTGGATACGCCGGTGGGCAGGTTCTTCATGATCGGCAGCTTGGCAATGGCATCCATGGCAGAGCCCTTGACCACGCCGGGCGGCAGGTCTGCACCCACGAAGATGCGGCGGTTCTGGTTGTAGCGCTGGATCGAGGTGGGGCCCGAACCGAACCCGATGTTGGCCACGCGGGCCAGCGGCACCGACAGGCCGTTGGAGGTCTGGACCGGGAGGTTCTCGATCGTGGAAAGATCGCGGCGGGAATCCAGCGGCAGCTTCACGCGGATCGGCACCTGGCGATCCGACAGCGAGAACTTGGCGCTGTTCATGTCGATTTCGCCCTGGGTGGCGATGCGGATCGTCTGGCTGAGCGCCTGGGTCGTCACGCCCAGCGCGGCGGCGAGGTCGAGATGCGGCGTGATGACGATTTCCGGGCGGCGCAAGTCGGCGCTGATGCGCGGCGCCACGACCTGCTTCAAACCGCTCATCTGCTGCACCAGGGTCTGGGCCGTGCGCTGCAGCAAGTCGGGATCGGAACCCGACAGCATCACGCTGATCGGCCGCCCCGAACTGCTGTTGCCACCGCCGCCGTTCTGGTCCTGGAAGGTGACGCGCGCATCGGCGATCTGTTGCAGGCGCGGTGTCAACTCGCGCTGGAACTGCAGGCTGGTGCGCGGGCGATCCTTGCGCAACGTCATGATGATGCGCCCGCTGCCTTCGGTGATGCGTTCCAGCGCCACTTCGATCTCGGGCTCGTCCTTGATCAGGCCATAGACTTCGTCGACCTTGGCCTGGGTCTGCTCGATCGTGGTGCCGGGCACCATTTCGACGTTGATCTGCGAGAAATCGCTGTCGGTGTCGGGGAAGAACTGGGTGGGGATGACCATGAACATCGCGGCGGTCATTACCAGCGCGCCAACCCCGGCGCCGATCATCCAGAAGCGATGATCGCGCAGCCGCGCGCGAAGACGGCGGCGCGGATGCAGCGCGCGATAGGCCTGGGCACCCGATGTATCGAGCGACCAGCGCAGCACGGCCATGTAGCGGTCCATCCACGGGCCTTCGCCATGCGGAATGTCGCGCTGGTCCCGCTTGAGGAAATAGGCTGCCACCATCGGCGTGATCATGCGCGCCACAAGCAGCGAGAACAGTACGGCGACCACGACGGTCAGGCCGAAGTTCTTGAAGAACTGCCCCGAAATCCCCGGCATCAGGCCCACCGGCAGGAACACTGCAACGATCGAGAACGTGGTGGCGACCACGGCCAGGCCGATTTCGTCGGCCGCATCGATCGAGGCCTGGAATGGCGTCTTGCCCATGCGGATGTGCCGCACGATGTTCTCGATTTCCACGATGGCATCGTCGACCAGCACGCCGGCCACCAGCCCCAGCGCCAGCAGCGAGAGCGTGTTGAGCGTGAAGCCCATCAGGTGCATCACGGCAAAGGTGGGAATGGCCGACAGCGGAATGGCGATGGCCGAGACGAACGTGGCCCGCCAGTCACGCAGGAAGAAGAACACCACGATCACGGCCAGCACCGCGCCTTCGACCATCGAGGACATTGAGGTGTGGTACTGCTGCTTGGTATAGTTCACGCTGGTGAAAAGCTGCGTGAAGCGGACTTTGTGGCCCTGCTCGGCCGAGATCTTGGCCAGTTCCTTGACCGTATCGTCATAGACGCTCACGTCGGATTCGCCGCGCGCGCGGGCGATGCTGAACGTGACCACGGGCTTGCCGTTGAACTTGGCGATCGAGGTGATTTCGCTGAAGCTGTCGCGCACGTCGGCTACGTCGGACAGGCGGATGACGCGGCCGGCCGCCAACGAAATCTGCGTCTGGCCCAAGTCGAAAGCCGAATGGGCATTGCCCAGCACGCGCACCGACTGGCGCGCGCCGGCCACTTCGGCCTTGCCGCCGGCCGCGTTCAGGTTGACCTGGCGCAGGGCATTGTTGACCTGGATGGCCGTGACGCCGAACGACTTCATGCGCATGGGATCAAGCGTGACGGCGATCTCGCGCGTGACGCCGCCCGCCCGGTGCACTTCGGCCATGCCGGGAATGGCCAGCAGGCGCTTGGCGATCGTGTCGTCCACGAACCACGACAACTGCTCGATCGTCATGTCGTCGGCCGAAACCGCCCAGTAGGCGATCGGGTCGGACGATGTTTCGGCCTTGAACACCTGCGGTTCCAGGATGCCGTCGGGCAAGTCGCCGCGCACCTGGTCCACCGCGTTCTTCACTTCGGCCACGGCGCCATAGATGTCGGTGCCGATCTTGAACTGCACCATCGTCTGGCTGGCGCCTTCCGAGGCCGTGGAACTGATCGTGTCCACCCCGGCGATCGTGCGCACGGCGCTTTCGACGCGCTGGGTAATCTGCGTCTCGATCTCGGTCGGTGCTGCGCCCGGCTGGCTGATCGAGACGATCACCATCGGAAATTCGATGTCGGGCTGGTCCTGCACCTTCATCATGGCGAAGGATACCAGGCCCGCCAGGGTCAGGCCCAGGAACAGCACGATGGGGACGACCGGGTTGCGGATCGACCAGGCCGAGAGATTGCGGAAGTTCATGGCTGTTCCCGCTGCCGATCAGCGCGCGGCGGCAGCGGCGCTGCCGGCCAGCACCGGGCGCACCGTGTCACCGGCATTGAGGAAGCCGCCCGCGCGCAGCACGACGCGTTCGCTGCCCGTCAGGCCCTCGCGAATGACGATGCCCTGCGCCGTCACGTCGCCGATCTTGACCGCGCGCCGGCTGACCTTGTTGTCGCGGTCCACCACATAGACATAGGCGCCGTTCTGGTCGCTCAGGATCGCGGTTTCGGGAAGGACCGGCGCAGTGACCGTGCCGCTGCGGATCGTTGCGCTGGCAAAGCCGCCGGGACGCAGCGCCGGGTCGTAGCGCAGCGCAATGCGCGCGATGCCTTCGCGGGTCGTGGGGTCGATCGTGGGGGCAACCTGCCAGACCGTGCCGGCAAAGCCTTGCGCCGTGCCCACCGGCGTGACGCTGGCCGTGACGCCCACGTGCATGCGCGCCAGATCGATTTCCGCAAGGCGGGCCTGCATTTCCAGCTCGCCATCCTTGGCCACGCGGAACAGGGTGCCGCTGCCCGAACTGACGATCTGGCCCGGCTCCACCCCGCGTGTCAGCACCAGGCCATCGGCCGGCGCCACGATGTTGAGCCGCGCCGTGTTGGCGCGCAGCTGGCCCAGCGTTGCCCGCGCCACGCGGACCTGCGCCACGGCGGCATCGCGCGTGGCCGTCAGCTGGTCGATATCGGCCTTGGAAATGAACCCCTTCGCCACCAGCTTGAGCGCACGATCGAGATTGCTTTGCGCGATCCGGGCATTGGCCTGCTGGACTTCGACGCCGGCGGCCTGGCTGGCAACCTGCTGGGTCTGGACCGAACGGTCGACCACGGCCAGGACCTGGCCGGCATGGACCCATGTTCCTGCATCGACCAGCACGCTGCGCACCAGGCCGCCTTCGCCGGCGATGCCGACAGGCATTTCACGCTTGGCCGCAATCACGCCACTGGCCACCACGGTGGCATCGACAGTCTGCTGGCCGGGCGCAACAACGGTGACTGTCTGCGCCTGCGCCGTGGCGTCATGCGTGCCGGCCACGCCGCTTTCGCGGTGCATCAGCCACCAGGCGAGCGCCAGCAGCAAGACCAGCCCCACACCGACCAGGAGGCCGCGCGTGCGGTTGCCCCCGGTTGTCGGCGCGTCGGCCAGGGTGCTCGTATCTTGCGTCTTGTCCAGCAGTTTCGCCTCCTTGGCCCAAGGCTAGAGCGCGGTAGCGAATGCTGCCGCGTGGCCCGGGCCACGATCCCCAATTTGCCCGGCCAGCCGGCGGGCGCTGCCCCCCGAGCCAGTCGTGCGAAGTAATTCAACGTCAATCCAAAACAACGTGGCTGCCGGTGGCCGGCATCCTGTCATTGCAGCACTGGCCGGCAAGGCCTGCCTGTCGGAAGCCTTTGACCAACCTGCGCGTGACAGTGGAAGGTTCTTTATCCTGCCTGCGCTCGTGCCGCTAATAACGGTCGTAACGACCAGTTGCAATCATCGCTCGACAAACAACGTCATAGATCTGCAAGGGCGCGCGATTGTCGTCCCGTCGGGCTCGGCCTGGGCCTTGCTCCCATGCCAAAACGGCCGCCCGGATCGCTCCGGACGGCCGCACCGTGGATGGCGGTGTGGCGCCTGCCGGGCTGGCTGCAACAGAGCCGGCCGCTGGCAAGCGCGTGTTCAATACTTGAGCTGGCGCTCGTAAAGATCGCGATAGTGCTGGATACGCGTGACCCGCAGGCCCTGCATGCCCGAACGGTCCACCGCGCGCTGCCACGAGGCAAATTCTTCCAGCGTAAGGCCATAGCGTTCGCATGCTTCGTCGATGGTCAGAAGACCACCGTTCACCGCCGCTACCACTTCGGCCTTGCGGCGCACGACCCAGCGCGTGGTGTTCGCCGGGGGCAGGCTGTCGAGCGTCAGTGGCTCACCCAGGGGGCCAATAACCTGCGCTGGCCTGATTTTCTGGTTTTCGATCATGGCACTTCTCGTCGGTCAGCTGAGCCTTTCGGCGGGGGGGACGGCCTGTTTGGCTTCATCACCTTTGTGCTTCCCTCCATTTTGCCATTCGCTGAAGAGGTTGGGTTAACAAGATCTTCACGATCATTGTTGCGATCCCTTATCCAGCTTTCCGTGGTTCCTTGGCTTTGCGCCCTGTGCAACATCCAGGCTGCGACCCGATGGAAGCTGCCAGGGCTCGTGCCGCCTGGCGGTGCCAGTGCAGCGTCCTGCGACAAGCGCCGCAGGTCCTGTGCGGCTTCGAGCCGGGCACAGAATTCGGCCCAGTGCAGCTCGCGCAGCACACCGGCCGATTCGGCGCCGGCTTTGCCGCGCAGATCGTCGAAACCCAAGTCCATGCGCCCGGCATAGACCGGATAGGGATAAGGGAGTGTAAAACCAGCTTTTACAAAAAATTAACCATTTGACCAGTCACGGTCTTGCCTCTCGCCGATTTTTGCACTGAAACCGGTGGGAAAAGCGCCTATGGGGCGCTCCATGTCGCATTGCATTCCCCCTTCCGCAATCCCGCAGACGATGGCCCGAACCCTCGCTGATTTCGGCGCTGCGGCCGATCCGCTGGCCTTGTTCGACCTTGCCCCTCCGGCCAGCGCGCGGCGCATCGTCGTGGCCATGTCGGGCGGGGTGGACAGTTCGGTGGTTGCCGGGCTGGCCGCTGCGAGCGGGGCGGAAGTCATTGGCATCACGCTGCAACTTTACGATTATGGCGCAGCCACCGGGCGCAAGGGCGCATGCTGCGCGGGCGATGACATCCGCGATGCGCGCGCCGTGGCCGACCGCCTGGGCATTGCGCATTACGTCTTCGATCATGAGTCGCGCTTTCGCGAGGAGGTGGTCGAACGCTTTGCCGACGATTACCTGGCCGGGCGCACCCCGATTCCCTGCATCCGCTGCAACATGGGGCCGAAATTCACCGATCTCCTGGCCATGGCGCGCGAACTGGGGGCCGATTGCCTGGCGACCGGGCACTACGTTCGCCGCGTGCCGGCAGCGGAGGGGCCACACCTGCACCGCGCCGCCGATCCGGCCCGCGACCAGAGCTATTTTCTCTATGGCACGACGCAGGAACAGCTGGAATTCCTGCGTTTTCCGCTGGGCGGAATGCCCAAGCCGCATGTCCGCGCGCTGGCCCAGGCCATGGGCCTGGCCGTGGCGGCCAAGCCCGATAGCCAGGACATCTGCTTCGTGCCCGATGGCGACTATGCCAAGATCGTGCGCAGCGTGCGGCCCGATGGCGCGCGCCCCGGCACGATCGTCCATGCGCAGACCGGTGCTGTCCTGGGCGAGCACCACGGCGTCATCCATTTCACCGTGGGCCAGCGGCGTGGCCTGGAAATCGGCGGGCAGCCGGAGCCGCTTTATGTCGTTGCGCTGGATGCCGAAAATGCGCGCGTGCTGGTCGGTCCGCGGCGCCTGCTCGGCGTGTCATCGGCTTTGGTGACGGAAACCAACCGCATCGGCGCGCTGCCCACTGATGGTACGCCGCTGACGGCCAAGGTGCGCTCGCTTGCCAAGCCCGTGCCTGTCACGCTCGAAGGGCCGCTGGGCGATGGATCGGGCGCGCGCCTGCACTTTGCCACGCCCGAATATGGCGTGGCGCCGGGCCAGGCGGCGGTGATCTATGCCGGGGACCGGGTGATCGGTGGCGGCTGGATCGATGCCACCGTGCCGGCCGAGTTTGCTTCACAACCCGCCTGACGGCGTGTTGTTGGTTCGGCACCAGTCCACTCCCCCACCCGGCCTCCCATAGGGTATTATCGTTGGGAGGTCGGGTGGGGGAGTGGGCTGGCGCCGAACCATCCGGACCTTCAGGTTCGGATCAACGCATGCGGGTCAATCCCGCCAGGTTTGCAGCTGGCAACCCCAGCCTTCGCGATAGGTTGCGGTTTGCGCTGCGGCGAGCGGGGCGCGTGCAGTGATGGTATGGGCGCCTGCATCTTCTGAAAGCGAGATCGGAAAACGACCACGCGGGCGCTCGCTTTCGCAATCGCCCAGGCCGCGGCCGCCCAGATAGCGGCACGAGCAGGCGATCCGCGCCGCACGCGCCGCCTCGATCCGCGCGTTCTGGTTGGCCGGGCGCCAGACGAACGCCACGAACATGGCGCCCAGGCCAAGCGCCAGGCCCGCCAGCAGGCCGACGCCGCGCCATGCCCAGCGGCGCTTGCCGGGGCCGAAAGGGGAAGGGCCACCGGAATGGAGCGGATCATTGGGGGAATAAGAAGGCTTGGAGGTTGCCATGTGCATTCGATCTGGTGGAAAGACCGGGCAACCATGCAGAGCGCCCCGCGATTCCGTTTACCATGTGCCCGTCGATGGCTGGCCCTTATCCTGCCCGTGGCCCTGGCGCCAGCCCTGTTTGCCTGTTCGGCCGGTGCGCCCGCCCAACCGCCGCTTTCGGCCCAGGCACTGGCGGCCGTGGTCGATGATCCGGGCGTGCCGCGCGAAGGCTTGGCGCGCGCGATCGATGCGCTGTTTGCGGGCCAAGACAACGCCAGCAGCGATACCCGCGCGGTGATCGTGATGCGGGCCGGGCGCATCGTGGCCGAACGCTATGGCCCCGGCTATCACGAAAACACTCGCTTTGCCGGGGGTGGCATCGCCCGCTCGATCACGGCGGTGATGGTCGGCATGCTCGTTTCCGACGGGCGGCTGCGCCTGAACGAGACCGCGCCCGTTCCCGCCTGGCAGCGGCCCGGTGACCCGCGCGGGGAAATCACCCTGCGCCATCTCTTGCAGTTGCGCTCGGGCCTGCGCGAGGAGCCGGGCGACGAGGCGCGCATGCTCTATGGCGCCGGGCGCGATGACATGGCCGGCGCGGCCGAGGACCAACCGCTGGCGGCCGAGCCGGGCGCCCGGTTCCAGGACGATGCGGCCAGCGGGATCATCCTGGCCGATCTGGCCGCGCGCGTGCTGGCGCCTGCTGGCGATGCCGATGCGCGCCGCCGCGCCGTGGCCGATTACCTGCGCACGCGCCTGTTCGAGCCGGTGCAGATGCGCGGCATCGTGCCATCCTACGATCCGCGCGGCACGATGAACGGCGGCGCGATGATCGATGGCACGGCGCGCGATTTCGTGCGCTTTGGTGAATTCCTGCGCAATCGCGGCGCGGTTCACGGCGCGCAACTCGTGCCCCGGCAGTGGATCGATTTCATGACGAGCCCGTCCCCGCGCGAGCGCCAGTATGGCGCGGGATTGTGGCTCAATCGCCAAGCGACCAGCGGCAACGTGCGCCTGTTCCCCGGTCTTGGCCCGCAAGACCTGTTTGCCGCGCTGGGCGATGGCGGGCAGGCGGTGCTGGTATCGCGCGCGCGCAAGCTGGTGGTGGTGCGGCTGGGCGCAATCCCCCGAGAGGGGCAAGCGACATTGATGGGCAGGCTGGGCGCGATCGTGGCGCTCTATCGCTAGGCAGGCGTGCGGATGGCGATCAGGCTGTCCGCCACGGCGGCCACAGCATTGGCGCCGCGCGGGGAAAAGCACCCTTCGACGCGCGCACCCTGCTCGATCGTCAGGCTGTCATAGGCCACATCGCCCACGATGCGCGCCGTGCGGGCGATGACCAGCTCTGCCACGTCGACGCCGCCTTCGACCGTGCCGGCAAGGCGCGCCTTGCGTGCGGAAATCGCGCCACGGATCACGCTGCCTTCGCCCTGGACCAGCGCGGCGCAGGCCAAGTCGCCCTCGATCCTGCCTTCCACGTGCAGGTCTGCTTCGGCCACGATGTCACCATGCACCACCATGTCGGCGCCCAGGACCGAGAACGTGGCGCTGCGGTCAGTGGTCGCCATGGCCTGCTTCTTTGAAAACATCGGGCAAGGTCTCCAGGAACGGGCGCGGATCGACCGGGCGATCGGCGATGCGCACTTCGAAATGCAGGTGGGGGCCGGTGGAACGGCCGGTGCTGCCGATCTTGCCGATTTCCACGCCGGGGCCGACGCGCTCGCCGGGCCGCGCCTCGATCCGCGACATATGGGCATAGCGGGTGACGAGGCCCTGGCCATGGTCGACTTCCACGCAATTGCCATAGCCGGAGCGGACCCCGGCAAAGCTGACCACGCCCTGCGCGGCGGCAAAGATCGGTGCGCCGCTTGGGCCCTTGAAATCGAGGCCGGGATGGAACGCGCCGCCACCGGTGAACGGGTCGCTGCGATAGCCAAATCCGCTGGAAATAGTGTCGGCATCGGCCGGCAGGGCATGGGGCAGGCGCGCCAGGCCCTGTTCCAGCGCGGAAAGGCGGGTCATGCTCTGGCCGAGCCGGGCAAGCGCGGGATCATCGCGGCCCAGGGCGATGAACGGGCCGCCCATGGCGGCGCGATTGGCCGCCAGGCGCAGCGGCGCGACTTGCGCGGGGTTGAGGCCCACGCGGCGGATCGCCGCATCGGCTTGCGCGGAACGGGCATCGGCATAGTGGGTCAGCGCAGCGACGAACGCGTTCTGGCGCCGGGCCAGCATGTCGAGCGTGGTGGCCGGTGTGTTGAACGACAGCGGCTTGGCCGCAGGGGGCGGGGGCGTGGCGCCATCGGCTGGCGGCAGATCGCCCAACTGGCCGCGCACCAGCGTTTCGATCATGTCCTGCCGGCGTTCCAGATCCTGCAGGGTGCCCGCAACGCTCTGGCGCGCGTGGTTCGCGCTGCGTTCTGCCTGGGCCAGGGCAGCTTCGCGCTGGTGCAGGGCGGCGGCCCGCTGCGCCGACAAGACTTGCCCGGCCAGCAACGTGACCATCGTGCCAAGCCAAACCAGCAGCGCGAGCGCGAGGGCGATCGCCACGCGCATCTGCAAGCGGGCGGAAATGCGGATGAATCGCACTTGCCCGTCGTTCCGCATGAAGAATTCGCGGTCGGTGAACAGGCCAGACAGGCGCGCATGGGCATGGCGCCAGCGCGCGGCTTTGAACGAAACAGAAGGCAAAACGGTGTGCGATCCCGATAGGAAGAGCTGGCCCAGGAAAGACTGATGCGGTGGCCAGGCGGTTGATGACGATCCCTTGGGTCGCGGCCCTTACCTGCGGGAAACCGCAGAGTCGAATCGCCGGGCGCCGGGGCAGGGCAGATCGTGCCGCAGTGGCGATGAATCGTTTTCTCGCCCATCCCCGCCCGTGACAGCGCGATCCACCGATGATAAGTCCCGCGCCATTATGTCGAGCAAACCCCAGGAAATCGCACTCCAGTCTCCCACGACGGAGTCCCCCCAGGAACTGGTCGGCCGTCTGGCCAAGGCCGGACGCGCCGCGCAGGCGCAACTGGCCTGCATGCCATCACCGGCCAAGGAAGCCGCGCTCAAGCTGGCAGCCGCCGCGCTGCGCCGCGCCGCGCCGGATATCCTGGCGGCCAATGCGATCGACATGGCCAACGGCACCACGCGCGGGTTGAGCCCGGCCTTGCTCGACCGGCTCAAGCTGGACGAGGGCCGCGTGGCCGCCATGGCCGATGCGGTGGAGCAGGTGGCAAGCCTGGCTGATCCGGTGGGGCAGGAAATCGATTCCGCCACGCGCCCCAACGGCATGGTGCTGCGCCGCGTACGCGTGCCCATTGGCCTGATCGGGATCATCTATGAAAGCCGCCCCAATGTGACGGCCGATGCCGCCGCGCTCTGCGTGCGGTCGGGCAATGCGGCCCTGCTGCGTGGCGGCAGCGAGGCGGTTCATTCCAATCGCGCCATTCACGCCGCGCTCGTGGCCGGGCTCGCAGAGGGCGGCGTGTCGGCCGACGCGGTGCAATTGATGCCCACGCAAGATCGCGAGGCCGTGGGCGCGATGCTGACGGCTGCGGGCCTGATCGACATGATCGTGCCGCGCGGTGGCAAGAGCCTGGTCGCCCGCGTCCAGGCCGATGCCCGCGTGCCGGTTCTCGCCCACCTCGACGGCATCTGCCACACGTTCGTTCACGCGGCGGCCGATCCGGCGATGGCCCAGGCCATAGTGCTCAACGCCAAGATGCGCCGCACCGGCATCTGCGGGGCGATGGAAACCCTGCTGATCGACGCGACCTATCCGGCGGCGGCCGCGCTCGTCACCCCGCTGATCGCGGCGGGCTGCGAAGTGCGGGGCGATGCCCGCGCCCGCGCGATCGATCCGCGCATCGTGCCAGCGGCGGACAATGACTGGGATACCGAATATCTCGACGCGGTGCTCTCGGTGGCCGTGGTCGATGGGCTCGACGCGGCGCTGGCGCATATCGCGCGCCATTCCTCGGGCCACACCGACGCGATCATCACTGCCGATGCCGATGCTGCTGCGCGCTTCCTGGCCCAAGTGGACAGTGCCATCGTGATGCACAATGCCTCCAGCCAGTTTGCCGATGGCGGCGAGTTTGGCCTGGGCGCGGAAATCGGCATTGCCACGGGGCGCCTGCACGCGCGCGGCCCGGTCGCGCTGGAAGGGCTGACCACCTACAAGTGGCTGGTGCACGGCAGCGGGCAGGTTCGCCCCTGAAACGAAACGGCCCGCCGCTGACCGGCCTTCTGGGCGGCAGCTTCAACCCGGCGCACGGCGGTCACCGCCGGGTGAGCCTGTTTGCGCGCGCGGCGCTCGGGCTGGACGAGGTGTGGTGGCTGGTCTCGCCGGGTAACGTGCTCAAGCCTGCGTCCGGCATGGCGCCACTGCCCGCGCGGGTCGCTTCGGCACGCGCGATGGCCCGCCGTGCCCCGATTCGCGTCACCGCGATCGAGCGCGAGCTGGGCACGCGTTTTACCGTGGAAAGTTTGCGTGCGCTGGTTCGACGCTACCCCCGCCGACGCTTTATCTGGTTGATGGGAAGCGATAATTTGGCGCAATTCCATCGTTGGAAGGATTGGCGGCGGCTGGCCCGCACCATGCCGATTGCGGTTATCGCGCGTCCGGGCTATGATGCAGCTGCGATGGCGGGTCCCGCCATGGTATGGCTGCGCCGATGGCGCCGGCGGTGCAGGCAGGAATGCGATGGCGCTCTTGGGCTCGATCTTGGGCCATCTGGGGGTGCTGCCCTGAACGCCAGTTTCCCGCACGATCCGATGCCGAGCGCCCCGGCGCTTTTCATCCTGCGGTTCGATCCCGATCCCCGCTCCGCTACGGCCTTGCGCCAGGCAGAGCCTGATTGGGCCGACCGTATATCCGCAAATGGCCTGCGCGATGATGTGACTCACCGTCGCATTGCGCAATGCCCGCGCGGGAGGAGCGGACGCTGAGCGTCCTGGCCGCCATCCCTGTTTTCCGGCACGCTTTTCCGGACCTTCGGCCCTTCCGCCGTGCGCCTTGGCGCAAGGCGGCTTTGCCGTTGGATCGTGATGCGTGTCCGGGAGTTGTAACAATAGCAGTTCCTCAACCGGAGTTGACCGCAATCCAATGACCAGTGCCCAACCCCAGCCGGCAGATGCCGGCGCCGCTCCCTCGGCCCCGTCTGCCGGCGCGCCTGCCAGCCTGTTCGACCTCGTCCTGCAATCGCTGGACGATGACCAGGCGCAGGACGTGGTATCGATCCCGCTGGAAGGCAAAAGCTCGATCGCCGATCACATGGTGATCGCTTCGGGCCGCTCCACCCGCCAGGTCGCCGCCATGGCGCAGAAGCTGTCCGAGCGCATCAAGCAAGGCGGCTATGGCCACGTGCGCATCGAAGGCCTGCCGGCCGCCGACTGGGTATTGGTCGATGCTGGCGACGTGGTGATCCACCTGTTCCGCCCGGAAGTGCGCAGCTTCTACAACCTGGAGCGCATGTGGGGCTTCGGCGACGCCGGCTCTGCCTGAATAGTACCGAGAATAAACGCCCGGGCCTTTCTCCCCCTCCTCTTCAGAGGAGGGGGTCGGGGGGTGGTGGAAGCCAAGCATAACGCCGGACTGTTGGACCCATGCTCCTCCACATCATCGCCCGGGGAAAGATCGGCCGCTCGCCCGAAGCCGAACTGGTCGACCGCTATGGCAAGCGCGTGACCTGGGGGTTCAAGGTGACCGAGCTGCCCGACAAGGGCGGTACCGTGCCGCCCGCAACGCTCAACCCCACCCGCACCGTGGCGATGGACGAGCGGGGCAAGCAACTGACATCGGCCGAATTTGCCAAAGTGCTGGGGCGATGGCGCGATGATGGCGTGCGCGAGGCACGGTTCCTGATCGGCGCCGCCGACGGTCACGACGATTCGCTGCGCGACAATGCCGACCTGCTGATCGCGTTCGGTGCGGCAACCTGGCCGCATATGCTGGCGCGGGCGATGCTGGCGGAACAGCTGTGGCGCGCGACCAGCATCATCGCTGGCCACCCTTACCACCGCGAGGGATGATGGACGCGCGCCGTTCCCTCGCGCTTGCCGCCGCGTTGCTGGCCCCGCTGGCGATCTGGCAGATTGCCGGGGCGGGCGCGGCGCCGACCTATCAGACAGCGGGAGAGGCCGCCGCCGCCCTGGCGCAGGCGCAGACCGCGCTGGCCGATGCCCGCGCGCGCGGCGAAAAGCTGGAAGCGCAGGCGCAAGCCGCGACCGCCGCTGCTGACAGGACGGCGCAGGAAGCGGCCGCCATCGCTGCACGCATCCAGCAGTCCGAGGCGGAAATCCGCATGAGCGAGGCAAAGATCGCGCTGATCGACAAGGAAAGGGCAGACTTGCGCCTGCGCATGGCCGCGCGGCAGGAACCGCTGGTGCGCCTGACGGCCGCGTTGCAGCTCTTTGCCCGAAGGCCGCTGGCGTTCAGCCTGCTGCGCGCCGAATCCCTGCGCGATACGGTCTATCTGCGCGCGGTGCTGGAAACCATGGTGCCGCAGGTTCGCCGCCGCACCGCCACGCTGCGCAGCGCGATCGTGCGCGGCCGAGCCCTTCAGGAACAGGCGCGCAGCGAGGCAGCGCGCCTGCGTGCCAGCCAATCGGGCCTGGGAGAGCGGCGCCAGCAACTGGCCGCGCTGGAAAGCCGCCAGCGCATTGCCAGCCGCGCCGCCAGTGGCACGGCCAGTCGCGAGGCGGACCATGCCCTGGCCCTGGCCGAGGAAACCCGCGACCTGGCCGGGCTGATGCAGCGGCTGGGCCGCGACGGGCAGATGCGCGATGTGCTTTCCGGCCTGCCTGGCCCGCTGCAACGGCCAGAACGGCCCGGCGCGGTGCTGATGGTGGAAGACGCCGATCCCATGCTGCGCACCAGCGCGCAGCTCATGTGGATCATGCCTGTCGCCGGGCGGGTGGTGACCGGCTTTGGCGAAGCCGGCGCTGCCGGCTCTGCCCAGGGCCTCACCATCGCGCCGCTCGCGTCGGCGCAGATCGTGGCCCCCGCCGCCGGGCACGTGGCCTTTGCCGGCACCTATCGCGGCTATGGCCAGATCGTGATCGTGGAGCATCCGGGCGGATGGACCTCGCTGGTCACCGGGCTGGGGCGTATCGACGTGGCCGTGGGCGACCGCGTGGTGCAGGGCTCTCCGCTGGGCATTGCCGCGCCGGCCAGCCCGCAAGTGAGCGTCGAATTGCGCAAGGACGGCGTGCCGGTCAACCCGCTGGCGGTCTTGCGCAATTGAGCAAAAGCAAAGCGCGCAGGCGGCGATCGGTCCAATCGGCAATCCTTGCCGCTCCATCTGGCATTCAGGCTTGCGGAGCTATACAAGCAGGCTGCCGGGCGCTCGTGCGCGCGGTGGCCCCTTAGCGAAAGTACGATTGCGAACATGGCACAACCGCTTGCTTCCCTGCTGCGCGCAACGGCCCTGGTGACGGCCGTGGCGGTTTTGCCTGTCGCCACTGCCGGCCTCGCTGCGGTGGATTCGCGCACCGGGCCACAGTTCCAGAAGCTCGAAATGGTCTATGAAAAGATCAAGGAAAACTACGTCGAGCCGGTTGACGACGACACCCTGATCAAGGGCGCGATCGACGGCATGCTGGCCACGCTCGATCCGCACAGCGCCTATCTTGAAGCGCGCGATTTCGAAAACCTGAGGACGCAGACCGAGGGCGCCTATGGCGGGCTGGGCCTGTCGGTCACGCTCGATGACGGCGCGGTCAAGGTGATCGCGCCGATGAAGGGCACGCCGGGCGACCTGGGCGGGATCAAGGCGGGCGACTATATCACCCACCTCGATGGCAAGCTGATCTATGGCGGTTCGCTCGACGATGCGGTGGACCAGATGCGCGGGGCACCGGGCACCCGGATCAAGTTGACGGTCTATCGCCCGGGCCGCGACGAGCCGCTCGATTTCACGCTCACCCGCCAGGTGATCAAGCTGCGCCCGGTGGAGTGGAAGGTGAAGGACAACATCGGCGTCGTGTCGGTGTCGAGCTTCAGCGAAAATGTCGGCAGCGAAGTGGCGCAGGCTGTTTCGGCCATCCGCGCGCAGCTGGGCAACAATCTGGCCGGCATCGTGCTCGACTTGCGCGGCAATCCCGGCGGTCTGCTCGACGAGGCCGTGGCGCTGTCCGACGATTTCCTCGACAAGGGCACGATCGTTTCGCAGCGCGGGCGCGATCCGCAGGAGAACAGTTTCTATTCCGCGCATCCCGGCGATGTGGCGCGGGGGCTGCCGATGATCGTGCTGATCGACGAAGGCTCGGCCTCGGCATCGGAAATCGTGGCCGGCGCGCTGCAGGACCAGCATCGCGCGCTGATCATGGGCCAGCGCAGCTTTGGCAAGGGCAGCGTGCAGACGCTGATCCAGCTGAGCCGCGATGCCGCACTCAAGCTGACGACCGCGCGCTACTATACGCCTTCGGGCCGCTCGGTGCAGGAAGGCGGGATCGACCCGGACATTGCCGTGCCGCAGATTTCCGATCCCGACTTGCGCAAGCGCGCGCTGCGTTCGTATCGCGAGAGCGACTTGCGCCGCCACCTGATCAACGAGATCAAGGACGACAAGGACCTGGAGAAGGACAAGGTCGACGACCCGCGCTTCAAGATGACGCCCGAGGAACTCAAGGCCAAGGGCATCGACGATTTCCAGCTCTTCTATGCCGTGCAGACGCTCAAGCGCACTGCGCCCGGCGCGCTGGCCGCGCTGCGCAAGCGTTGATGCGGCCATCGGGACATCTGTGATGCGCAGTGAGATCCGCAATTCACCGCTACGGCTGGCCCAGATGCTGGCATTGGGCGTGCCGCTGGTGGCCATGGGCACGGCGCTGGTGGCGCAGTACGGCTTTGGCCTGGCGCCCTGCGAAATGTGCTGGTGGCAGCGCTACGGCCATCTCGCCGCGATCGCGCTGGCCGTGCTGGCGCTGTTGCGCCAGGGCCGGCCGGAGGCGCGCTGGCTGATCCTGCTGGCCGCGCTGGGCATCCTGTCGAGCGGGGTGATCGGCGCGTTTCACGCCGGCGTCGAATATCGCTGGTGGGAAGGGCTCACCACCTGTTCGTCCACCCATATCGAGGGCGATCCTCTGGCCGCGATCCTGTCAGCGCCCCTGGTGCGTTGCGACACGCCGGCCTGGACGCTGATGGGCGTGAGCATGGCTGGCTTCAATTTCCTGTTTTCCACCCCCGCGGCGCTGGCGATCCTGGGATTGCTGGCCAAGAGCCGCGCCAAGGGAGCCTGAGCCTATGTCTCGCCCAGATACAGACCGCATGATCCGCGTCGACCAGGCTGGCGAATTTGGCGCCACGCGCATCTATGCCGGGCAACTGGCGGTGATGGGCGATCGCGGCCCCCATTCGGCGGAGATCGTGGAAATGGCGCGGCAGGAGCAAGACCACCGCGCGCAGTTCGATGCGATCATGGCCAAGCGCGGCGTGCGCCCCACGGCGCTCCAGCCGGTGTGGTCGGCAGCGGGTTTTGCCTTGGGCGCTGCCACCGCGCTGCTGGGGCCAAAGGCGGCGATGGCCTGCACCGCCGCGATCGAGACCGAGATCGACCGCCACTATACCGAGCAGCTGGACGAACTGGGCGAGAGCGATCCCGAGCTGGCCGGCACCATCCGCCAGTTCCGCGACGACGAGCGTGCCCACCGCGATGCAGCGCTTGCCGCCGGGGCCGAACAGACGCCGGCTTATCCCTTGTTGTTCAACGCCATTCGCCTGGGTTGCCGCGCAGCTATCAAGCTGTCCGAACGCATTTGAAGGTCGGGCGCGCGGAGCCGATCGCCGGCTTCGCGCGTTTGCCCTTCATGTATCATTCACGGCCCTGCCGCCTTATGGTGGGGCGAAACGGAAGGCGGCCAAGTGCTGCGTCCGTTCGCGCTGGAGACAAACCGACAATGCGCCTTGCTGCCCACCCCCTGCGATTGCTGGCCCCGGCTTTCCTGTTTGTTCCTGCAGTGCTTCTTGGCGCCGCGCCCGCGCAGGCAGCCCGCGCGCGCACCCCGGTGCCCGAGGCGCAACCGGCCGACGACGGCCCGGCGCAGGGTGATGAAAAGGTCAACCAGCTGATCGTCTATGGCGATGATCCCTGCCCGGTTTCCACCGCCGAGCAGATCACCGTCTGCGCCCGCAAGGACGAAGCCGAACGCTTCCGCATTCCCGCGCCGCTGCGCGACAACCCCACCGATCCACGCAACCAGTCGTGGACGGACCGGGTCAAAGCCTATGAAACCGTGGGTGCGGCCGGGATCAATTCCTGCTCGCCGGTGGGTTCAGGCGGAGCATCGGGCTGTACCACCCGCCTGATCCAGGATGCCTATGCCGAAAAGAAGCAGGGCAGCGACGTGCAGTTCGGCAAGCTGATCGAGGAAGAGCGCCAGCGCCGCATGTCCACGATCGACAAGGACGCCGCCGCCGAACAGTCGCGCGTGGAACAGCTGGAAAAGGAATACGAAGCACGCCTGGCCCGTGAGCGTGACGGCGAAACCAAGCCGGCACCGGCCTCTGCACCGCCAGCGCCGCAACAGAATTGAGCCCATTTTCGTGGCGATGTCTCTTGTGTGGCGCTAAGGATTGCCTAACCTGGACCGCGTAAGGCAGTTTTGTCTCTCCTCCCTCTCGGCCAAATCCGATGGAGCAGCTCCATGACGATTGAAGAACGTAACGCCGAAATTCTCCGCCTCCTTGCGGAGCGCACACAAGCCAACACCATCTCGCGCGCGGCTGCCCGCAAGGCGTTGATCGCCGATGGGATATATACCCAGAAGGGCAAGGTTCGCGCCGAATATGGTGGCGAACCCAAGCCGAAAGATGCTGCTTGAGTCGACTCACCACGGCTTTTGTACTGGGTTATCATGGCTGCGATGCGCGCATCGCGGAACAGGCTGTCGCCGGCGAAATCGACATTCTCCAGAGCGAGCGAGCCTACGATTGGCTTGGGCCTGGGGCCTATTTTTGGGAAGCTGATCCGTTACGCGCGCGCGAATGGGCGGAAGGCAAGGTCCGGAACGGGCAATATGCGCGGCCTGCAGTGATCGGCGCGGTTATCGATCTTGGCGCTTGCCTGGATCTATCTAACCGCGAAAACATCGACTTGGTGAAAGGCGCCTACGCCTCATTCTGCGGAGAGCAGGAAGCTGCCGGCCTGGCGTTGCCGGAAAACCGCAACCCTATAGGTGTGACCGATCCGGACAGGCTCCTGCGGTTTCTGGATTGTGCCGTAATCAAGCATCTTCATGCCACGATTGAAGGCGTGCCGCCAGAAAAGCGGATCGTCCCACCCTTTGACACCGTGCGTGGCGTGTTCTTCGAAGGTGATCCGATCTATTCCAACTGCGGATTTCATGAACGGACGCACGTTCAGATCGCCGTCCGCAACAGCGATTGCATCAAGGGTATCTTCCATGTGCGGAAGATACCCTGATGCGTTTCAGCTCAGCGCGATGTCGGGCGCGTCTTCCTGCTTCATGCCGACGAGGTGGTAGCCTGCGTCCACATGGTGCACTTCGCCGGTGACGCCGGCGGACAGGTCGGACAGGAAATAGAGGCCCGAGCCACCCACATCCTCGATCGTCGAGTTGCGGCGCAGCGGGGCGTTCAGTTCGTTCCACTTGAGGATATAACGGAAATCGCCGATCCCGCTGGCCGCCAGGGTCTTGATCGGGCCGGCCGAAATCGCGTTGACGCGTATGCCCTGCGGGCCGCAATCGTTGGCGAGGTAGCGCACGCTTGCTTCCAGCGCGGCCTTGGCCACACCCATGACGTTGTAATGGGGCACGACCTTTTCGGCGCCGTAATAGGTCAGCGTCAGGATCGAGCCGCCGTTGGGCATCATCGGCACCGCGCGCTTGGTGACGGCGACGAGGCTGTAGGCCGAGATGTTCATCGTCATCAGGAAGTTGTCGAGCGTGGTATCGTAATAGCGCCCGCGCAGCTGGCTCTTGTCGGAATAGCCGATCGCGTGGACCACGAAGTCGATGGTGTCCCAGCGCGCCTTGAGCGCGTCGAACGCGGTGTCGAGCGCGTCCATGTCGGACACGTCGCAATCGATCAGGAAATCGCTGCCCAGGCTTTCCGCCAATGGCCGCACGCGCTTGGCCAGCGCCTCTCCCTGATAGGAGAACGCCAGTTCGGCTCCCTGTTCGTGCAACTGGCGGGCAATGCCCCAGGCCAGCGACTTGTCATTGGCGAGGCCCATGATCAGGCCGCGCTTTCCCTTCATCAATCCGGTCATGCGCCCTCGTACGCTCCTGCCCCGATGGTCGCTTGTCCCTCAAAGGAACGCGGCCAGCCGGGAATTCATTCTGGTGTGGGCGCGCCGGCTTGGCGAATTGCCCGCGCGCGATCATCGTGCTGGCCCAGCATGTCGTGCTCTTCCGGGGTTTCGGCAAGCGCGGCATTGAGTTCGGCACCTATCACCATCCCTATGCCGACCAACCAGAAAAAGAAAAGGGCGATCATCACCCCGGCGAGGCTGCCATAGGTGAGATCGTACGAGAAAACCGAAGCGAGGAGTTTGGGCAACAGGATGGATACGCCCAGCCACCACAGCGACACGAAAAGCGCGCCGGGCCATTTGGGATAGCGATTGGAGCGGTATGTGCTGGGCGTGAGCGACAGGAACAGCAGCCACAGCGCCCCGAACAGGACCATGCCGGGCAGGAAACGGCCCGCCGCCAGACCATCCACCCAGGCACCGAACTGCGGCATCCAGGCGGTAATGAACTCCTGCGCAGCGCCGATCGCGACTTGCGCCACGATCGAGACCAGAATCAACACGACCGAAGCGATGATGAGGCCGGTGGACATCAGGCGATAGCGCCAGAACGCGTGCTCCCACGGCGTACCATAGGCGCGGCGCAGAATATCGCGGATGGTTTCGACCAGGCTGCTCACGGTCCACAGCCCGACCAGTCCGCCGATCCACAGCAGATGCCCGGTGCGGGCGTCCACGGCCGCCCGTGCAACCGGCTCGATCGTGCGGGCAACCACCGGCGGCAGGGCCATGAGCACGGTGTTGATGGCCGCGGCGCGCTGGCTCGTCTCGCCGATCAATGAAAACAGCGCAGCCCCGGTGATGAAGAAGGGGAACAGCGCGATCAGGACCATGTAGGCAAAGTTGCCGGCATGGATGAACCCGTCGTTGATCACGCCCGTCCACACGCGCTTGAGCAGCTCGTAGAACCGCGCGCCGGGCTTCAGCTCTGCCCGCGCTTCGTGCCATTCATGGCGCAACCGGTGGTGAAGCGCCGCGCGGCGGCGCGCTTCGGGCGAAAGATCGGGGACCAGTGGCTTGGCCCCCTGCGGCACGCCCGGCACGTGATCGGCGCTGTCGGGTTCAGCATAGGCGGACTGGGTGCCGCCGGGCTCTGCGCCGGTAAGGTCCGCGCGCGTGGGATCGTCTTGGTTATCCATCACTTATGGCAATGCACGGATCGCCGGGAGGCTCCCGCAAGAGCGCATCCCGGCCTTGAAATCGGCACGAATCAGGCGCCGAGCCGGGCACGCGGATTGCGGCTGTCATGCCAGCCGGCCAGCCGTGCCTTGAGGTCTGCATCGTCAGCCGGCAGATCGATCTGCAGCGTCACCAGCTGGTCTGCGCGCTCACCGTCCTTGCGCGAAAAGCCCTTGCCCTTGAGGCGCAGGGTACGCCCGCTGCTGCTGCCGGGCGCCACGGTGAGCATCACCGCGCCATCGGCGGTGGGCACTTTCACCTTCGCCCCATTCACTGCTTCTTCCAGCGTGATCGGAAGATCGAGCCGGATGTTGTCGCCATCGCGCACGAAGAAGGGATGGGCGCCGATCTCGATCGTCACCAGCGCATCGCCGGGGCCGCCAGGGCCAGGCTCGCCCTTGCCGGCAAGGCGCATCTGCTGGCCATGCTCCACCCCTGCGGGCAGTTTCAGCTCGATCGTGCCGCCGCCAGACAACGTGATGCGCTGCGCCGTCCGCGTTGCCGCTTCGACGAAAGGCACCTGCAGGCGATAGGAGACATTGGCGCCGCGCGGCGGGGGCGAGCGTCGCTGGCCACCAAAACCGCCGCCCATTCCGGCGCCGCCACCCATTCCGCCGCGCCCGCCGAACAGTCCTTCGAACAGGTCCGACAGGTCAGGGCCTTCGCCGCTTTCAAAGCCCCCGTCGTGGCGGAAACCGCCCTGGCCACCGCGAAAGCCGCCGCCACCAAACCCGCCGCCGCCGCCAAATGGCATCGTCGGGTTGCCATCGGCGTCGATCTCGCCCCGGTCGAACTTGGCCCGCTTGTCCTTGTCGGACAGCAGGTCATAGGCGTGCGTCACCTGGGCAAAGCGTTCAGCCGCCTTGGGATTGTCCTTGTTGTGATCGGGATGCAGTTCCTTGGCGAGCTTGCGATAGGCCGATTTCACGTCCTTTTCGCTCGCACTGCGCGCCAAGCCGAGAATGGAATAAGGGTCTGCTGCCATGGTGTCCTAGCTAAGGATAGCGGCGCTTGCCCGCAAGGCTCGCTTTCAAGATGATGCCATGCAGAGTACACCGCCTTGACCCATATCATCGCGGTAAAGAAGCGAAGCTGCGCATCTGTCCGCATTGCCAACGCATCAGGATGAAATAGCGTGACCGATCAGAGCCAGGACGCCATCCCCCACGGCGATCCCTATGCCATTTTCGACGAATGGTTCGCTGCGGCCCAGGCCAGCGAACCCAACGATCCCAATGCCATGGCGCTGGCCACGGCCACGCCCGATGGCGCACCATCGTTGCGCATGGTGCTGCTCAAGGGCCATGGTCCC
>Ga0070671_100000179_pt1 | contig 42158 bp, 34 predicted proteins | sample KBSS73metaG_FD_65341 | JGI IMG/M metagenome (GOLD analysis project Ga0070671, IMG submission 65341) | Switchgrass rhizosphere microbial communities from Kellogg Biological Station, Michigan, USA - KBS S7-3 metaG | ecosystem: Host-associated > Plants > Roots > Rhizosphere > Soil ...
AACACCTCCGGCCCGACGTGCGCGACGAGCATGAAATAGGGACTGATCGCCTCCTCGCCGCCGCCCCGCTCGGCGGGCTTGCGCTTGAGGGTTTCGGAATCGCCCCAGCCAAACTCCGGAAACATCTCGTCGCCCGGATTACGGCAGGATAGCAGCCCGGCGGCGCCGAGATGCAGGGTGGCCGGCACATTGGCGTCTTCCAGACGCGCCCAGAACGGGTTCCAGACGGAGTGCGCGGGCGAGACGCCGGCCGGCGGACGGTGGCAAGGCAGCGTCACGCCCAGAGCGCCGGCCTTGAGCACGCGATCCAGTTCGGCAATGGCCCAGTCGGCATCCGACATGTTGATCTGCGCCACGGCGCGAGCCCGGCCACCAGCCTTCTTGGTCCAGTCGATGGCGAAGTCGTTGTAGACACGGCAGGCGCGGCGCGCGGCATCCGAATCGATGCGTAGTTCACCCGAACCCGTGTTCGGGAAAACCAGTTGCGCCTTCACGCCCATCCGTTCAAGGGCTTCCTTGCGGTCGGCCGGATCGTAGGCGCCTAGCGCACACAGCCCCTTCGTCGACCACAGTTCGCTCCGGTTCCTGGCGGTGGCCTCGGCGAATTCCTGCGTTTCCACCTGACGTTTATAGAAATCCTGTCCGAGCGCGCCGCCTATTTCCCTCGCGAAATCCCGCAAGGCATCCGGCTCCATGTAGACATGGCCGTCAGCATCCAACAACTCACCGTAAAACTTTTCAACTGATTCCGCACCCATCACTTGTCTCCTTTAAATCAATACCGTTGTTTAACTTTCTGACCACCAAATTATGTAAAGCATAACATCCTATGATGTCGCTTATTGTCCAGCAGAGGATAGGATTTTGGCATATTTTTCTTGCACCTTTTCCAACCGGGGCAGAATATGTTCCGGCGGAAACAAGCCTTCATATGGCTCGACGTTCTTGAACATTGTCGCGGCAACTTGCGCCTTGTGGACCTCGGTCGGTCCATCGGCCACGCCCATCGTGAGGACATCCTGCCACATGCGGGCCAGCGGGGACTCGTTGCTTGTCCCGTAGCTTCCGTGAACCTGGATAGCCCGACGCACAATGTCGTGCAGGACCTTGGCCATTTCGCTCTTGCACATCGCGATGTGCATTCGCGCCGCCCCGGCGGGCTGATTGTCGATCATCCAGGCGGTTTTGAGCACAAGCAGCCGCAGCATCTCGAGCTCGATGACGGAATCAGCAACCATGCCCTGGATGAACTGGTGATCGCTCAGCGTCTTGCCCTGGGCGCGGCGCGAACGGGCACGCACGAGCATCATCTCCAACGCCCTCTGACAGGCGCCGACCGTCCGCATGGCATGGTGTACCCGCCCGCCGCCGAGTCTGGCCTGGGCGACCTCGAAGCCCATTCCCGAGCCGCCAAGCATAGCATTTTTCGGAACCCGGACCCGGTGATAGCGGATGAACGCATGGCTCCCCTCGTCGCGCGAGAGATCGTCACCGATCGTGCCAGTGTTTCTCACGATCTCGATGCCGGGCGTCTCCGATGGCACCACGAACATGGACATGCGCCGGTAGCTCGATGCCGTGGGGTCCGTCACCGCCAGGACGAGCAGGAACGCGGCGTAGCGCGCGTTCGAAGAGAACCACTTCTCGCCCTCGATGACCCATTCTTCCCCGTCCTCCCAGGCTCGGCAGGTGAACTCCTTTGGATCAGCTCCGGCCTGGGGCTCGGTCATCGAAAAACAGGATACGATATCGCCTTCCAGAAGCGGCTCCAGGTAGAGGGACTTCTGCTCCTCAGTTCCGAACATGGCGAGAATCTCGGCGTTGCCGGTATCCGGCGCGGCAGTGCCAAACACCGACGGCGCCCAATGAGAACGCCCGAGAATTTCATTCATGAGCGCGAGTTTGAGCTGTCCAAACCCATGACCGCCAAGATGTGGGTCGAGGTGGCACGCCCACAGGCCCCGCCCCTTCACTTCTTGTTGCAGCGGCTTGATAATGGCGTTCCGAACCGAGGAGGACGTGTTGTACGGATCGCCATGCTTGGGGAGAAGCAGGTCCAACGGCTCGCATTCGCGCTTAACGAAGTCCAACATCCAGTCCAATTTTGACTGAAACTCAGACTCTATAGAAAAGTCTATCATTTTTAATGTCCTGCAACGGGACGAGATTGTTACTTTTAGTTAATCTCTATTTAACATTTATAGAAGTATATTTCATGGTCGGGAGATATACTGTCAAACAAGGCCGACATATCTTTCCCATTACGTTCAACCAAATCGCCGTAATGGCCGAAGCAGAGGTTAATTGGCGTGCCCGGCCAGAGTGGCCCAAACATCGCGCGCGGTTACCGGCTTATCGCTGTGGCCCTGGACCCGCGCGTCCTTCCCGGACCTGGATATGATACGGGTGTCCACGCCGGTCGCGCGGGAACGCAATGCCTCGACAGTGCAGTTCTGACGTCCGCCGCCGACCGCGATTGGGTCGATTTCGTAGAAGTTGAACACGTTCGCGTGGGTGATCTTATCAATCACGCGATCGGGCAAGTCCTTTACGTTTTCCCATAGCTCTTCCGCCACGTCCGGCCAGGTGCAATCAGAATGGGGATAATCGCACTCGTAGGCGATGTTGTCCTCGCCGACCTCGTCATAGTGACGGCAACCGAACTTGTCGTCGATGAAGCAGGACAGGAAATGTTCGCGGAACACTTCGGAGGGAAGCTTGCCTCCCCAGTCGCACCGCACCCAGGGGCCGTGGTGCTTGTAGGTAAAGTCAGCCCGCTCCAGCATATAGGGGATCCATCCGATGCCGCCCTCCGACAGTGAAATCTTCAGGTTCGGGTGGCGCAGCAGCGGACGCAGATGAAGCAGATCGAGCGCATCCGGCCCGATCGCCATCGGCATCGCAGAGATCCATGCTGAAATGGGCGATTGCTCCGACGCGTAAAGCGGAGACTGACCGGTGCCGATGTGGCAGTTGAGAACGACATGCTCGTCGTCGCAGACGGCCCAGAACGGATCCCAGAACGGGTCGTGAACCGGCTTGATGCCCTTGGCGCGAACTGACGGATTGGCCGAGAAACTGACGGAGCGGCACCCTTTGGCGACGACCCTCTTCACCTCCCGCAGGGTCGCATCGATATCCCACAGCGGCAGGATGGCGGTCGGGATGAAACGCCCGGGATAAGGCGCGCACCATTCGTCGATATGCCAGTCGTTATAGGCCTGGATCACGCGCTCCGCGTTCGCCTTGTCCTTGGCGCCCCAGAACCAGTGGCCGTCGAATCCACAGAAGGTACCGAAGCACAGCGACGTGTAGATGCCCGAGACGTTCATGTCGTCGATCCGGGCCGCCGATTGCCAGGCCGCGGTCCGCATCTGCTCGATGTTCATCGGCTCCATGCCATATTCATCTTTCGGTCGGCCGACGACCGCATTGAGACCGATATTGTAGGTGCGTTTGTCCTCATGCGGCCAATACCAATAGGCGCTGCCGTCCGGGTCGGTGATGTAGCGCGGCATTTTCGCCAACAGTTCCGCGGGCACGTGCTGGTCGAACATTGTGGGCGGTTCAACGATGTGATCGTCCACGCTGGCGATCACCAGATCTTCCATGTTCATCTAGCGTCCCTCTTCCTGTCGAATATCTAATTTGACGATTGCGTCAAAATCTCGCTCCTCGCTTTGATCCAGCGCAAACTTTCAAAAACAGAGTGACGGGCAACGGAAAGGCCGGCGTGGTGGCCGGTCAGGACAGCCTGCGGCGCCATAACGGGCAGGTGAAGCAAGGCTATGTCAGACGGAAATTCCGTCCGAAGGGGCGCAGGCTCCGGCGCTCCGAACCAGTCGAAGGGCGCTCGCCACGCGGCCCGGCTGAGTCCATGATGCGGATCGGCGTGCGCTGTGCTGCGCATTTCGCTTCGCCGATCTCGTCGTGCCATCGGCTTCATGATGCGCGTGGCGACTGAGCTCGCAAATACGGTCCATCACGCCGAATGGAGCAATGGGCGATCACGTTACATCTGGGTGAGGGCCCATGATGCCGGCGGCGTGTCGCCCCGCGACCTGGCGCTGGCGGCAAGGATCAATCGCTTCGTCCCGGCGTGAGTGGGCAGAGGCGGACGCCTACCTCCTGGCGGGCCGCCAGCTTAAGTCATACCGACTGGGTAGATGATGCAGACGACGCGCCTGCCCCAGCGGCTTCGGCGGTACGGACTGGATTGAAATATTCGCGGAAGATCGCGACCTTTCCGTTTCGTGCCTGAAGCAGGCCGACATAGCGATTTTCATAGCATACCCCCGAGGTCAGCACCCCAACGCTGCTATATTCGGCAATCGTCCAGGCGGGATCGGCGCATTCAAATTCATGCTCGACATCGAACTTCATGCTTTTGACGAACCCGCCCATCTCGACCCGCAGATAGTCGACGATCCTGTCCCGGCCGATGCGCGGGGCGCTGTCGGCACCGAAGGGAAACTGGATTTCAGCGTCTGGCGCCAACAGCTCCGCAATGCTGTCAAAGTCCAGAACCTCAAGATAGCCGAGCAGCTTTCGGAACAGATATTTGCCGCTGTTCTCGTCGATCATCTTGACCCCTCCTCTTCCAACCTCCGGCCAGGAGCCGGACCATTTTGCAGCATAAGCGCCGTTTACAATTGAACCCCGCCATCGACATACATCACCTGCCCGGTCACGAAGGCTGCCCGTTCCGACGCAAGATAGACCACCGCGGCAGACACCTCGTCCGGGCGCGCCATCGTGCGGTCTAGCGGACCGGAGCGGTGCAGCCTTGCTAGTTCGTCGGGCGACAGCGACGGGATGGCATGGGTGAAAAAGCCATGTTCAGGATGGAATCTGCTGCCGCTGCTATAGGCTGCCGGGTCATTCGACGCGGTGGCATAAGGGGCTACGCAGTTGACCCTGATGCCTTGCGGACCGACCTCCTTCGCGAGGACCTTCGTGAATGTGTGGACTGCGCCTTTGGCGGCCGAATAGATTGCGAGCATATAGTCGCCGACAGAGCCGGCTGTGGAGCCGATGTTGATGATGCTGCCGGCCCTCCGTTCGATCATGACCGGAAGCACCGCTCGCGTCACGCGCAGAACAGTCATGAGCGTTATCTCAAGGTCGGCGGTCCAGCTTGCCGGATCGGATTGGGCGAAAAGTCCCATCGAAGTGTTGCCGCCGACATTGTTGACGAGAACGTCGATCCCGCCAAATTCTGAGACCGCCCGGTCTCGGATCACTTCACCCGAATTTGCATCGGTCAGGTCAATGGTCAGGAAGATCGCCTCGCTCGCGCCACGGGCCTTGGCTTCCTGAACAACCGCCTGTCCCGCGCTGACGTCGCGGCCCACTGCCAACAGCCGGCCGCCTTCGGATGCCATGTCAAGCGCGATGGCTCTACCGATATTGGCTGTAGCGCCCGTGACGATGACGGCCTTTCCACGCAGTCCCGTATCCATGGCTCTTTCCTCGGCGCTCGCTTAGACATTCTTGGACTCCAGCGAGTCCAGCAGGGACCGCGTTGCGTCGGTGACATAATGAACACGCTGATCTGGAGTTTGTCCGGCTTTCCGCATGCGGGTGGTCGGAACTTCGATCGAAAGAGGAATTCCGGCGGGCAAGAGGCGCACAAAGCGCTTCAGGTCGAACTCTCCTTCGCCGGGGGCCAGGCGATCGAATGCGGCCTCTTGAACATATCCTTCTGCCGTAGCCTCGATCAAACCGTCACATATCTGCGCATAGCCTATCAGCGCCGGGTCTAATCGGGCCAAGACATCCATAGATGTGCCGGTTCGCGCAATCTGCAGCGGATCGAGCGCCAGCTGGCCGATCCCAGCTCCTTCAAGGATGCGAAGCGCCTGGGGCAGAGCCTGCGCATCACCGAAGCCGCTGAACTCGACACCAGCGCGGATACCGAGATTCGCCGCGAAGCGAGCAAGACCGCCAAATTCGCGGACCAGAAGAGAAAGATCATCGCCCGTGATGCGGCAGTTGACCCATTGCGCCCCCAACCGCGCGGCTCGCTCCAGGCCCGGACGGTAGTCCATCCACGGTGAAACCCCCAGCGCGAATGACGTCGCGCCCAGCGTACGAACGCCCGTCTCCTCCATGGCTGTTCGGATGCGCTCGATGCCCGTGTCATCGATCACCGGGAAGCCGGCCATGCTCGGTGCCTGGGTGAACAGGCAAACATAGCTGCAGCCATTAGTCGCCGCCAAACGGACCAACTGCTCGGCCGAGATTTCGGGGGCGACCAGATGGTGGAGAGAGAGCTGGTGGGTCATGTCGGAGGGCAACCTCCTGAATGTCGAGGCGACCGCTGTGTCTGCGTACCCATCATTCGTAGCCCGCAAGCCACGGCGAGTAGCTGCCCGGTGATGATGCTTCGTCCTTCACCCGATTCAGGATAAGCGTCTCGCTGCCGCGACAACTCCGTCTCCTCGATTATTCTGCAAATCCCGTCACACGCATCACGAGATCCGCCTATACTCCATTGTTCGAAACTATGCGCTATCCCAGCCGAGCAGCAACACTTTAACTACCCATCCGGTTTGACGCTATTGTCAAATTCTGAACCGCCGGCTAGGATCCCGGCCCAGGAGTGAGCCTTCACGCCATTGCGCGTGTGTCTGGCATCACAGGAGAGGACCGCGAATCATGCGCATTCTTGCACATCGCTGCGACTGTTTCGGACCGCGGGAGCTGTCGCAATGAACCCAGCCATGCCCGGAACCGGTCTGGACGCGATAATGCAGATCGCCTGGGTTACTCCCGATATCGAACACAGCCTGACCCAGTTTCGCGAGATATATCGGGTTCAGGACTTCTACAGGATGGACCTCGACTTCCCTGCGCGGGTGTTCGGCGAAAGCGGGCCGATGAAGTTGAAGATGGCGCTGGCCAATGTCGACAATATCCAACTCGAACTGATTCAGCCGACCGGAGGCGGCATCGACCGCATCTATCGCGACGTGCTGCCGGCAGATGGCAGTCACGCCAACATACTGCATCATGTCTGCATCAAAATCGAAGGGACATTGGCCGACTGGGACGATCATGTGTCCCGGTTGGGCCCTTCCAGGCCAGTCGTCTACGTCGGCGACGCAGGGCCGGACGTTCGCTTCCTCTACACCGATGACCGGGCGACGCTTGGCATTTATGTCGAACATCTTTGGCGGAGCCCGTCTATGGATGCTGCCATGGCTGCTGCGATTCCCACCTATGTCTCGGGCCGGAGGCAGTCTTGACGCAGTACCCCAAGCTCGATCATCCAATCATGGCATGGCCGGCTGAGACCTGGAGCGTCCCCGCCGAATGGATCAATGGCTCTATCATAAGGGTTCATGCCATATCGAAGTGTATCTGATCATCGGCCGACGAAGGCGACGCCTGCCCTTTAATGATGTCATCGACATATTCAAGATCGCAACAAAATACGATTCAGCGACGATGATGAATTGCAGATTCTACGTCAGAACAGCAAGCATCTTCCCTGACTCCTCGCTGGACCTTTCATGATGTTGCATGAAGAGAGTGTTGCACGCGAAATGACATGATTGACAAAAGCGTCAATTTCCATTCCATACAAATGAATATCTGGCCTGCTGGAGAGTGCCGAGTGTCTGCCAAGAAAATCCGCATTACTGACCTCAAGAACCCCCAACTTACTGATATTCAACGACAAGCACTTGAACAGGCGGGCGCACATCCGGTCAGTTTGACCGCGCAGGCCGTGCTGGAAGCGGCGAAGGCCACTACCGGCCTCAGCGATTTCGGCGACATGAGTTTTCTGCCCCGGCTGGAACTATGGATGTCTGCGGCGAATTCCGACAAAGGACTTTCCCCGGTTGGTCGGGCCGGCATCTTTGGTCTCGCGCTTCGTTTCGCCTGCGCCAGGCTTGATCTGGAGGACCTGATAAAGCGGCATCCCGAAATTGAGGATGTGGCACTTGAATCTCCGGTCGTGATCGCCGGCCTTCCCCGATCGGGCACGACATATATGCTCCAGCTGATGGGAGCCGACCCCCGCTTGCGGGCGCTTCCTCACTGGGAAGGTATTCGACCCGTGGCCGATCGCTATATCGTAGATGGCAGGGATACGCGGTTCGAACTCGCGGCGGCAGAGTGGGCGCAGCAGGATGCGATGTTGCCCTATATGAAAATGATCCATGAATTCGCGCCTGAACATATCACTGAAGACATCGAACTGACCGGAATGGATTTTGGCGGTTATTATCTGGAATGGATCGCCTATGTCCCCCAGTGGCGCGATTACCAGCTGTCCCACGACCCTTTGCCCTGGCTACGTTATCTTCAGCGCGCCATCAAGGCCATCGTCTGGCAGAAGGGGCCGAACCGTTGGGTCGGCAAATGCCCGCAGCACATGGAGCAACTCCTCGCGGTAAGCACGGCACTGGAAGGCTCCTATCTCGTCATTAATCACCGCGATCCGGTTGCTTCGATCCAATCCGCCATCACCTCCCAAGCCTACGCATCGCGGCTCACCCACACGACAGTGGATCGGGAAAGAATCGCCACCTATTGGATCGACCGTTATGAACGCCTGCTGCGCGGCTGTGTGCGTGATCGCGACCTGATCGTTCAGGATCGTTGCTACGATCTTTATTTCCACAAGCTGATGTCCGATCCGTTCGGCGAGTTGCAGGCCATTTACGAGAAGGCCGGCATCCCCTTCGATGATCAGACACGAGCCGCTTTCCAGCGAGCGGTCGACGAAAACCAACGTGGCAAACATGGCCAGCTAGGCTACGACCTGCGCGAGGATTTCGGCATCGATCCCAATGAAATACGGGAGCGCTTCAGCTTCTACTTTGATCGTTTCCCCGAAGTTCAGGTTGAAGTCGCCTAGAGCAGATTCCGATCGGATCGAGCCATGCTCTGTTCGTCTTTGTTCTCCGCGTTTTTCACACCAGCAGATGATGCCATCTGCCTCGAATGCCTTAAAATCTGGAGAAGTTGAATGGCAGAAAATCTGTTCGATCTGAGCGGCAAGGTCGCCCTCGTCACCGGCGGCAACGGCGGGCTGGGCCTGGCCATGGCCGAAGGACTCGCTCGCGCCGGCGCGGACATCGTCATCTGGGGACGCCGCGAGGAACGGAATGTCGAAGCAGCCGAGGCGCTGCAAAAATATGGCGTTCGCGTAGGCCATCGGGCGGTGGACGTCGCCAACGAGCAGCAAGTGGTGGAAGGCTTCGCGGCGGCGGTAGCCGAGTTCGGCAGGGTAGATTGCGTGATCGCCAATGCAGGCACGGCCGAGCTCGCGCCGATCGACCAGATGAGCAGCGAGATATGGCACAATTTGCTCAACACTAATCTGCACGGCGCCTTCTATACCTGCCGTGAAGCGGGGAAACATATGAAGGCGCGGGCAGCGGCGGGTGACCCTGGCGGTTCGATCATCCTCAACGGCAGCCTTTCGGTATTTGTCGGCGTCCCTGGCCTTTCGCATTACGGCACCGCAAAGGGCGGGTTAAACTCCTTCTCCAAGGCGCTTGCGGTTGAGTTGGGCGCCGATGGCGTGCGGGTCAATGTCATCTGCCCAGGCCTGATCGTGACCGAGCTCGGCGAGGCCCAAGAGAATGCGGGCACTGCGGCGGCGCTGGCGCGCACCCCCAGCAAGCGGCTTGGCACGCCCGAGGATCTGCAGGGGATCGTCGTCTACCTCGCCAGCGATATGTCCCGTTATCACAACGGCGACACGATCACGCTGGATGGAGGAATGATGGCGCAATGCTTCTAGCGGCGGGGGCCGTTCGACGGAAATGATCGCCACGGGCATGTGGATGAACTGGTATCACCAGGCTCTGCCTTGCCGTGCTCGTTCTGGATATCATGTGGCGCTGGCGAGGGGGTGGCTGGCGCCTCGTCCTTATGCCGACGCAGTGATTGACAGCTCGCTATCGTTCAACGCTACCTCGTCGCAACCGAGAATTGCCGGCAGCCTGCACAGCATTGCCGTGCGCGGCTGCCCTATCCTTGCGCAATCATTCCAGCGCGCAGATCAGTCCTTCGTTCAGCGTCCATCGACCATCCTTGCCCCGCATCCACCCGGATGAAGCAGCAGTTCCGCCGTCCACCGGCATGATGACGCCAGTCACATAGGCAGAGAGTTCCGAAGCCAGGAACACGGCCACATCGCCGCATTCCTCCTCGATTCCCTCGCGGCCAAGGGGAATGATGCGCAGCATCGCGTCGACTTCTTCCTCCGGCCGTTGCCGCCACTTGCTGGGGTCGACAGGCCCGGTGCGGTTGTCCCTCGTCCCGGGGGACAATGTATGGTCAGGGGCGATCGCATTCACGCGGATTCGGTGACACCCAAGCTCCAGGGCCATGGATTTTGTGAAGCTTTCCATCCCCGCCTTGCAGGCGGCATAAACCGCGAAGGTCGGGGCGGCCCGCGATCCTTCGATGCTGCTGACATTGATGATCGCCCCACCCCTGCCCCCACGGATCATGATCGGCGCGGCTGCCGCCGTTCCAGCGAGGACGCTCATGAGGTTGAGGTCGATATGCCGCTGCCAGCTGCGCTCGCTCTGGTTAAGGAAGTAACGGCTCGTGCACCCGCCTGCATTGTTGACGAGGATATCGAGACGCCCGAATTCCTTGTCGGCCGTACTGATCAGGGCGCGCAGCTGATCACCGTCCATCGCATCCATGACGATGGGAACCGCACGTCCCCCTGCCGCCTTTATTGCGTCGGCAACTTCCTGCGCGCGCTCTGGAATGATCTCCCCGATCACGACGCTCGCGCCGGCTTTCGCCAAGCCTACTGCGATGCCCCGCCCAATGCCGCCGCCGCCGCCGGTCACCACCGCGACCTTTCCTTCAAGCGACAGTTTTGAAATCAACTCCGGATCGACCATCACATGCTTCCTGTCCGGGACTACAAGACGCCAGAACAGCGAAGGCGGACAGCTAGGCCCGCCGTCGCCATCTTGCCCACATCATTCCATCTCGATGCCAGCTAGATCGCCCTTTTCGCGCCAGCTTCTGAGCATGTTCCAGAATTTGCGCGCACCGCCACCATAAGTATCGGTAAAAAAGCCGATCTTGTTCTTCGTCTGGCCTTCATTGTTGAAGAAGCCCGGCGTGCATTCCGACCAGAAGCGTTCGGCATTGCGTGCATTGGCACGGAAGTCCGCGAGGAAGTCATTGACCGCTTCGGCTGTCGGTTCGACCGTCTCGACGCCCTTTTTCTCGGCTTCCGACAGGATGTAGCTGATATGGTCGATCTGGTGCGTGATGCCATAGAGCAGGTTCAGCGAGGCGCCCGCCTGGGTCCTGCCAACCAGAAAGCAGTTGGGGAAACCGTCGATGGTCACGCCCTGGAACGTCCTGAGCCCATCGGCCCAATATTCCGACAGCTTCTTTCCGTCGCGGCCGATGATGTCATAGCCCGCCCGATCCGTATAGGTCGTTTCGGATTCAAAGCCGGTCGCGAAGATGAGGCAATCGACCTTGTATTCCTGCCCATTGGCGACCACACCATCCTTCGTCAACGCGTCAACCCCACGGCCATCGGTGTCGACCAGATGCACATTGGGCCGGTTGAAGGTGTCGAGATAGCTTTCGTGGAAGGTCGGCCGTTTGCAGAACTGACGATACCACGGCTTGAGCGCCTCCGCCGTCTTCTTGTCCTTCACGATCTCTTCGATCTGGTGACGGATACGGTTCATATTCTGATAGTCATACAGCTCGAGCAGCTGACTGCGCTCCTTGCCCGTCAGCGGACGGCCGAGCTTTTCAGCGGCGTCGCGCAGAGCCGGGCCCATTGCCATGCGGTACAGCCTGGTCCAGCCATCGTTGACCTGATCGATTTCGACGTCTTCATGCCCTTCTAACACATCGGCGAAGTTGGTCATGCGGTCCCACTGCCAGCCGGGCTTCAGCGAAGCCGCCCATTCCGGATCAGTCGATGTGTTGTAGCGCAGGTCCACGCAGCAGGGCGTGCGCTGGAACACATAGAGTTCCTTTGCCCATTCCCCCAGATGCGGAATGCACTGAATGGCGGTCGCGCCGGTGCCGATAATGCCGACGCGCTTGTCCTTCAGACCGACCAGACCGCCGGTGGTGTCGCCTCCGGTATAGCCATAGTCCCAGCGGCATGTGTGGAAAGTGTGCCCCTGGAAGTCGTTGATACCCTTGATGCCGGGCAGCTTGGGCCGGTTGATCGGACCATTAGCCATGATCACATATTGTGCCTTGAAGCGATCACCACGATCGGTGGTGATGGTCCACTTCTTCTCTTCTTCGCTCCATTCCATGCCAGTGACGGCAGTCTGGAACAGGGCGTTCTTGCGCAGTTCAAATTTGTCGGCAATGCGATTTGCCTGTGCCAGAATCTCGGGCTGATAGGCGTATTTGGTCTTAAGCATCGTGCCGGTTTCTTCCAGCAGCGGCACGTAGACATAGCCTTCGGTGTCACACGCCGCGCCCGGATAACGGTTCCAATACCAGGTGCCACCGACGTCACCCGCCGTGTCGACGATGCGCAGATCGTCAAAGCCTGCCTTGCGCAGACGAGCGCCCATCACGAGTGAACCGAACCCGGCCCCGATCAAGCAGACCTTTACCTCGTCAAACACCGGTTCGCGGGTGAAGTTCGGGTCCGAATGCGGGTCATCGGAATAATGCGAGAAATCATCCCTTATCTTGATGTAGGTACGGTCGCCATGTTCCAGGCGCTTATCGCGTTCGGCCAGATATTTGGCATGCAGTGCATCGGGATCGAAATCGATATCTCCGATGATTGCCTTGACCGCCGGTAAAATTTCCATGTTTCCAATCTTTCGGAGGCTCGATGTATTCACAATGACTTGCAGCAGAACTGCCCTGGGGGCTAGTGGGGCATTCGACGGGACATGGCCCCCTTTCGCGCCTTTTCACTAGCAAGGCTGCGAACCAGGGGAGGAGAAAATATGATTCGTCCGCCCGCGGATTGCCTGCCCCGGCCGTCCTGCTTTCAGCTTGCCATTCACTAGCGCAATTTTGACGCTTTCGTCAAGAACGGACAGCTTGGTATTGCACGATGGTCGTTCCTGCCCGCTAGCCACGCGGCGGAGGAAGGCCGGCGGCTTCCATTGCGCGGCATCACTTGACGAGATTGTCAAGTTGATGCAGAGATCGCGCATCAAGCGCGTCCAGCAGTAGCGGGCATGGGCGCCATCTTCAGGGGCAGGGGCACAACCGCCTGTGCGGCGGCGTGATTCATTCATCGCCTTCCCCGATCGATGTAAGAGGCCATGATGACTTTGCCCAAACCAGTCCCTCAGCCCACCGAGGCATCGCAGCCCTTCTGGGATGCCTGCCGCAACCATGAACTGCGTATCCAGCGTTGCCTGAAATGTGGAACGCTCATCCACTATCCCAAGCTCCGCTGTCCCCAAGATGGCAGCGACACGTTCGAATGGGCGGAGATGTCGGGCAAGGGGGAGGTCCACAGCTATGTCGTCGCGCGGAGGGCCTTCCATCCGGGGTTCGCCGAAGACCTGCCCTATGTCGTCGCCATCATTGAACTGGATGAAGGCGTACGCCTCGTCTCCAACGTCGTGGGCGTTGACCCGGAAGCTGTGAAGATCGGAATGCGCGTGACGCTCGAATGGGATGATTCGTCGGGAGAATATCCGTTGCCCAAGTTCCGGCCGATCGAGGGAGCCCAGGCATGAACCTGCACCGCAAGGCCGCCGTCACGGGCATTGGCGAGACAGCATACAGCAAGGCGTCCGGCATGACCGACCGCCAACTGCAGCTGCAGGCCGTCGAACGCGCGATTGCGGACGCGGGCATCGATCGGCATGAAATTGACGGTATCATGCCGTCCGCTCATGGTCAGGGCTTCACCTGTGAAGGCTTCAGCGAGCATCTCGGCCTCAAACAGGTGAACTTTTCGGCGACCGTCCATTTCGGCGGCGCGAATGGCCTGACGTCCATGCACACGGCGGCATTGGCAGTCGCCAGCGGTGCTGCGCGGCATGTCGTCGTCGTTGCGGGACGCAACGGCAGTTCCGGCGCCCGGATTTCCGGCCGTCCGCAACTCGTTCAGGCCAATTTCGAAGCGACGCGCGAGTTCGAAAGCCCCTTCGGCGCGAATGTTCCGATGCACTTCTATGGCCTGATGGCCCAGCGCTACATGCATCTTCACGGCGCCACCAGTGAGCAGTTCGGGATGGTCGCTGTAACCGAGCGGGCGCACGCCGCGTTGAATGACAATGCGCTGATGCGCAAGCCGATGACGCTCGATGATCATCAGACGTCGAAATTCGTCATCGAACCGCTGCACCTGTTCGATTGCTGCATCGAATCCGATGGGGCCGCCGCCTATATCGTCAGCGCGGCCGATGCTGCGCGTGACAGCCGGAACAAGCCTGCCTGGATCCTCGGCTTGGCAGAAGGCCACCCCGATTCCCCGACGTCCCTCGCCACCCGTCCCGACATGCTGCGCACCGGGGTCGGTATCGCCGCGCCACGTGCCTTCGGAATCGCCGGCGTTGATCCGAGTGATCTGGTTGGCGCCATGCTCTATGATCCCTTCACCTTCCTCGTGCTCATGCAACTGGAGGCGCTGGGCTACTGCAAGCCTGGCGAAGCGGGTCCCTTCGTCGAAAGCGGCGGCATCGCCCTTGACGGCGCCTTGCCGACCAACACCCATGGCGGACTATTGTCGCAGGCTCACTCGACCGCCGGGATCAACCATATTTGTGAAGCCGTGAGGCAGGTGCGCGGAACCGCCGGGAAAGCGCAGATCGCGAGGCGGGGGCCCATCGTAGTCACAGGCAACGGCGATTTCGGTGACGGCGCGGTCGCAATCCTATCTGCGGATTGATTCAGCGATAGTCTCCACCGGCGCCGCGGGCCGATCCAAGCTGAAGCGGATCGAGTCTGGTACCCAAGGCGCTGAGATGGTGACGCATCACCCCTTGGAAATACTCGAGCGCCGCACGAGCCGATTTGCCTTCAATGTTCAATTAGGGCCTGTGGTGTCTCCGACTGAGCGGAGACACCACAGGCTTCTATTCTTCATCCACAGGCGGCGCAGGCCCGTTGCGAGCTTAGAACTTGAACCGAACTTCAGCGCCATAGGAGATCGGCCGGACGAGGCTGGCACGGTCGCCGCCTCCGGATTCGGAGACTGACTGCAACCGGTGGCTGTTCGCCAGATTGCTGCCCCAAACCGCGAAAGTATAACGATCGTCGGGACTTGTCCAAGTTATACGCGCGTTGATGTCCACATAGTCCCCTGTGCTGACACGCTCGTTCACATCGAAGTACCAGCCGGAATTGTAGAGTAAGTTGCCGCTCAACCGCAGCTTCCCGTTGAACACCTCGGTTGGAACGGTCCAGGACATATTGTAACCTGCGGTGAACTTGGGCGTACGTATTATCTGCCCGCCCGAGACATCGACCGTCACGGCCATGTTGCCCATACCGTCCGGCCGAGGAATCTGAACAGACGCGTTCGTGAACTTTTTGTAGCGGCCATGCACCCAGGCCATTGCAAGGCCCATCGTCAGATCCGAGCTGGGTGCGTAAGTGAAGTCAGCGTCGACTCCGTAAATTTCTTCCTTGGCGGCATTCTGGAGGAAGCTGAAGATAGCACCCGAGGGCAAAATGCCCTGCCCTGTCACCTGAACATTCTTGTAGTCATAATAATAGGCAGCGACGTTCGCGCGGAATCTGCGGCTGAGGTCACCCTTATACCCGATTTCGTAGGACCGCAGCTTTTCAGGATCAACAATACTGATGAAGTTGAGCGATGATGTTGTGACCGGCTCCACGATCAAGCCGCTCTTGAATGCCTCGCTATACGTAAAGTATATCTTCTGATCCTGCGCAATTTCGTAATCAATCGTCAGGCGAGGCGAGATATCATCCCAGCTTTTATCCGCTTTGGCTCGCTTGTTAGCGAGAAAATCAAAGGTATTTGCACTACGACTATCCTTAGAATAGCGTAATCCTACCTTAATTGCCAGCGCAGGCGTTAAATTATATTCTGCTTCACCAAAAATAGCGAACGACTTGGTCACGCCACGATTAGTGACTTCGAGACCAGGAACATTCCTATAGAATCCAGCTGGATTTTTTAGGAGATCACGGAAAAGAAATCCACCGATCAGCCAGTTGAATGGGCCTTCTCCACTCGACGCCGCACGTACTTCATGGGTGAAGGTATAATGTTTATCGACACCCTGGAAGCGGCTATTGGCCAACGGACTTGCAACTATCGACGCTGTCGCATCATTATCGGTCATGAAGTCGCTGGTGAAGTAGGCGTAGCTGGTTAGCGATGAAAGGGTCACGTCTCCGGTCTGGTAGTCCAGGTCCAGGGAGCCCCCATAAGTTTTGGTATCGGCCTTGGGCGAAAAGGAATTGGAGAGTTTGTAGCCCCGCCCAAGGAGAACAGTTGGGTCGGCGCGCCGTGCGGCCGTGTCTCCATTCAGCGGAAAGGAGGCCACGCCCGTCGCATCAGCCGCTTCGACGAAAAAGCCGGTAAGCTTGGCGGTCAGATCGGCAATCGGCTCCCACAGCAGCTTGCCGCGGATCGATGTCGTATGGGATTTGGCTTCCTTCGTACCCCGCAGGATATCGCGCGAATAGCCGTCGTCCTGATGGCGCATCATCGAAATGTTCGCGGAGAGATTGTCCGTCAACGGCCCGGTTGCGTAGAGATCACCCTTGATCTCGTTGAATCTGCCATAGCCAAGTCCAACTTCCGCGCTGGCGTTGGAACTGGGATCCCGCGTCAGGATGTTGATCGCGCCCCCCACGGCGTTGCGTCCGAACAGGGTTCCCTGGGGACCGCGCAGAACCTCGATGCGATCGATACTGTTCAGCTTGAAGAAGCCCGCCGTCATGCCGATCTGGTACACGCCATCCACATAGATCGGGACGATCTGCTCATCGCCGGCAGTATTGCCGCGAGAGCCTACGCCGCGAATGAAAGGCTGCGCGAAAGATGCGGCCTGCGTGAAATTGAGGCTCGGCACCACCGCGCTGAGAGCCTTTGACTCGGTGATATTCGCATTGACGAGATTCTGGCCGCTCACCGCGGTTACGGCGACCGGGACATCCTGCAGGCGTTCGGTGCGCTTCTGCGCGGTGACGACGATGTCGGCGAGACCCGTGGAACTGTCCGCCTGCCCCGGCGCATCCGGCGTGGCGCTCTCGGCCTGAGGAGCGCCGACATCGCCACTTCCATAGTCGGCTCCGGCATATTCCATACCATTCAGCGCCCATGCTGAACCCGAAGCCATAGCCAGGCACCCGGCCGCTCCCCCCAACAAAACGCGCTTGATGAAATCAAATTTTTTCATGCTAACCTCCCCGAAAATTCTCATTTTTTTACAGGCCGACTTCGCTTCGGCTTCTTATTGGATGAACGCAATTCACCTACACTCGAACTGATAACCCACTTTCTAGTTGAACCGCTGGCCTTCGAGCACGGCTTAGGCAGTGTCTTCGATAAGGTTGATACAACGGATCCCTAGAGAGCCAAAATAAACACTATCCACGGCTAATAGATTAGGTCTGTCAAGCCACGCAAGCGGTTTGTTTGCTGTGCAATCAGCCCTGCTTACATCCTGCAGTTGGCTTCACCTATCAAACGTTCGACAGGTAACCTGCCGTGCCATGCTTTTGACGCGTCAAAGAGGAATTTACGGCAAGTGCCGCATCTTGTATTTCATTCAGCTCGTGGGTCATCCGTGGATCTATAGATTTTACCGTCGGATAAAATCGATCGCGTTGATCATCACAACCAACTCGTCGCTCTATCTCCAACCGGATCCCATCGATTTCGCGGGATGGAGGCATGAAATTGGCTCGACCCAGTAGAGCGCCGGGTTGATTTGGCGGCGACTCTGAAGTCCTGAAGCTGGGGCGATCCCAGCCTTGATCCCAGCAGGCGGGCGGGCGGCCAGCTCCGGTCGTCACCGCGCCATGACAACCGGGTCCGCCGGGTGAACCAACTGACCGCCGATCAACGTCGCCCGGACAGCGGCCGATCCGATATCTTCCCGCAACGCTGCCCAGTCCTGCGCCAGCAGGCAGAGGTCGGCAACGACGCCCACTTCAATATGGCGGACGCGCGATAGATCGTGCGGATCGGCAAGGAACAGGTTGAGTGCCTCCTCGGGGCTTAACGCCTCTTGCGGAGAGAGCGGGCGTCCTCCTGCCGTTCGCCGGGATATCGCCGCCGCCATCGCCGCCCAAGGGTCGGCGGCGCCAAAGGGCGCGTCCGTGCCTCCAGCCAGGGTGACGCCAGCCTGACGAAAGGCACGCAGCCGGTAAAGATAGGGCCAGTCCTCCCGAGGGATAGAGGCCAGATACCCGTCCCCTCTTTCACTGACGAAATTCGGCTGGGTAACGACGGTCAGGTTGAGCAGGGCGATCTCCGCCACCAGAGCGTCGGACGCGACTGACGCATGTTCTATGCGGTCGCCCCGTTGTCCGCCCGCGCCAGCGAAGGCGGCCAGGGTGAAGGCAAGTTCGGTTTCGGTCACGCAATGCACGGCCACGTTTCGCCCTTGGGCGTGGGCCGCGCGGATCAGGACGACCAGAGCGTCATAATCGGGAAGATGCGCTTCATGCAGGTGCACCTTGACCGGTCCGATGGTCACACGTGTCGCCGACGGAACGGGTGCCAATTCGGGCGGCCCAGCCAGCACGATCCTCTGTGACAATGATCCGCCCGTCTGCTGCATGGCGAAATGGTCGGCAGCTGCTCGGTCATTCTGCGGATTCATGTCGGTGAGGCCCGTCACGCCCCATCGGGCCCAACGCTCCGCCACTGCGCGGAATTCGGGAGGGCGGCTGCCCAGGGCCGAACGAAGCCACCTATCCTCGTCGAACAGCCGCCCCGACCCACGATCCAGACCTGCCGGGCAGGCGCCAGCAGTCGCTGTGCACAGCCGTTCCAGTCCAGGGCTGTTGAATATCCACATCCGGCCGGAGCGATGCTGGATGCGCACCGGACGATCGGCAATCACCGCATCGATCCAGGAGCGGTCTATGTCTCCCGCAACGCTTTCATGATAGCCAATGCCCCTTAGCCAACCGGTACCGGTGGCGCCGGAGAGGGCGCGGACAAGATCCTCTTCGTCCGCCACCTCGGGCGGTCCGCAACAGACCGACGCAAGCGCCGCCGCGCTTGCCGCGACATGAACATGATGGTCATGAAGACCGGGGATCAACAGCCCGCCACCTGCCTCCAACACTGGAGCGTCTTCCGCTGAGGCCGGGTCATGGCGGCAAATGGCGACGATGGTATCGCCGGCGATGCGGACGTCCACAGCCTGCCCGCCGAGCAGCCGCGCGTTGCGGATGAGCATCAATGACCTTCGGATCGCGTGCTGGCGCGTCCACCTTTCATGCGTCGCTTCTAGGCCAAAAACGTGCTGGCTGAAAGCTGCTCAAGCCACGGCGCGCAAAGGTGACTGAGCGCCGGGCCTTTCAAGGCCCGGCGCCCTTGAAGCGATTAACGCTTGCCGATTTCCGCGCGCGTCAGCGTGGTGGCGACACCCTTTTCGGTGCTGCTCAGCGTCGAAACCGGGATTTTGATGAAGCGGCCATTGTAGATGATGGCGACTTCATTATCGCGGATGAAATCGACGCGTCCGATGCGACGACCATCGGCGGAAAAGACCATGACGCCTTTCTTCACGCTCGTCGCGGCCGAGCTGTCGCTCTGGGCCATGGCAGGAGCGGCTATCAAAGCTGCCGCGGCGACAAGAAACTTTAAGCTGTTCATTTCTCACCAAACCTTGAATTGACCTACGACTCTAAGGTCGCCCCTGCGCCCTATTGCGTCCGGACAGAATTGTCGATTGCCAGCTGAAAGATTGGCGGCGCTACCGCACGCTGCCATCGGCACCGGTTATCCCGCTCCCCATATCGGCGATCAGGGCGGCAAGCATCCCGCCATCATTATCGAGCATGAGTTCGATCACCTAGGTCTTCTCAAGCCTAGTGGCGATCTCCCGGCCGAGCGCCGTGCGGAGCAAGCGCGCCGCGCGCGACGACGCTTGGGGACTGGATCGGAATAGCGCTCATGAAATGCCTCGCGGAAGCGAGCCGGCCGACCGCCTCTCTATTCGCGAGGCTGCGGGTAAATACCCTTACCGTACGTCGCTCACGACTGTGCCTCGGTTCAAGATCGAGACCCAGACCTACAGTGTCACGGGCTCGGTGGACACATCGTTCGGCGAAGTCAGGGCGATCGGCGCCTATCGCCAGATGACCTCAACATCCTATGACACGGAAAATGACGGATCGCCCTCGCGCCTGCTCGCCGTCTGGGGCAGGAACATCACCAATCTCAGAGACAATGTGAACGCGCTCGTCATTCCCCAGCTCGACTTTGGGCGCAGCATCATTCGAGAACCGCGCACGTACGGCGTCACGGCAACAGCCCGATTTTAACCAGCGGTCGTAACCCATCATGACCTACCTGCCGCGCGACGCACGCCGCGGGGCAAATTTTTTACGCCAGACCCACCCGCACGGCATGACCCGGAACAGCCCATAACAGGATTGCTCGGTGACACGATGTGACTCGAAATCACATCGATCAGCGGCGAAGCATGGAAGCCAGCTTTTCGGTTAGAAGATCAATCCCGCTGGAAAACATCGCCTCGTCCTCCTGATCGGCATAGCGGACGAAACTTTCTATCATGTAGAGCATGAACAGGCATTCCTGGAGCGAGTGACGGCCTTCGTCGCTGTCCATGTCCGGTATCCGAAACGCCGGGTAACGCTCGCCCAGGGCCTGTATCTCGATTATCCGGTTTTCAAAGATCTGTTTTAGAGCATCGCGATCTTGTGACAGAACAACATGAAATCGACCGACGATTCGCGTTTCCTTGATGAGCGTCTTCACAAATCCTGACACCCACTCGCGTACATCCTTATCCTGGATAGGGGTAGGCAGGCGCAGGAGATGCTGATAGCGCTTCACCTGCTCAGTCAGGTTCTCGCCAATTAACTCGCGAAGAAGTTCCTTTTTTCCCTCGAAGTGTAAATATACGGTTGCTCGGCCAACCTTTGCTAAATCTGCAATATCACTCATCGATGTGCGGTCGAACCCATTATGGTAGAAGCAGCGCCTGGCAGCCTTTAGTATCTTCTGTCGGGTCTGGTTTTTGTAAGACTGGCGAAGAGAAATATTGTCTGTATTCAAGGTAGCCTCATCGATTTTATCTTGGGAACCGAATGGATCATGCTGCCTCGGTGATCCGCCCTGTTCTCCGCACGCGGATGATCTGTTCGGGAATTAAGTTTAGACATGTCTATCGGCTTCGTCAGCGCTGCTGTCAAACAAGGCGGATGCCCGACCCGCCTGGATGGGGGCTGACCTGATCCGACGATGCTCATCTCCAAGATGAACGGCCCGGTCGAGTTCATCGTGAAGCAAATCAGCTTCTCCATTTCACGATCTGTGCGGCGTTGGCCATGCCGTCGAGCACCAACTGCGCGAACATCTCCCCCGTTGCTTTGGGCGCCTTGCCAGCCGCTGCGAGGGCAACTACACGCTCAAGAAGCACCGCGCTTTTGAACATCGCCAGGACAAGATAATAGTCGAGGTCGGCAAAGTCGCGATCAGTGCGTTCGGTGTAATAGTGGGCCAATTCTTGGCGGGTCGGCCACCCGGCCATCCCCACCATGATCCCCTCGAAACCAGCCTGTGGCGCCCGGGTATCGCGCAGCTGGCTACAGAACCAGCCAAGGTCGAGATATGGGTCTCCTATGGTCGCCAAGTCCCAGTTAGTGAGTGCAAGCAATTGTGCGGGGGGATCCATGGCGAAGACAGCGTTAGGCGTCCCGACATCGCCGTGCATGAGACCAGGGCGAGATTCTGAAGGAATGTTGGCTCGCAGCCAGGAGGTGACCAGATCGAGTCCGGGCAGCACGCGCCCGGTATAACCATAGAGCGCTTGATAACTGGCGAGCTGGGCTTCCCATCGGTCAACCTGGCGTTCAAGAAACGAGCCAGGTTTGCCGAAATCCTCAAGTCCGATAGCCTTATAGTCGGTGTTGGCGAGCGCGACGAGGCCGTCAACAATCGCGTAAGCGAGACCGGGACCATATGGTAAGCCATCAAATGGTGCGCGATGGTGGACTCGGCCATCATGCAGTTCTCCGGACCATCCTAACGGCGCTTCGGTCACATAAAAGGGTGCGCCCAGGATTGACTCGTCCGCGCAGCTGCCAAGGCAGTCAGGATGCGGCACATCGGTGCCGTTCAAGGCCAATAGCACACGCGCCTGGCGCATCAGCGCCTTCCCGTCGCCGGATCCGTTGGTGGTCGAGCTCAGACGCAATATGCATCGCTGAGAACCCCTTTCAACCAAATATGCCAGTTTGCCGGATATGCCACCTGTCGCGGCGCAGGTGATCGGGTCGAAGCCTAACTGCGGCACGTGCTCGCCCAGCCAAGCCGCCAACCTGTCGGTATCGAACATCATATCCTCATTCACGGACTAAGGTCTTTCAACAGAGTGATCATCTGCTTGCCTTCTGCCTTTGATGGCGAAGGAGTTGAGGGAGTGCACCGAGCGCCAGTCACTGGCGAGGACTTTCTCTTCCAATACCGACGCCTCTGGCGACTTCGCAGCGTTCTGATAGGGATGCATAAGACGCCCTCTGATGCTGTCAGCAGCCCGCCGGCTCTCCACAGGTTCAACCGTAAACTTCGCGCTGGCCCGTCTATGGGATCGCGCTGAAGGCAAGTCCTTTGTCGATGCGGGGTTCTTGAGGCAGGCCAAGGATCCGTTCGGCAAGGATAATGGCCATGATCTCGTCGCTCCCTCCCGCGAGGCGGGTGCGAGCGCTCATTAGCCATTCGTGCTGAAGTTCGGCCGCTTCGGAGGCGAGCGTGGCCGGACCGCCGATGTCAAGCGCTAAGCGTGCGATCTCCTGGTTCATGGTGCAGGCAATCAGCTTACCGACCGAAAATTCAGGTCCGGGCTGCTCTCCCCGAGCGAGATGTGCAAGCGCGCTGCTGTTCAGAAGACTGAGCCCTTTGGCTGCCACCCATGCGTTTGCAATTCGTTCGCGGACCGCCGGGTCGCTGATGGCTGGTCGGCCGCTGATCTGATGCGCGCGCGCGATTGCCACCAGCGCATCAACATCGATCCCGAGGCCACTGAACGACCGCTCGTGCATCAATGTGTAGAGGGCGACTCCCCAACCCTCGTTGATCTCTCCCAGGCGTTGCGCGTCGGGTATAAGCACTCCATCAAAGAACACCTCGTTGAATTCCGCGATGCCGGCAAGCTGCCGCAGCGGCCTGACCGTTATTCCATGTGACCGCATATCGACGAAGAACATGGTGAGCCCGGCATGTTTGGGGCGCTCCGGATCTGATCTCGCCAACAGCAGGCCCCAGTCGGCAAATTGCGCGTAGGAGGTCCACACTTTCTGTCCGTCGATCCGCCAATCATCTCCCTGGCGGTGGGCTCGGGTCCTGATGCCTGCAAGGTCAGATCCCGCTTCGGGCTCGGAAAACAGCTGGCACCATATTTCTTCGCCCCGGACCAGAGCGGGCACCAGTCGTCGCTTCTGCGCTTCGCTGGCAAACCCGATCAAGGTTGGTCCACACATCCCCAACCCAATGTCGAACAGATTGAGCGGCGGGGTGTCCAGCCGACGTTCCTCTTGCGTGTAGATCTCGCGCTCGATGGGGCTCTTGCCGCCGCCGCCCAGATCGACGGGCCAGTCGATCGCTGCATAGCCGGCTGCGGCCTTCGTTTTCTGCCATTCCCGACCGGCGCGCATTACCTCCGGATCAGCGAAGTCGGCATGTTTCAGCTTGTCATGGCCTGGCCTGAAATTGTGGGAGGACAGCCAAGCGATGACTTCGGAGCGGTACTCCGCCTGTTCCGCCGAGTCATACCGCTCAACCGATGTTTTGGCAGAGGGGGGCAGGCAGTCGATCAGATGCCGCCGCCATTGTGAGAGCGAGCCGAGCTCAAGCGCGAGAAGCCGCGCCCTGCGAAGGAACAGGTGGGAGTCATGTTCCCAGCATATCCCGAGCGCACCATGGACCTGAATTGCTTCCTGAGCAACGAAATCGAACGCGTCTGTCGCGCTGATCCGGGCGCCGGCGGCTGCAGCTGCCCGCTCCGCAGGGCCAGCGCAAAGGCTCTCGGCGGCGGCAGTGACATGGGACTGCGCAAGTTGGATGCGCCAGAACATCTCGACCATCTTGTGCTTGACAGCCTGGAAGCTACCGATGGCGCGGCCAAAGGCTCGTCGCTCTTTGGCATAGGCGAGCGCGGCCTCGAAGCAGCGTTCGGCGCCGCCAAGCTGTTCGGCGGCGACCAGCGTCGCCAAGACGTCGCGAGACCAGGCAAGCTTTTCTTCTGTGTGGTTGAGTCTCTCCGCGGCGACTCCGTCGAATATCAATGAAGCGTTGCTCCGCGTCGGATCGAGGGTGCTCGGCGAGCTGCGCGTCACTCCTGGCTGAGCCAGGTCCACAAGGGCAAACGCCGCGCCCCCCTCGTCATCGGTGCAAGAAACTACCGCGAAATCGGCCTGCGCGGCCCCGGCGACGGCAAGCTTGCTGCCGAACAAGCAGCCGGAGTGCAGCCGGGTAGCTGGTTCTGCCATCACCCCCTCGCCTTCGACGATGGCCATGCAGCCCCGCGCCGCACCTGAGAGCCCAGGCAGCAGCCAGCGCTGGCGGGATGCCTCACTTCCACCTTCCGCCACCAATCGCAGCGCCACTGCGGCTCCAACGAACGCGATCGGCGAAAGGACCCGTCCGAATTCCCGGGCGGCGATCGCCAGCATATTCCAGTTCAGCCCGAGCCCGCCGTCCGACGGATCCAGTATAAAATGCAGGCTGCCGGTCGCTATGAGAGATTGCCAAGCCCGTTCGGCTCCGTCCCCGCCCTCAAGCGCGCTGCGCATGAGGGCGATCGGCGATGTCGCCTCCAACGTCCGGCGCAGTTCGGCCCCAAGCAACGCTTGCTCATTTGCGCTTCCTAATGAAGGCTGCTCGCCGGTCATTGGGACTGAAACCGCCATTCTATGCTGCACATCTGGCGTGCGCCCAATGGATTGGACTGCCGCGCCCGGCTCAGTCGCCGCTTTTCGACCGTGTGGCCCGGCAGCCGGGTTGCAGCGCTGATGGGTCCGGCCCCAGGACCGACTGGCTGGCTGGTAAGAAAATGTGACCTTTGATGATCGACGCCTGCTCCCACTGGTACTTCGCCTGGAGCACCGATTGCTCCCGACCAACTGGTCGTGCCACCGACGGCAGCCGCGGTGGCACCGGCGAACGGATTGCTGACGAGGTCCATGGCTCCTCTCCAAGGACATGTGACGATGAACATTTTGTCCTTCTGGTAGACTGAAGTCCAACAAAAAATTTGTCCAGATAAATTCTGCATTGTCATAATATATAATATTATCAATTACTTGCATAGGTCCCTATGGATGAAATGCTCAAAACTAGCGCAGCAAGGTCAGTCATCAGCCAAAAGTCCCTTGCACGCTCAATGAACTATGGAATAGACACGCATTCACACCGGTAAAAGCCGGAGGGGGTGTGGCATGGAGAGGCAGGTGCCGCTCGCGGATCATCTTCAAGTGGATCATCTTCAAATAGCCATGGGCGATGCGCCGCGGTTCCACGCTGCTCGCGATCCGAACGCCCCAGCTTACACTTTCGACGGAGTGACGCTTTCACGCGCGCAACTTGCGTCCAGGGTCGCTGCGGCCGCAGCAGCGCTGACGCGCCACGGGGTCAGAGAAGGTGACGTCGTCAGCCTTCTCGTGCCGACAGGCCCCCATTTCATAGCACTGGCCTTCGCATTGTGGCAGCTGGGCGCCACGCCCAATCCGCTATCACATCGCCTGACCCCGGCCGAATTGTCCGAACTGATCGCTCTGCTGTCGCCACGGCTGATCATCGGCGGGGATCGATCCGCTGCCGCCGGGATGGACTGGGTTCCTGCCGATTTCGGTGGCGGCTCCTTGCCAGATGCCGAAGCGGGTTTTCCGTCCAAGATCGCGTCGCCCTGGAAGATCGGCTCGAGTGGAGGGTCTTCGGGGCGGCCAAAGCTCGTGATCGACCCGGCTCGGTCCGTGGTGGACCCCTATCATCCCATTCCCATCCTGATGATGAAGGCGGACGATGTCATTTTGCATCCTGCGCCGATCTACCATACTGCCTCCTTTACCCAGGTTTGCTGGGGGCTGTGCGCCGGTGCGCATGTCATTCAGGTTTCGCGCTTCGACCCGCGCGGGTGGCTCGAGGCGGTGCAAAGGCACCGCGTGCGATGGGCCTATCTCGTACCTACCATGATGAGCCGGATCTGGGACCTACCCGACGCTGAGCGCATGGCTGCAGATCTGTCGTCATTGGAGGTCGTCATGCACATGGCCGCACCTTGTCCCGAATGGCTCAAGGCGGCCTGGATCGAGTGGTTGAGCCCGGAACGGATATGGGAGGTATATGGAGGCACCGAAGGGATCGGCGGAACCTCGATCAACGGGGTGGAATGGCTATGCCATCGTGGGTCGGTAGGCCGACCGACGCAGCCGGTTCAAATCCGGGACGAGCAAGGAAACACGCTTCCCTCTGGGGAGATCGGAGAGATTTGCTTTTTCGTAGATCCGGCGCATCCCACGCACACGCTTATCGGCGCCGATCAGCTTTCGGGGGCATGGCAGAGCTATGGCGACCTGGGCTATGTCGACGCCGACGGCTATCTGTACCTGGTCGATCGACGGACCGATGTGATCATTTCAGGCGGGGTGAATCTCTATCCAGCCGAGATCGAGAGTGGGTTGGAGGCGCATCCAGCAATTCTCTCCGCGGTGGTGGTCGGTTTGCCCCATCACGATCTGCAGGCGGTACCGCATGCGGTGCTGCAAGTCGCGCCCGGTGCTCACCAACCGACGGCGGATGAACTTGGCCAGTTTCTGAGGGGCAGGCTTGCGCCGCATAAATTGCCGAGAACGATTGAATATACGCGAACTCCGCTCCGGGATGAGAGCGGAAAAACTCGCCGGAGCCGTCTTCGCCAGGAGCGGATCGATCGGCTCGCCGACGGCGAGCGCTTTGTGCCTTTGGGATAAACCTGTCGTGACCATACAAGATAACTCGAATGATGTCCTTTTGACCTATGATGGGCCCATCGCGCAGATCAGCTTCAATCGCCCGACGCGGCGCAACGCCCTCTCTGCAAATCTCCTGACCTCCCTACGTGACCATTTGGCGGAAGTCGCGGCATCAGCCGCGCGCGTGCTGATCTTGCGCGGCGAGGGCCAGGACTTCTGCGTCGGCGCCGACATGCACGACCAGGCCGATCCCGAAATCCCGTTCCAACATGACGAACTGATGAGCTTTTACCGAACCGGCACGATGCTGCACGAGATGCCTGCGGTGACAATCGCAGCGATCGATGGAGGATGTGCCGGTCCCGGCATGGCTTGGGCAGCGGCTTGCGACTTTCGCTTCGCCACTCTGCGGGCCGTCTTCAACACCGCGTTTTTGGCCGTCGGCGTTGCCGGAGAGATGGGCTTGGCTTGGACGTTGAGTCGCATTGTCGGAAACGGCCGGGCGCGAGAGCTCCTATTATTTCCCGAAAAGATGAGCGCGACAAAAGCCGAGCAGATAGGGTTCGTCACGCGCACCTTCGATAACGGTGAGAGCCTTTACGCCGGCGCAATGGACGCCGCCAGGCAGTTGGCAGAGCGTGATCCGTTCAGCCTGAAAATCGCCAAGGCCAATATTCTGGCCGCCGAAAATCTCACACTTCGGGAGTTCATCGAAGTCGAGAGCGGGCGGCACATCCTGCTCTCCTCTCGGGAAGCAAGGGTGCAGGCCTTTAGCGCTTACGCGGCCAAGCGTAATACGGAGTAAATCTACGAAGAAAATCTGCATTAGCAACAAAGCATATGCAGGAATAAAATAACGAGGAGGGTGGGTTCGATGAAAAATTCAGCATATATCAACTATCTGCTTGTCGGTACTGCACTGGCATTCAGCGTGAGCCCGGCGCCGTCAATGGCGCAAAACACGGCTTCCGAGCCGGTATCCGCTGCCGGCGGCTCTAGTCCAGGTCAGGACAATAGCGGACTTACCGATATCATCGTGACCGCGCAGAAGCGGACCGAGCGATTGCAGGATGTGCCGGTTGCGGTGACTGCGCTTGCAGGTCAGGCGCTGCAAGAGGCGAATATCAGCGATACAAAGGCGCTTAGCGCGGTGGTGCCGAGCCTCAACTTCACGCATACCGCCTCATTTGCGCAGACTTTCATCCGCGGAGTAGGATCGCGCGGCGCTTCGGCGGGCGATGAGCAGATCGTGCCGATCTATGTGGATGGCGTGTATCAGGTCGGCATGACCGCGGGCATCTTCAAGTTGAACAGCATCGATCGTATCGAAGTCCTTCGCGGTCCGCAGGGAACGTTGTTTGGCCGCAACGCGGTAGGGGGTGCGATCAACATCGTCACCAAAGATCCAAGCTTCACACCGAGCGCCGAACTAGGCCTGGGCTACGGAAGGTTCAACGAGCTCAAGGGGGATCTTTACGCCAGCGGTCCATTAACCGATAATCTCGCGGCCAATATCTCGCTGATGCGTCATCAGGATGACGGATACGCGCGCGACGTGTTGCGCGGCACGCGCGAGGCCGCATCCCACACGACCTCGCTTCGTGCGAAGCTTCTCTGGGAACCGACAGACGACCTGAAAGCGAAACTCACCGGCTATTACGTGGAAGCTGGCGATGCTGCCGGCGTGGTCGGCTTCCCGCTGAATGGCAACACCGCCGCACGCCGGCTCGATCCAAATGTATTCCTGGGAAAAGGATACAAGCTTTCCAACTCTTTCTCAGCATTTTCGGATTCAAAATTCTACGGCGGTTCGTTCGACCTCAATTATAACTTAGGCGGCGCGGAGATATCGGCGCTCACTAGTTACAGCTATTTCACAAGCGATTTCCAGACAGACAATGACTCCACGGCTTCGACGGTTGCCGGGCCTCTTACGGACAGCAGATTTCGCGGCGTCGACCAGCATTATACCGTAACTCAGGAAGTCAGGGCAGCCTCTACCGGCGACGGTCCATTCAAATGGCTGATCGGAGGCTTTTATTTCCGTGATCTGCTCAAAAATCCTGTCTATGAAAACAGGCCGGGCCTAAGCGTAACCAACCGCGGCACAACGCATTCCGTCGCCGTGTTCGGCGAACTGGAGTATATGCTGACACCGGAATTGTCATTCAAGGTGGGTGCACGCTATACAGAAGACAAGAGGTTTGCCAACACCAACGATATTCTTTCAAATAAAATAGTAAAAGATAAAAGAAAATGGAACGACTTCTCGCCTAGATTTACAATAGATTATGCCTTTGCTCCGCATCAGAGGATATATTTTACATATAGTGAGGCGTTTAAGAGTGGCGTGATTATTCAGCCGGTAACGACAGCATCGATAAATTTCATTAACGTTGTCGACCCAGAGAAACTAAGATCCTACGAGATCGGCTACAAAGGCGATCTAAGTTCCCAATTTCGAGCAAATCTCGCTGCATATTATTATGATTACAAGGACGTTCAGGTGATCGGCCAGGGTGTCCTGCCTTCGGGCGCGCTATTCACCTTCCTGCAAAATGCGGCACAGGAAAAAATTTACGGCGCAGACGCCGATCTGACATTTGCGCCCAGCCGCTCCGTGACGATGGGTCTTGCCATCGCGTGGTTGCATGCGCGCTACAAGAATTTCCCGAAAGCCGCGGTCCAGGTGCCTCGTCCCGATGGAATGGGCAATATGGGAATAATCGTCGATGTGGCAGGAAATAAAGTCCAGAGAGCCCCTGATTTCACCGCCGGGTTCAACGGCAGCTTCACCGTGCCCAACGATATTTTCGGAGGGCGACTCCGTTTCAGTGGCAATCTATCCTACAGTTCCGGTTGGACCTTCGACTTCATCGATCGCCTGAATACCGGTGACTATGTTGATATAAACGGAAGGATAAGCTGGACAAGCGCGGATGATCGCTATTCCTTGGCGTTATGGGGCACCAATCTCGCCAATAGCCATCGACTGCTTTCCGTTGCAGAGACCGGAGGCGGAGATCGGGCAAATCTGGTTCGGCCAATCTCTTATGGGGCGGAAATACGCTTCAAGTTCTGAGTGACATGAAGCATCACCCTGTTTAGGCTAATTTCACGAGAGTCCGTTTCGATCGGTGACCTCTTGGAGGAAATAGCTGGCGGTCAGGGCGTTACTGAACGGCTGGATCGGTAAGCCACCGGTCCAGCCCTACAGGACGGAATCTGCGCACCCAGTTCCGGATGACCCGAAGCTGCCGCCCGCCGCTCAGGTCCCCGAAGGAGAGGAAGACTGATGCACCCACGCCTGCATGCGGCATCGCGGCCCGACGCGCCCGCCATTATCCTGTCGACCACGGGTGAGACCATCAGTTATGGGATGCTCGAAGAAAACGCCAATCGGCTGGCCCATTGTTTTCGCGCGCTGGAACTGGGCCACGGGGATGCGGTCGCGATCGTCTGCGATAACCGCCCGGAATATTTCTATGCCTATTGGGCGGCGCAGCGGGCGGGATTGGTGCTGGTGCCGATCTCCACCTGGCTAAAGAGCAGCGAGATCGCCTATATCGTTCGGGACAGCGGCAGCAGGCTTCTGCTCGTGGCGGCGGCGCTGGAGGAGACTCTGCGGGAGTTGGAAGCGTCGCGGGATCAGGCGCCGGACCTTGCTCATCTGCTCAGCATCGGGCCGGTGGAAGGCTTTGTCGATGTTATGGACAGGGCAGCGGCCTGCCCCGCCAGCCCGATAGCAGACGAGCGGATCGGCGGGTGCATGTCCTATTCCTCGGGAACCACGGGCCTGCCCAAGGGCGTGCGCCATCAGCTGGCCGAAGGGTCGCCGGTCCAGGCGACGCCGGGCTCGCGTCTCGCTGCCTTCTACGGAATAGGGCAGGACAGCGTCTATCTCTATCCCGCCCCCCTTTACCATGCAGCGCCGCTCGGGATGTCCACGGGCGTACATTCGCTGGGGGGCGCTGTCGTCCTCATGCCCAAATTCGAGCCGGAGAAACTGCTCGCAGCCGTCCAGCGCTGGCGCGTCACGGTGTTCCAGGCCGTTCCCACGATGTTCATCCGCTTGCTTCGGCTTCCCGAGGAAGTCCGCGCCCGATATGATCTCTCATCCCTGAAATGCGTCATCCACGCAGCGGCGCCCTGCCCCGTGCCCGTCAAATATGCGATGATCGAATGGCTCGGCCCGATCATCGAGGAATATTATAGTGGATCGGAAGGCGTCGGGATTGTCACGATCAACAGCGAACAATGGCTGAAGAAGCCCGGATCGGTCGGCCGCACGATGATGGGAGAAATCCATATCTGTGATGAAGAGGGCGTCGAACTGCCCCCGGGACAGGATGGCATCATCTATTTCGGCGGCGGGCTGTCCTTCACCTATCATAATGATGCGGCGAAGACGGCCTCCGCGCGCAATCCCCTGCGCCCTGACTGGTCGACGCTGGGCGATATCGGCAGGATCGACGAGGATGGCTATCTATTCCTATCCGACCGGAAGGACTTCATGATCATCTCGGGCGGCGTGAACATCTATCCGCAAGAAGTCGAAAACATCATGATCATGCATCCCGAGGTGGTGGAGGTGGCGGTTTTTGGGGTGCCCAACCCGGACTTTGGCGAAGAGGTCAAAGCCGTGATTCAGCCGCGGGACTGGTCCCAGGCTACGCCGGCCTTCGCCCAGCAGCTGATCGCCTGGTGCCGCGAACAGATTTCCGACATCAAATGCCCGCGCAGCATCGACTTTGAAAAAATGCTGGTGCGCACCGACACCGGTAAGCTGCTCAAGAAGGAACTGAGGGCGCGCTACTGGTAGCAACCGGCGCGAGGGCGCGGGCGTGGCACGAGGTAATGATGAGCGGAACTCAAATTGGCTAAAACCTTAATGCATTCAGGCCGGAGCATGGCGCCTGTTCGGACCATCTTTGGATGCTTCCTCGCAAATAATTTCGTCATGGGCATTGGATTTGGATCATTTGGTCCCCTGCTTTTGACCAATGAAGCACATCTCGGCGTAGGAAGAGGAGCCGCCGCGATCGGCATGAGCCTGGTTTCCCTGGCCGCAGCTTTAACCGCGGCCGTGGCAGGCGGCATGATGCAGCGTTTCCGGGCGCGAGATGTAATGGTGGCAGGTGTGATCCTGAACGTGATCGCATATTTCGTTTTGGCATTCACCGACAGCTTCGCGCTCTTTTTATGCAGCTACATGTTCGTCGGAGCCGGCGTCGCCCTGTCTGCCATCCTTTCGCCCCTGACGCTGGTCAGCCGATGGGTACCGCAGCAACGTGGCAAGGCACTGAGCGCGGTCAACATCCCGATTGTCATGTTTGCCTGCCCCTTCATTGTAGGGGTGGCGTTGCCGGAGATCGGCCGCGCTACACTGCTCTTAATCTTCGCATGTCTGTTCGTCACGCTCGTTCCCCTTTTGCTTGTTCTCGTGAAAGAACGGCCTCCGTCGATCACTGACGGAGCCCTGCCTGGCGAGGCTGTAACCCACGATCAAGGTGGACCGGGGAGAAAGCCCATCCTGAGAACGGCGCAATTCTGGCTCATATCCCTTGGCGTCGGCATATTGAACGGGTGCGGCACGGTGTTTGTGGTGCATATTGCTGCCTTCGGCGGAAGCAAGGGCCTATCCGCTGTCGCAGCCGCCGCGCTGGTATCGATATACGCTGGCACAGGCCTGATAGGCACGCCGCTCTTCGGGTGGGTAGCGGATCGTTTCCGCCCCTCGAGTGCGCTCGTAATCTGCAGTGGGCTCCAAGCGGTGCTCTGGTTGATGCTGCTGATGGTGGAAGGACCGATGCTGCTCCTTATCGCAGCGGGCATGGGTGTGTGCAGCACCCCGCTTATCATGTTACACGGCGCCGCCCTCTCTTTCTATTTCGACGCGACAACCGTGTCTCGGGCGATGGGCTACAGCTATATGTTCAAATTACCTCTGACATTCGCGCTGGCTCCAGCCGCAGGAGCGCTGTTCGAGGCAACGGGCGAATATAGAGTTCCGTTTCTTCTATGCTCCGCGTTGACTTTCGGGGCCACTGCCAGCTTCCTGGCTTTGTCTGTGCGGGCAGGCGGCCGGTCAGGCGCCCAAACCCAATCAGCATCTTGAGAATCTGCGCGCCCGCCGCTCCAGACAGCCACCCAACTGGCTTCTGTTGAAACGCGAGCCTTTACGGCATCTAGAGCGACGGGCTGTAACCGCCGTTCACCGGATAAGTCTGGCCTGTCGTCCAAGCGGATGCATCAGAGCACAGCAGAAGAACCGTACCGACGATATCCTCCACCCGTCCATACCGGCGTATTGCATATTTCGAAAGTTGGCGTCTGGAGCGGTCCGACGCCAGAAACTCTTTCAGTTCGTCGGGCGCCATTCCGGGCAGGAGCGATGCGATAGAAATGCAGTTAGCTGTAATGCCGAAGGCGGCGGCGTCCGCAGCGAGTCCTCGCGTGAAACCTGCCGCTCCAGCCTTCGCCGCAGCATAATCCGACAGTCGCGGCTCGATGTTTCGTGATGAATCCGAGATGATCGTCACGACCCGACCATAACGACGCTCGATCATGGCCGGCAGGACAGCATGACAGCAATTCATCACACCGTATAGGTTCACGTCGATGAAGCGTCGCCATTGGTCCGGATCTGTTTCCCAAAAATAGCGGAGTTGAGGAAAGACAGCCGCGCCCGCATTGCCCGCGTTGTTGACGAGAATGGATATCGCGCCAAAGCGGTCGGTTGCTGTGGCGACACCACGCCTGACCGCGTCCAGGTCGGTGACGTCAGCGACGATGGCGGCCGCCTGCACACCCATCGCCTGGATTTCGGCCGCCACGCTTTCCGCTCTTTCGGCATCGACATCATTCACCGCGATCGCGCCGGCACCGTTCTTGGCCAGGCTGATGGCGATCGCGCGACCAACGCCCTGCCCGGCACCGGTAACCAAAGCAGTTCGATTTTGAAGGTCAAACGGGCCCGATTTGGTCATTAAGCATTCTCCGTTCAGCACTGCCTGACAGTTGGTTGTCGGGATGAATCAGCCGCGATGGAAAAAATCAAATCGCCCTTGCGCCCCCCATGGTCTGACAGGGATCAGCAACATCTATCGGTACTTCGGTCGTTTGACAAATATGAACATGGCGTCCATATTTCCGCTGTAGCGCCGTTTGGCTCAGAGCGACGCTCTTGAGGGGGAGCGTGCGAGGCATGAAGCTCTATTGCAGTTCCGACCCGCATTCGTGGATCGTACGGGTCTGCCTCATGGAGAAGAAGCTAGCGCCTGACTTGGAAGTAATCGTAACTAGCAGCGGCGAAACGAGACGCGCCGCGCATCTGGCGCGCAATCCCTTCGGGCAACTCCCCGTACTGGAAACGGACGGTGGGTTCTTCATCTCCGAATCCACAGTGATCTGCGAATATCTCGAGGAACTGTGCCCCGATCCGCCACTGATCGGACAAACGCGAGCGGAACGCGCGGAATGCCGCATGTGGATGCGGCGCATCGACCTCAACATCTGTGTCCCGATCGATCATGGCTTTCGCCTGACCAGGCACGGGAGTCTTCTTTTCCCTCCCATTGAACCTGCACCGGACGCAGCCGAAACAATGCGGGACCTGGCGCGCACCAACCTGACGTGGCTAGATCAGCAACTGCGTGGCAGGGAAACCGTCTGCCCCGATCGCTTCACTCTCGCCGACCTCGTGCTGCTGTCGTTCGTGGAACATGGCATCACGACTGGGCAGCCGCTCGATCCCCGCTGGTCAGGAATCGAACGGTGGCTGATCCGCTCGCGCCAGCGCCCATCGGTCAGGGAGGCGATAGGTGCTCTGGCAGAGACCGCGCAGCTAAGCGGAACCGTATAATGGACGCTCATAAGGATAGCAGGAGAAGATGAGTGACGGGTTCACGCACGATCATACAGGACACCATAACGGGGGCGTTCGCCCGCGCCGTCGATAAAGCCCCCGACAATATCTTCCTGGACTTTTCAGGAGAGCGTTACAGCTATGCGGAAATAGCCCACCACTCGACCGAGATCGCCCATGGCTTGCTGGATGCGGGAGTAGTTGCTGGTGAGATCGTCGCCACTATGCTCGACAATAGCCTGGAAGCGGTGACTGCTTGGCTGGCAATCAATATGATTGGAGCGGTCAACGCGCCGGTGAATACGGCCTTCAAAGGGAGCTTCCTGCGTAACCAACTCAACGATTGCACAGCACAGGTCGTGATCACGGAGAATGAATATGGCGACCGCGTAACCGCCATCGCCGATGAACTTCCCGGTGTGCGCCGCCTTGTCACAAAATCGGAGTGTGTCCCGAGCACCGCGGCATTCGAAACGACGACGTTGGAGGCCTTGCGGCGGAGTGGCCCTCGCCTGCCTGTCACGGCGCGCCCCGAAGACTTGGCGATGCTCATTTATACATCAGGCACTACCGGTCCAGCAAAAGGATGCATGATCCCACATAACGTACCTTGCAACCTTGCATGGAATACGGTGCTCGATCGGAACTATGACCAGTCGGCGGTACTCTGGTCCCCTTTGCCGCTTTTTCATCTTAACGCGATTGGAGCGACGGTCCTGGCTGCCATGATGGCGATGGGCACCGCCGCCATCAGTCCCCGATTCTCACTCTCCCGTTTTTGGCTTGAAGTGGAAAAGTCCGGCGCCACGACGGTCAATCTCCTGGGATCCATGGCATCACTGATTGCCGAGGCGCCCGACAATGAGTCGGCCAAGCGCTGCTATGGCCAGTTGAAGCACGTCAGCGCGTCGCCATTTCCACCCGCCGCCTTGCAGAAATGGCGTGATCGTTTCGGGGTTCAGGCCAAAGGTGCGCTGGGCTACGGCATGACTGAAACACCCACGGTGTCCAGCGTTCGTGAAGGTGATCCGCCCGGGCCGCCGGGCACAAGCGGAAAAACGGGAAGAGATTTCGAGGTAAAAATCCTCGACGAATCGGATCAAGAACTGGAAATCGGCGAAGTTGGTGAAATATGTGTTCGACCAAAGGTGCCCAATATTATGTTCCAGGGATATTGGAAACGACCCTCGGACACCGTAAAGGCCTGGCGCAACCTCTGGTTTCATACAGGCGATCTTGGAAAAATTTCAATGGAAGGCGATATTTATTTCGTCGATCGAAAGAAGGATTGTATCCGACGCCGTGGCGAGAATATCTCTAGTGCAGAAATGGAGGCTGTCTTTGGCGATCACCCAGCGTTGCTAGACGTAGCGGTGCATGCCGTCTCGTCGCCGCTGGGCGAGGACGAGGTGAAGTTGACGGCGCAACTTAAGCCAGGAGCCATCCTATCTGAGGAAGAGCTCTGCCGATGGTCCGTTGAGCGCGTACCCTACTTCGCTGTTCCGTTGTATATCGAGTTTCGCGACGACCTTCCTCGCAGCTCCACCGGCAAGGTTCTGAAGGAGCAGCTACGCAAGGAAGGGAAAACGGAACGGACATGGGATCGCGAAGCTGCCGGCCTGACGTTTCAGCGCCGCTGACGAACTCCTCTGGGACGGAGGATGCAATGGACCCGTTGCGCACTGTTTCCGGTGGCCTGCTCTGAAAGAACTACGAGATGATCGAATTATTCACCGCCCCGACACCCAATGGCTGGAAGATATCGATCATGCTCGAGGAGTGCGACCTGCCCTACCAAGTGCAGTGGGTTGATTTGCTGAAGGGAGACCAATATCGTCCAGACTTCTTAGCAATCAGCCCTAATAATCGTATTCCCGCTATCGTAGACCATGCCCCAGTGGATGGCGGAGCCCCCCTGTCGGTTTTCGAAACTGGCGCCATCCTGTGCTATTTGGCCGACAAGTGCGCGATGTTCCTTTCCACGGATATGAGGGAGAGAGCGAAAACGCTGGAATGGCTTTTCTGGCAAGTCGGGGGACTGGGGCCCATGCTTGGGCAGCATGGCCACTTCAAATTCTACGCTTCCGAACGGATCGCCTACGCGACCGACCGTTATCGGACTGAAGCGCTGCGCCTCTACTCCGTTCTGAATAGCCAGCTTTCGTGCGAAGAATATGTTGCGGGAAAAGACTATTCCATCGCCGACATGGCGTGCTTCCCATGGATCCAGACACACAAGGCACAAGAGATAGAGTTGAGCTCTTTCCCTCATCTGAGCCGATGGTATCAGATTCTCAAGCAAAGGCCCGCGCTGCGCCGGGGCATGGAACTGGGCCGCGAACAGCTCAAGACAGCGGCCTCGGAAAACCCGCACGGTCGCGACCGCCTTTTCGGCTTCAAAAATTCCCCTTCATCAAACTGATTGCTGGCTGTCTTCCGTTCCACCCGCAGGTCACTCAGCGTTGGAGGAACACCAATATTCGATTGCGGGCAGAAATGAGCGAATATCGAGCCCCGCGTCCTCAGCCGCCGCCCTCGCAGCGGCGACATCCTTTTCAAGGTAACGACGGCACAGATCGAGAATGCGCGGGCCGATCGGACTGGCGAACATCCCCATGGCATAGCTGCTCCCGCTACATTCCTGAATGATCTCGGCGGTATCGCGTGGCTCCAGCCCCTGATCCTCAATCATCCGCATCGCCTCGCCGGCATACATGAGGTTGGTCGCCAAGAGCAGATTGTTGACAAGCTTCACAATCTGAGACTGCCCCAGCGGGCCGACGTGCCGAACGATCCGGGCGTAGGCGGCGAAGACGTCCTTAACCCTGTCAAAGCCCTGCCCCGTACCACCGCACATCACTGCAATGCGTCCGTCAGCGACATCCTGCGGCGATCCGCTGAAAGCCGCATCCAGCACCGTCACCCCGGCAGGAGCACGATCGCCGATTTCGCGCGCCAGTGCCGGAGAACCCGTCGTATGGTTCGCCAATATAGAAGCCGGCCGCATTGCCGCGAGCGCTCCATGGTCGAACAACACGTCCTTCACCTGGGCATCGGAGAACACACAGACTACGAGCAGGTCGCTGGCAGCCGCGAGTTCCCGGTAATCCCCACAGACGCCGGCGCCGAGGTTCATCGCTTCCTGCAATCCCTGACCGCGGTTGAACACGGTCACCTCGTGGCGCCCCGCCAGCAGCCGCTTGACCATCTGCAGGCCGATATCGCCCAAACCAATCCATCCAATCTGCATCACAATCTCTCCCGCCGGTCTTTTTCACTTGGCTGTGCCTGTCGGCGCAAGAAGTCGCGCGCCTCAGTCATACGAAAAATGCGCCTCTCCTCACGGCAGCCTGTCATCAGCCAGGATGCGGAGTTGTCATGGCGCTCCGCCAGCAGCGGCATTCAGAAAGCCGGCTTTCTGGTCCATGGGGTGAGTTGCATTTCATGCGTCCAGCATGAGCGGTCCTGGGTGTGCAGGTAATAGAAGGCATCCGCAATCTTGGCCGGGTCGATGATATGCCGATTCCACTCCGGATGGCCGTGAATACCTGGAGAATCGATTGAACCATTGATGATGACCGTGGCAACATGAATGCCATGTTCGGAATATTCCTCGGTCAGCGCCTGCGCCGTAGCGCGCATCATACCACGCGGATAATATAGCGACTCCCCAGTATATCTTTTCTGGCCGCGCAGGGAGAGCGGGTTATTGGAGAAGAATAAAGAGCCGCTGCCGCGTCGGCGCATCGCTGGCAGCACTTCCTTCGCGACCAGAAAGGGACCTCGGCAGGACACGTCGATAGTTCTCTCGAACATCTCGACCGGGAAAAACTCCATCAATTCCATTTCCGGGGGGAGATCCCGGCCCTCCATGTATCCCGCATTGTAAATCACTACTTCCGGCTCGCCCGCCTCGCCCCGGACTCGATCGAAAGCAGCAGCAACGGACTCGCGGGATCCCAGTTCGAGTTCGACGATCATGCCCGCCCCGCCTTGATCACGTATTGCCTGCTCGAGAGCAGAAGCGTTCGAAGCTGTACGGGTCGTCATGACCACGAAGAAGCCTTCCTGTGCGAACCTCTGCGCGATCGCCCCTCCCGCGCCCCACCGGGCACTCAGGGCGACTTCATGGTCCTTTACGGCCTCACCCCGATGAACCAGTCGCGTATTGCGACCGTCAGCCTGCCATTTCGAAGTCGCGCCAATTACCACCGCCACCGGTAGCGCGCTGCTGTTCTTGACGATTTCGGACATAGAACTCTCCTGCGGACGATGTGACACGAAGCAGGCTCCGGGGTCGATGCCTGCGAGTGACTAACGATGAAAATCGAAACTTTGGATCTCTCTAGGACGGGCGGAAACGACGGATGCGCGTCACATCGGGCGAGATTCATCTATAAGCTTGTACCGCTAGCCGACCGGGACAAGCCCATCGTTCATTCGGGTTGGACGCCACGGCCCAGCGCTCGCCTAAAAAACGGAATCGTCTCTTGCGCGAATGATGAAGTCAGAATTTGGCTGTCGCCGTCACTCCATATGTGCGGGGTTCCCGCTGCATGTATCGCCCGACTGTAAGGCCAACTATAGGCTGGCTATTGATGTAATCACGAAGGTTAGTGAGATTCTTCACCCACAGAGCCAGCTCCAAACCTTTATCTTGAATGGTCGCACCTACGCGGGTGTTGACAAGAATGTGCGCCACGTCCGTGTTGGATTTGGTAAATCCTGCCGCATCAAGTGCCGATACAGCCTGCCCGGTGGAAGCATCGCGGATAATACCGGTCGAATCGCTATAGAATCCAGTTGAAAAATTCGCCTGTCGCGACTGATAGGCGAAGTCCGCACGCACGTAGACGTTTCCGAAGGCGACATCACGTTCCCAGGACGGCGAGATAGTTGCAGTCCAGCGTGACACCATCGGAAACGGCTCGTGGCTGCGATCAAACCCGTTATAGTCAATGAACTCGACATATTTCGGCTTCGTGTAGGCCGCCGTGGCATCGATCCGGAACCCCCCCGGCAGCAGAGCATTCACGCCGATTTCGCCACCCCATATATCGGCGGTTGCCGCATTGGAGATTACCGTGGCGACCGCAGTGCCCACCACGGCTGTGGTGTTGCGCTGAATGTCTTTGTTTCTCGTGTAATAAACGGCCGCGTTCACACGCAGTCGGCGATCCAGAAAGTCACCCTTCAAGCCGAACTCGTAACTATACGTGATCTCGGGCGCAAATGGCTGAAGCGACGCCGGCACAGCCCCGGAGCCCCGCAGGTTCTGGCCGCCTGCCCGGAACCCCTTCGCGGATTTGAGGTACAGCAACAGGTCATTCGTCGGCTTGTATTCAAGCGACGCGGTATAGGAGATGGAACCGAAGTTGGCGGATCGCGCGAAGGGACAGCCTTGAGGAAAATTGCATGTGAACGAGGCCGTAGGGTCGTCCCTGGTTTCTCCAAGGAAGGTGCCATTACTGGAAGTGATCGCTTTATGATCGCGCGAGTAGCGCACCCCCCCGGTAATGGACAACCGATCGGTTAAGCTGAACGTGCCCTGCCCGTAGACCCCCCAACTCCTGTTTTTAATATCGTTTGGACGAAGCTGGACCGACCGCCGTCCTCCCGTGCCGAGACGACCCAAAGCGGTAAAACTGGAAGCGGAGTTCTCATCGTATCCGGATTCATCGAAGTAGAAAACACCCAAAACATACTTAAGGCGATTTGCAAAACTATCACCCGTGGCGGTGAGCTCACCAGACCACTGATCTATCAATTGGCGCGTGTTAAATCCAATGCCGTCCTGAACCCTGACTCTAGAGCCATCATTGTCGGTGTTATACTCGTTCATTGCTATGCGCCTGTACGCACCAATTCCTTTTATCTCACCGAAAGATGTTTCGATAGTGGGAGTGACGCTGTATGTCTGCGTGGTGATATTCATACGCGGCGTCGCGGAAAGCGACGTTCGATAACGCGAAGTACCTATCACTATGTCTTCGGCGAGAATCTGATTACCGAGCGCCAAACACGCTGGCCTGTTGGCCAGGCATGCACTGGCGCCAAGCTGCTCCAGTCCGCCTGACAATGCCGCGTTCCCATTCGGTATGAAATAGGCAAGCCGCCCCTGGTCCTCGAGTGTATTCGAATGAAATCGTTCCGCCGAGAACAGCAGCTTAAATCTGTCACTGGGTTCCAGAAGCAATTTTGCGCGAAACGTATAATCATTCAGGTTCTGAACCTTCTTGCCTGAATTAACTTCGGTAATATATGGATCGCGTTTGTTTCCAGAGAACGCAAGGCGTGCAGCAATAATGTCGTCGATTATTGGAACATTCGTTATAGCAATAAGCGCTTGGTGGTTGAAACGCCCATATGTTGCCGATAGCGATCCGGAGAAACCTTCTGAAAAACTCGGATCGTTGGTAGTGACTAAAACGGCACCTCCAGAGGTGTTTCGCCCGAACAAGGTTCCTTGCGGTCCTTTTAGCGCTTGGAAATTCTGTATATCTAACATGTTGGCATTAAGGCCGTACGCGCGCGCCCAATAAACGCCGTCAACGTAAGTACCGACCGAGGGGTCGAGAGTGGATATGGGATCCAACTGCGTCTGCCCGCGCATCTGGATCACCACACCCGCAGAGCTATTAAGTGCAGGTGCGAAGTGCAGGCCGGGCGTTAGGATCGCGACCTCCGGAAGGGTGCGAACATTCTGCCGCACGAGATCTTCGCCGGAATATGCCGTGACGGCGACAGGCACGTCCTGGAGGTTTTCAGATGTCTTGCGGGCGGTCACTATGATTTCTTCGAGGGCCTCGCCTTGGACAGTCCTCCCTCCACCACGAGCACCTTCCGATTCCGATTGCTGAGCCCCGGCCTGTTGCGCAGTGCAAACAGCCCCAAACATGGCGACCGAAACCGCCGTGTGGGCAATTCCCCTTCCCATTGCATCCTCCTCAGGCCCTTTGCGGCTGGCATGGACCAACGAGCCATGTAAGCCGGAGATTAGTTGACATGGTGACTACTAATGGTCACCATGTCAACTAACATGTGGGACCGGGGGATGATGGTCAAAAATGCCCAAAGTAGAATGCTTTTTCGATTGCTCCAGCCCGTGGTCCTATATGGGGTTTTCCAACCTGCTGACCCTGACGGCGCGGCTGGGGCTCGAAGTGACATGGCGGCCGGTGGTGGTCGGTTTCATCTTCGAGCG